>ERZ1370068.7156-contig-6090_pt1 | contig 68451 bp, 121 predicted proteins | sample MGYA00561227_ERZ1370068 | MGnify/ENA primary metagenome ERZ1370068 (study PRJEB38410, sample SAMEA6850437) | metagenome | study: Metagenomic assessment of the ecological functions of the soil: analysis of the soil microbiota associated with the... | reverse complement strand
ATGTACTTCGTTCAGTTACGTATTGCTCTACGGCATTTATCCGACGGCTCGCGCGGACCGAAGTCGAATACCAGATGCGCGACGGCGGCGCCGCGTTCTTCATCGCTGAAGATCAGGAATACGTCGACAAGATTCTTCCGTTCGCCGATCGGCTTCCCGATCTGACGGCCATCGTCGTAATCGATGATCTCGGCCATGTTCGGCTACACGCATCCCAAACTCCATCGCTTGCGCGAGCTGCTGGACGTTGCAGACAGACCTGAGCTCGATTGGCTGGAGACGGGGATTGCTAGCGCTGTCGCCCGAAGATCCCGCCTTCATCGTCTACACGTCCGGCACCACCGGTCATCCGAAAGGTGCGCTCGTCACCCACGGCAGGCATCTTGCCGCCACCGATACCGTGGTCACGCAATATCCGACGCTGCGCGAAAAGCCGCACCGTACCGTCGTTTTTCTGCCCATGTGTCACGTGCTCGGCCGCGACGTCGCTATTACGCTGCCGCTCATCTCGCAGACTGGTGCCGCATTTCGGCGAAGACCCGGAGGATTTCGCCACGACACTTGTTCGAGGTCGCGCCGACGGTGATGTTCACCGTGCCGCGTTATTTGCAGAAGTTCGCCTCGCACGTGCTCGTCGGCGTGCTCAACTCCGAGCCGGCTCAAGCGCGCGCGCCTACGATTTGGCAATGCGCGTTGCGCGCGCTCATGTCCGTCGGCGCTGGGACGGCGAGCACGATCGCCGCGCAAGACGTACTCTATGGCGCTCTGCACGCCACGATCTTCCGCCCGATCCTGAACAAGCTCGGCTTCGACAAGCTGGAGCTGGTGGTGAGCGGCGGCGCCGGCTGCCGGCCGAGACGCATGCCGCGCTCTGGCATATGTACGGCGTCAATGTCGTCGAGATGTACGGCCAGACCGGAAGAGGCCGGCGGCATCATCGCCGGACAGCGCGGCCCTTTCCGCGTCCCGGCAATGTCGGCACGCCGGTTGAAGGACTGGAAGTGAGGCTGGCGGAGGACGGCGAAGTTCTCGTGCGCGGCCCCGATCTGTTCGACGGCTATTGGCGCAACGATGAAGCGACGCGCGAAGTGAAAGGCTGCCGACGGCTGGCTGCGCACCGGCGATGTCGGCGAATGGACATAACGGGAGCCTGCGGCTTATCGATCGCGCGCGCGATTTTCTGGTTACCGCCGGCGGCAAGACGATCTCGCCATCGCTCATCGAGAACGCGCTGCGCGCGAGTCCCGTATGTCGCCGAGGCTGTAGTCTTCGGCCACGGCCGCAAATATCTTACCGCCATCGTGGAGATCGATTTCGACACCGTCGCCGACTGGGCGCGCGCCAACGACGTGGCTTACACCGGCTTCACCAGCCTGACCGCGCACCCACGCGTCGCACGACTGATCGGGTCGAGCTTGATAAGGTCAATCGCGACCTTGCCCGCGTCGAGCAGATCAAGTCGTTCCGCATCCTGCCCAAGGCGCTCGATCCGGAAGAAGAAGGCGAGCCGGTAACGCCGACGCGCAAGGTCAAACGCAAGCTGATGTATGAGCGCTTCAGGGAGCTGGTCGAGGCAATGTACGACGACCGCGAAGAGCGGCTGATTGCGGCGGGCACCGGCAATGTGCTCGCCTCTTGATGATTGCACAGATTCAACGACATGAAAAGGGGAGGGACACCATGCTCAACAGGATCTTGCTTGGCGGCTTTGGCCGCCTGCGCCATGGCGCTACCGGCGGCCGCGCAGGATGCCTATCTGGTGGGCATTACCGGCCGCGCTGACCGGACCGCCGTCGAGCACATACGCGCCGGCGGTCGATGCCTTGCGCATCTATATCGATCGCGTCAACGCGGCAGGCGGCGTCAACGGAAAAAGATCAAACTGGTGATCGAGGATGACGGCGCGCAGCCCTCGAAGGCGGCAGCCAACACAAAGAAGCTGATCACCCAGGACAATGTCGTCCTGATGGTGAACGCGAGCCTGTCGTCGACCTACGCCCCGGTGATCGCGAAGCAAAAGCGCCGACGTCCCGCTGCTGTTCGCAAGCGGTGTCTGTCCGCAAAGCGTTTACCCGCCTGCCGATCCGCTGCAGTTCTGCACCACGGGCTACGCTTCGCAGTTCGACAGTCGCGCGACGCTCGATTTCGTCAAAGCGACGGCGAAGGGCCGGTAAAGATCGGGATTCTCCGCCATGGCGATCCCTCTCTCGCGCGGCGAGATGGATTACGCCATGGAGCTTTCGAAAACGATGGACATCGAGCCCGGTTGATCAGCAAGTCATCCCGCCGCCGACCGCCGACTACACGCCGTTCGCAACCAAGCTGAAAGACGCCGGTCCGAACTGGGTCTACTCATGGGCACCCTGGGTCGACGCAGGTGCGCACGCTCGAAGCGCTCCGCAAGCTCGGCTGGCAGGACGACTATATCGCCTGGGGTCATCTCGAGGCCGAGGCTGAACTCGCGCGGCTGAAGGACGGAAAGTTCTACGTCGTCAATTCGAATGCCTTGTTCCAGGAGAAGCAGCCGATCCATCAGGAGATCGAAGCCGCCGCCAGCAAGGCGCGGCTCGAAGTTTCCGGCGCAGACCATGACCGAAGGCTGGATCGGCGGCATGGCGATCGAGGCAGCGCTCAAGGGCGCCGGCTGGCCCGCGGACGCCGCCAAAGTGCGCGCGGCGATGGAAAATCTGAAGATCGACACCAAGGGCCTGCGCGGCGGACCGATCGAGTGGACCAAAGACAATCACTTCCGCACCCGGCTACTACTATCGCGTCTACAAGTGGGACGGCGACAAGATCGCCGCGCGTGCAGGACTGGAGAGCCTACGACGTGAAGTGAGCTGGAGCAGGTTCAGGTCGCGCGGTCAGGCGCGCCGTCAGTTGATGCCAGATTTCAACTCGTGCCTCGGACAATTCGTTTGCAGCTCGCGGTCAACATTATCGTCCTCGCGTTCGATCTATGCGCTGATCGCCTGCGGCTACGTGCTGATCTACCGCGTCAGCCGCGTGCTCAATCTCGCCCATGGCGAGCTGATGATGCTCGGCGCATATCTGGTGCTGGCAACAGCCTCGCTATTTTAACGGTCACCCGGTGATGGCGTTGGCCGCCGCCATCGTCCTGAGCCTGTTGACCGGGGTGCCTCGTCTACATCTTTCTCATGCGCAAGATGACCGGCGAGATGGTGCTGGCAGCGATTCTGACCACGGTCGCGCTCGGCATCCTCATCCGCGGTGCTGGTGGTTGCTGCATCTGGTCGGCGCAGCAGCAATATCCCAGCGCAGGCGCTCGGCGTGAGCCAATCCCTCGCTTGTGCTGTTCGGCGGCGCGCGACATTTCGTTCTGGTCGGCGGCGCTGGTTGCTAACCGACGATCGCCGTCTATGCCGCGCTTTTCGCATTTTTGCGCTTCGGCCGCTGGGGCATGCGCATGCGCGCCGCCGGACAAAATCCACTCGCTCGCCGCGCAGCGCGGCATCAACCTGCACGGCGTCTATGCTCTTGCATGGAGCCTCTCGACCCTAACCGGCGCGCTTGCCGGAATCCTGATGGCGCTCGATTCTGGCCCGACCAGCAGCATGCCGGTCATCGGCCTCAAGGCTTTCCCAGCCGCGTTGGTGGGTGGTCTCGACAGTTTCGCTGGCGCGCTCGTCGGCGCGTTGATCGTCGCGGCAGCCGAAGTGCTGCTGATCTATTACGTCGATCCGTTGCTTGTCGGACGTCGTGCCCTTCCTCGTTTTGATCGCGATGCTGATCGTGCGCCCCTGGGGATTGTTCGGCACGCGCGAGGAGCTCGACCGTGTTTAGGATCGCCGCCGCGCCAGCGGCTATTTCCACACCGGCTACGGCGCAGGACCTGGCGCTTGTTGCAAACCCGCGCCGAGCGCGTCAGCCTCGCTTGTCTTTGCCGTCATTCTGGCCGCTTCTGCCTTTCTCTGGCGTCGCCATTTGCGCTCGATCTCGCCTGCCAGGTTTTCCTGGCCTCGATCGGCGCGCTGTCGCTGATGCTGCTCACCGGCTATGCAGGGCCAGATCTCGCTCGGCCACGCCGGTCTGCTTGCGGCGGGCGCCTTCACCACCGAATTCTTGCGCGCGAGATTCCACGCGCCGTTCTGGATCACGCTGCCGGCGTCGGCGCTCACCGGCATCGTGCTCGGGCTCGTTTTCGGTCTGCCGTCGCTTGCGGCTGCGCGGCCTTTATCTTGCGGTCAGCACGCTGGCGCTGCATTTCGTCGTCATCTATCTGGGCGGCGAATACGAAACCAAGCGTGGCTTCTCGACCGGCATTGTGATCGAGCCGCCTAGTCTCGCCGGCATCAAGCTCGGTGGACGCGGCTGGTATTTCGTCCTGTTGCTGGCCGCGGTTGCGGCCTGCTGATATGCATCAACCTGCTGCGCAGCCGCAGCGGTCGCGCCTGGCGGGCCATCCACGTCCGCGAAACGGTGGCCGAGGCGCTCGGCATCGGTATCGCGCGCTACAAGCTTCTTGCGTTCGTGATCTCTTCCAGCATGACCTCGGTTGCCGGCTGCGTCTGTTTGCCTATTACCGCGGTTTCGTTTCGGTCGAAGCCTTCGATCTGTTCCGTGGCCATTCAATACGTCGCGATGATCATCATCGGAGGCATGGGCTCGCTGTTCGGGGCGCTGCTGGGTGCGATGTTCGTCACCTGTTTTCCCCTACCTGATCGAGGCCTTGCTGCGACTACTGCCAAATGCCCAGAAACTTGCGGGCGACATATTTGCCGTGAACTACGCCGCGTTCGGCGTGGTGATGATCCTGTTCCTCGTCTTCGAACCGCTCGGTCTCGTCGGGATCTGGCGACGTTTACAGAGCTACTTCCTCCTCTGGCCCTTCAGATACAAGCCGCTGGCAGGAGCCCGCAAATGACCGCTCCCCTCCTCCAGGTCGACAAGATCGAAGTGGTCTACAAGCGCGTCATTACTGCCGTGCAGGGCGTGACGTTGTCGGTCGGGGAAAGGCAAATTGTCACGATCCTCGGCACGAACGGTGCGGGAAAGACCACAACCCTGCGCGCAATCTCCGGATTTCCTCGGCATCGACGACGCGCGCATCACCGAAGGAACGGTGACCTTCAAAGGCACGCGGATTGAAAACGAACCGCCGCACAAGATCACCGGCAGAGGAATCGTCCTCGTGCCGGAGCGCGAAAAGGTGTTCCCCAATCTCACAGTCGCCGGAAAATCTCGCGGCTCCCGTGTCCCGCGCGCCGCGCGTTCAGCACGAAGCGCGCCTTATCACTTCTTTCCCCGCCTGCGCCGAACTGCGCGAGGCCGGACCGCCGGTCTCCTCTCGGGCGGCGAGCGGCAAATGTTGGCGATTGGCGCCGCGCTGATGTGCCGACCACAACTGCTGCTAGTTGACGAACTGTCGCTCGGCCTTGCACCCGTTGTCGTGCAAGACCTCACCCGCCGCCTCAGATCGATACGCGATGAACTCGGCATCGGTATCCTGCTGGTCGAACAAAGCGCAGCCGCTGCGCTGGAGATCGCCGATTATGCCTATCGTGATGGAAAACGGGCGCGTTGTTCTCGATGGCGATCGTGAACGGCTGAGAGGCCACCAGGATGTGCAGGAATTCTACCTTGGCCAGGCCGCTGGCGAGCGCCGCTCATACCGCGACGTGAAACAATATCGCCGCTCGCGGAGGTGGTATGGCTGAGCTCGCGATCGAGCGTCTGTGTCTGCGCTTCGGCGGGCTGACCGTGCTCGACAACGTGTCGTTCGCGGTCGGCCAGGCGAATTGTTCGCGCTGATCGGACCGAACGGCGCCGGCAAGACCAGCGTGCTCAACTGCATCAGCGGCATCTATCGCGGCAACGGTTCAGATCCGCTTTCGCGGGACGGATATCGCCGGCCTTGCGCCGCACGAAATCGCTGCGGCTCGGCGTCGCACGCACGTTTCAGCACGGCGAACTTTTTCCGCAGATGAGCGTGCTGGACAATTTGTTGACCGGGCGCCACACGCGCATCCGGACCAATCCGCTGGCCGAGATGCTGTTTCTGCCGAGCGTGCGGCGGGCTGAAATCGCACATCGAGAGGCCGTCGAGCGGATCATCGACGTTGTGGAGCTCGAACGTTATCGCCACGCGACTGTCGGCGATCTGCCGTTCGGACTGCAGAAGCTCGTCGGCTTTGCGCGCGCTCTGGCGCTCGAGCCTTCAATCATGTTGCTCGATGAACCTTCGGCCGGGCTCAATCGCGAGGAGCGCGAGGACCTGGCCCGCTTCATTTTGCGGCTCAAGCACCAGCTCGGAATGACAATGATCTGGATCGAGCACGATATGCAGATGATCGCCGACCTCGCCGACCGCATCCACGTTCTCGACTACGGGAGAACAATCGCGGAAGGCACGCCCGACGCGGTCCTCACCAATCCGGACGTTTTGTCGGCATATCTCGGCACCGTCGATATTACCGCGGCGCCGCGTCAATCTGACGCCTGAGGGTTTCGACCAGATCCGCTATCCGCCGGTCATTCGGCGCGATCCTGAGCCAGGCGCTGCGCGTACTCCAGGGCAGATGCGATGTTGCCGCCGTCGCGATTGAAGGTAACCAAAGCGAGTAACGACTCGCGGTCTGTTGGGTGCTTCGCCAGATTGTCTTTGAGCACCGCGATCGCATCGTCGGCCTGTCCCGCCGAATGAAGACCGACGGCATAAACATAGGCGTAGTGGGCCTGATCCGGCGCGAGCTCGGTCGGCGCGTTTAAGCTCCGGCAGCGCGTCATCTTTGCTTCTTTGGCGCACGAGCGCCAAGCCAAGCGCATAGCGAAGGCTCGCATCCTGAGGCTGGTCGACACCGCATCGCGCAGCACGGTCACTCCTCCTCCTCACGCCCCAATGAGCGATAGAGGTCGGCGAGATTGATGGCTGCGGGCGCAAACTGCGGGTTAAGGCGGCGCGCGGCTTTGAATTCGGTTTCGGCGTCGGCCGTCTGGCCTCGCTGCGCCAGAAAATTCGCCAGCGTGACACGCGCTTCAGGCCGATCCGCATTGAGACGTTGCGCTGGCAACGAACTCCGCCGCCGCCTTATCGAAGCGTTCCCGGTCCGCCGCGGGTTGGCTGGCAGTCGGAGTCGCCGCGAGCAAAGCCAAGGCGCGGATGCGGACACCCTGAATTGGATCCGACAGGAGAGGCGAAATGAGCGGCCACAGCTGGTTGGCGGGGACGCGGCCCAACATTTCCAGCGCGGCCATGCGTACCATCGGATCGCTGTCAGACAGGGCTTCTTGCGCCAGCCCGAAATTGGCGGGAGAAATATAGCCACCGAGTTCAATCAGCGCGCTGGCACGAGCAACGGCCGGCGCATTCCTGTCGGAAACCACCTCATTGAGAAGTCTTCCCGCATCCGGCTGCTGCGTCCACGCCGCATGGAAAGCCGCCGCGTATGTCTGGAACCCTTCGCGCCGGGGCCCGAACCACGTTTCAATGGTGGTCGCCGCCCATTGAGCCGATTGATCGCGGTGACAATCGTTGCAGGCGTTCGGTGTACCGAGCTTCACCGACAGATCCGGCCGTGGAATCCGGAAACTATGGTCGTGCCGCCGGTCGACCACCATGTAGCTGCGCTCGGGCATGTGGCACGACACGCACGAAACAGCGCTGCTCACGTTTTCATGATGACGATGCGACACGCTCTCGTATTTGGCGGGCGTGTGGCACTGCAGGCAGACGCCATCACCCGGCGCGCGCAACGTGGCGCTATGCGGGTCGTGACAATCGCTGCAGGTCACGCCTGCCGCGAACATCTTGCTCTGCTTGAACGGAAGATAGTTGTAGAGTTCCTCGACATCGCGCATCTGTCCGTCGGCGTACGACAGGTTGCGATGCATCGGCGTTGGCAGATGCGTGTTGGAAAGCAACTGCCCGGAACCCATTCTTCCGAGAATTGCGCGCGCCGTGCGTGACATAGACCGCACGTTTCGACTTCCTTGCGCAGACCCAGCGGCATGCCGTTGCGTTGGGGCATTCCGGTCTTTCGTTCTGCGTCCAGGTCGTGCCGGCTCGTTCGTCGAACTGCACCAGGAGGCCTTTGGTGCGGTCTTCCTGCTTGCTCGCGGGCCACCAGCTTTTCTATCCTGCGCCCACGCGACGTGACGCGAGCCGGCCCGTGGCACGCTTCGCAGCCGACGCTGATCTCCGCCCATGTCGTCGCAAAACGATCGGCGGCAGCATCGTAATTCTTCTGCACGCCGGTTGAATGGCATTCCGCGCACATGAAATTCCAGTTCTGATTGAGTTTTGTCCAATGCAGAACGTCGTCGTGGCGGATGTTCTCGTTCGGATAGAGATGGAACCAGCGCTGGCCGCCTTTGTCCTTCGGCCGGCTGTCCCAGGCAATCGACAAAGCCTGCAATCGTCCATCGGGAAATTCGATCAGGTACTGCTGAAGCGGATCCACGCCGAATGTGTATTTCACCTCGATACGTTGCCAGCTTGCCGTCAGGTCCGTCGGTCTCGACAAAAATTTCCCGTCCTTGCGAAAGAACCGGGACTGGACCTCGAAATACTGAAAACTTGCATCGTTAAAATCACCGAGCACCGACTTGTCCGTCGCATGAGCCATTGCGCGCTCATGCTGGGACGAGTGCCAAAGCTTGTCTTCGACTTGATGGCAGCCGGCGCAAACCTCACTCCCGGCAAACGTTGCCTCGCCCGCCGATGCCGGCGCGCCGGAACGGTTGGAGAGCAGCTGCCAGGACACAACACCAGCTCCCGCGAACAGGATGACGACGGCCAGCGCACTCAAAATCGACTTTCGGGAAATCATTTCAAAATGCCCGCGATTGCTTTCCACGCTTGATTTTTCAGATTCACGATCGGTGGATTGGCCAGTTCCAGCGCTGTCTCGACCTTCGTATTGCAGCCGGAAACAAGCCGCGAAATTTCGATTTCACCATCCGTGTAATAACGGTCGCCCCTCGCCATTCCGCCCAAAGAGTGTACGGACCGACGCCGGTAACTTCGTAGATGGCCTCCACGACTTTAGCGGCCCTCAGGTCATTGGTGAGGCGGTCGCGCTCGGCGTCGACGTCCGGTCCGATATGGTGCGTGACTTGCCCCGTGTCGCGGCTCAGACCAACGTCTTTGTCGAACGTCGCGGAGCCGAGCCACACTGGACGACCTTCCTGTCCGGCTTTCAACACCTCCCAGAAACGGACGTGCTGACGACGATCGGCGCTCGTGCCGTCCGGCTTTCGAACGCAAGATCCTCACGTCTGCCATCGTAAAACAGACTGCTGACCGGCGCATCGCGATAGGGTCGGTCCAGAACAACACTGCCGATGATTTCCACGCTTGAGCGCAATGTGATCGGATCGGCGGGATACCAGGCCGCGCATGCATGGCGCACAGAACGTCGGCCTTTGGCGCCGACCAGTCCGACATTGATCGGATCACCCGGAATGCCTTGGGCCGTGCGGGTCACCATCGGATGTCCCGCCAGCCCCTTTTGATGCTCGTAGTGAGTCCAGGCGAAAGGCAGGGCGATATAGGCGATGATCCCGTAAGCGACGAGAACACCACCGCGGCAACGATCGCCGTCCTCAACCTTGAATGGCGACTTGCCATGGGGCGGATGCGTCAAAACTCCGGATCGAGAATGCTGTCCATGCTGTCGCCGAGGTTCGCCGGAACATAGGGAGCGGGGACATAAGAATCGATCGCATCCATGGCATTGAGAGACCCGCCATCCCCTCCCGGACCAATATTAGCCCAGTTGCGGTATGCCGCGTACGCTTCGGGCGTTCCGACATAGGCACAGTTACAGCGTTCGGGGTCGGCGTAGACGTAATAGAGCCTGCCGTCTCTTTTCCGCGTTACGAGCTTGTCCGGCGGAAGCGATCGGAGAAGAGCGGTTTTCTCCGGCGTGGTTGCATATTTCACCGACGAAGCCCGCCTGCGTGAACAGGTTGTCGGGGATGACAATGGTCTGTTGGGCAAGCGCGACCGAAAATCCAAACACAACCAGCACGGATGCGATAGCGACACGACATTTCGACATTACCAATACTCTCTCGAAATCAGTTTGGGGGGACCGGGGTTTTGCAGCTGAAGAGGAATAGTCCCTGTGCATTTTCCGAAGAGGGATACTGCATGGGTTGCGCCGCTTGCTGCGAACCGGCGGCCGGATTCATAATACATACTCCACCGACGCCGCTCACGGTCTCAAGACATTCCTGCTGAGTGTAATAGTTGCATTGCTGTTCGTCGCCGTCCAAGAGCGCACACCACGGTAGGGGTCTGCGCGTAAGCCGGTCGGCAAGCAGGACAATCGTGCCCGCGGCAACGGCAAGAAGTGTACATGTTACTTTCATTAATCTCTTCCTTTTAAACCCCGGCCGGGATTGATCCCGTTTGTAGTGTCATCGTTTCAAGCGCGCATCAGGCACGAAGCAGCGTCGAGCTTGTGCCATTCAAAGTCAGGCGGCGTTGCGCCATCAAATATTGCAGGCGTTGACTGGCCAAGCTTATGGCGCCCATCTCTCCGGGCTCGACCTTGCCGGCGGAACACTTCTCCAATCCATCTTTGAGAATTTCGTCGATCTGCTGTTCGATCGTCGCCAATTCTGCTTCGGATTTGACCTCATTGATCTTTCCCACCAACGCGTACAGCCGCATTGACGGCCGTTCGTCCGGTTTACCGATGTCCTCGTCATGAATTTCCAGATCGCCGCCAGTATCGACATCATCGTTCCAAGCAGCATCGATCCATAGAAAATTGATCGCCGTATTTGTCGAAGACCGTTTTTCGTCGCCATCGAAAACCGCCGCCGCTCCCGGGTGAATTGGAACGTATGCGTCCTTGTCGGTGCTCGGCGAAGTGACCTGGGCGAGAAGCGGATATTCGCCGGCCAGATCCCGGCGCGCCTCCATCATCGATTTGGTCAGCCCCGCCACGACGTCATCGCTCAGATTCTTGTTGGCGACGAGATAAAACGGGACACGCAAAGGTCGTTAGATCGTCATCGGGCACGGGCGGAGACCCGCGCAGCGTCCCTTTCGGCAGCTCGATAACTCTTATACGGCGGCGAAACCGCCTCGATAGCGCCCGCCGACTCGATGGGCACGAGGCCAAGCGGAGCCTTCGCGTTGCGCGGAAAATCTCGCGAAGCATCGTGATGTACTTTTCTGAAAGAGGCATCACCACCAGAAGGGCCTGGATTTGCCTGGTCTGAAACGCCTGCGGTACCTCCGTCAGCGTGAGATCCTTGAAATTCACTTTCACCGATCCAAGGGCATATTCCTTCGTGACCGCCGCAATCACCTGGCGGTTAGTATCGCCGGCAATAACACCGACCGTTTTCCCCTTGAGTCCGTCCATATCCTCAATGGGACTTGCGGGTGGCACCACGATGAGCACCACGCCGTGAGTCACCGTCAGGACGGTGCGGGCGAGCGACAGATCGACCGTATCGGCCCGGGCAATCGTAAGATCCACTTTGCCCGCGGCAAATTCTTTCGCCGCCTCCTGTGCCGTCCGCCTTGTCCACCACCTTCAGCCGCACGGGCGCATTCGTGGAGGCCATGCGTGCGGCTATCGCCGACATGATGCGCGGCACATCGCCGTCAAGCGAGCCAGTCGCGATCGTCAGCGTGGTGGGCTGGGTGAAATAGCGATATTCGAAAAGTCCGGCACCGGCCCCGAGAATACCGAGGCTGAGTACGAGCACGATGCGCAGCCAGCGCGGCAACCGGCCCGACATAAGTGCAACAATAACCGCAAGCGCGCCCGCTACGATCGCGACCTGCTGATATTGCTCGCGCTCCATATGAGCGGTGCCCTCCCAACTCAGTTCTTCGGCAGACTCTTCACATCCTTTGCCATCTGCAGGCAGGTCAGCAGTTCGACATAGCTTTTGCGGGCCGGCAACATCGCCCACCATCTGCGAACAGCGCGACCTGCTTTCAGGAGCAAATTGTGTCCACTGACTGACCAATGTTGCCCGCGCGTTCTGTTCTATCCGTGAAGACAGCCCGGCCACGCTTTGTGCCGTTGAATAGGCCTGCACATCGGCCTTGCAGCTCTTGCGCATATCATACGTCGGAACATCATCTCCGACGGCAGCAGACATCGGCAAGCCGAGGGACACTGCCGCAAGGACGGCCATCATCGAAACTTTCGTCATGCTCTCTTTTCTCCGATCAAGCGAACGCAAAATCCCGCTTCCAGTCATCTCATACCGGTTCACGGTCCATTTGTCCGGCGCCGCCGCGTCCAACGCGGCCCACGATTAGTGATCGGCGCGGAACTGCTGTCATAATTTGCGCAACACGAAGGTAACCATGTGCGGCTCAGAAACGGCTTGCAGTTCACGAGGGCCTCCTGCGCTGACGCATCCGCCTCTTGGGACAAGTCAAGTGCACAACGCCGATTCAGGATGCAGGATGCGCCCCGGCCCCTGCGCGATCCTCCAACCCGTCTTGCGGGGCATCAATTGGCCCAAAGGGAACCACGGCCGGTGCCGGAAAAATGGCATTCGGTCAGCCAGTTACCGGTAGTGGGTGGCGACTGAAATTTACGCCGGATTTACCGGGCCTGGCGTGACGCGTCCTAATTACACGCAACCCAGCAAATTCCGCAAACGTTGCACGCCAGATGCGTGCCGCGGCCGCTGCACACCCCGCGGGTGACAAAGCCCATGTAGTAGTTATTGAGGTAGCTGCTCCCGTAGCCGGCGTAATAGATCGGATCGCATTGCTCAAACGGTCCCGCGCCGGACGCCGAGGCCGCACCCGCTTGCAACTGGGACAATCAAGCTTCACCTGCGCCGGATAAAAGGTATCGCCCATGGCGCGAATGAATCGACAATCAACATGGAAAAGATAACGACCGCCGCTAACGGTGCGCCGCACTCTTTAACATTCGCCGTCTCCCGGAGGCGCGTTCAGTTCCCAAGCCATATTGCAATAAACAAACATGCCTTGCGTATTGGACCAGCGTCCAATGCCCTGGGTGAACGCCTTTATTGCGGCTCAGGGCGCATAACGGAGTGCAATATAAGGCACGGTGTCATTGACAAAGCGTGCCGAGCCTTTCCATTCCCATTTTGTCGTGCGCGCGAAGCGACACGTTCGTTATCGGCCCTCACGAATGCCATCGCCGGACGTCCGTCCTTGTACTTCTGCAATGTCTTGAACATTGCGGCGGCGAGACCCTTTCCCCGTTCGGTTTGGGCAACGCAAACCGGGCCATAGAGATAGCAGTCGGCTGGCGGCGGGAAACTGCGCAACATGGTCTGAATGATTGCCACATGCGCTTGCGCCGCAAGTGACGTGCCTGACACGTAGCCGACGACTTTGCCGTCCCGACGGCCGACTACAACCGATTTTTCCGAAATGGCTTGCCTGAACCAGTCTTCGGTCAAACGCACCGAGAGACTGCCGCCACTATCCGGCAGGTTGGGCTCCTGCAGAACCAGAACGCCGGAAATATCATCGGGGGCCATAAGCGTGAAATATCGTGTTACGCTTTGTCATTGGAATGAAGCCATTTCAACCGCGCTCCTCAGTCAGCGAGCGATTTCGGAAAAGCGCCACATCGCAACCACAGGCTACCAAGACGATGAAGCCGCAACCAGATATTTCCTCGAAGCCGTCACCAAAATCGCCGTAGGAAATACCCGCTTGCGCGCCGCCGGATCATGATTTGCCGCGCTGGCGGCAAGAAGACTCATTCGAAAAGAGTTCGAAGAAATCCTTGCCGCAACTTCGCCTGCTGCTCTCGCGCAAAACACAAACTATACCGGCTCCACCTCGAAGCCTGGTGCAAGTTTTCCAAAGGACGACACCACAACGAGCGTGACCAAGACATCAAAGAAACACATGGCCAGCCACAGAAGAAGCACCAAGCCAAGGCCATGAACTCCAAAGCCATGAAGTCCAAGGCGCAATCAACGGGCTCTGGCAGTTCCTCTGCGCCAGGAGCGAGCTTTAACAAGGACGATACGACGCCAAAGTCGAAGCAGTGAGTTGCCAACTTTCGCGTAAGACAAAGGAAGAGCCGCTGTAATTTGCGACTCTTTCTTTTTTATCGTGAATGCACCAATGGGTGTCCGCTGTTTTGACCCGACATTGGGATGGTCGCCCACTACCAGCGCCGAAATCTTAATTTGTAGCGGCGGAATAATTTATTGTGCCGTGACATTAGTTCACGAGGGTGACGTTTACCAAGGTAGGAGCGTTGCCATAACTTATAAGAAATTAGCCACCCTCAGCTTGCTCTCCCGGAATGTTTTTGTCGGTTCGCTTCGCACATAGGAACTGGAAGTTATTTTGGAATTGCGCGCGCCATAGGCTTGTCCGCCAAGCAATCGCGGATTTAAAAGTTCAGCCTATGACGACTGCAAACCCTATAGGGTAGCGACGAGTCGCGCAGCGCGAATAATCCCAGGAAACTCGACGATGATAATCCCGCCGACGGCTAAGAGCAGCAGTGCGATGACAATCGCAATTTTATCGCCCAGACTTGTGCCCAAGACGAACCTCCCCGTTTGGAGGTCAAACAGTTTAGACAACGGAAGGCGCGTGCCTCTGGTAAAAGGGTAGAGGCATAGAAAGAAATAATACCATTATTAGCGGCACGATGATCTTCACTGCGCGCAGCCATGGCGGATACTAGTTGGGGGCCAACGGCATCATGACCCCTGGGCTGCCGTCACGCTGCCCTGTCATCGCCGATGTTGTCGGTGCGTGTGCCTAATTCACACGCAAATGAGGCTTGAGATGCACGGTTTCAAAACAACGAACCAGCCGCGCAAAGCTACCGTGGTGGCGCCGGTTGAATGACTTTCCCAACCCGACACTCGACGCGCTGCTGACGCTGTTCGGCGTGATGGTGATCGTCGCGGTGATCTATCTGTTTAGCCGCTGACGTTTCAAAAAGCCTGAAGGCGCCTTCTTCGATCGGGATTGTCGAAAGGCGCTAGATCAAAATCGGATAGACCAGTCAAAAGCATGTGGGCATACCAGAAGGGCCTCCATGAACCTGAAGTTGACTGTTGCCGTCTTGGTGATCGCGGCCGTGCCGGTGTTCGCGCAGGCGCAAAAGCCGAACGCTGTGATTGTGACCCATGCAGAGGCGCGAAAGGTCCTCGAAATTATCAAGGGCGACAAGGCCAAGACCCAGACCTATTGCGATATGGTCAAGCTCGGTCACGAGATGGCCGCGGCTGACGAGAAAAAGCCGATGAACTGAACCAGAAAATGGGTGAATTGCAGAAAAAACTGGGTCCCGAATATGCTGCGTTAATGGACGGGTTTCAGGACATCGACCTGGGTTCCGAGGTTGGTCAAGAGATCAGTTCGATGTTCGCGGCGCTCGATGGGCTGTGTGGTGGATAGCAACGGACTCGCCCAGCGCGGCGGCGTTCCGCTGGGCGTTTAAGCTAACCGCTCTCAAGCGCTATTGGCACAAAGCGTACATGGGATTGCGTAGCGTCAAAGTCTGTGTTGGAGGTAAAGGGGGCGTCGAGCTTTCTTAAAACACAAGAGGCTGCGCCAAATACGCCGCGCAGCCTCGTCCTCGCTTCCTCCCACAATCAGGTGCTAAACGTGAAGCCACCCGGTTTGTTCCACGCTGGATTTTGATTTTCACCCAGCTCCATGAGGCATCATTCTGAAACTCATCCCCGGGGAATGGCCTGCCGCGAGAGCTACGCAATACCATGCAGTCGATATAAGAGAACGGAGCAAAAAGAAGAAGGACTGCCGAAAGTGGGCCACGGCAGCCCTGGGCGCTCAACTCTACGGAGAATAGCGCGGCGGTTTAGGCAGCAAGGGCCATTAGCGCAGCGTTACGCAGGCGCTCACGATTACGTTCGCCCTTAGCTGCAGATTTGAGCATGGGCACGGCAAGGTCGCTCTTCCGCATCGTGGCTTTCTGTAGCGGTGGGAGGGAATCCCACGCGTCGTCTAGGACCTCGCTTAAGAGAGCGACGGTTTCCGGATTCAAATGCAAAGGCTGTTTTGCAATCATCGATCACCTCGTTTGCTGTTTCGGATTGTAAAACCTTACGCGTTATCATGACCACAGTCTGACCTTTGGATGGCCACAGCCCGACCTTTTGATTTCGCCGGAACTAATCGCGAGCGGCACCATCACACCACCCGGAAATGAGTGTTTGCTCGGTTCCTATGTTTCGAAGCGAACCGACAAAAACATTCTTTGGGAACAAGATTTGGGAAGGTCACGGTGCCCCGCTGCTGCGTTGCTGTGCCTCCCCGGCGGGGACCAAGAGGGACGGCGCAGGCCGGATGTACGCCGCGCCGTCCCTATTCGCACCGCGCGGTGGATGAAATCTTCTAACTTACTTCTCAAAATGAAGGGCCGGTGTTGCCGGACCGGCCCTCACGACCGCACATCTCGTCCCAGGGGACATTGGGAGGAGCCATGGCGGTCCTAAGAATAACTTGTCACTTTGAATAGCGTTCCTATTACGAAACTGCATCTGTGTGAGTTTTGAGCCATCGCGTCTTGAAATCTACCATCGCTTCTTCGCGTGTCGCGGCATAACCCGCGCCCGTCTGGCCCTCTCAGCAAGGCGGAAACTCACCGCCATCGAAACAACGGTTCTTCGTGGATCACCTTGCCGTCAGCGTCGGTCACTACGAGCCGTTCATCCGATGTGGGCTTCCTGTTTCGTGACAGGTCGGTAGCGACGGCTCTGGCCTCCTCGCGTGCGGCCGCGTCGTTTGGAAATTCCTGCCCGTCGGTGTCGCGGGCACCGGAACCGTGGAGATGGAAAAATAGCGCGGCATGTCTAAAGACCGTCAGATTGCGGAGTGGTTGTCTTCGCGTTTTAGGCAAAACCGAAAAGCCGCGCTACGAGCCGCTTGGCTGCTATCCGCATCGCCTGATGCCGCAATCACCTGAAAGTCATCCATGACTTCCATCACTTGCCAGTGCCATCGCGGACCACGCTGCCAAAGGCGATATTCAAGTGTCGGCTCTGCCACGGGGAACCCCTTTCACTGGCGGGAGCGCACTTGGTCTCTCAGCCACCGGCGCCAAGGCTAAAGCAGCACATTGCCGGTGATATCCGCACAATGTCGGATATCCGACATTGGTTCAATAAGTTGCCAATCAATTCTTTCGCGCCTGTTTTAAAAGGCCGCGGACTATGGCGTTGGTTTGAGCGGTTGAGACTTATTGTCTCGACAGGGACCAAGTTTGAAGACCATCATTGGCTATTACCAGCAGCGGCTTTTAGCTCAGGCGCTGGTAGCCGAGAGACCGAGCGTGCTCCCGCCTGTGAGCGAGGAGCCACGCTGTGTCGGCTAAAAGCAACCTTTTGTTGCAGGCATTGCCAGACCCTGAACGTGAGGCCCTGGCGTCTCATCTTGAGCAGATAGAGCTTAAGCAGCACAACGTTCTGTTTGATATTCGCGACGCAATCACGGACGTCTATTTTGCGGCCGATGCCGTCGTTTCACTGGTGATCCCGCTGTCCACCGGCGAGGTTGTCGAGACTGCAATGGTCGGGCGCGATGGCGTGATCGGCGCGGCGGCCGCGCTCAATGGCAGGGTCTCGCTCAATCAAGCCATTGTCCAAATCAGCGGACAAGCTCTGCGATGTCCAGTCGAACCGCTAAAAGAAATTCTAGAAGAACACTCTCATATCCGGTCGCTGATGGGCGGCCACGAGCAAGCGTTACTGGCGCAGGCGCAGCAGTCAGCAGCGTGCAACGTCACGCATGTCATCGAAAGCCGGCTGGCGCGATGGCTGTTGCGGGCGGCCGACCTGCACGGCAGCGACGAACTGCCATTAACCCAGGAATATATCGCGCAGATGTTGGGGTTCGGCGCACAAGCGTCACGGTGGTAGCACGCACTTTGCAGGAAGCGGGAATGATCCGCTACAGGCGGGGGCACATAAACCTGATTGATGTCCCGGCCCTTCAAGAGACAGCATGTGAATGCTATCACACCGTCAAAATGAACTACGACGCGTTGCTGCACGCATCCAATAAATAGTTCTATTTCTCAGAGATGGTGGAGATGTCCCGCCGTCGGCACAAAGCGGAAATCCAGTGTTGACCGATTAATGTTCGCCTTCCAGCGCAGCGACCAGGGAGACCCGTGCCCTTGCAGGCTTTGCTGCCGCTTCTAGCGCCACCAGCGGATCAGGACGATGTTTCGTCTTTCGCACCGATAGAGGTGATATCGCCATGGCATCGAGCCGTCCAACACTCGATCCGCGCTTGCTCAAATGCGGGCCAACAGGCTTGATAACCGATGAAGTGACATTCGACTGCCGCAGTGAACGCAGCGGCGGTTTGTCAGCCAGCAAGATGTCGCTGAAATAAGTCGATGTCGGAATGGAGGCATAGGTCAACAGACGATTATTAATCTGGTTTGGCGGCGACAATCACTTCACCGGTCTTCGGATCAATCATCCTGACCGGCGAAGCGGCACCTTTGAAGACCCGAACCCGCAACCTGTACACGAGCAAGTGCCGAACGCGGCGGGAGGCTCCAAATGCCGACAAGAAAGATAGCCAAAGGTAAGACCAGGGCAAAGCGCAAGAAACCCCCGGTCACCAAGGCGACCACGCGCAGAAAGACCGCCGCCAGAAAAAAGGCAGCGAAGAAAGCGCTGGTCCGGCGCTCATCACCAAGAAAGCCAAGCCGACCGCGAACGCCGCGGTCAAACCGAGGCCGGCAGCCACGACCGATGCCCAGCCTGCCGCGCAGCCCGCTCCACCGGGGAGCGTATCGGTGTCGTAACACCACTATTACAGTCACCTGTCGGTCGCGATCCTGCGGCTCGAGTCTGGTACGCTGCGCGTCGGCGACGTAATCCACATCCGCGGACACACCACCGATCTGAGCCAGAGGGTTGAGTCTCTCGAGGTTAATCATGCGCCGGCGCACCGAAGTGAGGCCGAACGACGATTTCGGCCTAAAGGTGGTCGTCCGCCACGTGCGCGAGCACGACGTCGTGTACAAAGTGCGGCCGTAGCACCGCTGATGAACACGCCTGCCGAATTCATCTTTGCGGTTGATGATGGTCAGATAGATGGAGGCAACGATGAGCATGAAGACCATCTTGGTTCCGATGGAAAACCATGACGTCATGCAGTCAGCACTGGATACCGCGCTGCTATTGGGTCGGCGGTGTGACAAAGTTACATAGAAGGATTCGCGCTACGGTGGTCGATCAACGAATTTATAGTCGGCGACGTGATGGCGGGCGCGCCTCTGGAAACGTATCGGGAGGACATCGCAGAAGAGGCGAAGAAAGCAAAACAGATCTTTGAATCCTTCATGCAGAAACACGATGTGCCGCGTGCAGCCGAAACGACAGAGTCGCTGTCATTCGGCTGGTTGGATGACGCGGCAGAGGGGAAGGCTTCATTGGCAGCTATGGCCGCGTTTTCGACGTGATAGTGATGAAACGGCGAGATGCGCGCTCGGGACCCCATACACGACAGAGCGATCGAATCTGGCCTGTTCGAAAGCGGTCGGCCGATACTACTGTGCTCCGCCGTCGCCGCCGCAACAAATCGCCACCAACGTGCTGATCGCATGGAACTGCAGCACAGAGCAGGCACGAGCCATTGCCCTTGCGATGCCGCTTCTTCAGAAAGCCGATCGCATTACGATCCTGACGGTCATTGGCGGAACGGGGGTGCCGGGACCCTCGGCTGAGCAATTGATCCGATACCTGCACCGCAATGGGATTATCGCGAAACCGATGAGAGTTGAGCTTGATGGCAGAAACACTGGCGAGGCGATCCTGGCCACGGCCCAATCACTGGGGTGCGACCTGCTTATCAAGGGTGCCTATACGCAGAGCCGATTGAGACAGTGGATATTCGGCGGAGCGACCCAACACGTCTTGGGAAATGCGGCCTTGCCCGTCTTGCTGGCGAACTGACCCAGCGTTTAGTGCCAAGTCTGCCAGGCGGACATGACTTTTGCAGCGCGAATGTCTGCTTTTGAGCCAAAGCGGGCATGGCGACAATTCGGGTTGATAAGCTCACGACGGATCGCGACTTAGGCCAGCGCACACTCCCGACCATGCACGTTCGCGGCCAGGACGCAGCGAATGCCGAGCGACTTGAATCGATGCCTTGTTACCTCTTCTGAACGATCCATATCGATACTGCGACAGGCATCTTCGATCACGACCACGTCGAAACCCTCGCGTTGTGCGTCTTCGGCCGAGTAACGCACGCAAAAATCGAAGGCAAGGCCGGCTACAAAAACTCGGGTAAACGCCGCGTTCACGTAAATACCCGCTTAGTCCAGTCGCCGTTTTGCGATCATTTTCGTAGAACGCCGAATAAGAATCGATCTCGCGATGATAACCTTTGCGCAACACCAACTCGGCATGGGGAATGTGCAGCTCGTCGTGAAAGGCAGCGCCAGCGGTGTGTTGCACGCAGTGGTCGGGCCACAGGATCTGTGTGCCGTAGCTAACATCGATGGTCTCAAAGTGCTGCTTCCCATGCGAGGACGCAAACGATTGATGACCCGCGCGGGTGCCAATCCTGCGTCAGTACCACGTGTTGAAATTTTGTCGCCAGCCTATTGATTGCCGGCACGACCTCGTTGCCGCGCGGCACCGCCAGATTGCCGCCCGGGCAAAAGTCATTTTGCAGGTCGACCACAAGAAAGACATCGCGGTCGCCGATCGTTAAAATCTCAGCCAATCAGTTGCTCCTTCGGCCCGAGGCCGTCTGAATGCATGTGGAACGTCGCCGACATTCAATTGTACCGTCTTCGCCGATCGGATCACGTCGGCTCTAGGCATTGGCGGGCGGTTTCAATTGGACATCCCGTTTGCCACCGGAGATCTGATCCTGAATAATTTGCCGGTGTCCGCTTGCGGCCCAAAGCGGACATTTGTTCTCGGGGCGGCACCGGTCGTAGAAATGCAGCAGTTTCCGTTCGGATACGCCGCTGCCTTTGGCGATCGCCGGGTCCACATCGTGCAAGAATAGAACTACGCCTTGCGTTCAGCGGCACGACTGAGCAAGGCGCCTCTTGTCGAGCACGTCCGGCTCCAATCGACAAGGGAAAGAGCCAGCGTTGAACGGCGATTGCGACGCTTCAAAATAGTCCCGCTCACGCATAGCTCCGACCGAACTGATGTTCTCGCGCATAGCCCGAGCGAACCCACGTTGATGTCCGCATTCACAAGCGCGAGGCGTGATCGTTCGACCAGATTGGGTTTCGCGAGCGCAACCGCACTCAAGGCCAAAAACAACGCGATGGCCGTCAAGGCTTTCATCAGCCCGGCCTCCTATACGCAATTGGCAACCGCTGAGGAAGCTGCCCTGTTCCGAGCCGCAGGTCATATTCGCGTGAGGCTGCTGGTAGCATTGACTCAGGTCAATTCGTCAACGGTGCGGAGCCTAGATTTAATGAACGTGAGCACTGCAAGTGAGCTAATGTCTGATGGGGCTGAGGGGCTTCCTACAGGGGAGTTCCAACTATGTGTGACTACAGCCTTCAAAACGTCAGGTCACGGCCTGCAAGGGTCGGCGACAAACTCACCACATGTGACTTTGGTACTTGCACACGAGGGTTCGCCGCACCGGAAGATGCTGGCGTGGCGGTTTGCCTTCTTCCGGGAACCGAGCTTGCGTTTTCCAGTGCAGTGACAGTTACTCATCCCCGCTTCCTCGCAGGCTGGAAGGTGGAAACACTAGGTCACGCGACAGCAATCTTCCGACAAGTGAATAAGGACCAGCCGTTCAAGCACCATGATGCGCTTGAATTTGCAGATGGGCGCATTGTTCTCCTGACACGACTAAGTGAGGGTCAGGAGGCAACGGTACTCAGCTACCTGCGCAGCTAACGACTGCCGCCGGAGCAGATACCCAGACGCGCATTGCCTACGTGGACTGATAGTTTGAGACAGGATCGACCTGCGGAGGCTTTCAAGCGGCCTACTTTTTGACCGTCCGAAGGCCACTACGACGCACTCCGAGCTTCCCGACGGGCAGTTGGTGTTGGTCCCAGACCTTAGTCGAGGGCCGCGGATACCGGGACTATCGTCGTAAGACGGCTTGCTCGATCTCGCGCATTGAAGAGGAGCGTGACGCATGAAAATGCAAGAAATCGACATCCAGGACTATGCGCGACAGCTATTGGAAGCACATGGTGCCCAGGCAGTTGTCGAGGCCGCGCAAAAAGCTATTGCTTTCGAAAACGAAGGCAAAAAAGACGATGCCGAGATTTGGAGGCACATCGAAGCGGCGCTGAAGCTAATGCGCGGGCCGCACGAAAGCTAAAAGTACGTCCGAACTGGAATTGCTTGCAGTGAGCGTCACCGCATCGGATCGACGCGCTACCAGCATTAGACCTGGGAGGGCAGAATGTTTCTAAATTGCTCCACGAGTGACGATGTCCTCAAAGCCATTAAGGCCAAGGACGTCCAGATGGTCGATTTGCGTTTCACGGATTTGCCGGGCACCTGGCAGCATTTTTCCGTCCCGCCAAGCGCAGTCGATGCCGATGCAATGAGCGAGGGCATCGGCTTTGATGGGTCGTCGATCCGTGGTTTCCAAGAGATCCAGGAAAGTGACATGCTGGTCGTGCCCGACCCGACCACGGCCTTTCTCGACCCATTCACGCTGGCAACGACGCTGGTCTTGATCTGTAACATCAGAGATCCAGTCACTGGTGAAGCCTATAGCCGCGACGCCCGTTACATTGCTCAGAAGGCCGAGGCGCATCTCAAGCAGACCGGTGTTGCTGATACGGCCTATTTCGGGCCGGAAGCGGAATTCTTCGTATTCAACGACGTCCGTTACGGTCAGGGCATCAACTTCGCCTACCACGAGATCGACTCGAAGGAAGGCATCTGGAATTCAGGCAAACAAGAAGCTCCGAACCTTGGCCACAAGCCACGCGAGAAAGAAGGCTACTTTCCGGTTCCTCCCGTCGACAGTATGCAAGACTTACGCACCGAGATGGCACTGACAATGGAGTCATTGGGTATCCAGATCGAAGCTCATCACCATGAGGTGGCAACAGCCGGCCAAGCGGAAATCGACATGCGGTTTACCAAGCTCACGCGCATGGCCGACAACTTGATGCTCTACAAGTACGTGATCAAGAACACTGCGCGCAAGCACAGTATGACGGCGACGTTCATGCCTGAAGCCTCTCTTCGAAGACAACGCCTCTGGAATGCACGTGCATCAGAGCTTGTGGAAAGGCAACACCAACCTGTTCCACAGCGATGGGCACTACGCCAATTTGAGTGATCTTGCCCGCCATTACATCGGTGGCTTACTGAAACACGCCTGGGCGCTCTGCGCGCTTCTGTGCGCCAACTACGAACTCTTACCGTCGGCTTGGTGCCGGGTTATGAGGCGCCAATTAATTTGGTCTATTCGCAACGCAACCGTTCTGCCTGTTGCCGGATTCCGATGTATTCGCCGAACCCGCGTGCCAAGCGGGTCGAGTTTCGCACGCCGGATCCTTCCTGCAACGGATACTTGGCCTTCGCCGCGATGTTGATGGCCGGCCTTGACGGCATCGACAATCGCATCGATCCGGGCAAGCCGATTGACAAGAACCTCTACGATCTACCGCCTGCGGAAGCGAAGGTGGTGAAGTCGACGCCCGGCTCGCTGCAGCAAGCGCTCGATGCGCTCGAAGTCGATCATGCGTTTCTGCTCCGCGGTGATGTGTTTACCAAGGATGTCATCGAAACCTCGGCTCAGCTACAAGCGGGAAAGTGAGGTTGATGCGATCGCACTGCGTCCCCATCCCTACGAGTTCCATCTTTGTTTCGATGTTTAGGTCAGCCGCCCGGATGAGAGGAGCGGACATTGGCAAGCTGACTAACTCAGCTTCCGAGCCACCAGCTGCTCTGCGTCGAAGATATCATTGGCAATGAATGCTGCCTCGGCATCGTATGCCATCACTTCCAATGGACTATCTCTGTATCCAAGGCGCTCCAGGCCGTCCGCATACGACCGAAGGAATTGTTCGGGTCCGAGAATCCGCCACTGAACTATGTGGATGAGTTCATGAAAGTGGATCGCCTCATTTCTTAGTTCGTCCCGCTTTATGAAAAAAGTGTTCAGATATGTGATGCCGTCGAAATTGCCGCGCTCGAAGTCGGCAAAGCGAGTCAGCCCCCATGACGACAGCGGCGGAATTGGCAATTTATCAACCAGGACGACCTTTGCCGATGCCAATGTGTCAGCGCTGAAAGTATAGCGGCAAGCGTGGAAATCCTCGCGAGACGACGGTTTGGGTATTTCCTGCGTGGGCCCTCAGCGTGATGTCAATCCAGCCAAGCAGAACAGGGTAGAATTTCTGAAATTCCTCCGGAGTCATTGCTGTTAAGTGCCTAACGAGAAGGCGACTGCGTAGGCTTCCACTCTCGCGCGCAGCTTCTGCGCTTCGGCGATTCTGCGCAGGGGTCATGCGTCGCGCGATAAGGTCTCGAAAAGTTGCCGCACCCTCTCTGCCGCTCGCGCCGCCGACAAGGTGAACCACTACATATGCGCGGACCTTGTCCAGCGGGACACCTAGTTACCGTTGTCGTAAAGAACCCCGAGATTGTATTGGGCGTGGGCATTGCCTTGCTCAGCTGAGAGGGACGAGATCGAGCCGCACGGCTAAGTCTGGTAGTCGCGTCTTTTAAGCGCAGCATCACCATCTTTCTAATGGGCCTGCGGCCGCGGGTGCAGCAAAGCCCGAATATCAGAATGATGGCGACGACGACGTGCTTGGAGCGTGAGATCTCATGGTCTGTAACCTCGCCTCTAGGCCATGAACTTATAATGACGTGCTGGCGCGCTATCGAGGCGTCGAATCGCGTATAGTGAAACGATGAGCAGCCAATTTGGCCATGACATTGACTTTAGCTGTCCGCATTGCGGGGCACGGTACGTTGTGAGTTATACCAAGTTGCCGATTGCCGACAGCGGTAGCGACTATTGTGAGTGTTGCAAACGGAGGATGTTCCAGTGGAATTCAGCCTTGCAACCACGCTATAGGCTCGTGGAACGACCCGAGCGAAAACACCCATAACGCTTCGGCGTGTAGGTTTCTGCCGACGGTCGTTACGCCCTCTCCGGGTCCCGCCCTAGCTCCGGTTCACACCGAAAATTCACGATCCTCACCGTGACGTTTGGACACGCCGGGCATTCAAAGGTCCGCTTATCGTGATCCGGTTCATCAGGCTCAATGCAGGCAAGCCACATCTGTGATTTGCAGAATTCACAAAATGGACGGCCGATGATCCGTTGCTGCGGAAGAATTTGATATCTACGCATCGTAATTGCCGACTATTCTGATCTTAAAGGGCGACCGCTTGTATGCCGCCTGACGTGAAGGAGGACTGAGTGCAGGTGTTCGCTGGCATTCATCTAGATGACATTGCCGTAATGTTCCGCGGCAGACGTGCCACGCGAGTGATGAGGCTTCCAAATTTGTCACGCGGCGGGGTGGCAAGTGCGTTCCGAGTCTCGCACGAGCCGCTGCAATGACGAATGTCTGCTTTTGACCCAAAGCGGACATTCTCATCGCGGCTGCGATCGCTCGTCCGTCGCGGCACTGCCGGGGCTTGCCGGTGCATTCAGCACAGAAGCGCATGCAGGCGGCAAATCTTTAAGCGTCAGTCCTTTGGCTGATGGTGACGGTGAAACATCGGGAATTTTTAAACGGAGAATCCAATCGGCGAACCAATGATTGAGCGACTTATCGCATCCGTTTCCTGCGGGGACGGCGGGCTGAGCACGACAATCCGGCGAGTCAGCCGGGCACTTTAGGCGCACATGGATGTGATCGGCATGGCCATACCAGGGGCGGACCTTCGACATCCAAGGTTGATCCTTTGTGCTTTTGTCACGGCACAGTTCTTTTTTATTGCAGCGTTGACTAAGACCCGTTCGACCTCAGGCTGCTCCGCCGCTGTTCGGATGAACGCGATGTCGGCTGAACTCCAGATCTTGTCATTGATGTGCTTTCCATCCGCTGCAACCATGTTGGGGGCTGAAATATCTTCGCGTTCCTCCGCACTTAATACACGATCCGGCATCGGCATGAACCAGATGTCGACGTCGCAGCCCGATTTGGTGGCTCTTATGTCCGAATGGAAGCGGGCCGCCCCGCGGCTGCGCCATGTCGCCAATCAGAATTCCCTTCCTGCCCGTTGCTTCGCGCGGCTAGTGGCGCGAAGCGTTCCAAGAATTGCACCAGTTCCGGATGGCCCCAATTGCGATTGCGAGATACTCGCATCACCTGCCAAGTCGGCCCCGTTTTGGGCAGTTCGATACCGCCTTGAAGGCAACCGTGCGGGTAGTAGCCGATTGCCATGGCTCTGCCGAGGCTTGGCAGTTGCTTTTGTGAGAATAGAACCATCGCTGGCGTCGACTTCTGCTGCTTTTCTTGTTCGCTGCTCTTCAAAGGATTGCTCGGCGGCAATGGCACACGAGCGGCGCTTTTCACCGCCGTGGCGCAGGTTAGCGCAACCGATAAGGCCGTTACGACCGCAACGCCTCCGTACATGCCCTTGCCCTGGAAGCAGAACACCTAGGTGCCGATTGTACGGGGCTGCATCAATAGGAGGCAAAATTTGCTTTGCACGAATTCTCGCGCGGCGTCCTGATACCATTCGACCATTCTTCACATGGTTGTCATGCCCTCTTTGCGCGTGTTGCCGTACAGTCAAAAACAATCACCGAACAACCCAAATAACGGAGGCGATAAATGCGAACCATCAACACTCGCCCAACAAAACGCCGAGCGTGCGATGGAGATCAGCCAAACTTAGGTCTCAGTTGGGCTCGCGAATTCGCGGAGCAAGCATTGAACCAGAGCAAAGTTGCAATGGACGGGTTACTGAAGGCATCCAATAAAATGGCCAAAGACTTCGAGAGCCAGTCATCCGCCATTCGAGAGCACACGACCACTTTGACAGAGAAAGCGCTCTCAAACAGTGTTGACTTTGGTAGGAAATGTTTGCGTGCGAAAGAGCCAGACGAACTCGTAAAGTTGCAAACTGAATTTATATCGCAACAAGCTCAGATCTTTGCCGAGCAGACCAAAGAGCTAGGCCAAAAATTCAGAACGCAACACAAGCTGCGTACAACACATTGGCGGACAGCCGCTCGGAAGACTGAGCAATCGATCACTCGCGCAGATCAATCCTTGAAGCGCCAGCGTTCCGAAGCCTAGAATCGTAATCTCCAAGAAAGGGCCAGGTCTCGATCATTGCCTCGGCCCTATTTTCTTGATCAGAACATTAACGCCTCGAATAGATCACGGTCAGAATGTCCGTTTTGGGGAGGAGTGTCATCATCTCGCTCTGACGGCGAGCGGTCCAAATTTCATAGAGCGCCAACACCGCTATCAACGCACCGATAACAACGAAATTTGTTTTAGCCGTCGATGAGCTGATGCCAACAATCCAAGGGCATACAATCAGCCATGCTCCAAGTATGACGTTGATCCACTCCTCCCATGGGCGAAAGACGGTAAGCGTGAGCAATTCGGCCAAGATTACCAAGATCCCGGAGATCACTGCTATTTGCGTAGCAGTTGAGTCTCAGATCGAACAGAAGAGCCCATGGTGAGATGCACAACCAAAGGCCAAGCAGCCAGCTGCACCAGTCTTCCCATTGCTTTGAAGTGAGAATCCAACCGCCATCGAGGCCCTTCGTCAAAAGTGCGATTCCGAAGAATCTATGGGGCAAAATCAATCAAAACGCTCGACAAAATCTATGGCCGCATTGCATGTCCGCTATTGGCACAAAGCGACATCAGCTATTGCACTGCACATGTCTGCTTCTGACCCAAAGCGGACATTGTTGCTCGATAGACACGCAGTCCCCCTGACCATAAACTCGGTTCGAAATCAGGGACGACTCTATGGCCAAGCCGCACGTCGAACGGCGTTTGGCCGCCATCCTCGCGGCCGATGTTGCCGGCTACAGCCGGCTGATGGGCGCTGATGAGGAGGGTACTCACGCGGCGCTCAAAGTGTATCGACACGAAATCATCGATCCCAAAATAGCGGAACACCGCGGCCGGGTCGTGCGGATCATCGGCGATGGGCTGCTGGTAGAATTTGCCAGCGTGATAGCGGCGGTGCGCTGGGCCGTCGAGGTCCAGCGCGCGATGGGCGAGCGTAACGCCGGCCTGCCCCAGGAGAAGCGGATCGAGTTCCGTATGGGCATTAACGCTGGTGACATAATCATCGACGGCACTGACATATGGGGCGACGGCGTGAACGTGGCGTGCACGATTGGAAGCTCTGGCCGAACCAGGTGGGATTTGCGTTTCTGGCCGGGTGCAAGAGGATGTCCACGGGAGTCTCGAAATCGCCTTCGAGGACATAGGCGAGCAGCAGCTCAAGAACATTGTGCGGCCGGTGCGGGTCTACCGAGTGCGGCTCAAAGGCGCCACCAAGGCGGCGCCGGCGCAGCACCCCCATAAACCATCGATCGCCATCCTGCCCTTCAATAACATGAGCGGCGATCCTGAGCAGGAATACTTCGCCGATGGCATGGTGGAAGAAATCACTACAGCCTTATCGCGCACACGCTGGTTATTCGTAATCGCGCGCAATTCGAGTTTCACATACAAGGGCCGGGCGGTAGACGTGAAGCAAGTCGGACGCGAAATGGGGGTGCGCTACGTGCTTGAAGGCGGCGTGCGCAAGTCCGCGGACCGGGTGCGTATCACGGCACAGCTCATCGATGCGTCAACTGGAGCGCATCTGTGGGCAGACCGCTTCGACGGATCGCTGGAGGATATCTTTGAGCTGCAAGACCAAGTGACCGCAAGTGTTGTGGGAGCGATCGCCCCGAGGTTGGAACAAGCTGAGGTGGAGCGTGCGAAGCACAAGCCGACTGAGAGCCTCGATGCCTACGACTATTTCCTGCGAGGGATAGCGAGCCTTCATTCGTGGACGAAAGAGAGCAACGACGAAGCGCTGCGGCTATTTAATAAAGCCATTGAACTCGACTCTGATTTCGCCTCAGCCTACGGCATGGCTTCGTGGTGTTACGTCCGGCGCAAAGGCAGTCGTTGGATAGTAGACCGCGCGCAAGAGACCGCCGAAACCGCACGGCTGGCTCGCCGTGCAGCGGAGTTGGGCTGGGATGACGCGGTCGCGCTCGCTTGGGGAGGGTTTGCACTTGCATATGTTGTTCATGACGTCGAAGTCGGCGCCGCCCTCATCGATCGTGCCCTCCAACTCAATCCGAACCTAGCCGAGGCGTGGCATTTTAGCGGCTGGGTGAGAATCTATCTCGGCGAGCCGGAAGTTGCGATCGAGCACTTGGCGCATGCTATGCGCTTAAGCCCCTCGATCCACTCACTTTCGTTGCGCAAATGGCGATCGCATTCGCTCATTTCTTCGCCGGCCGCTATGATGATGCATCATCATGGGCGGAAAAAGCTTTGGCCACATCGCCCCCGGGCTACGGGAAAGGCCCGTGTATCACCCGGCACTTCTCATCGCTGCGGCAAGCAATTCACTCGCCGGGCGGCTCGAGGAGGCGCGGAACGCAATAGCACGATTACGCCAACTCAATCCTACGCCCCATATTTCGAATCTGAAGAATCAAATTCCGCTTCGCCGGCCCGCAGGATCTTGCTAGGTACACTGAGGGCCTGCGAAAAGCGGGACTAGCCGATTGAGGTCTTACGGGGCAGTCGCTCCTCGCGAAAAATGTCCGCTTTTGTAATTTAGCGGACGTCAGCTTGTGCGCTTACCTTGTTCCCTGGTTTGTCGCCCTTAGGAGCAAACGCGGGAACACATTGTTAGGTCCATGAACGGGTGTTCAGCGCCAGCAGAACTCGAAAAGGTTTCTGCTCAGATTGGACAATTAAATAATTTTAATCAACGCAGGTCTGTCTGGCTTCGCTCCGTTAATTGCGTCGGACGGCGGAGAGACAGTCGCGCTTTCGCCTGACCCTGGGAGGCGAAAGATGGCACTCAGTGGCCGTTCATCACTAGAGAGGACCAATGGTCGTCCGCTTTGCCCGCAGTGCAGAGCGCCAATGTGGAGCGTTCGGTTTCGACCTGAGAAGTCCGCCGACGACAAGCGAGCGTTTCAGTGTCCGCGTTGTGAGGTGGCTTTGCTGGAAGCAATTACCAAAAACTCGGCGTCAACCGAAAAGGCAAAACCCCCACCGCGTTTTACATAAACGGACGGGACAAATGCCCCAATCACAGTATCGCCGACTGGCAATGTCCGCTTTTGGCACTTAGCAGACATCGGCTTTTGCGCTGCACATGTCTGCTTTTGACCCAAAGCGGACATTGACCGCCCGCTGCTTGCCAGTACACGCTCGACATCGCGACGAATAAGAAATTTTGGGGGAATACGATGGGATTCTCAAACTCTGCCCGTTGTGCTTTAGCCGTCATGGTGGGCCTTGTTTTTATCGGCGCGCCTCTCAGACCCACCGCTGCACAAGAACCTTACAAGGCTCAGATTGATGCGCTGCGCAAGTCGCTGGAGAAATACAAGGACTACAAGGTAGCCGTGCGCGACCTCTACTTGTCGACTGTGGGCTGCGTGCATTACGCCGGCGAGAAAATGGCGCACTACATGGAGTACCCCAAGGGCGCGATGGGCGTGCACTTTATCAATGTGACGGTGCGGGGCGCCCCCGACCCGATGAAGCCTAACGTGCTGATCTACGAACCCGTGGGCAAGGAACTAAAGCTGGTGGCGGTCGAGTGGCTTGTGCCTTTAACGGCAGATACCAAGAAGCGGCCCTCTCTCTTCGGTCAGCCCTTCATGGGCCCGATGGAGGGACACGAACCGCTCATTCCAAAGGAGTACGTGCACTATGATCTGCATGCCTGGTTGTTCAAGGATAACCCGCTCGGCATGTTCGCGCCCACCAACCCCGATGTGAACTGCGAGGCCTCCGATTTTTCTCTGCTAGAAAAGCCGACCAGGATGATGCCGGGGCCATAGAGCGCCGTGGATGTTTGCTATTGGCACTTAGCAAACATTCGTTCACCACGCGCTCGATGTCCGCTTTTGAGGGTAAAGCCGACATTACGCCACCTGACGCAACGCGAGTTTTCATCAGAAACATGGCCATGTGTCGCGCATGGCTTGCATTACCCTGTTTGTGCGTTTGCACTCCAGTTTTCAAGATGTTCGTTTGCCCACTCGCTGAAGGCCTCAACCATCGCATCATTTGATACAAATGATTTTGGACATGCAGAAGGAATAGATATCGTCGTTAAATTAGGGGGATCTTTAATGTCTTTCATTGCCAGTCCATTCGTAATGGCCTGACGCGCTATGCTTGAGACAAATTCCAAACAAAAATTTTACCAAGACTTCCTTGTACCCCTTTGCACTGTTTGTACAGATCTTGAACATGCCACTCAGTTTTCTCAAATTCTGCAAATGTTGGAGCTGGAGTAATTGCTGAGAGAAAGGCCGCTCCCATCAGCATTACACAAAGTGGTCTCGCGCTCATTGCTGCCCTGTCCCTTACATGGCGCAAACTTTTCCTGCCGAATTGAAGTTGCGGCCAGTGTATTGGCCGCGCTGCGCCTCGTATGTGAGAGAGATCAGAGGACGGCAAACTTTCATCGCAATTCGCTTATGCACCGTTGGGTCTCTCTTCCGTCTGCGTCACAGCGGAAGGTTCGCGCCTACTGACTGCTTCGGCACTATTCTCGTCTCGTTCCCAGATGCGCCGAACGATAATGTAGGTGACCAGACCCACGATCGGGGAACGATCAGCGTCACCAAGAGCTGGCCCATGGCTGCGGCCTTTTAATTACCGAACAGCGTAAGCCTGTTTTGTACGTTTCGCTACGTGGTGTTGGTCGGATGTCCGCTATTGGCACAAAGCGGACATTTCACTTTTCACTGCACATGTCCGCTCTTGGGGTAAAGCGGACACAGCTTTGTCCCGCAGGGGATCAGCTATACCTTCCGAAACTATCTGCAAAAATTTGCGAGGGGGTCTGCCCTGCCCGCGCGAAAGCGCGTTTTGCCCCACCCCCTTCCACTCTCGGTGCGGAAAAATCTACCCCCTACGGGAAAGCAACCGCAGAGCCTTAGTCGCAAGCACGTGGGGTAGGCTTGGGGTATGCAAGACGACGGCTAAAAAATAATTGCTAGGTCAAAATCTTAGGCCTGAATTGAGCGGAGGGCACCTCCGCCCTAACCTTTCGAAATTCATCCGTGCCCAGTGTCGGAGCGCGGCTTCGCGGCCATATCAATGCCAGGATAAACAGCGCGTCCTCGAACTGCGCTGGCCGGGGGACTTTTTGAGACCCTTCGTTTCCATCAGGCGCCAAGTAATAGAGCGGTCTGTGCCAGGGCGCCTTGTACTTTGGTATCGGTGCATTGCCCAAAAATACAATGTCCCTGTAGTCCGATGAAACATACAGAATAGCGGACACACCCGGGAAAATCCGGGGAAAAGGGACTGCGTCATGATCCGCACCGCCATCATCTCCATGCTCGCATCATTTGTCCTCGTCGGCGTCTCGACCATCAACCTGGTGAGCTATCATCCGGCGACAGACCTGAACCCGCTAGCCCCACTCAGCACGAACTTTGACTGACCACCCGATGATAATCGGACGCGAAATGATGTCCGCCGCCGCTGCCATGATTATGGGTACGCTTGTGATAGCGCTCGTCGGCAGTTACCTAATTTAGGAAGCACTTCGCATCACTGCAAAGTTTTCCGATCGCACGCCACCATCCCGTTCGATCGCTGTTCGCGCCACGGCGCAAGTTGCACGGCAGCGCGCCGCCGATCAGTTGACGCCGGCACCGGAGCCAACGGAGCGAGCAAGCCGGCCTTTAACCCAGCCGTGGCCGCTGGTGCGTTGGCTGTGCTTGAGGCGGCATGGGACACGCGGGCCCGGAAGTGCTAAGGTCGTGGCATCACTGACCTAGCCATTGGCGTCAGTGGCTGAGAGACGCGACAGCGCTCCCGCCGAACAGGCAGAGGAGTGCGTGATGCCATCCAATATTATTCGCAATCCAGCGAGACCAGACGACGATTTTAAAGCGCCAGCAAAAACTTGAATTTGATCGGTGGCGCATTGCTATCGGGATAGTCGAGCGCATGCGAGAGGCTGGATTTAGTTGCGAACTATCTAACTCCAAAACAGCAACGGATGGGCGGCAACTCGTACCGATCGAGGTGACTTAATGCGTAGGAATGCCAGAGTGAAGTTAAGCCGGAAAGCAATGACAGACGGGCTGGGTGGCAAGCGTCGCAACCGTCAGCCACGCATAGAAGGCACCATCATCAGCCCGTCGCCAGAACGACAAATCGTAACCGTCTTATGGGACGGCAGGACAAACCCTGAAGGCTGGCACGTGGACTTCTTGGAGAAGACTTCAGTGGCGAATGAGTGTTGAACCCATCGGAAAAATCGGGATTGCCACGCATGCGGCGGGCGTTAACCGTTCGTTAGGAATTTCCACCGGAAGCTAATGGTGCCCTCAAGGGGACGCACCGATGATTCTGACTGTGCTCGAATTGATAGCTATGTTGGCCGTACTCGGGCTAGCCTTTGTACTCCGGGCGAATGTGGGAGATTCGGCAACAGGAGATTCGGCGGGATCATGAAGGGGACGGCTTCAGGATACCGACGGCGCACATTCCCCAGCATTAGGTTGCCGTCAGTGCATCGTTGCTGATGGATCGAGTTCAAATAAAAATTTCGGCTCGGCATGTCGGCCTTGCAGCCATTCGTGTAGGTCCAGGGTTGTAAGGGGATGATGAAAATTGTCTGGGCGGGCTCAGCACTCGCAACGCTTTTCTTGGTGTTGTTGTTGAGCACGGAAATCATCAAGCGCGGTCGACTGGAGAAAGCCTTCAGTGAACTGACGCCTACCGAAAGAAGGACTTCGGCAACCGCTTGCTTCCAAGATGCACCGGACGTCAGCTACTTAATGCGTATGGGCAGCAGCCACCGAACCAGACGGAAGGTATTGGCTCACGAACTCCCCATAACGCGGTTGAATTCTGCCCTATCCCAAGCGATCCGATACTGCCGCACTCAAAATCACACACGTTGAGATCCGGGGCAAGGCAAGCACTTGCCACGTGCCGCCCGACAGGAGCTGTTTTGTCATCCTCGCATTTATCTGCGTGAGTTTCGCAAACAGCGCGGACGGCAAATGCACAGATTTTAAGAAAATCGAGGCCAGCGGAGACAATACGTGATCGAGTTCAAGGACGGCGAACTCTGGCCGTGGCTGTTGTATTCATTCGGGTATCCCTATGTTCACGTACGCCTTACGCCTCCTTCTTTGGACGGCGACACAAGCACACTCCGTGGGATCACCGTCAGCGGAATACGATAGCCACGATTAATGAAGCCTCCTTACAACTTGTTCGGAATTACACAAAAATTTTGCGAGGGTGGTCTGAAAACATCTCAGGAGCGAAGTTTTGGCCCTGGGGGCTCTAGACGCTCAGGCGCCTAAGGCTCGGCGATCGTCGGCCAAGGCCACATCAGGCTCGAGGTCGAGGCCACGCTACTGATCAACGCCTCGAGAACTGATCAACGGTGCGCCTCGTTTAACACGCGCCCCTGCATCCCTTAGTTGGTTCGTCGCTTCATTCAATTTCCGCAGAGCCGTCGTCACGGCTTTGTCCTGATCCAACAGAAGCCGCAACCGCCGACGTTCTCGCCAGATGTCCACGAACGCGCCCCACATTCTCATGAACCGAGTAAGGGTTTTATCCACGCTGTCGCCCTGATCTGTTTTTGAGGACACGTGATAATATCAAGTGCAGCGCCCCGTTAGCGGTAATACGACCACACCGGCAAGAAAGATTCAAAATCATCGCAAACAACGAATTAAACCTGCGTTGATTGTGCTCGGTGACTGGTCACTTTCTATGCTATTCTGTGATCAGTGCTAATACACACAGACGGGGGATCTGCAATGAAAACGGCCAGGCTCGAAGCTTGTCGATCGCACTGATATGCGACCAGTCACCTCAACCGGGCGCTCAGCAAACAAGACCTACCGAACGCGTGAACACCTCACCGAAGCCGAGATGACCAAGCTGCTGACTGCCCTGAAGGCGAACCGGCATGGCCACCGTGATTGGCTGATCGGGCTGTTGATCTACAGGCACGGGCTCCGTGTGTCAGAAGCCTGTGACCTGCGGTGGGATGATCTCGATCTATCAAAACGCGCCATTGCTGTCCGTAGGCTCAAAGGCAGCACCGATAGCGTCCACTATCTCGTACGCGACGAACTTGCCGGCCTCAAGCGCCTGCAGCGCGAAGGACCGAAGGCGGCCTATGTGTTCGTGAACGAGCGTGGGCAGCCGTTCGGACGCATGGGGATCGGCCGCTTGATTGAACGGGCTGGGGAGGCTGCCAAGCTGCCCTTCCCTGTGCACGTCCACATGCTCCGCCATTCAACCGGCTACGCTCTGGCAGCGAAGGGCATGGATACCCGCCGCTTGCAGCACTTCCTCGGCCATGCCTCGATCACCAACACGGTGAAGTACACAGCCATGAGCTCTGAGCCATTCAAGGATATCTGGCGATAAGCAACAGGATCGTTAGCGACCGAGTCCAGCCAAGCCGCGAGCTGTTCGGGAAACGCGGTTGGCGGAGAGGGAGGATCTGAACCCCGATACCCTTGCGAGTATGCCGCATTTCGAGTGCGGTGCTTTCAACCACTCAGCCACCTCTCCGGAACCTAAACGGGCCATAAAAAGCGCGAATAGACGGGCGCTATCTAACCAAGCGCGCCAAGACAGACAAGGGTCGCACAGCGTATATTGCGTCGCTCGATAGAACCCGGTCACCGCCCGGCCCACTCGATGCATGACAAGCTGAAATTCGACCCCATACGGAGCGAACTGCACGGTGTCCTCATGACGCTGGGCCTGGTCGCGGCCCTCACCGCGGTGCTGTTCGCGCTGGTCTGGGAGGTCGGCCTGGCCCATGGCTCCGTGGTCTACCTGATCCCGGTGGTGATCGCCGCGACACGGTGGGGCATCGTATCGGCGGTCGTTGCCGCGATTTGCGGCGTGCTTGCCTCCGCCTTTTCTTCTATCCGCCGCTCTACAGCTTCCGCATCAAGGATCCGCAGGAAGTCATCGACCTGATCCTCTTTATCTTTGTGGCCGTCGCCGTGAGCCAACTTGCCACTCGCCTCAAGCGTCAACTGGAGATGGCGCGGCAGCGCGAGATCGACCTGCGCGATCTTTATGCCTTTTCGCGGCGTCTGGCTGTCGCCTTCGACGTTTCCGACATTCACGCGGCAATCGAAGACCACCTTGCCAGCGTCATGCAGCGCAATGTCGTGCTGTTTCCCAGCGCGCGCGAAGCATCGAACAGCAGCGGACGACGCGCCGGCGTGACCGTGCCTGAACTGGTACTCAGCGAGGCCGCCGAGGTTGCGTCGGGTCACCGCGATACCACGGCCGGCGCTACGGTGACGGCAGCCAGCGGCGAAATCTGGCTGGTGCGCGCGGTGTCGCCGAAAAGTCCCGAGTTTGGCGTGATTGCGATCAATCTCGGACGCGAGATCGAAAGAACGTTCCGACGAGCTGCGTGTGCGCGTCGATGCTGTCCTGGCCGATGCAACCGCAACGCTCGAACGGCTTGGCGTCGCCCACGCCATCAGCGAGGCGCGCATGCGTTCGCAGACCGACCAGTTGCGCGAGGCGCTCATTGGATCCGTGAGTCACGAGCTGCGGACACCGCTCGCCTCGATCCTCGGCGCCGCGACAGTGCTCAGCGCGGCACCCGCGCTCCGGAATGAGAAGAAACTGACGGCGCTCGTTCACGACGTCCGCGACGAAGCCGAGCGGCTCAACAACGATATTCAGAACCTGCTGGATGCCACCCGCATCAGCAGCGACGGCGTAAAACCGCACGTCGAATGGGCCGATCCGGCCGACATCATCAATTCGGCGGCGGAACGTTGCCGCCACCGCCTGGCCGATCGCCACCTCATCGTCGATCTGCCCGCCGACCTGCCCTTGATCCATGTCGATCCGGTTCTGGTGCAGCAGGCGCTGATCCAGATTTTCGACAACGCGGTGAAATATTCCTTGTCCGGCTCGCAGATCGCGGTCAATGCGCATACGCATGATGGCCACCTGATTATCGGCGTCACCGATCAGGGCGCCGGTCTGACGAACGCGGAAAAACGAAAATCTGGGATCGCTTTGCGCGCGGCGAGCGCCACGCCGCGACCACAAGCGGATCGGGGCTCGGTTTGTGGATTGCCAATGCTTTCGTCGCCGCCAATGCCGGCAAGGTCACTGCCGTCAGCGAGGGCCCAGGCCTCGGTACGACAGTGGCGATTGAACTGCCCGTGACACAAGCCGCCGTTCCACAACTTGAAAGCGACACCGATGAGTGAGCCATCTCCAATCGTGCTCGTCATAGATGACGAGATTCAAATCCGCCGGTTTCTGCGCACCGGATTCGAGCTCAATGGTTTCGTCGTGCACGAAGCCGGCACAGGCACCGAAGCGATCCGCTCGGCGACGTTGCGGCCGATCGATCTGGTGATCGTCGACCTCGGGCTGCCGGATATGGATGGTGCCGACGTCGTCGAGCGCATCCGTTCGTGGTCGAGCGTCCCTATCATCGTTCTCTCGGTGCGCTCGAACGAAGCGGAGAAGGTTCACCTGCTCGAGCTCGGCGCCGACGACTACGTGGTGAAGCCGTTCGGCATGGCCGAGCTGCTCGCCCGCGTGCGCGTGGCGCTGCGGCGGCAAATGCGCGCCGTCTCCGGCGAGCCCACCGTCAAGGCCGGTCCCCTCACCATCGATCTCGCCGCACGGGCCGTCTTGCTCAACGACAAGCGCCTGACGCTGACGCCGAAGGAATACCGGTTGCTGCAGGTTCTGGCCCAGCACGCGGGCAACGTGGTCACGCACCAGCACCTGCTCAAGGAAGTCTGGGGCTCGATCCACGTGCACGACACGCATTACCTGCGCATCTTCGTCCGCAAGCTGCGGCAGAAGATCGAGCCGCACCCGGACTCGCCGAAAATCCTCGTGACCGAGTTGGGCGTCGGCTACCGGCTGGTGCAGTCGGGTAACGAACTCGATGCTCCCGCCTGGCCGGAATCGGCGCCGGCCAAAAGCGAGACCTGATCGCCTCCCATTAACGCTGTTTCGCCCTCCGGTAGCGGGCGACCATGACGGGCGGGGTTTCTTGACAGAGCGGGCTTTTCCCCGCCATAAGCATGGCGCGCGGGCCCTCGGGTCCGCGCGATTTTTCGAGGGCGAACTAAGCCCTTAAAAACAAACAACAAACCGACTGAAAGAAGCCGGTCCGGAACGAGTCCGAGCGCCGGGATCGAACACGAGGACGAAAGATGTTCGCAGTCATCAGAACAGGCGGCAAACAATACCGGGTCGCCGCCGAAGATGTGATCCGGATCGACCGGGTGAATGGCAACCCGGGCGAGATCGTCGAGTTCGGCGAGGTGCTGGTCGTTGGCGGCGACACGCCGCAACTCGGCACGCCGACCGTCTCAGGCGCGACCGTTGCCGGCGAATTGCTCCAGCACACGCGCGGCGACAAGGTGATCGCCTTCAAGAAGCGCCGGCGCAAGAATTCGCGTCGCAAGCGCGGCTACCGGCATGAATTTTCGGTGGTTCGCATCACCGAAATTCTGACCGACGGCGCGAAGCCGTCGAAGACGGCGACACCGCGGCTCAAGCGCGAGCCGAAGCCAAAGGCCGAGGGCAGAAGCTGCACCGGCGGCCGAAGCCAAATCGGCCAAAGCCAGGGCGAAGAAACCGGCCAAAACGCGCGCAAAAAAGCCCGCGAAGGCCGCCACAAAGAGCAAGAAGAAGTGAGATGATCCCGTCACGGAATCGGTGTACAGAGTAAGAGAATTCGAGAGACCACTATGGCGCACAAGAAAGCAGGCGGATCTTCACGAAACGGCCGCGACTCCGCGGGCCGGCGGCTCGGCTTGAAGTCGACCGGCGGCGAAATCGTGCTCGCCGGCAATATTCTTCGCGCGCCAGCGCGGCACCAAATGGCACGCCGGCCGCAATGTCGGTACCGGCAAGGATCACACGCTGTTCGCGCTCATTGATGGAAAGGTTCAGTTCGCAACGAAAGCTAAAGGCCGCACCTACGTATCGATTGTACCGATGACGGAGGTTGCGGCCGAGTAAGACGGTGGACATAAATCGAGGTCCGCCGGTCATCCAGTCAAACCGGCGGGGCTTGTAGGGCTCTGAGAGGGGAGACGGGTGACCGGCTCCCCTCTCGACTTTTCAAACCTGGAGCCCGTGCCATGACCCTACTAGAGGAAATACCGAGAGAGCCTTACCGCGAGGGAAGTAGTCCCGTCCTCGAGACCAAGCGGCTTGCCTTGCGCGCGGCGCGCCTCGAGGACGCTAAAGCGGTAGCAGCGCTCGCCAACGACCGCCGCATCGCGGAAAACACCGCGCGCATTCCGCTATCCCTACAAAGTGGCGGACGCCGAGAAATTCATCGGCGGGGCGAACAAGAACGGCGAAACAGCGTTCCTGGTCACGCTGCGCGACCGGCACGGTGATCGGCGCCTGCGGAATCATGTTCCACTATGACGACGTGCCGGAGCTGGGCTACTGGCTCGGCGTGCCCTACTGGAACAAAGGCTACGCCACCGAAGCGCTTCATGCGTTGATCGACTACGCCTTCACCGATCTTTCGCACGAGACGCTGCAGGCCGGCGCGCGCGTCACCAACCCGGCCTCGCGCCGGTTGCTTGAGAAGTGCGGCTTCCAGTGGACCGGCGTCGGTCTCTACCGCATCAACGCGATCAAGTCGTCGGCGCCGATCGACCGCTTCCGCCTCGAGCGCAGCATCTGGTCGGCGCTGAAGACCTGGGGCCGCGTTAAAAGGGTGATGTAGTTACGTTCACCCCGGCCAGTCGTACCGGGCGCAATATCACCACGTCATGGCCGGGCATAGCCGGCCGAAGGACGGCGTGCTTTCATACGCCTATGTCCCGGCCATCCACATCTTTCTGCTTTCAAGACGTGGATGCCCGGGACAAGCGCGGGCATGACGGCAAGTACTAACTGGCACGTGCCGCGCGCGGCTTCCTCGAACTTGTTGCCGAATTCGTCGAGCTCTTCGCGATTGATGTCGCTCACCGCCAGCATGTTCAGTCCCCTGATCGGTCCACCGGCGGATGTTGAAGCCCTGCACGGTTTCCATCTTGGGCCCCGGCAAGGACATGCCGACACCCTGCGTCACGAACAGATTGATCACGTGCACGCGACGGCGATAGACGATCACGGCAACCGACTTGCCGTCGATAAAATCGAGCCGTCCGCCGATCAGGGTGAAGCCTTGCCCGGCAAGATCGATCACCGGCGGTGCCAGGTCGATCCGGCCGTTGAACCACGGCTTGACGGTGTGCTGGTCGGTCGAGAGCACGTCGGTCAGATGGTCGGCCTGCAGCGACCGCAAATGCGCCGAGATCGCCTCGCTGAGGATGCGCTGGTCGCGGTCTCCGCGCACGACAACAAGCATCACGCTTGCCGCCGCGGCCGCCGACAGAAGGCCGCCAAGCGCAAAACCTTTGAGCAGCGTGCGCCGATCGGTTGCCGCCGTCGAGGGACCGCGCGATCGATGCTTTCGACGCAATGATGCCGGAGCCATGTGGCGCAGGTTGCCGCCTGCAGGCCTGTCGCAGATCGCGATAGGACGCAAGCTGCGCGGCGCAGCGCGCGCAGCCAGCGGCATGCGTTTCCACTTCGCGCGCATGCCCGGCATCGAGCTCATCGTCGATCAGCGCATGCAACATGACTTCTGCTTCGTCGCAGGTCATGAGTCTTTCTCCTCCGCCAGCCACGCTGCACGCAACAGCTCCGCGCGCGTGCAAGACGCGACATCACCGTGCCGACAGGCACGCCCGTAACATCGGCAATTTCGCGATAGCTCAAATCATTGACCTCGCGCAGCACAATCGTTTCGCGAAACACAGCGGGCAATTGCGTGATCAGTCGCTGCATGTTTTCACCATCGAGTCGATGCAGGGTTTGCGTCTCCGGAGAATGCTGCGCCTCGCTCCACAATCCGTCGGCCTTGTTTTCCGCTTCGTCGACGTTGTCCACGACCGCCGCAAGTGCGCCGCGCCGCGCATATTCGGCGCGGCAGACATTGCGCAGGATGGCCAGCAGCCATGGCTTGATCGGGCCGCCGCGGAATGTCTCGAAATGCCGGAACGCGCGGAGATAGCATTCCTGCGCCGCATCCTCGGCATCGGCCGTGTTGCGCAGCAGATAGCGCGCGAGCGTGTAGACATCGTCGAGATAGGGCAAAAGCCGCGGCGCGAAACCGCTCCGCCTTGCCACGATCGCGGCCGCCCTCGTACGCCATGCTATCGATCCGCACCGTTGCATCACAGTTGCGGCGTGATGCTTCCGGTCGCCGCCTCCACGACAATTGTCCCGGTCATATGGGGATGCAAGGAACAAAAGTACTTGTAGGTCCCGGGTGTCGTGAATGTGAACGTGAATTTATCGTCACTGTCGAGCGGCTTTGATCTGAAGTTGTTGGGCGACACCACGGTGTGTGGAATATCGTCTTCGTTGGTCCAGGTCACCGTCGTCCCGGATTTCACCTTCAACTCCTGCGGACCAAAGGTGAAGTTGCCGATCTTGATTGCAACATCTTCTGCCCGGAGCGGCGTGGCAGCGAAGAGAAGCAACGCCACCACGCCCGCAATGACGCTGTTGGTCAGCGATTTCGTTTTCTTGGTCATGTTCGAACTCATCCTTGCAGCGGCGTATCGATGATGGCGAGACGCTGCTCGTTCTGCTTGAACGTGACACTGGCGATGCCGAGCATCGTGCGCAGCTTTGTCCTCGGGCACTTTCATCGGTCCGGGTGACGGTGCAGTGCCCGGCGCCGGCTGCGGGAATGCAGTCGAGCGCGCCGTGTGGAAGGTGACGTTGCCTTCGACCTTCTGCATGACCTGATGGATGTGGCCGTTGAGAACGGTCACCGAGCCGAAGCGTTTCAAATGTGTCGAGCGCCCGTGCGCCATCCTGCGTGCCCCAGCCCCAATCCGGATAGACGGTCCACAGCGGGATATGCGCAAACACGACAATCGGCTGGGAGGCCGCGCGCCCTTTCAGATCGTCTTCAAGCCATTGCGAGCTGCTCGTTGCCGAGATTGCCGAGGCCGCCGGCTTTCAAGGTCGACAACATTGACGAGGCCGATGAAATGCACGCCGTCGGCATCAAAGCTGTACCAGCCTGCGCCCTTGGTGCCGCGACCGTAACGATCGCGGTAAAGTTTGCCCTGGTCCTCATCGATGACGTCATGTTCGCCCGGCACGTAGTGCACGTCGAGCCGCGCTTGCGAGATGATGCGATCGGCGTCGTCGAACTCCGCCGGCTTCGACAGATGCGAAATGTCGCCGGTATGGATCATGAATGATGGTTTGACCGGCAGCGCCTTCACGCGCTCGATCGCTTCTTCGAGCGTGCTCTTGACGTTCGGATTGGCGGGCTTGTCGAAGCCCATGTGACTGTCGCTGATCTGCAGGAAGGTGAAGCCCTTGCTCTGCTGCGCCAGCGCGCCGTCGATGATGCCGAGCGAGGTCGGTACTCCGCCGGCAATAGTCCACAGCACGCCGGTTCCCGCCCAGGTCATGCATTCGAGAACCTTGCGGCGGCTGGGGCCTTTCTCGTGATCGTCTGTGTTCATGTCGGTCTCCCTGCAATTGGCTGCATGGGACTGGATCGGACTTCCGCAGAGATTTATTCCCGGGCGTCTTTGGCGAATGACGGCGGCTTGGGATATACCCTAAAACCATGAAATTCCTCGACGAAGCCAAGGTCTACATCGCGCTCCGGCGACGGGCGGGAACGGCTGCGTGTCGTTCCGGCGCGAGAAATTCATCGAGTTCGGCGGCCCGAACGGCGGCGATGGCGGCAATGGCGGCGATGTCGTGGTCGAGGCGGTCAACGGCCTCAACACGCTGATCGACTACCGCTATCAGCAGCACTTCAAGGCACAGCGCGGCGGCAACGGCATGGGCAAGGACCGCGCCGGCGCCAACGGCAAAGACGTCGTCCTGAAGGTGCCGCATCGGCACGCAGGTCTACGAAGAGGACGGCGATACGCTTGATTGCCGATCTGACCGAAGTCGGCCAGCGCGTCACGATCTCGCGCAGGCGGCAATGGCGGCTTCGGCAACGCGCATTTCAAGATCGTCCACCAATCGCGCGCCGCGTCACGCCAATCCCGGCCAGCCCGGCGAGGAAGCGCACGATCCGGCTTGCGGCTGAAGCTGATCGCCGATGCCGGCCTGGTCGGCCTGCCCAACGCCGGCAAGTCGACCTTCCTTGCCGCGGTAAGCGCGGCGAAGCCGAAGATCGCCGACTATCCGTTCACGACGCTGCATCCGCAGCTCGGCGTGTGTCGAAGTCGACGGCCGTGAATTCGTCCTGGCTGACTTGCCCGGTCTGATCGAAGGCGCGCACGAGGGCACGGGCTTGGGCGACCGCTTTCTGGGCCACACCGAGCGTTGCCGAGTGCTGCTCCACCTCGTCGATGGTACCGGCGGAAGATGCGGGCGCCGCCTACAAGATCGTGCGTGACGAACTCGAGGCATATGGCCAGGGACTGAACGGAAAACCTGAGATCGTTGCGCTCTCGAAAGCCGACGCGATGACCAAAGAGGCAATCAAGGCACAAACGACAAAGCTGCAAAAAGCCTGCGGAAAAATACCGATGGTGCTCTCCGCCCAATCGGGCGAAGGCGTGCAGGATGTGTTGCGCGCGCTGCTGAGGATCATCGACGCGGCGCGAGAAGAGGCTGACGTCAAGGAACGTGCTTAGAGGCCCAGTACAATTTCGGCAAGAATAAAAAATCCATAGATCATCTTGGCGCCTGCACCCATAATAATGCACCACCCATCATTCGGCAGGAAATCATGAAGACGCGCGCTGCAGTTGCCTGGAAAGCCGGCGAACCATTGACCGTAGAGACCATCGATATCGAAGGTCCGAAGGCCGGCGAAGTGCTGATCGAGATCAAGGCGACCGGCATCTGCCACACCGATGCTTACACGCTGTCAGGCGCGGATCCGGAAGGGCTGTTTCCGGCGATCCTGGGCCACGAAGGCGCGGGCGTCGTGCGCGATGTCGGCGCGGGCGTGAGCAACGCTGAAAGTCGGCGATCACGTCATTCCGCTCTACACGCCGGAGTGCCGCCAATGCAAAACCTGCCTCGTCGCGCAGATCCAATCTCTGCACGGCGATCCGCGCCACGCAGGGCAAGGGCGTGATGCCGGACGGCACCAGCCGTTTCCGCTGCGACGGCGATCCGGTCTGTTCCACTACATGGGCTGCTCGACCTTCGCCAATTATCACGGTGCTGCCGGAGATCGCGCTCGGCCAAGAGTTCGCGAAGACGCGCCCTTCGACAAGATCTGCTACATCGGCTGCGGCGTGACGACCGGCGTCGGCGCCGTCATCAACACCGCGAAGGTCTGGCCCGGCGCGAACGTCGCGGTGTTCGGACTTGGCGGCATCGGTCTCAACGTGATCCAGGGCGCGCGGATGGTCGGCGCCGACAAGATCATCGGCATCGACACTCAACCCGGCCAAGCGCGCCATGGCCGAGAAATTCGGCATGACGCATTTCGTCAATCCCGGACGAAGTCGGCCGAGACAATGTTGTGCAGGCCATCGTCGATCTCACCGGCGGCGGCGCCGATTTCTCATTCGAATGCATCGGCAATGTCGCAGACCATGCGCCAGGCGCTCGAATGCTGCCATCGCGGCTGGGGCGAGAGCATCATCATCGGCGTTGCCGGCGCGGGCCAGGAAATCGCCACGCGGCCGTTTCAGCTCGTCACCGGGCGCGTCTGGCGCGGCACGGCCTTCGGCGGCGCGCGCGGGCGCACCGATGTGCCGAAGATCGTCGACTGGTACATGGAGGGCAAGATCAATATCGACGACCTGATCACCCACACCATGCCGCTCGAGAAGATCAACGATGCCTTCGACCTGATGCACGAAGGAGAATCGATCAGGTCGGTGGTCGTGTACTAATTACTTGACCAGCCCGACGACCCGCGGCAAGCCACAGGCGTCAATTCGGGGATCATCGTGATCGCAATCAGCGACATCAGCAGCGGTATCAGCCAGGGCAGGATCGCGATGGTCGTTCGTTCAATCGACAATTTGGCGATCCTGGACAGCACGAACAGCACCATGCCGAGCGGCGGATGCAGCAGCCCGATCATCAGGTTGAGCGTCATCATGACGCCGAAGTGCACCGGATCGATGCCAACCTTGACGATCACCGGCATCAGCACCGGCACCAGGATGCTGATCGACGCGATCGGCTCTAGGAAGCAGCCGACCACCAGCAGCAGGACGTTGGTCAGCAACAGAATGACGTAGCGATTATTCGGTCAGGGCCAGCAGCGCCTCGGTGGTGTATTCGGTGACGCGGGTCGTCGTCAGCACCCAGCCGAACAGCGAGGCTGCGCCGACGATCAGCAGCACGCCGGCGCGTCGTCTCGATCGTGTCCATCGAGACCTTGTAGAACTGCTTCGGCGTCAGCGTGCGATAGAGAAAGATGCCGAGCACGATCGCCCAGGCGCAGGCTGGCGATCGCCGCCTCGGTCGGCGTGAACCATCCGAACGTCATGCCGCCGATGATGATCGCCGGCGTCAGCAGGGCCGGGAACGCCGCGAGGAAGGTGGTGCCGAGCGTGCGCCAGCTGAAGGCCTGGTCGCGGCCCATTCCGTAGCGGCGCGCGCAATAATAGACGTAGCCCATCATGAAGGCCGTCATCACCAGTCCCGGGTATGACGCCGCCGAGAAACAGCGCGCCGATCGAGACATTTCCCATCATTCCGTAGATCACGAACGGCAGAGACGGCGGGATGATCGGGCCGAGCGTTGAGGATGCGGCCGTGACGCCGACCGAAAATTCGGTGTCGTAGCCGTGATCCTTCATCGCCTTGATCTCGATCGTGCCAAGGCCCGCCGCATCGGCGATCGCAGTGCCCGACATGCCGGCGAAAATGACCGAGCCGATGATGTTCACGTGCGCGAGCCCGCCGCGTGTCCAGCCCGCGAGCGCAACCGCGAAATCGTAGATGCGGTTGGTGATGCCGGCCGAATTCATCAGGTTGCCGGCGAGGATGAAGAACGGCACGGCCAGCAGCGGAAACGAGATCGATGCCGCCCGCCATGCGATGCAGTATGACGAAATCCGGCAGACCAGCGATGAAGTGCGTGTAGATGAAGGACGATCCCGCAAGCGCGATGAACACCGGCACGCCGACGAGCAGCACCGCGATGAACAGAAGCGCCATGATGATCATCGGATATGTCCTGCCCTAGTCCGCCGCGATCTGATGCGTGCACGTCGTCCGGCCGGCTCCAGCCGATCCGGGCGTTGCGCCAGACATTTTGACGCCTGACGGATGAGCATCAGGAAACATCCGAACGCAACGCCGGCGTAGACGTAGCTCATCGGCAGAGTCGAACACCGTCATGCGCTGATGGTGCATGCGTTCGGTGATCGTCCACGACACGAACGCGAGCAGGCCGAGAAAGGCGAGCTTGACGAAATCAACGAGAGCCAGCAGCGCTCGCGCGCAGCGGTCCCGGCTTCATCACGTTCGAGAGCAACTCGACAGCGATGTGCGTATTGCGCCGCGTCACCATCGCGCCGCCGATGAACACGACCCACATCAGGCCGTAGCGTGCGATCTCCTCGGTCCAGGACAGGCTGTCGTTGAGCACGTAGCGCGTGAAGAACTGCAGAAAGACGATGAAGGCGAGCGACCAGAAGATCACGAACGCAAGCCAATCCTCCGGGTGGTGCTCGATCACGACCTCGGCGTCTTCCGGCCTCAATGAGGCGCTTCTCGCCCTTGGGCGCTTCTTCTTTGCTCATGATCCCCGCGCGCCGAAATCGCACCGTCACGCCGCGCCTGAGCGCGGCATGACGGGACTTCGCGTCGTCTCCATTACTTCAACGCCTGCAGCGCGTCGTATTCGGCTTGCGACCAGCCGGCGCCCGCACTGGCGTCGTTGTGGAGCGGCACGGCCGCCTTGCGGAAGGCCTCGCGGTCGACTTCCACCACGGTCTTGCCGAGCTTGCGGAATTCATCGGCGAGCTTGAGCTCGGACGCGCGGATCTGATCGGTCGATTTTGCGCTGGCCTGCGTCGAGGACATCCTCGAAGATCTTCTTGTCGGCGTCCGAGAGCTTCGCACCAGACGTGCGCCGCCGACGATCGTGACCAGCGATTCGGTGATGTGGCCGGTCAGCATGATGTGCGACTGCACCTCGTAGAACTTCTTCGCCATGATGGTCGGCAGCGGGTTTTCCTGGCCGTCCACGGTGCCCTGCTGCAGTGCCAGGTAGACTTCGGCGAAGGCGATCGGCGTGGCGTTCGCCCCGACCGATTTTGTGAACATCAGGAACAGCGGCGCCGGCGGCACGCGCAGCTTCATGCCCTTCATGTCTTCGGGCTTCTTGATCTCCTTATTGGCGGTGACGTGACGCTGTCCGTAATAGAGGATCGCGACGATCTTATGCTTGGTCTTGTCCTCGTAGCCTTTGGCGATGTCGCGGAACAGTTTGCTGTCGCGGTACGCCTTCCAGTGGTCGAAGTCGCGCAGGATGAACGGCGCGCCGGTGATCGACAGGCGGCTTGTGGATCGAGCCGGCAAACGATGCACCGGTATAGATGATGTCGACGGTACCGAGACCCAGCCCTTCATTGATCTGGTTTTCGTTGCCGAGCTGGGAAGCCGGGAACACCCCGATCTCATAGCGGCCGTCGGTGCGCTTCTTGATCTCCTCGGCCGCCCACAGCGCCTGCGGTATGGTAGGGCTCGGCTTATTTCATACACGTGCGCCCATTTGAGCTTGGTCTGGGCGCCAGCAGGAGCCGGCGATAGCGACGCACTGCGGTCACAACCGCGAGAGCGCGAGCCAGATGACGCGGCCAATTCGGCATGTTTTCCTCCCATGTGCCGACTATTTTCAAAACGCCTGTTGCCTGCGATGTTACTATGCGGTCAGCGTCGCGCAACAGGCCATGATCGAGGCTGCCAGATGCGGCGGCCAGCAAAGTCAGGATTTTCATGAGTACACCGAGGACCATCCGACTATCGCCGGAAGACAATGTCGTCGTCGCGGTCGATCAGATCACGGCCGACGTCTGCCGCGGCAGGCGTTACCGCGCGCGAGCGCGTGCCGCGCGGCCACAAGATGGCGATAATCGCCTGTCGGCGAAGGGCGAGCCGGTGCGGAAATACGGCCAAACGATCGGATTTGCGTCGAAGCCGATCGCGCCCGGCGACTGGGTGCATGAGCAGAACGTCGCGCTGCGCGATTTCGCCCGCGACTATCGATTTGCCGAGGGCGCTAAGAACGACGAGATCCTGCCGCCAGAGCTGCGTGCGACCTTCGAAGGCTACCAGTCGGCCCAACGGGAAAGTCGGCACGCGGAACTATATCGGCATCCTGACCTCGGTGAATTGCTCGGCCTCGGTCGCAAAATTCATCGCCGAAGAAGTCAATCGCTCCGGAATTCTCGACGACCATCCGGAAATCGACGGCGCGGTTGCGTTTGTTCATGGCAGCGGCTGCGGCATGGCGGCCTATGGCGAAGGCTGGGAACTGCTGCGGCGGACGCAATGGGGCTACGCGACACATCCCAATCTCGGCGCCGCGTTGATGGTCGGCCTCGGCTGCGAAGTCTTCCAGATCGATCGCATGAAGGATGAATACGGAATGGTCGAGGGCGACCACTTTCAGACCATGACGATCCAGGCGACCGGCGGAACGCAAAAAACCGTCGACCAGGGCCTCGCAGCGCATCAAAGCGATGCTGCCGGTCGCCGGCGCGCGCAAGGCGAGAGACGCGGCCGGCCTCGAGATCGTGCTCGCGCTTCAGTGCGGCGGATCGGACGGTTATTCCGGAATCACTGCAAACCCTGCATTGGGCGCTGCCGCCGATCTTCTGGTCAAACATGGCGGAACAGCGGTGCTCGCCGAAACGCCGGAAATCTACGGCGCCGAGCATTTGCTCACGCGGCGCGCAATCAATCGCGCTGTCGGGCGAAAAGCTGGTCGAGCGCATCCGGTGGTGGGAGGACTATACACAAGCGCAATGGCGGCGAGATGAACAACAATCCCGCGCCGGGCAACAAGGCGGGCGGGCTCACCACCATCCTGGAAAAATCATTGGGCGCCGCAGCCAAAGGCGGCACGACGACCTTGCGCGCGGTCTACGAATACGCCGAACCGGTCAAGGAAAAAGGCTTCGTATTCATGGACACGCCCGGCTACGACCCGGTTGGCGCGACCGGACAGGTTGCCGGCGGCTGCAACGTGATGTGCTTCACCACCGGTCGCGGATCCGCGTTCGGCTGCAAGCCGACGCCGTCGATCAAACTCGCCACCAATACCGAGATGTACCGGCGCATGACCGACGACATGGACATCAACTGCGGCGACGTACTCGATGGAACGTCGATCGAGGCCAAGGGCCAGGAAATCTTCGAAAAGATGCTGCAAGTCGCATCCGGCACGCATACGAAATCCGAGGAGCTGGGCTATGGCGAGCTTGAATTCGTGCCATGGCAAATCGGAGCGGTCATGTAGCTCCATCACTGGTCGAACGCACTAACAGCAACGCAAGTGGGGAAACCTCAGATGCTCTTCAGAGCCGCCGCCATATTCGCTCTCGCAATGATCCCGCTTGTCGCGAACGCCGCGGACTATCCCGCCCGAAAGAAGGCAACTGGATTGCGCGCGACTTCCGCTTTCATACCGGCGAGGTTCTTCCCGAGATCCGCCTTCACTATCGGACGATCGGGAAACCGGAAGGAATTCCGGTTGTCGTTTTGCATGGCACCGGCAGTTCTGGAGTGAGGCATGTTGACGCCGGCCTTTGCCGGCGAATTGTTCGGGCCGGGACAGCCGCTCGACGCCGAGAAATATTTCATCATCCTTCCTGATGCGCTCGGTCATGGGAACTCGACAAAGCCGTCGGATGGGCTGAAGACAAAGTTCCCGCAATACAATTATGCTGACATGGTGGATGCGCAGTATCGCCTGGTCGCAGAAGGACTCGGCATCAAGCATGTGCGCATGGTCATCGGCAATTCGATGGGCGGCATGAATGTCTGGCTGTGGGGCGAGAAATATCCCGGCTACATGGACATTCTGGTGCCGATGGCGTCCCAACCCACCGCAATGGCATCGCGCAACTGGATCCTGCGCCGCCTGATGCTTGAATCGATCCGTCAGGATCCCGAATACGCAAATGGCAACTACACAACCCAGCCGCACTCGGTGAGACTTGCCAGCGCGTTCTTCGCATTCGCCACCTCCGGCGGCACCCTCAATTATCAGAAGCAAGCGCCGACGCGCGCGCAGGCCGACAAGCTCGTGGATACACGCCCCGCTACGCCGGTAACGTCCGACGCCAACGACTTTCTTTGGCAGTGGGACTCGTCGGGCGACTACGATGTCTCATCGGATCTGGAAAAGATCGAGGCTCCGCTGTTGCTGATCAACGCGGCCGACGACGAGAGAAATCCGCCGGAGACAGGCATTACCGAAACGGCGATGAGGCGGGTGAAGAACGGAAGCTGCTTTGATCCCGGCAAGCGAACAGACCTCGGGCCACGCCACGACCGGCAATGCCAGGTTCTACAAACAGGCACTGCAGGAACTGCTCGACAGCGCACCGCAAAAAGGGATGTAAGTCGACCTACCAGGGACGCCGGCTGAAGAAAAACAGAGTCGGCGCATCGCGCGCGGAGTCATTGAAGCCGGCCCTGTCGTCCTCATCGTCAACATCGTCATCGAGCCGCCGTCCTACTGTCGAGCGGTCGACGGAGCGCGATTCCACATCACGGCTCCACTTGCGGCGCTCCCGCTCCCTCTGATCGCGCGCCATTTGCTGACCTGATGGCCTCAGGCAAAAACGTCGCGCGCCTTCGAAGGGCTGATAGGTGCAATCGGACGCCTGGAATGACTGGTAGGCATTGGCACATGCCTGAATGTCACACCGATTGTTCGGCGATGTGGACACCGCGACGGGCTCTTGTCGCTCCGCGGCACGGTTCGCGGTCATCGCACCGGCCTCGGCCTGCCGCAACCCTCCTCGCGCGTTGCCACCCCGGTCGTTTCCGCGGACGTATTTTGTGGTGGGGCCGCGGCGGGAATGGAGCTGGGGCTCGTGTCGGTCGGCGCAGCTTGCGATTTCTTTGCGCCAACAGAGCTCCTGCCGGCTGAGGCGTATCGGATTTTTTCGGATAGATCGGGCTCAACGCGGGATTCGGTCCCTCAGGCTTTGCCGGCGAAGGTGCGGCCGCCGTGCGGACGATTGGCTTCGGCTGCGGAGGCGGCGTTGTGAGCCAATGGATCTCAAGCAGGACGGTGCTGACGGAAACCATCAAGACCGTGAGGTAGACCAGAAACTGCATGGTTCCGTCCGCGCGTTCGAATTAACCCACGGAGCAAAACGCGGAGATCGCCATGCTTGTTCCGGCGAGGCGCGACTACGGAATCGGGAACCGATCAACTATCACGCGCATGGCGCGCGCTTACTTCGAACAAAGTCTGCGCGGCCCGTCGCTTGGCTGATAGGTGCAGTCGGCTGCGCGAAACGAGCGATAGGCCGCGGTGCAGGCGTTCACATTGCAATTCGCCGGCGGCTCCGGCGCCGCAGCCGGCGCTTCCGTTGCGGCTTGCGCCGCTGTGCCGGACGACGCCGATACGCTCGGATTTAGGCCCGGCGCAATAATCGGCGCGCCGAGATCCGCCCGGGGAGCCGACGGCACCGGCGGGTTCGCCGGCGCAGAAATATTCGGTTGAGGCGGCGCCGGTGCGACCGGAGTGGTCGGAGTGATTGGCACAGCCGGCGCGGTTACAGTCGTCGTGCTCGGTTTCGGCGGCGCGGGCGGCAGTGCGGCACTCAATCCCGCCTTGGTGTCCACCATCGGCGACATGGGCGCCGATACCCAGTCGAGTCCCAGCAGCACGCTGCCAAGCGCAATCGCCAGTACTGCCCCATAGACCGTAAACTGCATTGCTTCGCCCTCTGTAAACGATAGCACGCCCGACCATGACGACGCAGCAGGTCCCATGCTACACAGCGCCGCCATGAACAACTCGGTCGGAACAATGCCGAAATCGCCGTCGCTCAAGGACTTTCGGCGCATTGTCGTCAAGGTCGGCTCCTCGCTGCTGGTGGATTCCTCTGCCGGCGGGCTGAAGCGCGAGTGGCTCGCATCGCTCGCGGCCGATGTTGCCGCCCTGCATAAAGACGGTCGCGATGTTCTGGTTGTCTCTTCCGGCGCGATTGCGCTGGGGCGCGCGGTGCTCCGGCTGCCGCCCGGCGCGCTCAAGCTCGAAGACAGTCAGGCGGCAGCGGCGGTCGGTCAGATTGCGCTCGCGCGCGCGTGGGCCGAAGCGCTCGGTGCGCACAACCTCACCGCAGGCCAGGTGCTCGTCACTTTGGGCGACACGGAAGAGCGCCGCCGCTATCTCAATGCACGCTCGACCATCGCCAAATTACTGGAGTGGCGCAGCGTGCCGGTGATCAACGAGAACGACACTGTCGCGACGACCGAGATTCGCTACGGCGACAATGACCGGCTCGCCGCACGCGTCGCCACCATGACAAGCGCCGACCTGCTGGTGCTGCTTTCGGACGTCGACGGGCTCTATGACAAACCGCCCGGCGCGGGAGTGATGCCAGACTGGTGCCGGTGGTCGCACGCATTACACCAGACATCGAAGCCATGGCAGGCGCTTCCGGCTCTGAACTCGCGCGCGGCGGCATGTTGACCAAGATCGAAGCCGGCAAGATCGCCACCACTGCAGGCACGCACATGGTGATTGCGTCCGGCCGCGTGCAACATCCCCTCGAAAAGATCGGCAAGGGCGCGGCCTGCACCTGGTTTCTCACGCCGGCGAATCCGGTGACCTCGCGCAAAAATGGATCGCCGGATCGCTCGAGCCGCGCGGCGCCCTCATCATCGACGCGGGCGCGGTGAAGGCGTTGCGCGGCGGCAAGAGCCTGCTGCCCGCGGGCGTGATCAAGGTCGAGGGCGGTTTCGGACGCGGCGATGCTGTATTGGTCCGCGGTCCCGATGGACACGAGATTGGGCGCGGTCTTGTCGCTTACGACGCGGACGATGCCGACAAAATCAAAGGCCGGTCATCCGCCGACGTGCTGCTGATCCTTGGCTACACCGGCCGCACCGAGATGATCCACCGCGACGACCTTGTGCTGGGCGGCGAATAGTCGTTGCCATGCGGAACCCGGGTTCTCGCGCGGCGTTATCGCGTAGCGACACCTGGAAAAGGCGATTGACCGATCGCCCGTCAGCCCCAGCCCACCGGAGGCTGGGGTTTTCGCTTCGAGGTCGGCCAATGGCCGAGTCTTGGACCTAGTTGGAGCCACTTGAGCTTACTTGGGCCTACTCGCGGCGCACTTGTTTGTGGCGCGAACAAACACGCTCCGCCAGTGAACCTGCCGATATGGGTCAGCCAAAAGGGCCCCGCCGCGGCGATCTCGGCCATTGGCCGAGCGCCGATTCAGCGCGCGCGCGACCGACGGGCACGCCGTCCGTTCGGGGCCGACTTCCGTTTCGACGGGCGGACCGGCAGCGGGAAGAACGTGCCGTCGGGAAATTCCAGATACCGGCTGAACACCTGCACCTGGCCTTCACCGCCGCGTTTACCCTCGATCACGAACTTGGTGCCAACAGGAAACCGACTGGGAAGACGCCCCGAACCGTACGCCATGGCAACCTCCTGCAACATCGTCACCCTGACACTCCAATGTGTAGGTCAATTGATCCGTTGCATGGCCCAGTTCGTTATCCACGCTATCCCCAGCCGCGAACCTGCCATGCGGGCGGCGGGCCCATCTCGCCGCCGCAGGACTGACGTGATAGGAAAATCCCGACGAACAAGGGTTTCTACGGTTTTCCGGCCATGACCGCGCCGCTCAAAAGCATCGAGGGAACGGGAGACATTTCTGGCGTTATGCGCGAGATCGGGCTTCGCGCCCGCGCCGCGAGCCGGATTCTCGCGCTTGCCCCGGCCGAGCAGAAGGACCGCGCGCTCGCAGGGATGGCTGCGGCCGTACGCGCGCAAGCGGGCGCGATCCTGGCCGCCAATGCCGAAGATGTGGCCGAAGCGAAGGCTGCCGGGGTCACCGGGGCCTTTCTCGACAGGCTCTCGCTCGATACCGGGCGGGTCGAGGCCATCGCGGCGGGTATCGAGGTTGTCCGGGCGCTCAAGGATCCCGTTGGTGTCGTTACCGAATCATGGACCCGACCGAATGGCCTGCGTATCGAGCGTGTGCGCGTACCGCTCGGGGTCATCGGTATCATCTACGAAAGCCGGCCGAACGTGACGGCCGATGCCGCGGTGCTTTGCATGAAAGCGGGCAACGCGGCGATCCTGCGCGGGGCTCGGACAGCATGCGGTCCAGCCGGGCCATCCTTTCGGCTCTGACACGGGGCCTGGAAGCGGCGGGTCTACCGGAAGCAGCGGTCCAGCTCGTCCCGACCCGCGACCGCGCAGCGGTCGGCCTGATGCTGCAGGGGCTTGATGGCAATCTCGACGTGATCGTGCCCCGTGGTGGGAAAAGCCTGGTGGCGCGTGTGCAGGCCGAAGCGCGCGTGCCGGTATTCGCACACCTCGAAGGGGTGTGCCATGTGTTCGTGCACCGCTCGGCTTCCCTCGACATGGCCAAGAAGATCGTGCTCAACGCCAAGATGCGCCGCACCGGCGTGTGCGGGGCTGCGGAGACATTGCTGGTCGATCGCGGGTGCGCAGATACCCAGCTCAAGCCGCTTGGTCGAGATGCTGATCGAGGCGGGCTGTGAGGTGCGCGGAGACGCGGCAACGGTGGCCGTCGACAAGCGGGTCAAGCCCGCAACCGAGGAAGACTGGGGCACCGAGTATCTCGATGCCATCATTGCGGTGAAGGTCGTCGACGACATCGCCGCCGCCATCGCGCACATCGAGCAGTATGGTTCGCATCACACCGACGCCATCGTCGCCGCCGGCGACGTAGGCGACGCCGCCGCCGCCCTGTTCCTTCGCAACGTCGATTCGGCGATCGTGTTACACAATGCGTCGACGCAGTTCGCGGACGGCGGCGAATTTGGTTTTGGCGCAGAGATCGGAATTGCCACCGGCCGCCTGCACGCGCGCGGACCTGTTGGAGTCGACCAGCTGACCACCTTCAAATACCGCATCCACGGCAACGGTCAGACCCGGCCGTGAATTCGAAGACCCCGCAAATCCCGAGCGCCTACTGCCGCCGCATGCGCCCGGCATGCGAATTGGCCTATTTGGTGGGACGTTCGATCCACCGCATCAGGCGCATCTCGGCGCAACCTTGCTTGCGCTTAAGCGACTCAAGCTTGATCGCGTCTGGTGGCTGGTCACACCCGGAAACCCGCTTAAGAACACGAACGGGCTCGCGCCTTTGCGCAAGCGAATCGCTGCTGCCCGCGCCCTTACGCATCACCCTCGTATCGATGTCACGGGTCTCGAAGCTGTCATTAAGACGAGATACACCTACGATACGATATCTTGGTTGCTGGCACGCTGCCCCGGTGTCCGATTTGTCTGGATCATGGGGGCAGATAATTTGCGGAGTTTCCATCGCTGGCAGAAGTGGCGCAAAATTGCCGAGCAGGTACCCATCGTTGTCGTCGACCGTTTGGGTCCAAGCCTTTATGCCGCCGCAAGTCCCGCGGGCAACGTCCTTGCCCGAGCGCGCATCCCGGAATACGCCGCTTCGTCCCTGCCGGACCGAAAGGCGCCAGCATGGACGTTCCTTCACGGCCTCAAATCGCCGCTATCGTCAACGGCCTTGCGCGCCCAGCGTTGGCGAAAGCGCCCGACTGGCGATCCTCGCCGCACACGGCCAAGCAAATCCAAGTCCAAAACGGGCGGTAATAGGCGTGGAAACAAGATCGCAAAGCGCAAATTCACTGCAAGTACCCGCAGGCGGCGGGGTAGAAAGAGGCAAACGAGGTAACTAAGTTCAGTTAAGCCCCGGTTCGAGCCGGGGTGAGTGCAACACATAGAAAGGATCAGAGCCCCTGCACACACCTGCACTCTCTCGGGCATCGCGTCGTACGCCCGAAACCGTTTCCCGGCACCCAACTGCCAAGGAAACGCTCCGCAGCGTCCTCGCACGTCTTGAAGACATGAAAGCCGAGGACAGCGTCGTCATCGATCTTACCGATAAATCCTCGATTGGAGACTACATGGTGGTGACCACCGGACGGTCACAGCGCCATGTCAGCGCCGTTGCCGATCACCTCGTCAAGGACATCGAAGCCGCGGGCAATTCTCGCGTTCGCATCGAGGGCATGAGGCAAGGCGACTGGGTTTTGATCGACGCAGGCGACGTGATCGTACACGTCTTCCGGTCAGAGGTTCGTGCCTTCTACAATCTAGAGAAGATGTGGTCGGCGACGGCCAAGGACGCACGACGGCCGACCTGATAATCTGAGCGGTGCGATGCGTATCGTCGTTGCCGCCATCGGACGCCTGAAACAGGGCCCGGAGACAGAACTTAGTGAGCGCTACCGCAAGCGCGCGGCGCAGATCGGCCGCCAGCTGGGGTTGCGTGATATCGAAATCATCGAGATCAGAGAGAGTCGCGCCGCGGATGCTGGCAAACGCATGATCGAGGAATCGATCGCGCTGGCCAATGTCATTCCGGACAAATCGGCAGTCGTGTTGCTTGATTCCCGTGGGGACAACCTCGAAAGCGTGGATTTGGCAACGTATCTTTCCAAGTGGCGGGCCAATGGCCGACCAGCCGTCGTGTTCATGGTTGGAGGCGCCGATGGGACAGCGCCGAATTTGAGGGATAAGGCGGATTTAAGGATATCATTCGGCTCGGCTACCTGGCCGCATCAGCTGGTGAGAGTGATGTTGTTGGAGCAACTCTACCGCGCGACGACTATTCTGGCCGGCCATCCTTACCACCGGGCCTGAAATTTTACCGTCTGAAGGCATGGCACCCAGATTTGGTCGCAATCGGCGTCAATACGTTTGTTCCGACAAATGGTCTTGCCGTTCCAACCCGCGGGCGTAACGTGTTTTCCATGATTTGGGGAGGGGATTCGGCCGTCTTGGTTTTGGTGGCGCCCTTGCAGTGGGGCTGGGGCTGATCTGGCCCTCACGCCGGTTACGTCATCAGCCGAGGACCGAAGTCCTGCCCGCGCAGACCACTCCAGAGAAGCTCGATGCGTTAAAGCAGCGCGATGACGAACTCAAGGCAGCGCGAGACCAGCAGCGAAAATCGGCCGAAACAGAAACTGCCCTCAAGCGGGAGATCGAGCAGATTGGCGCCGACCGGCGCAAGCTCAATCAGGATCTGATCGATACTGCTGCTCGTTTGCGCGATGTCGAGATCTAGAATCGCGGCCACGCAGGAACGTCTCAATCCACTGGACGAGACCGAACGCGGTATCCGCAAATCGTTGGAGGGCCGCCGTGCGGTCATAAGCGAAGTGCTGGCTGCGCTCCAGCGTATCGGACGGCGCGCGCCGCCAGCGCTCATCGCGAGCCCGGAAGACGCACTACAATCGGTAAGGACCGCAATGGTGCTCGGCGCGGTTTTGCCGCAAATGCGTTATGAACTCGGCGTGCTTGCCAACGAACTTTCTGAACTGATTGCGGTGCGCAAGAAAATCGACATCGAACGCGAACAGCTGCGGACCGAAATTGCCGCCCTCGGTCGGGAGCAACTGCGGATGACGACTGTTGGTAGAGGAACGCCAGAAACAATTGGCTGAGCGTGAAAAAGCGCTCGATGCAGAACGCGTGCTCGCCGGCGGTTTCGCCCGCGAAGTGGATAATCTTAAGGATCTGATCGCCAAGCTCGAACAAGGGCTCGACCCGGCAACGCGCGAAACGCGCGAGGCCGCGCGATCCGACAACCGGCCGGCGTTGTCAGCCTTCCGCGACCCCGGACGGTTAGCGCCGGCGGTCGCCTTCGCTTCCTTGCGCGGACAAGTTCCAAGTCCGGTTAACGGCGTAAAGTTGAAGGAATTTGGTGCTCCAGACGGTCATGGCGGGGCCGAAAAAGGCCTTTCCATCGCTACCCGTGCTGGCGCACAAGTGACTGCACCTGCCGACGGATGGGTGGTATACGCCGGGGCATTCCGGTCGTACGGCCAACTCTTGATCCTTAATGTCGGCGGTGGGTATCATGTGTTGCTCGCTGGGATGGAACGGATATCAGTTGATCTCGGGCAGTTTGTGCTGACCGGGGAACCCGTTGCGTTGATGGGGAACGGCTCCCATATCGCCGCTATCCTCGCGACAGGTTCTAGCCAACCGGTGCTATATGTTGAGTTTCGAAAGGACGGGGTTCCCGTCGATCCAGGCCCATGGTGGGTAGCTGGCGAAGGCGAAAAGGTTCGCGGATAATGCGCAAGACGTCACTCATTCTTCTCGGCGCGGCAGCGGGAGCAGCGCTGACGCTGCTCGCGGTTCAACCTCGCGTGATCCTGGTTGGCGCGACGGCCAAGGCCGCGGCAGCGGACACGTACCGGCAACTCAATCTGTTCGGCGATGTATTCGAGCGCGTGCGCGCCGACTATGTCGAAAAGCCGGATGACGGCAAACTGATTGAGACCGCAATCAACGGAATGTTGGCCGGGCTCGATCCGCACTCGAGCTACATGGACGCCAAAAGTTTCCGCGACATGCAGGTGCAGACCCGCGGTGAATTCGGCGGACTTGGCATTGAAGTCACCATGGAAGAAGGCCTGATCAAGGTCGTGGCGCCGATTGACGACACACCGGCGGCCAAAGCCGGCGTCATGGCCAACGACATCATCACCAAGCTCGACGACGAACAGGTGCAGGGGCTGACCCTGAATCAGGCCGTTGAAAAGATGCGCGGGCCGGTGAACACAAAGATAAAACTGACAATTATGCGCAAGGGGCAGGACAAGCCCGTCGAGGTATCGATTACGCGTGACATCATCCGCGTTCGCTCGGTGCGCTCTCAGTCAGAAGGCGATGATATCGGATACATCCGCACTCACTCAGTTCAATGAGCAGACCACCGAAGGGCTGAAGAAAGCCATTGCTGACATTTCGGCCAAGATTTCTGACGACAAGCTCAAGGGCTACGTTCTCGACCTTCGCAACAATCCGGGCGGCCTGTTGGATCAGGCGATCTCAGTTTCTGACGCTTTCCTGCAGAAGGGCGAGATCGTTTCCACGCGCGGCCGCAACGCGGAAGAAACCCAGCGTTTTAACGCGCGCCCGGGCGATCTCACCAAAAACAAACCTCTGATCGTGCTAATCAACGGCGGTTCGGCTTCCGCGTCCGAAATCGTCGCCGGCGCCTTGCAGGACCACAAGCGGGCGACCGTCATTGGAACCCGCTCGTTCGGCAAGGGCTCGGTGCAGACGATTATTCCCCTCGGCTCCGGCAATGGTGCATTGCGCCTGACCACGGCACGTTACTTCACGCCCTCGGGTCGTTCGATCCAGGCGAAGGGAATCTCGCCTGACATTGAGATTCTTCAAGACGTTCCCGACGACCTGCAAGTCCAAGACCGATACCAAGGGCGAGGCGTCGTTGCGCGGCCATCTGAAGGGCGATGAAGGCAAGGAGCAAACGGGCTCGCAGTCATACATTCCGCCCGACGCCAAGAACGACAAAGCGCTCAATATGGCCCTCGATCTGCTGCGTGGGACACAGGTGAATTCAGCGTTCCCGCCAAATTCCAAGACTCCAGTCCCGAACTGATCGCGGACACTTTTTCGAGCGCAATGGGGCGGCCCAAAGGCCGCCCCAGCTATTTTCGGCAGTAGAGGCAAGCCACCATAGCTCTGTCACCACCAAAGACGTCGCGTGGTACACTCGCGCGATGATTCGCGGGGATCTTGCGCCTTAGGCAGATGATCTGAACGCGCGCCCGTCGGCCAGGACAAACGAAACCGGCTACCCAAACTGCGCGCAGGGACTGTCTGGGTTGGTCGTCGTGACTTGGGCAGCTTTTGTCAGCGATCCTCTCGGCGGAGAACCGACGGCAGTTGTGGCAACCAAGCTCGCGCCCTCGACCCAGACGGCACGAGAGAGTGACGGTGACGTGCGCACGGTTCACCGCGTCAGAGCAGGGCCTTTGCGCCGGTCCTGCGTGATGTTGCCAAACGCGGCCCCATCTACGTGGACGATGATCTTCCTCGCGGAACATTGGCGGTCAGCTCGCCGGCACCCATAATTGCCGTTTGCAAAGACCGATATCGTGCTCGACAAACTCCCGCTGAAAGCCGCGGCATTTTCCTGGTGCCGATCACAATGGTGGCGATCAAGGCGAAGTCGCCGTAACGTCATTCGGGCAGCGAAAATGCGGCGCCGGAGTGACGGAGTGCCAATGCCTTCCCACAAATCACTGCCGTATCGCCCTTGTGCTGGCATGATGGTCCTCAACAATTCCGGACTCGTCTTCATGGGCGACGGACGGAGGGCCGGAGCACATTGACGCTACGCACGTATGGCAAATGCCGCAGGGTGGCATCGACGAAGATGAAGACCCATACAAGGCCGCGCTTCGCGAGCTGCACGAAGAAACCAATATTCGCTCGGTGCAGAAGCTCGGTGAGATTGTCGGATGGCTCACCTATGATCTTCCAAGCAATGTCGTGAAAAAGGCCTGGGGCGGCAAATATCGCGGGCAGAAGCAGAAATGGTATGCGCTGCGCTTCACCGGCAAGGAGAGCGAGATCGACATTGCCCATCCTGGAGGCGGCCATAAGCCGGAATTTGTCGAATGGCGCTGGGTTGCGATGCGTGAGTTGCCGGAACTCGTAATACCCTTCAAACGCGCGACCTACGAACGCGTCGTGAGATGAGTTCGAGCGATTCGCGCTTTAGCGCTAGTGCATCGCCGTCCCAGTGAGATGACGGTGGACGTCCTTGAAATGGTCAAGCTGCGTAATCAGCTTGTCGAGGCCTGAGCCTGGCTCCGTCTTGGCAATACGGCTTTGAAGGTCGTCTATGTGGGCCGCGATCATCCCGTGATCGATGTCCTCAACCGCGTCTGCGTTGTCGGCAAGCACTGTAAGGCCCTCCTTTGACACTTCCGCAAATCCGCCGAGCACAACGATTTTCTGCGCACCGCCGCTGGCATGTACCGTTAGAATCCCGGGGCGCAATGTGGCGACCATCGGCGCGTGATCGGCCAGCACGCCAAAGTCACCCTCGATGCCTGGCACATCGACCTGCTGCACGTCGCCCGAGAACAAAAGCTTTTCAGGCGATACCAGCTCAAAGTGAAAATCAGCCATCGTTTATCTAAGCCCTGCGCTTGCCGACGGCGAAGCCCACGCCAAGCCCGATTACACCACCGACCATGGCCATGATCGCGATATGCTGCACCTGCTCGCTGGTGAGCGGGCCGCCGCCACGCGCCCTTTCGTTGTTACGCACTTCAACGCTAAGGGGGTCCCAGTCTGATCTCGGCCGTCTCGGCCGGTCGCGTCATGTAACCGGCCAAGCCGCCAATCACCAGCCCGATCAGCAGAAACGCAATCAGGTTGGACCGACCCTGCATGCTTTCTAGGCCGCCTCCGCCGCGAGTTTCTTGCCCTTCTCGACCGCCTCTTCGATGGTGCCAACCATGTAGAAGGCCGCCTCCGGAAGGTTATCATATTTGCCGTCGCAGAGTCCCTTGAAGCCTTTGATGGTATCCTGCAGATCAACCAGCTTGCCAGGCGAGCCTGTGAACACTTCGGCAACATGGAACGGCTGCGACATGAATCGCTCGATCTTGCGGGCGCGCGCCACTGTCAATTTGTCTTCTTCCGACAACTCATCCATGCCGAGAATGGCAATGATGTCCTGCAATGCCTTGTAGCGCTGCAAGATCTGCTGCACCTGTCGCGCTACTGCATAGTGTTCCTCGCCGACAATCAACGGCGACAACATCCGCGACGTCGAGATCGAGCGGATCGACCGCCGGATAGATGCCTTTGGCAGCGATGTCGCGCGACAGCACGGTCGTCGCGTCGAGATGGGCGAAGGAGGTCGCCGGTGCCGGGTCGGTTAGGTCGTCGGCTGGCACATAAATGGCCTGCACAGAGGTAACCGAGCCTTTGGTCGTGGTCGTGATGCGCTCCTGCAGCTCGCCCATGTCGGTGGCGAGTGTCGGTTGATAGCCCACCGCCGATGGAATGCGGCCGAGAAGCGCCGACACTTCCGAACCGGCTTGTGTGAAGCGGAAGATATTGTCCACGAAGAACAACACGTCCTGGCCCTGATCGCGGAAATATTCGGCGACCGTCAGGCCGCTCAACCCGACGCGGGCGCGGGCGCCGGGCGGCTCATTCATCTGGCCGTAGACCAGAGCGCATTTCGAGCCAGCGACAGAACCCTTCTTCGGATCCTTGTTGACGCCGGATTCAATCATCTCGTGATAGAGGTCATTGCCCTCGCGGGTACGCTCGCCAACTCCTGCAAACACCGAATAGCCGCCATGGGCCTTCGCCACGTTGTTGATCAGCTCCATGATCAGCACCGTCTTGCCCACGCCGGCGCCTCCGAACAGGCCGATCTTGCCGCCTTTGGCGTAAGGTGCGAGCAAATCCACAACCTTGATCCCGGTTACGAGAACCTGCGCTTCCGTCGACTGATCCACATAGCTGGGAGCAGGCTGGTGGATCGCGCGCTTTTCCTTGGTCTTGACCGGACCTGCTTCGTCGACCGGCTCACCGATCACATTGATGATGCGCCCGAGTGTCTCGTCACCGACCGGAACTTCAATTGGCTCGCCGGTATCGGTCACGTCTTGTCCCGCGTACAAGACCTTCCGAAGAGTCCATGGCAACCGTGCGCACGGTTGATTCGCCGAGATGCTGCGCGACTTCCAGCACCAGGCGCTTGCCGCCATTCGTTGTCTCAAGTGCATTCAGGATCGCGGGCAGATGATCCTCGAACTGCACGTCGACGACGGCACCGATGACTTGCGTGATTTTTCCGACTGCGTTGGGTGTAGCCATGTCGTCCTCTTTGCGGAACTAAAGCGCCTCCGCACCAGAAATGATCTCGATCAGTTCCTTCGTGATCATCGCCTGACGCGTGCGGTTATAAGGTGAGTGTTTGCTTGCGGATCATTTCGCCGGCATTGCGGGTGGCGTTGTCCATGGCACTCATGCGCGCGCCCTGTTCCGACGCCGCGTTTTCCAGGAGCGCACGAAATACCTGCACCGACAGATTACGCGGCAGCAGTTCGGCGAGGATTTCCTCCTCCTCCGGCTCGTATTCATAGGAGGTCGAAGGACCCGTATCGCCATTTTCGAAGACTGGTGGAATGATCTGTTGCGCGGTCGGAATTTGCGCAATGACCGACTTGAAGCGCGAGAAGAACAACGTGGCCACGTCAAAGTTGCCTAGCTCGAACAGCGCAACAATCTTCTTGGCTATCATGTCCGCCTGTCCGAAGCCGATCGACGCGCACCCCGCGCAATTCAATGGTCTCGATGATCAGCTTTCCGTAGAGCCGACGCAGCTGTTCGTAACCCTTACGACCGACACAGAGAACTTGACGTCTCTGCCGTCGGCGATCAGCGCATTTGCCTTTTCGCGGGCAAGGCGCACGATCGACGAATTGAACGGCCCGCAAAGTCCACGCTCGGCCGTGCAAACCACCAATAGATGGACCCTTTCGTTGCCCGTACCCGCCAGCAACCGCGGCGCTGAATCGCTGCCTGCAACAGCCGCGGCGATGGAGCTGAGCACTCTGCTCATTCGCTCCGCGTAGGGGCGCGCGGCTTCAGCCGCTGCCTGCGCGCGACGCAACTTTGAAGCCGCGACCATCTGCATGGCCTTGGTAATCTTCTGCGTCGCCTTGGTGGCGGCAATGCGGACGCGCATGTCCTTGAGGCTGGCCATTTCGAGCTAGTCCTGATCGCTCCCGGTCATAACGCTGCTCTTCAGGCGAAAGTCTTGGCGTAACCGTTGACAATATTCTTGAGTTTTTCGGCATCGGCATCCGAAAGATCGCCACTCTTGCGGATGCTGTCGAGCAGATCGGCGTGCTTGCTGCGCAACAGCGTCAACAGACCACTTTCGAAGGCCCGCACGCGATCCACCCCAGAGGATCAAGATAGCCGTTAACGCCGGCATAGATCACGCACACCTGCTCTTCCATCTTCATCGGCGAAAATTGCGGTTGCTTCAACAGCTCGGTGAGCCGGGCGCCGCGATTGAGCAGGCGCTGCGTGGTGGCGTCGAGGTCGGAGCCGAACTGGGCGAACGCCGCCATTTCGCGGTACTGCGCGCAGTTCGCCCTTGATGCGACCGGCGACCTTTTTCATCGCCTTGGTCTGCGCAGAGGAGCCGACGCGCGACACCGAAAGGCCGACGTTCACCGCCGGGCGGATGCCCTGATAGAACAGGTCGGTCTCGAGGAAGATCTGGCCGTCGGTGATCGAGATCACGTTGGTCGGAATATAGGCCGACACGTCGTTGGCCTGCGTCTCGATCACCGGGCAGCGCTGTGAGCGAGCCGGCCTTGTTCTCATCGTTCATCTTGGCCGCACGCTCGAGCAGGCGCGAGTGCAGATAGAACACGTCGCCCGGATAGGCTTCGCGGCCCGGCGGACGGCGCAGCAGCAGCGACATCTGGCGGTAGGCGACGGCCTGCTTTGACAGGTCGTCATAGATGATAACGGCGTGCATGCCGTTGTCGCGGAAATACTCGCCCATGGTGCAGCCGCTGAACGGCGCCAGGTACTGCATCGGCGCGGGATCGGAGGCGGTGGCGGCAACGACGATTGAATAGTCGAGCGCGCCCTGCTCCTCCAGCACCTTCACGAACTGGGCCACGGTCGATCGCTTCTGCCCGACCGCAACGTAAACGCAATAGAGCTTGATCTTTTCGTCCGGCTGCGCGTTGAGCGGCTTCTGGTTGAGAATAGTATCGAGCGCGATCGCGGTCTTGCCGGTCTGACGGTCGCCGATGATCAGCTCGCGCTGGCCGCGGCCGATTGGGATCAGCGAGTCGATGCGCCTTCAGGCCCGTCGCCATCGGCTCATGCACCGACTTGCGCGGGATAATGCCCGGGGCTTTGACGTCGACGCGCGCACGCTTTTCGGCCTTGATCGGCCCCTTGCCGTCGATCGGGTTGCCGAGCGCATCGACGACGCGGCCGAGCAATGCCCTTGCCGATCGGCACGTCAACGATGGAGCCGGTGCGTTTGACGGTCTGGCCTTCTTTGATCTCGCGGTCGTTACCGAAAATGACGATACCGACATTGTCGATCTCGAGATTGAGCGCCATTCCGCGTACGCCGTTCTCGAACTCGACCAATCTCGCCGGCCTGCACATTGTCGAGACCGTAGACGCGGGCGATGCCGTCGCCGACGGAAAGCACCTGGCCAACTTCCGAAACCTCGGCCTCCTGGCCGAAATTCTTGATTTGCTCTTTCAGGATGGCGGAAATCTCTGCGGCGCGGATGTCCATCAGCCGGCCTCTTTCATCGCGAATTTGATCGAATTGAGTTTGGTACGGAGCGAACTGTCGACCATACGGCTTCCAACCTTGACGATCAGACCACCGATGATGGTGGGGTCGATTTTTACATCGAGGTCAATTTCTTTGCCGCCGGTCACCGATTTCAATGCACTCTTGAGCGCCTCAAGACTATTGTCGCTCAATTTTCGGCGACGGTGACTTGCGCCGTCACCTCGCCCTTGTGCCGCGCAACGAGAGCGCGAAACGCGCGGATCATATCCCGGACTGCGAACAGGCGCCTGTTGGCCGTGATGGCCTTAAGGAAGTTGGCGGCCAATCCCTTGATGTCGGCATTCGCAAGGATGGCCGACAGCGCCTTGAGCTGCTCATCGGCACCGAATGCCGGGCTTCGCACAAGACGACTAAGGTCAGCACTTTCCGTTATGAGAGCATCAAACTGATCGAGATCCTTTTGAGGGAGTCGACCGCCTTGTTGTCGAGCGCGAGCTCGAAAAGTGCGGTGGCGTAGCGGCCAGCCATTCCAGAGATGATCGGGTCTTCGCCTGCCACAGGAACGCTCGTTGCTTTACGTTATTCACAGGCCAACCGCCGTCGCGGGAGGGCGGCGCAAACCATTGGAATTCAAGAGGGAATTCCGATCTCCAGGGACGTCGCAGGAGCCCGCGGGAACCCTGAAATCGAGGGCTAGCTAACACAGCGGGAACGGCGGTGCAACAAGCCGGCCGGTTTGTCGCGGACGCTTTTACCGCCATTGCGATCTGACGAATTTGCATCACAGGGTTGCCTCGCAACCTGCGCGCCATCGCTATAGCGTGCACCGACGCGCCTGCGCTCCGCCGGATTCCTCCCAAAGTCATGCCGTCGCGAACGAAAGCTCCGATCCCGCTACGACGGCCAAGCTTCTGGTTGTGCTGCTCGCTTTTGCCTGGGGTCTGAACTGGGTCGCGGCTGCGATCGCATTGCGCGAAATGTCGCCCTGGAGTCTGCGTGTTTGCCGGATCCGGAATTGGCGAGCGACATTGTTCGCTGCGGCTATCCTGAGCGGTCATAGTCTGAAGGTTCCTCGTGGCGAATACATCCACATCATGATCGCCGGACTATTCAATGTCGCCGGCTTTCAAATCCTCTCCAGCTTCGCGCAGCTGAGCGGTGCCACCACCCGCGCCATCATCATCACCTATTCGATGCCGATCTGGACGACGGTGCTGAGCCGTTTCGTGCTGGGCGAGCGACTGAATGCAATTCGTTGGTTCGCCCTTCGCATTGTGCATCGTCGGTTTGACAGTTTTGTTGTGGCCATTATTTGCGCACGGGTTTCCTCCCTTTGTATTCTACTCGCTCGGTTGCGCATTGAGCTGGACATTCGCAACCGTTTACATCAAGTGGGCGAAAGTCACGGTCGAGCCACTAACGAATGCATCCTGGCAACTGTTGTTCGGTCTCATATTCATCACTGCCGGCTCGTTCCTGTTCGAAGGTCACCCGCATCTTTGGCCGATGAAAAATGAAACCATATTGGCGGTGCTCTTTGTCGGTCTGTTCGGTGTCGGGCTGGCTCATTTCCTATGGTGGTCTATCGTGAACCGCTTGCTCTGCCGTGACGGCGATCCCTCGGCTCACTGCTGGTGCCGGTGATTGGAGTCAGTTCATCAGCAATTGTTCTCGGTGAACGTCTAACAGTGCCGGATATTGTTGGATCTCGCGATGATTTTTGCCGCCGCAGCGTGCGTGCTCCTGCAACCGAACGTGCGTCACGACGAAATGCCGGAGTGACAAATTCGCCGCCTGACCGCTTGCGCGACAATACGTCGCCGGTCGTCCCGTTGATTGACACGACTGCGGCTCGATCGCTTGTGGCGTTCGTGAACAAACTTGAGCGGTTGGGGACGAGTGTCGTTTTTGCTGCAGCCCGCCCAACCGTGCGCCGGACGCTCAACAGAGCCGGATTGAAGCCACCGCTTGTGCGCTACTCCGCCACCGCACAGGACGCGGTGGCTATGATACCTCAGTAAAGCTATGAGGATCAACGTCGACTTCCAGTCGTATATTGCCGCGAGGCTTGGGCGCCTCAGCAAGCCATCCTCGCAAATAGGCCGAGAGATCAAGGCCACGCGGTGACTTCACAAGCAACCGAAATCTGTGACGGCCACGTACAACGGCAAGCGGCGCTTCGGCCGACCAAGCACGCGGACATCCGGATTTTTGGCGCAGCATTTGCGAAGTGTGCGGCCATAGGTTTCCGCCGAGTGCCTGTCATTGGCGGTAACAACGAAGCTGGCCAGCCGCCCAAACGGCGGATAGCCGGCGGGCTCGCGCTGCTCGATCTGTTTCTGTAAACGCGTCGCGGTTGCCAGAAATAAGCGCGCGCATGACCGGATGCTCGGGCTGATGTGTTTGCAGATAACCGAAACCCCGGCCGCCGCCACGGCCCGCGCGACCAACACCTGATGTAACATTTGAAAGGTACGTTCGGCAGCGCGCGGGTCGCCATTACCCAGTCCGAGATCGGCGTCGACGATCCCAACCAGTTTCAGTTTGGGAAAGTGGATGACCCTTGGCAACGAGTTGTGTGCCAATGATGAGATCAATCGTCCTTGCGCCACGTCGTCGAGTTCTGCCGGAGGCGCTCAACCGATTCCACGAGATCGCTGGACAGCACGAGGATGCGAGCCTGCGGGAAGAGTTCGCCAGCCTCCTGTTCTAGCCTTTCCACGCCCGGCCCAACGGCAGCGAAGCTGTCTGTAGCATGATCAATTCCGGAGCATTCCACCGGAGGCGGCATGGAGAACCCGCAGTGATGGCAAAACCAGGCGACGCTTGAAGCGGTGGTCGACCAGCCACGCATCGCAATTCGGGCGACCTGCAGCCGAATCCGCACGCGCGGCACATCCAGCGGCGCGTAGCCGCGGCGGTTGAGGAATAACAGGCTTCTAGCAAGCACGTAA
>ERZ1370068.2318-contig-1474_pt1 | contig 68541 bp, 95 predicted proteins | sample MGYA00561227_ERZ1370068 | MGnify/ENA primary metagenome ERZ1370068 (study PRJEB38410, sample SAMEA6850437) | metagenome | study: Metagenomic assessment of the ecological functions of the soil: analysis of the soil microbiota associated with the... | reverse complement strand
ATTACGTATTACAAATTGACATGACGAAGAAACGTATCGGCCTATTTTTGCCACACGTTGTCGTAACGTGTCACTATTCTTGACATATGAGCTGGCTGCCAGTCGAACCATACAAGCCATGTTGCCCGGCACCTACATCGGAAATCCGACGACGCACGCCGCGATCTACACACCTCCGGCAGGTGAGACTGTGATCCGCGACAAACTGAGCAACTGGGCGATTTCTTTCACGAAACGCACGGCATGGACCCTCGTTGTGATGGCGCTCGCGCACTATCAATTCGAGGCGATCCACCCGTTTGAAGACGGAACGGTCGCACGGGCAGGATTCTCAACGTGCTGATGCTGGTGGGCATCGGCTTGACCAGCGAGCCCATCCTGTATCTTGTCGCGCTACATCATCGAGAGAAAAGACGAGTACTACCGCCTTCTGCTCGCGGTCACGCGTGATGAAAAACTGGGAGGAGTGGATCCTGTTCGTTCGAGGGCATTCGTGCGACGGCCCCCAGCACGACCACTAAGATCGACCAGATTCAGATTCTCCAGGATGAAATGCTGGCGGGATCCGCGCGGTCCTTCGTCGGCGAACGCTGATCTGTTGGCGGTTTTGCTGAGCAGCCATACTGCCGAATCTCGAACGTCGTTGAGCGGCGGTGGAGTATCACGCAGCCCGACAGCGACCAACTGGTTTAACGCGCTCGTTCGAGGAGGAGAGCTACCTCGGACATGAGGGCCGACGCGAAAGCGCATTTTCATCAACACCAAGTTCTTCGCGCTGCTCGATGCGGCCGGAGTCTGCACCGTGGGAGCCTGGAACCGACACCTTCTGAGCCACTGATGAGCCCCCCATGAGCAACTATTGCTGCGCGTCCGCAGGCGTCTCCGGAGTCCGCACCGGTTCGTTGGTTGCGCATTTCGGCGAGACAGATGACGAGAAGGTCGCCCACGGCGGGCGAGCCTGTTGTTCGCTCCAGGTACCGGTGGGCGGAGTTGCTCAGCGCGCCGAGGTTCATGGCGTTGATAACAACCTTCGCGGACGCTCATGCTTGCCAAAGCGGAGAGTCCCGCAATGATGTGGTCTGCCTCTTCGAAAGGCGAGGTGTTTGTGAGTTCAGTTGGCCCAGCTCATACCTTTATTGTCGCGAGGTGTCTGCCCCGCGGCATCCACCATTTGTCGCATGTCACCACTGGCGCGCGGGGACTGAGCGTCCACAATCGGTGCATGAGCGATCCGTTCACGAACCTGGCAGAGAAACTGGCCGCAGTATGCCCGAGTGGGATCGGGTGTGGTGGAGGCATCTGGCCTATCGAACATGGTGGTATACCCTGGCGTGGCTGAAGGCGGGACGGGCTGACCCACGGGTTTGCGGAACGGGATTGCGCTCCTCGCGTTCCGGAATCGCGGCGAGTCCGACGCGGCGGGAAGACCCTTTGCTGCTGCCTTCCGCCAGTATGAGGGCGCTAAGGGGCTGAACTTACGCCCGATTTACGAGCGTTTGATCGCGGTCGCTACGGCTCTGGGCGCTGACGTCGAGGTCGCCCGAAAAAGACCGGAGTCTCGCCAGCCAAGCAGTTCGCACTGATTGAGGCCCCAGTGCCAAGCGAATTCAGCTCGGTCTGCAACCGCCGGGTGAGTTTCTCACCACGGAGAGGTTGCTTGTGGGGAACGCGATGCGTGCTCGCACCGCGTGTCCGTGACGAGCGTCGACCAGGTTGACGACGAGACGGTCCAGTGGCTTCAGCACGTCATGACCGCGCGTGAGACACAACCGTGGCCGAATTCACAGCAACGGGGGCTTCAGGGAGCGTGGAGAAAAACGTACTCTGATCGCATGAATCAAAGTCGACGTAAGAACATTGCTGCCGTGATTGTCGCCGTTGGGGCGCTTGTGTATGGCTTGTCGCCCATCGACGTAATCCTGAACTCCCCTCACCGGACCGCTGGGACTCACGGACGATCTCGCGGTCTTCGTCGGCAGCTGGCGTCGCAGTGTGGAAACTTTGTTACGCACCTCGCGAGTGGGCGGGGCACGGTCGGCACCCACACGCTAGTGGTCGCCGCTGCCGATTCCGCGGGCGCACCACGCGACGGCAGGCGCGCACATCGAAGGGGAGCTGGCGGCAGCAGGCGGCGCCGCAACGCGCACGAAGCGCCGTGCTCGATCTTGTGGCGGAGCGAGGCGACGTAAGCACCAGCCGGTCCAGCGCCGAGAGCGTGTACGGTTCCCACCAGGCGTCGAAGGTGTTGAAACGCTTCGACACTCCGCGATTCCCCGGACTCCAATATTCATTCCCGGTAGTCTGCGCAGTGGGCTGCCCCCAGGTGTCCTCTGCATCCAGCAGTGGCCCTGGACTCGTCTGCAGCCTGCGCCGGACTCTGATGTCTCTTGCGGCAACCCTTAGAAAACGAAGCTCACTCTGGTGGATCCAAGCAGCATATGATCCTCAGATTGCAAATGCATGCGCCACCGTGCCAACGCCTCTCCTGCCCCGGACACTCGCATACACTGCGGAGCGCCTTCTTTGACCACTCGCATTCTCCGTGATAAAAAAAGACAGGCCAAATCTGCGGCTGAGTGACACGTCGAAGCTGCCGGAGGCGCACGGAATGTCCTCGGCACTGCCGACGAAGCGTTTCGATCCTGGAAGACGCTCCCGTGTCGCTGGGCCGACGAAGGCGTCCGAAGTAATCCAGCATCGCCGTCACAGCAGCGCCGTCGAGCCGATTGACGGCGGGCGGTGAGGGCCCCGTTCCGCAACCAGACATCGAGCGCGCGCTGACGTCCCTGACGCGATGCCGCCCAGTCCACAAAGAGGTCGGCGAGCGGTTCGGAGTATTCGCCCCATAAACCCCGTGTGGCGCTCGTCGTCGGATATCGAAGCTCACCCCCAAACGCTACTCGCGATCGTCAGGCGCGGCGAGAGGTTATCCTCATCCTTAACGACCGACCTGCTTCCATCGACCGGGTCGGTCCTATGTTCGGGCGTATGACGACCACCGGTTCGCGCGTTCCCGCAGTGGGACTGCGCGACGTCGTGCTCCTGTTGCCGTCATCGCGGTGATCGCCATTCCCGCCGTGGTTCCGGCCTCACGCCGCAAAGCTCGCGTCGGGAATCGAGCTGGAGTTATTCTGGCTCCTCGGATGTTTCTGCGGTCGACGGCTGGCGTCGTCGGTGGCTAATTCTCCTCCCGATCGCCCTGGTCGAGCTTGCGAACCCCTTCCCCAATCGCGCTGGCCACCGGCCTCATGCGATCGGCGTGGGGCTTCGATCGACTCTGTGGCGTACGGGGCTGGCAATACCCGCCGCTGGGCCACAGCCTCGGCAGGGTGGCCCGCCACAATTCTGATCGGAATGCCGCGTTTGCGGTCTCCGGAGTCGACTGGCTGTCCGCGGAGCCGCCAGTTCCCGTTCCCGCTGCACTCGCACTTCGGCGGGTTGTGGTCGATGGCGGTGGGCGTGGTTGTCCTCAGGGAGTAATGTACCTGGCGGCGTGCCGCTCCGCGACGCTGTTGCCCTCATCTACGGTCTGCCTGGCGGTGCTGCTCGGTGACCACTCTCGTGGCGAGCAATCTGGTTCCACGGCACTACCGCGGGCTGGGCGCCGCTGACGATTTTCGCGGTGGCGCGGCCGGGTCTGGCCGAAACCAACAGCCGCATCATCACGCGCGTCCTGGGCACCATCGCCGGCGGACTGGTCGCCGCGCTTGTCGCGTTCGCTGCGCCCATTCACGTTCACGTCGCGATTGGGGCCAATTCGCTCGTTGTCGCGATCGGGATGCAGGTGAAGAAACCAGCTACGCCGTATACGCGCGTTCACGCTGACCGCTTCCATCGTGATGCTGAACTCCCACCGGGAACTGACGTTCCGTTGATCTCGAACGGGTTTTGTACACCGTTGCAGGCGCACTGTCCGCGGGCTTCCTTGTGCGCCGCCCTGGAGGTTGACTGCGACCGTGGCTGAAGAAAATGCGTACGGACGAGCAGAACACGTATTCGAATGATGTCCGTTCTCCAAGTTGTTTACCGGCAGAGGATGCCAGTGGCTCGCGCGCGCAAATCTTTCCAGCTGCACCCCAGAATGCCCTTCACTGCAGTTCAGCCTTCAAATCCCATTACGCCCACACCGTCCACGAAATCAAACCCCTGGCTTTCTCGAACATATTCCGGAAGAAATAGAATAAAGGCGATACTCCTCGTGCTCGACTTCATGGCCACCGCCACCGCGGTGGCCCGGATCGGTTCGTGCGCGGCTGATATCGCTGCCCTGGAGCGATTCGGCTTTGAGCAGGGGCTCCAGCGGGACTACGCCGCCCACGAGCGCCAGCTGAAGACCGTTGAGCGTGCCTGGCTGGCGAAATGCCCGTCGTTCCACTTTCGAGCAGGGGCGCGGCCCGGCTCGCCGCAACGGCCACACCACCCGGAAGCCTTTATCTCTGGCATCACCGGCACCAAGACTGGAGGATGTCCGCGAGCTCGTCCGCGTGGGCGATGGTTATCACCTCACGAGACAGCGAGCGTCATGGGCCGAAGAGCTCGGCATAGATCTGGCAACCGCGACGTCGGAGGAGCGTAGGCGGTGCTGCGCTGGAGTTTCAGGGCCTGGAGGCGATCTGGCGCCGGTTATTGATGCGCTTTTTCGCTCATGGGCTGCTGGACGCCGCTGCCGCCGACGCGATCCGTAAGGGTCTGGTGTTGTCGACGACGCGGTCACTGCGTGAGCAGCCGCTGCGCGCGTGCAACCCAGTTGATACGTCATCCGCACCGAAGCGAGAGAACGGTACACCGATGGCCCGCCGAGCGAATTTTTCTGAAGCAAGGCGCGGTTGCAGCGCACGGGGATCGACAACGCAAAGCTGGTCGAGCGTGGGGCAAAGACCCGGTTCTCGCAGCGCAGCGTTCGTCTGTTCAAGGAGAGAAGGACGGGATGTGTGGCGTGAAACGTGGCGCCTTCCTGTCGAGGAGGGTGGGGCGGAGATCGACCGTCTTCTTCACTGAGCTCATCAGCCCTGGACTGGGTGGACCCCGCTTCACCTCGAGCGACGAGAAGGCCGCCGCGCGCAGAGCATCACTGACGATCCTCGTAGCAAATGAGCAGATCCTGAAGCTGACGGTTTTGCGACCTGTTCCGGAAACACGGGTTCGGTTGCACTGGCGACCCTCCGCCGGTGGTCGACCCGCTAGTCGACTCCGGTCGAGACGCCCGAGGGTGCGGGTCTGCTGTGGGGATAGCGCGGCGACGGCCGAGCCATGTCCCGCCTGGGGCCAGCGTTTCAGGCGTCGCCGTCAGGCAGCGCCGTCGGCCTTGTGGTCGCCATTGTGGTCGAGCGCACAACGCCCAACACGCGTACGTCTGCGCCCAGCGCAGGGTCTGCCTTCCTGGCGCCGTTGAAGGTGTGGCGAAATGTCCCACTGTTCCCGTTCCCGGCGTGGAGACGCCGTCACCCATCGAACTTGCCAGGCGGGCACTGTGCACCGGAGATGACGCCGTCGAGTCGGGGTGCGGACGCCCACGGTCGAGTCCTTGATTTCGGTCGCACCCAAGCGTCTCTTCACGGACGTCCAGCGGCTTGCCCTTTCGGTGACGTGGGGCGGGTGCGCCTGGCCCGGCTGCGGCAAAGGTGCCGATTTGCCGAGGCCCACCACATTAAGGCGGGACAGGGACAAGGGTTATCCGACCTCGACAACGGGATCTGTCTGTGCCGGTTCCACTGGCTACGATGCCGCACAGCAACCACTGGGACATCACCTGGGATGCCTACCTGTGCTGGTTATTGGTCCCGCTGCGCGATATCGAATGTCCGCTTCAGACGCCTATCATCGCGCCAGGCAGCAAGAAAATCCAGTCATCCGCGGGGCAGGAGCGCGCCAGGGCGTAAGGCACAGGGGGCTCGAGACCGTGACGCACACGACGATGATGACCCCGTGGTTGGTTCCAGCAGCGGTGTAGCGGGGAACCATCCACTGCGGCGTGATCCGGCACCTCGGGCACCTTGCGCCTGGAATCGCCTGGCACCCTCGGGTGTCGCTGGCTTTCTACTTGATTGTGTACGCCTTGCTCGTCATTGTCGCCGTCACGTAACCGGTCTTCGAGCCCGTCACCACCAGGCGGCGCACCCCAGGCTTATTGTCCGCCTTGACGAGTTTGTGGCTCGACTTGGTCGCCTTGCTGATCTTGACCCACTTCGTGCTGACGATCGGTACCACTGGTACTTGAGAGTCACTTGGCCGTGGGGTCCAGGCCAGCGGCCGTTGTCTTCGACTTTGAGTGTCTTCCCCGACCTTCTTGGTTCCGCTGATCGTCGGGGTGTAGGCCTTCAGGACCCCCAACTACGGTGACGGTGTGAGTGGTGCCGTGGCATCCGGAACTGTGCCCGTTTGTTGCAAACCACGCGGAACGCGAACTGCCCGGGGTGTCGGTTTGCCCGACAGCAGCCCTGTTGTGGCATCGCGTGAGCCCGGCAGGCAGGTCACCGTAGTGCCGAAGGTCGGTATGGGGTATCCGGATGCCGCGAACTGGGCCTGCCAGTACGCAACGCCAACCGTTGCTCCTGGCCGCAGCCGAGTCGGCCGTGAGGGTCGGCGCCGACTGCACCAGCGGCACAATGCTGGCGCGGCCGCCGCCATTGCTCGACGTAGGCTTTCGCGCCGTTCTGGCTGGCTGATCGCAACCGCCCACGGCTGCGGGCCGCAACGGCGAAGGTGCAGGTGCGTCCACCATCCGCGCGATAAGACCTTAATGCATAGGCCGTCGACGATTCGGTCGAAAGTCGCCCGCAACAACCAGTTGCGCGTCGTCCGGAGTGTGATCGCGATCGCGCTCGGACGGCTGCTACCAATGGTTGCCAGGGAGCCGGACGCGCTGGTCGTTGAGTCGATGGTCTGTACAGCGCCGTCGGACACCACGTAGGCGGCTCTGAGTCATCGCTGCTCAGGCGACCCCGTGAGGGATGGCGCTCACGGGGATATCTTCGAGAACGTGCGGTTCACTGTACCGACCTGGCGACGACTGCGCGATCGGTGGTTACGTAGGCGGTGGTGCTGTCCGCCGTGACCGCACCCCGTGGGCACCTGTCCCTATTAACCACGGGGTCACCGAGGTCGATGCGTAACGGCGCGGGTATCGGATTGACCGAGAACACGGCCAACTGCGGATCGGTCTCGGTGCGGTCGGCGCGCTCGTCCCCAGGACCAGAACCGCGGCAGCCCATCGGGTGTCACAGCAACGGCACTCTTTGGTGATGAGCCACCCAGCGAAATCGGGGACGCAACCTTTGGTCACCGTGTGCTGATAACAAGCAGGCCGGGTCCGCCGAGGTTGCTGTACACCGGCATAGAGCTTGAGCCATCGCAACTGAGCGCCGCCGCTCATAAAGCCGCTCGTATACGGATCCGCGGTGATGCCGATCTGATCACCGTCGGTGACGGAGTCGGTCGCCGTCGAGACGACGTTGACAAAGCCGTTCGGTCAATGACGTAGGCCGTTGCGCCGTCCTTGCGCAAAACACCGCACCCACGGGCGCTGCCGTAATCGTCGGAGCGTGACAGCGATGGGCGGAGCCGATGGCTGGTGTGACCGCGAGCGATCCGGCGGCCACAACCGCGAGGGCGAGTGCACCAGCGGTCAGGGCGGCCAGACGAGGACGACGGGTGGGCGTGACGATCGGCTCAGTCATGTGGCGCTCCAGGCGAATACTACGCTGTGCCAACCACATGCGTGCTGAATGACCGGGGGCGTCATCGTTGGTTGATTCTATGACCAACAGTTGCAGTTTATGAAGCACTCTCAATCGACAGAGCGCAGACAAACGTAGGCTCAATCATGACTTCAACCGTGCCTGCTCCCGTGATCGACTGGTGCCCTGAATAAAGTCAGTGACGTCGAGCGGCGCACGACGGCGTCGGGGTCACCCATGTCCGTCGCATCAACGGGACGCAGTCAGCGGGCTTCAACATCCTGATCTGGGACTTCCGTCGGGATCGGTGTGAGGGCCGGCGACCACCTCGACGATGGTGGGCTCGAAACCTACACCGTCCTCGACGGCGGCATCCGTCACTGTCGACGGCACCAATAATAATGACCTGACTGTCGGCGACGTCATCTCCATCCCGCCGGCGTGCCTGCGTGAAGTGGCGAATGTTCGGGATGCCGCGGCTCGCCTTCCTGGTCTTCGAGCGCCCGCCAGGAACCTGAATTGGGCGCCGACCAGCCCCGAGAAACCGTAGCGACCAGCCCCGTGACCTGCCGCGACCAGCCGTGACCCTGCCGCGATCAAAGCCGACACCGCTGCGTTCAGTCCGAGCTCGCGCCGCACCGCAAGGACCAGCCCGAGACACCGCAGCCGCCAGTCCCGAGCTGCCGCACCGACCAGCCCTGCCGCCGCGCCAACCTGCCGCCTGACACCCTTAACCCAGCGCCAGACCACCCCCGACCCGCCACCTGCGTAAAAGTTTTCACTTCCTGCATGCTTTCTGCATGGCGCCACGCGAACAGCGTGGAGTTTGCTGGGGCTCATCGTCGCAGGAGGTGGAAGAACATGAGCACACGGACAACCGCCTCATTCTTCGGGCCTGTCGCGCACTACTCCGCCGGAAGACGTTGGGTTCCGCGGATCCGCTCGTCGTGTGGAGGGTCTGCGTCGTGAAGAGGTGGCTCACCTCGCGGGGATCAACAGCCTCGAGTACTACGTGCGGCTGGAACAGGGCCGCAACCACCAGCTGTCCGAACAGGTGCTGAGTTCTCTCGCCCGGGCCCTCCGCCTCGACGAGGACGCGACAACCTACTTTTACCGCTCTCCCGTCGCCAATTTCGCTCATCGGCGCCGCGATCCGCAAACCGGTCAGCCCTATCATCCGAGCTCGTGCGACAGTGGTCGGGCACAACGGCCTATGTTTTCGACCGCAAACCAGGATGTGCTCTTCGCCAACGACTCCGGCTCGCGCTGTCGCCCGGATACGGTGCCGGGCAACAACCTCGTCTCGTCGCTCTTCTCGGCTTCTGCCGAAGGACGCACCAACCTGCTCTGGCGCGAGACCGCGCGGGGCGTCGGCTGCGGCACTGCGGTTCCAGGGCGACCCGTCAGACCTCTCAGCGGGTTCTTATGGAGATCGTCGGTGCCCTCTCGATGCAGGATTCCGACTTCCGCCAGCTTTGGGCAAGACATGAGGCGCCAGTCCGCTTTCCGGCGGAACAATCCCCCCAACCATGTCGAGGGATTCGGCAGTGAACGTGCGCTGGCAGGTTCTTGATGTGCCCGAGGGCAACTTTATGAACGTCAGCGTTGCCGATGCCGGGCAGTCCCGCCGCTGCCGCAATCGACTTTGCCCGAGGGCTGCGCGAACGAGAGAAACCGGGCCGCCAGCTCGTTTCGTGCTGACCAGGCGCCGTGTTCGGGCGTACCGAGTACGCCCGAACAAGCGGGTACTGGTTGTGACGATCGTCGGCGCAGGGCTGCGTGCGCCCACATCCGGCGCCGTAAATGGCTCCACCGGCAACCGCGACGGTTGCGCCGGACTTCGCACGGATTCGATGGTCGTGACACACTGACGCCGCCGCGACCGAGAATGGAACACCGGACGACTCACCGTCATTGGCAACAGCGTCTCGCCGAACGTGAAGCCCTTCTTCGGCCCGCTCTCGTCGAGCACCGGCATGTATCCCACGAACTCGGCACCTGAGCGATGACCTCCTTGGCGCGTGGGCGGACTTGTCCGCAACACCAATGAGGTCAACAACGATGCCCTTGCCGTGCTTCTGGCGGCCTTGACCGCGCCGACGATGGTGCTGTCGCCCGCTGAACCGGAGAACGGTGACGAGATCGGCGCCAGCGCTGAAAGCGATGTCGGCCTCGAGCTCACCGGCATCCATCGTCTTCAAATCGGCGAAGACGATCTTGTCGGGGTGCGCCGACTTTACCGCCGTCACGGCTGCAAGGCCCATCGCCTTGATGAGCGGCGTACCGGAGCTCTTCGAGGATGTCGACGTGCGGCGTGGCGGCAGCAGCCAGCTCGAGAGCGTATTTCGGTGGTGAGGGTGTCCATGGCGAATTGCAGTTTCACGGGTGTTCCTTTGTTAGGTGTTTCTGGCGGGAGAAAAAGAGCAGATTAAGAGGCTGGACAAGCAGATGCGGGGCGGATGTCGCTACTCGAGATTCGCGTGGCGTGGCCAGATATCGTCCGGGCGGTATGCCCGACTGTTTCCACAACGAGTGGAAGAGTGCGTCGCCCACGAGGACTACGGTCGCCTGAACAGCCCACTGAAAATTGGCGTGACGCGCGCCGATCGGTCGAGCTTGTCCGCCGGAAGGATTGACGTGGGCGGCGAGTTTTCGCGAGCGGAGATTCCGTCGCCGTGGTGATCGCGGCGACAGATGCGCCAGCGTCGACGACACGCGGCACGAACAACGCCGCCGGTGGTCCCGACCGCTCGCGGTCAACAGAACATCGCCGGACGTGATCGCCGGAGTGGTGACGCGTCGCCAACGACGTGGTACTTTCGGTGAATCCCAGGTGCATCAGGCGCATCGCGGTCATCTTGAGGCGAGTCCGATGTCCCGCGCCGTGTACAAAGACCACCCACCCGTGCAGACCGGCTTGCGGTGGGTGAAGACTCTCCATCACACGTCAGGCTCGGGCTTGTCCGGCTCTGTTCCGCCATCCACGTCCTACTCAGCTGAAGCAAGACGTGGATGCCCGCGACGTAGCAGCGCGTTCACGCGCGTCCTTCGGCCGGCGCTTTCATGCGCGGGCATGACGAGTCAAACAATCAGCGCATTGGCATAAATGGACAAAGCCTGCAGCAACACAAACTGCTCCGAACAAAAGGGCACGTGTTGACGCCGCCCTTGCAAACACATACAATGCAGTGCTCAGACCGGCGCCGAAGCTGCCACAGGCGCCGCCGCCCTCGCGGCCTCGTGCCGCTCGCGATCCTCTTTGCCCTTGGCGTCGACGTCGCGATCGACGAACTCGATCACCGCCGACCGGCGCGGAGTCGCCATAGCGATAGCCGGCCTTGAGCACGCGGGTATAGCCGCCGTTGCGGTCGCTTGTAGCGCGGGCCGATCACGTCGAAGAGCTTCTTGACCATGGCGAGATCGCGCATCTCGGCGATCGCCTGGCGGCGCGCGTGCAGGTCGCCGCGCTTGCCGAGCGTGACGAGCTTCTCGACGATCGGACGCAGATCCTTCGCCTTCGGCAGCGTGGTGACGATCTGCTCGTGCTGGATCAGCGACGCGGCCATGTTGGCGAACATGGCGCGGCGATGCTCGGCCGTTCGCGGTTGAGCTTGCGATGGGCGTTACCGTGACGCATCGCGCGTCCTCACTACGTATGCCGGTCGCAATGGCGGGCATCAGGTTGTTCTCAAGACGCCGCATCGCGGTCCGGGCTCGACGCGGCCCGGCCATGATGCTAGATCCGATCAGTAGTGGTCCTCGAAGCGCTTGGCCAGCTCTTCGATGTTCTCCGGCGGCCAGCCCGGCACTTCCATGCCGAGATGCAGGCCCATCTGGGCCAGCACTTCCTTGATCTCGTTGAGCGACTTGCGGCCGAAGTTCGGCGTGCGCAGCATCTCGGCTTCGGTCTTCTGAACGAGATCGCCGATGTAGACGATGTTGTCGTTCTTGAGACAGTTGGCCGAGCGCACGCGAGAGCTCGAGCTCGTCGACCTTCTTGAGGAAGGCCGGGTTGAAGGCGAGGTCCGGAATGGCCTCGGCGACGACCTCCTTGCGCGGCTCCTCGAAGTTCACGAACACGTTGAGCTGGTCCTGCAGGATGCGCGCCGCATAAGCGAGCGCGTCATCCGGGCGTCAGCCGCGCCGTTGGTCTCGATCTGCATGCGTGAGCTTGTCGTAGTCGAGGATCTGGCCCTCGCGGGTGTTCTCGACCTTGTAGGAGACCTTGCGCACCGGCGAGTACAGGCTGTCGACCGGGATCAAGCCCGATCGGCGCGTCCTCCGGACGGTTGCGCTCGGTCGGCACATAGCCCTTGCCGGTGTTGACGGTGAACTCCATGCGGATCTCGGCGCCCTCGTCGAGATGGCACAGCACGAGGTCCGGATTGAGCACGACGATGTCGCCGACCGTCTGGATGTCGCCGGCCGTGACCGTGCCGGGCCCTGCTTCTTCACCACCATGCGCTTGGGCCCATCGCCCTGCATCTTGATGGCGATGTCCTTGATGTTGAGGACGATGTCGGTCACGTCCTCGCGCACGCCCGGGATCGAGGAGAACTCGTGCAGCACGCCGTCGATGTGCACCGACTGCACGGCAGCGCCCTGCAGCGATGAGAGCAGAATGCGCCGCAGCGCATTGCCGAGCGTCACGCCGAAGCCGCGCTCGAGCGGCTCGGCAACGACGGTGGCCTCGCGCTTGGGATCGGCGCCCGCCGTCACCTGGAGCTTGTTCGGTCGGATCAGTTCCTGCCAGTTCTTCTGGATCGTCACCTTGGCACCCATCGCGATTGAGCGGCGCGTCATTCGGACGCGCATCCCACTCCGCCCTGTGGGACAATTCAGCGGCGGCGGACGCGTCAGGCGTCCGCCGGATCAGAATGTCATCATTCATACGCGCCGCCTCTTGCGCGGGCGGCAACCGTTGTGCGGGATCGGCGTGACGTCGCGGATCGACGTGATGGTGAAGCCCGCCGCCTGCAGCGAACGCAACGCCGACTCACGGCCCGAGCCCGGCCCTGCAACCTCGACCTCGAGGGTGCGCATGCCGTGCTCCTGCGCCTTCTTGGCGGCGTCCTCGGCCGCGACCTGCGCCGCATAGGGCGTCGATTTGCGCGAGCCCTTGAAGCCCATGGTGCCAGACGACGACCAGGCAATCGTGTTGCCCTGGGCGTCGGTGATGGTGATCATTGTGTTGTTGAACGACGCATTCACGTGCGCGACGCCGGAGGCGATGTTCTTGCGTTCGCGTCGGCGGACGCGGGTGGCTTCTTTACCCATTCATCGATCCTTTCGCGGCCCCGGCTCCGCAAGCCGACGTCGCCGTATCCTGTTCTCTGTCACGCGGCCCTAGACTTACTTTTTCTTGCCGGCGATGGCTTTGGCCGGACCCTTGCGGGTGCGCGCATTGGTATGCGTACGCTGGCCGCGCACCGGCAGGCCGCGGCGATGCCGCAACCCTCGGTAGCAGCCGAGATCCATCAGCCGCTTGATATTCATGGCGACGTCGCGCCGCAAATCGCCTTCCACCATATAGTCACGATCGATCATTTCGCGGATCTGCAGCACTTCCTGGTCGGTCAACTGGGACACCCGACGCTCCTGCGGAATGTTGACCTTCTCCATGATTTCACTTGGCCTTTTTGGGCCCGATTCCATGGATATACTGCAATGCAATGATCACGCGCTTATTTGTGGGTATGTTTACACCAGCAATTCGTGCCACGGCTCTAACTCCTGTTGCCAGCGCTGGAGGCCACCGACCGGCGGCTGCATCCTATAGCTGCAAACGATAACGCGACACCCACCCTAAGTCCCTAGGGCCGGTATCGTTCGCGCTTCTCCAACTGGATGACGGGGTTATTAATGGATTTAACGTCCTTTCGTCAACCTCACAAACGCTTACGACTGAGGGCAAAGTTACCGTCCTGCGGTGCGCCGGGTCCTGGGTGGCCGTCTTGGTGGCTGTCTTGGCAGCCGCCTTGCCGACACGGGCCCGCCGTTTCGCTCCCTTGGCACCCCCTTTCAGCGCCTTGGCTGGGGCCTTTCGGGCCGCCTGGGGCGCTTTTTTGGCTGATGTCCGGGCCTTTCTTGGCAGGCGCCTTCTTGCTGGCCTGCTTGTTGCTGTCCTGCTTTGGCGGCCTTTTCTCGACCGTTTTAGCCGCCGCTTTCTTGGCCGCTTTCTGGGGCGCTGCCTTCCTCTCGGTGGGCCGCCTCACCGCCGCCTTGGGTCACCCCTGCGAGGAGCCATCAAGCGACCCGGTCGATCGCGCTCGCCACCTCCGGGATGGACGCCATGCCATCGACCGACTTCAACGAGCCTTCCACGCGATAATAGTCGATTACCGGGGGCATCTCCTTGCGAAAGGCTTCCACTCTTCGCTTTAGGACCTCGGGATCATCATCTGCGCGCAGCGACCCCCCACGCGCTTTGGCCTCCGCGATGCGGCTCTCTATGCGCTTCTCGAGAACTCCGAAATCGACCTTCAGCTCGATGACCCCGTCGAGCTTGAGCCCCTTTCCCTTGAGCATGCGATCCAGCGCCGACAGCCTGCGGCACCGTGCGCGGGAAGCCATCGAGGATGAAGCCCCTTCCGGGCGTCGGGCTGGTCGATCCGGTTCGAGACAGATAGCCACCACCACGTCATCTGGAACGAGTAAGCCTCGATGCCATGATGTCCTTGACGCGGAGCCCGAGCTCGGGTGCCTGCCGCAACCGTCAGCGCGCAACATGTCCCCGGTGGAGAGCTGGACGATCCCGTGCTTGTCAACGAGTCGCTGTGCTTGCGTGCCCTTCCCGCCCCCCGGCGGGCCGAGCAGGATCAATTTCATTGCTGTCAAACTCCGTCTTGACTGACGCAAAGGCGCGAACGTGGTCTTCCAGGTCCAGGATCGCACAAACTACGATCAGCAGTGAAGCACCACCAAAATAGAAGGGCACCGGCGCCGTTGCGACCAGGGCCGCCGGCACCAGATAGACCAGCGCCAGATAGGTCGCGCCGATCATCGTGAGGCGGGTCATCACCCGATCAATGTACTCGGCCGTGGGCTCGCCGGGGGCTACGCCGGGCATGGAGGCGCCGCGCTGCCTGGAGGGTCGCGGCTGCCGCGTCCAGGTCGATCAGGAAGGCCGTGTAGAAGAACGCGCAGGCGATGATCAGCACCGCATAGACGATCGTGACCAGCGGCCCTCGCAACAGGCCTTCCCACGCAGGAGCCACCGTGTAGATGACCGCCGTCGGCAGAAGCAACACCCAGGATGCCAGAACCGGCCGGTATGGATCCCTGCATTGTTCAGCTTGAACGACAGGTGGCATCGGCGACGCCCTCGCCACCCTGAGCGTGCACCGGCAAGCGCCGACCGCGCTCGTTCCACCGCCAACGACCAACGCCGTCGAATGCAATGGCCGATCCCAGCAACGCAAGGATCATCCCTGCCGGAGAGAACGCCGTGACGGCCAAGCTCGATGCATGCCCGCAATCCCGGCCGGGACCTCAGCGACAATGACCGGCAAACAGGATCAGCGTCACGCCATTGCCGAGGCCGCGCGCCGTGATCCACTCGACTGAGCCACACCAGGGACCATCACGCCCCCGGTGAGCGTGAGGACGGTCGTGGTCGCGAAACAGCCAGCCCGGCTCGGCGACCAGGCCGGGAACGCGCTTCGAGCCCGATGGCGACGCCGTAGGCCTGCAGGAGCTGATAAGCAGCGCGGTCAGGGCACTCGGGTATAGAGCCTCAATGGTCCGGCGGCCGCGCTCGCCCCAGTCCTCAGCGCTCTGAGCCTCTTGATATGATCGGCAGCAGCTGCAGAAGCACCGCCGCCGAGATATAGGCGTACGAGCCCGAGCGCGAAGATCGGCCAGCCGATGAATGGCCCCGCCGGAGAGCAAGTTGGCCATCCCGAGAATGCTGTCGGCCTGCGATCGGAAGATCTGCTCCCAGACCGAAGGCGTCAATGCCGGGCAGCGGAATGAACGTGCCGAACCGATAGATCAGCAGCGCACCAGGCGTGAAGCCAGATGCGCCGGGTCAATTCCGGCGTCATCTCCTGCGTCCCCGCAGCTTCGAGCGCTTGATCAGGCCTTCATACTGGTGCGCCAGCAGATAGCCCTGAACCTGCGCGACCGTATCCATGGTGACGCTGACCACGATCAGCAGCGAGGTGCCGCCGAAATAGAACGGCACCGCCGCGTAGCGAGATCAGGATCTCCGGCAACAGGCAGACCAGCGCCAGATAGACCGCGCCGATCACCGTGATGCGCGAGAGCACGTAGTCGATGTATTCGGCGGTGCGCTCGCCCGGCCGGATGCCCGGAATGAAGCCGCCGTGCTTCTTGAGATTGTCGGCGGTCTCGGTCGGGTTGAACACGATCGCCGTGTAGAAGAAGGCGAAGAAGACGATCAGCGCGATATAGAGGATCAGGAACAGCGGCCGGCCGTGGCCGAGCTGGGTGACGATCGGCGTTGAACCACTCCGGGCCCTGCCCGGCATTGAAGTTCGCGACCGTCGTCGGCAGCAGCAGCAGCGATGACGCGAAGATCGGCGGGATGACGCCCGAGGTGTTGAGCTTGAGCGGCAGGTGCGAGGACTGGCCCTCGAACATGCGGTTGCCGACCTGGCGCTTGGGATACTGGATCAGCAGGCGGCGCTGCGCGCGCTCCATGAACACGATGAAGGCGATCACCACCGACCGCCATCACCATGACGGCCGAGGATGAGCCCGGTCGACAGCGCGCCCTGGCGGCCGAGCTCGAAGCCTGCCGACCAGCGCCGACGGCAGCTCCGCCACGATGCCCGACATGATGATGAGCGAGATGCCGTTGCCGATGCCGCGCGCGGTGATCTGCTCGCCGAGCCACATCAGGAACATGGTCCCGCCGGTGAGCGTGATCACGGTCGAGATGCGGAAGAACCAGCCCGGGTCGCTCACCACGTTGCCGGCGCCTTCGAGCCCGATCGCGATGCCGTAGGACTGGAACAGCCGCCAGCAGCACGGTGAGGTAGCGCGTGTACTGGTTCATCGACCTTGCGGCCCTGCTCGCCCTCCTTCTTGAGCTGCTCGAGCGTGGGCGAGACCGTCGTCATCAGCTGGATGATGATCGAGGCCGAGATGTAGGGCATGATGTTCGAGCGCGAAGATCGCCATCCGGTGGATGCCGCCGCCGGAGAACATGTTGAACATGCCGAGGATGCCGCCGGCCTGCGGCTTGAAGATCTGCTCCCAGGCGGAAGGATCGATGCCGGGCAGCGGGATGTAGGTGCCGAACCGGTAGACCAGCAGCGCGCCGAGCGTGAACCAGATGCGCTTCTTCAGCTCCTCGGCCTTGGCGAGCGCCGAGAAAGTTGAGGTTGGCCGCCAGTTGTTCCGCTGCTGAGGCCATCGCAATCTCCCGTCCGCCGCCCTGAGTCACGCCCCAGCGTCGCCATCTCGCCGCCCTATGTCGCCGCCTACGTCGCCCGTATATGGGGATCGGACCGCTCGTTCCCATAGGGGTCAGGCGACCTCTTCGGCTTCCGGCCGCTTCGGCGCCAGAATCTGCGACCGAGCCGCCCGCCTTCTCGACCGCGGCCACGGCCGACTTGGAGGCGCCCCAGACCGAGAAGATTCGACCTTTGGCCTTGATCTCGCCGGACGCCGCAGCAGCCGGACCCCGTCCTTGGCACGGCGCAGCACGCCGGCCGCGACCAGCGCCGCGGCATCGACCGTGGCGCCGGCACTCGAGCTTGCCGGCGTCGATGGCGGCCTGCACGCGCCTCGAGATTGACCTCGTTGAGCTTCTGCGCAAACGGCGTGTTCTTGAAGCCGCGCTTGGGCAGGCGGCGGTGCAAGCGGCATCTGGCCGCCCTCGAAGCCCTTGATGCGCACGCCCGAGCGCGCGGTCTGGTCCCTTGCCGCCGCGGCCGCCGGTCTTGCCGGTGCCCGAGCCGATGCCGCGCCCGATGCGGGTGCGATTCTTGCGCGCGCCCGGCCGGTCGGCGAGTTGGTTGAGCTTCATCGCTCGTCTCCCGTTACTTTGAATCGACCACACGCGCACGAGGTGGTGAACCTTCGCGATCATGCCGCGGGTCTGCCGGCGTATCGGGCAGCTCCGACACGCGGCCGATGCTTGTTGAGACCGCAGCCCGATCAGCGTCTCCCGCTGGCTGTGGTGGCGGCGGATCGGGCTGCCGGTCTGCTCGATCTTGATTGATCTTGCCGGCACTCTTGCTCATGTCGATCTCCACCGGCCTCGCTATCGTTCAATCGGCCGCCTGCTCGCCTCGCCGGTATCGCGCGCCGCGCCTGCAGCGCCGAGACCTTGATGTTGCGCCGCGCGCGCAACCGAGCGCGGCGAGTCCTGGCGCTTGAGCGCGTCGAAGGTCGCCCGCACCATGTTGTAGGGATTGACGAGCCGAGCGACTTCGCCACCACGTCCTGCATGCCGAGCGTCTCGAACACCGCGCGCATCGGACCGCCGGCGATGATGCCGGTGCCGGCGGCGCCGCGCGCAGGATACACCTTGCCGGCGCCATGGCGGCCCGTGCACGTCGTGATGCAGCGTGCGGCCCTCGCGCAGCGGCACGCGGATCGAGGCTGCGCTTGGCGGCCTCGGTCGCCTTGCGGATCGCCTCCGGCACCTCGCGCGCCTTGCCGTGGCCGAAGCCGACGCGGCCCTTCTCGTCGCCGACGACCACGAGCGCGGCGAAGCCGAAGCGGCGGCCGCCCTTCACCACCTTGGCCACACGATTGATGTGGACGAGCTTGTCGGTGAATTCGCTGCTCCTCCCGCTCGCGTTCCCGCTCGCGGCGTCGTCGTGGTTCACGTGCCATATCGTTGTTCCATCTCGTTCGGGCCGCTGTCCCGTTCGTGTCATGCTCAGAATTTCGAGGCCGCCCTCGCGCGCGGCCTCGGCCAGCGCCTTGACGCGGCCGTGATAGAGATAGCCGCCGCGGTCGAACACGACGTCCTTGATGCCCTTCGCCGCCGCCCGCTCGGCGACCAGCTTGCCCACCGCCTTGGCGCGCATCGATGTTGGCGCCGGTCTTCAGCTGCCCCACGCATGGTCTTCTCGAGCGAGGAGGCCGACGCCAGCGTCTCGCCTTTCGACGTCGTCGATCACCTGGCGCGTAGATGTGCTTGGACGAGCGGAACACCGAAAGCCGCGCGCGGCTCACCGGCGGCGCGCCGGATGTTCCGCCGCACCTTCGCGGTCCGCCGCAGCGTCCGATCAACGACTGTCGCCATCGCCAGCTCCCATCACTTCTTCTTGCCTTCCTTGCGGAAGATGAATTCGCCCGCATATTTGACGCCCTTGCCCTTGTAGGGCTCCGGCTTGCGGAAACGCGCGGATCTCGCGCCGCCACCTGGCCGACCTTCTGCGCGATCGATGCCGGTGACGACGATCTCGGTCGGCTTCGGCACCGCGATCGTGATGCCTTCCGGGATCGGATAGACGATGTCGTGCGCGTAGCCGAGCTGCGATCTGCAGGTTCTTGCCCTGCAGCGCCGCGCGATAGCCGACGCCGGCTGATCTCGAGCTTGCGCTCGTAGCCCTTGGTGACGCCGCTCGATCAGGTTGGCGACCAGCGGCGCGGTAGGTCCCCACATGGCGCGCGCGCGCTTGGTCTCGATGCGCGGATCGACCCTGACGCTGCCGCCCTCGAGCTTGGCCGCCACGTCGCCGTGCAGGACGAGCTGCAAGCGCGCCCTTCGGGCCCTTCACCTTGACGGTCTGGCCCTCGACGTTGGCGGTGACGCCCGAAGGGACGGCGACCGGCTTTTTCCGACACGAGACATGGCTGTCATTCCACTTCGTTCGCGCTCTAGAACACCGTGCAGAGGATCTTCGCCGCCCACATTGGCGTCGCGCGCGTCGTGATCGGCCATCACGCCCTTCGGGCGTGGACGACGATCGCGACGCCGAGACCGTTGTTGATGCGCGGCAGGTTCTTCACCGAGGCGTAAACGCGCCGGCCCGGCTTGGAGACCCGCGAGATCTCGCGGATCACCGGCGCGCCGTCGAAATATTTGAGCTCGATCTCGAGCTCGCTGCGGCCCATTGGCGTGCTCGACCGACGCGTAGCCGCGGATGATAGCCTTCGGTCTTGAGCACGTCGAGCACGCTCACGCGCAGCCGCGAGGCCGGGCGTCGAGACCTTCGACTTGTTGCGCATCTGCGCATTGTGGATGCGTGCGATCATGTCGCCGAGCGGATCGTTCAAAGCCATCGCGCGATCCTCCCTACCAGCTCGACTTGAGCAGGCCCGGGATCATGCCCTTCGAGCCCGAGGTCGCGCAGCGCGATGCGGAACAGCTTGAGCTTGCGGTAGTAGGCGCTGCGGGCGTCCGGTCATCTCGCAGCGGTTGCGAATGCGGGTCGCCGACGAGTTGCGCGGCAGCTCCGCGAGCTTCAGGCGTCGCCGCGAAGCGCTCCTCCATCGGCCTGTTCTTGTCGCGCGCGATCGCTTTCAGCCGCGCGCGCCGGCTCCGCATATTGCTTGGTCAGCCTGTCGCCGCCGGTTGTTCTTCTCGATCGAGCTCTTCTTCGCCATCTAGTTCTCCTGGCTTTCCGCGTTTGAGGGCTTCGCCCTCACTGCCGGAATGGGAAGTTGAATGCGGTCAGCAGCGCGCGCGCCTCGTCGTCGGTCTTCGCGCTGGTGCAGACCGTGATGTCCATGCCCCAGATGTCGGCCGCCTTGTCGTAGTCGATCTCCGGGAAGATGATGTGCTCCTTGATGCCGATGCGTGAAGTTGCCGCGGCCGTCGAAGCTCTTCGGCGATGAGCCGCGGAAGTCGCGCACGCGCGGCAGCGCGATGTTGATCAGCCGGTCGACGAATCTCGTACATGCGCGTCTTGCGCAGCGTCACCTTGCAGCCGATCGCCTGGCCGTCGCGCACCTTGAAGGTGGCGATCGACTTGCGCGCCTTGGTGATCACCGCCTTCTGGCCGGCGATCAGCGCCGAGATCGGCCGCCGCGGCCTCGACCTTCTTGCGGTCGTTGACGCCTTCGCCGATGCCCATGTTGATGACGACCTTCTGCGATCACCGGCACCTGCATGCGCGTTCTTGTAGCCGAACTCCTCGGTCAGCTGCTTGCGCACCACCTCGTCGAAATGGGTCCTCAGCCGCGGCGTGACGCGCTCCTCGCGGCTCTGCGCGGCTTCTTCTCGCCGGCCTCGCCCTTGCGCCCTTGGCGCGCCTTGTCGCCCTTCTGCGCTGACCTTGGCCGCCTGCTGGCGCCTTGTCGCCCTTCCGATCCTGCGCCGCCCGGCCGCGGCGCCTTGTCCGACTTCTCGGAGCCTTTGGCCGTTTCGCGCCTTGTCTTCGTTGTCAGCCATCGATCTCAACTCCTGAGCGCTTGGCGACGCGCACCTTCGCTGCGCATCGCGCCGTCGCCGACAAACTTGAATCCGACGCGCGTCGGCTTGCCGTCCTTCGGATCGGCAAGCGCCAGGTTGGACAGGTGCACCGGCGCCTCCTTGGAGATGATGCCGCCCTCCTGCTGCGCGCTCTGCTTCTGGTGGCGCTTGACCATGTTGACCCCGCGCACCAGCGCGCGGTCCTCGGCCGGGCGCACCTCGATCACCTCGCCGGTGCGGCCCTTGTCGCGGCCGACGAGCACGATCACCTTGTCGCCCTTGCTGGATCTTCGCCGCCATCACAGCACCTCCGGCGCGAGCGAGATGATCTTCATGTGGTTCTTGGCGCGCAGCTCGCGCGGAACCGGCCCGAAGATGCGGGTGCCGACCGGCTCCATCTGCGGGTTGATCAGCACCGCGGCGTTGCGGTCGAAGCGGATGATCGAGCCGTCGGCGCGCTTGATGTCCTTGCGAGATGCGCACCACCACCGCCTTCATCACCTCGCCCTTCTTCACGCGCCCGCGCGGGAATGGCCTCCTTCGACCGAGACCACGATCACGTCGCCGATGGTGGCGTATTTGCGCTTGGAGCCGCCGAGCACCTTGATGCACATGACGCGACGCGCGCCGGAATTGTCCGCCACGTCGAGGTTGGTCTGCATCTGGATCATGATGCTCTCCGCTCTGTTGCTGCGCTTGCGATTCTGCGCGCATTGCGCTCACACGACCTTTCTTCTTCTCGCCCTCGGATCACTTCCCAGCGCTTGAGCTGCGACAGCGGCCGGCGCTCCTCGATCCAGACGACATCGCCCACCGTGATACTCGTTCTTCTCGTCGTGGGCGTAGTATTTCTTCGTACCGCCGCACCGTCTTCTTCATGACCGGATGGGTGAAGCGGCGCTCGACGCGCACCACCACGGTCTTGTCCTGCTTGTCGCTCACGACGACGCCCTGCAGCGTGCGCTTCGGCATCTCTGCTATCCCCTCGACTTTGACTTCGCGGCGCGCGCGCTTCTGCGCCGCGACCGTCTTGATCCGCGCGATGTCGCGACGCACCTGCGCGCACGCGCGCCGTGTTCTCGAGCTGGCCCGTCGCCCGCTGGAAGCGCAGGTTGAACTGCTCCTTCTTGAGCTTGAGGGCTTCGTCGTCGAGCTGGTCGACGGTCATGGCCCGAAGATCAGCCGCCTTCATCGTCAGCTCCTCAACCCTACTCCGCGATGCGCTCGATGAAGCGCGTCTTGATCGGCAGCTTGGCGGCCGCCAGCGTCAGCGCCTCGCGCGCGATCTGCTACCGACACGCCGTCGACCTCGAACAGGATGCGGCCGGGCTTGATCGCGCGCGACCCAGTATTCCGGCGCGCCCTTGCCCGAGCCCATGCGCACCTCGAGCGGCTTCTTCGACACCGGCACGTCCGGATAGATGCGGATCCAGACCCGGCCCGCGCGCTTCATGTGGCGCGTGAGCGCGCGGCGCGCCGCCTCGATCTGGCGCGCGGTGACCCGCTCGGGCTCCAGCGCCTTGAGCCCGTACTGGCCGAACGCAAGCGTCAACGCCCGAGGTCGCGAGGCCCTTGATCCGGCCCTTGTGCGCCTTGCGGAACTTCGTGCGCATCGGTTGCAGCATGGCGTCTAAGCCCTTGCTGATCCTTACGCGTCGTCCGTGCGCTCAGGAGCGCGTCGCGGCGCGGGCGGCCGGCATCGCCCTCCGCCATCTTCTTGTCCTGCGCCATCGGGTCGTGCTCCAGGATCTCGCCCTTGAAGATCCACACCTTCACGCCGCAGGTGCCATAGGTGGTGAACGCGGTGGCGACGCCGTAGTCGACGTCGGCGCGCAGCGTGTGCAGCGGCACGCGGCCTTCGCGGTACCACTCCATGCGCGCGATCTCGGCGCCGCCGAGACGCCCCGAGCAGTTGATGCGGATGCCGCCGGCGCCGAGCCGCATCGCCGACTGCACGGCGCGCTTCATCGCGCGGCGGAACGCGACGCGGCGCTCGAGCTGCTGCGCGATCGATTCGGCGACCAGCTGGGCGTCGAGCTCGGGCTTCCTGATCTCGACGATGTTGATGACGACGTCGGACTGCGGTGAGCTTCGCCACCTTCTTGCGCAGCTTCTCGATGTCGGCGCCCTTCTTGCCGATGACCACGCCCGGCCGCGCCGACTGCACGGTGACGCGGCACTTCTTGTGCGGGCGCTCGATCACGATCTTGGAGACCGCCGCCTGCTTGAGATCCTTCATCAGCTCCTCGCGGATCTTCATGTCCTCGTGCAGGAGCTTGCCGTACTCGTTCTTGCCGGCGTACCAGCGCGAGTCCCAGGTGCGGTTGATGCCGAGCCGCAAGCCGATCGGATTGACCTTCTGACCCATCGGTCACTCTCCTTAGGACGCCGCCGCCTCGACCTGACGCACCACGATGGTCAGGTTGGCGAACGGCTTGAATATCCGTCCCATGCGGCCGCGGCCGCGCGGCGTGAAGCGCTTGATCACGATCGCCTTGCCGACATGCGCCTCGGCGACGATCGAGGTCGTCGACATCGAGGTCGTGATTGTTCTCGGCGTTGGCGATCGCCGATTCCAGGCACTTGCGCACGTCGCGCGCGATGCGCTTGCGCGAGAATTCGAGATCGGCCAGCGCGGTCGCGACCTTCTTGCCGCGGATCAGTTGCGCGACCAGATTGAGCTTCTGCGGGCTCACCCGCAGCATGCGGGCGACCGCCTTCGGCCTCGTTGTCGGGGAGCGTCGCGCTCGCGTGCTTTTCTTGCCCATCGCATCGTCACCTCAGCTGCTGGCAGACGCTGCCGCCGGAGCCGCGGCCGGGCGCACCGGCGCCGCGGGACCCGGACGACCGCTTCGCCTTGCGATCGGACGAGTGGCCGTAGAACATGCGCGTCGGCGAGAACTCGCCGAACTTGTGACCGACCATCTCCTCGGTGACCATGCACCGGGATGTGCTTCTGGCCGTTGTAGACGCCGAAGGTCAGCCCGACGAACTGCGGCAGGATGGTCGAGCGCCGGCTCCAGATCCTGATCATTTCGTGCCGGCCCGACGCGCGCGAGGCCTCCGCCTTCTTGAGCAGATAGCCGTCGACGAACGGGCCCTTCCAAACCGAACGTGCCATGATTGCGTCCTTGCCTTACTTCTTCCGCGCGTGGCGGCTCGCCAATGATGAACTTGGTGGTGGACTTGTTCTTGCGGGTCTTCTTGCCCTTGGTGGGAAGCCCCACGGCGTCACCGGATGGCGGCCGCCGGAGGTGCGGCCTTCGCCGCCGCCGTGCGGATGGTCGATCGGGTTCATCGTCACGCCGCGATTGTGCGGCATGCCGGCCCATCCAGCGCTGTGCGGCCGGCCTTGCCGATCGAGATGTTCATGTTGTCGGGGTTCGACACCGCGCCGATCGTCGCCATGCAGCGGCCGTTGACCAGGCGCTGCTCCGCTCGAGTTGAGCCGCAGGATCACGTAGTCGCCGTCGCGGCCGACGATCTGCGCATAGGTGCCGGCCGAGCGCGCGATCTGGCCGCCCTTGCCGATCTTGAGCTCGATATTGTGCACGATGGTGCCGATCGGAATGTTGCCGAGCGGCATCGCATTGCCGGGCTTCACGTCGACATGCTCGCCGGCAACGACCGTGTCGCCGGCGGCGAGCCGCTGCGGCGCCAGGATATAGGCGAGCTCGCCGTCCTCGTATTTGATCAGCGCGATGAAGGCGGTGCGGTTGGGATCGTATTCGATGCGCTCGACCGTGGCCGGCACGTCGAACTTGCGGCGCTTGAAGTCGATCTTGCGGTAGGTCTGCTTGTGGCCGCCGCCGCGGAAGCGCACGGTGATGCGGCCGTTGTTGTTGCGGCCGCCGCTCGAGTGCTTGCCCTCGGTCAGCGTCTTCACCGGCGCGCCGCGATAGCAGGCCCGAGCGGTCGACCAGGACCAGCTGGCGCTGGCTCGGCGTGATCGGGTTGTAGGATTTGAGTGCCATCGTCGCCGCTCCTCACAGGCCCGTGGTCACGTCGATGGTGTGACCCTCTTCGAGGCGTCACGATCGCGCGCTTGGCTCGGCGACTGCTCGCCGACCGTGCCCTTGAAGGCCTTCGACCTTGCCCTTGCGGATCATGGGTGTTGACGCTCTTGACCTTGACGTCGAACAGCTTCTCCACCGCCTCCTTGATCTGCGGCTTGGTCGCGTTGCTGCGCGACCTTGAACATCACCTGGCTGTGCTCGGAGCGCGAGCGTCGCCTTCTCGGTGATGACCGGCGAGATGATCACGTCGTAGTGGCGCGGATCGGATGGTGCTCATTTGAATCGCGCCTCCAACGCTTCAACGCGCGGACTTGGTCAGCACCAGCGTGTGCCGCCGCAGGATGTCGTAGACGTTGATGCCCTGAACCGGCAGCACGTCGATGTTGCGGAATGTTGCGCGCGGCCAGGCGGAAGCCGGCGTCGACCTCGGCGCCGTCGATGATCGAGCGCGTTCTTGAGCCCGAGCTTGGTCGAAGTTCGTCTGCAGCGCGCTTGGTCTTGCCTTCCTGCCACGGTCGCCTTGTCGAGCACGATGATGCCGCCGTCCTTGGCCTTGGCGGACAAAGCGTGCTCGCAGCGCGAGCGCGCGCACCTTCTTCGGCAGGTCGATCGCGTGGCTGCGCGGCGTCGGTCCGAACGAGCGGCCGCCGCCGCGGAACAGGTTGACCTTGGCGGGACCGTGGCGGGCCGAGCCGGTGCCCTTCTGCCGATACATCTTCTTGCCGGTGCGGTTGATCTCGGCGCGGTTCTTGACGTCGTGGGTGCCGCGCTGGCGCTTGGCGCAGCTGCCAGACGCACGCAGCGCTGCAGGATGTCCGCGCGCGGCTCGAGGCCGAAGATCGTCGTCCGACAGCTCGACCGAACCCGCGTCCTTGCCGTCGAGCGTCGTGACCTTCAGTTCCATGTCACGCGCCCTCCTGGCTGGCGGGCGTCTCGCCGGCGCCGCCTCGGCGTTGCCCGCGGCCGCTGCCGCATCAGGCAAGCGGAACTTGCCGGGCTTGGGCGCGCTCCTTCGGCAGCTTCTTCTTCGACCGCGTCGCGCAGCGGTGATCCAGCCGCCCTTGGCGCCGGGCACCGCGCCCTCGACCAGGATGAGGCCGCGCTCGACGTCGGTCTGCACCACCTTGAGATTGAGCGTGGTGACGCGATCGACGCCCATGTGGCCCGGCCATCTTCTTGTTCTTGAAGGTCTTGCCCGGATCCTGACGGCCGCCGGTCGAGCCGATCGAGCGGTGCGAGATCGACACGCCGTGCGATGGCGCGCAGGCCGCGGAAATTCCAGCGCTTCATGCCGCCGGCAAAACCCTTGCCGATCGAGGTGCCGGTGACGTCGACGAACTGCCCGACAACGAAATGATCGGCGGTGATCTCGGCGCCGACCGGGATCAGCTCGTCCTCCGCCACGCGGAACTCGGCGAGCTTGCGCTTGGGCTCGACCTTGGCGACCGCGAAATGAGCCGCGATCGGCCTTGGTCACGTTCTTCGGTCTTGCGACGTCCCGGACCGAGCTGCAGCGCCACGTAGCCGTTCTTGTCCTTGGTGCGATGGGCCACGACCTGGCATTTGGCAAGGCGCAGCACCGTCACCGGCACGTGCTCGCCGGCGTCGGTAAAGACGCGGGTCATGCCGACCTTTTGTGCGATCACCCCGGAACGCATGTTGATATTCCCTATCTCGTTCCAGTCGCTCAGAGCTTGATCTCGACGTCGACGCCGGCGGCGAGATCGAGCTTCATCAGCGCGTCCACCGTCTGCGGCGTCGGATCGACGATGTCGAGCAGCCGCTTGTGGGTGCGCATCTCGAACTGCTCGCGGCTCTTCTTGTCGATGTGCGGCGAGCGGTTGACGGTGAATTTCTCGATCCTGGTCGGCAGCGGGATCGGGCCGCGCACCTGCGCACCGGTGCGCTTGGCGGTCGCCACGATCTCGCGCGTCGACGCATCGAGAATGCGGTGATCGAACGCCTTGAGCCGGATCGCGGATGTTCTGGCCGTTCATGTTTGACTCCGATTGACGCACGACAGAGAAGGACGATAGAGGCCGACAGTTGCCCTCACATCATCGCTGCCTGGCTCGTCGTTCGTCTGTCCTCCTACTCTGTGATCGAGACCACCACGCCGGCGCCGACGGTCTTGCCGCCCTCGCGGATGGCGAAGCGCTGCTTCTCCTCCATGGCGATCGGCGTGATCAGCTCGACGTCCATGGTCGCGTTGTCGCCCGGCATGATCATCTCCGTGCCCGCCGGCAGCGTGCACTGCCCGGTCACGTCGGTGGTGCGGAAGTAGAACTGCGGACGGTAGTTGTTGAAGAACGGCGTATGCCGGCCGCCCTCCTCCTTGGTCAGGATGTAGGCCTCCGCCTTGAACTTCTTGTGCGGCTTCACCGAGCCCGGCTTGCACAGAACCTGGCCGCGCTCCACCGCGTCCTTGTCGATGCCGCGCAGCAGGCAGCCCACGTTGTCGCCCGCCACGCCCTCGTCGAGCAGCTTGCGGAACATCTCGACCCCGGTCACCACCGACTTCTGGGTGTCGCGCAGCCCGACGATCTCCACTTCCTCGCCGACCTTGATCTTGCCGCGCTCGATGCGCCCGGTCACCACCGTGCCGCGGCCCGAGATCGAGAACACGTCCTCGATCGGCATCAGGAACGGCTGGTCGATCGGACGCTCCGGCAGCGGCACGTGCGTGTCCAGCGCCTCGTACAGCCTGCAGGATCGCCTCGTCCGCGGTCTCGCCCTTCTCGCCGTTGAGCGCCTTGATCGCAGAGCCGCGGATCACCGGCGCCTTGTCGCCGGGGAACTGGTACTTGGTCAGAAGCTCGCGCACCTCGAGCTCGACCAGATCGAGCAGCTCGGGATCGTCCACCACGTCGACCTTGTTGAGGAACACCACGATGTAGGGCACGCCCACCTGGCGCGCCAACAGGATGTGCTCGCGCGTCTGCGGCATCGGACCGTCCGCCGCCGACACCACCAGGATCGCGCCGTCCATCTGCGCCGCGCCCGTGATCATGTTCTTGACGTAGTCGGCATGCCCGGGGCAGTCGACATGGGCGTAGTGCCGCTTGGCCGTGGAATATTCCACGTGGCTGGTCGCAATCGTCAGAATCTTGGTCGGATCGCGCCGGCCCTGGCTCTCCGACGCCTTCGCCACCTGGTCATAGGGCACGAAGTTCTGACGTCCAGCCCTTGTCCGCCGACACCTTCGTCAGCGCCGCCGTCAACGTCGTCTTGCCATGGTCCACGTGACCAATGGTCCCCACATTGCAATGCGGCTTCGTGCGTTCGAATTTCTGCTTGGCCATGGGACTCTCCGTTCGTCGTCATCTGTTGTCCGCGCGCGCTCAGGCGAACTTCGCCTGGATCTCCGCGGCGACCGCCTGAGGAACCTGTTCGTAGTGATCGAATTGCATGGTGAAGGTGGCGCGCCCCTGCGACATGGAGCGCAGATTGCTGACATAGCCGAACATGTTGGCGAGCGGCACCATCGCGTTGACGACGTTGGCGTTGCCGCGCATGTCCTGACCATGGATCTGGCCGCGGCGAGAATTGAGATCGCCGATGACCGAGCCGGTATAGTCCTCCGGCGTCACCACTTCGACCTTCATGATCGGCTCGAGCAGCACCGAGCGCGCCCTTCTGCAGCGCCTCGCGCAACGCCAGCGCGCCGCAGATCTCGAACGCGAGCGCCGACAGATCGACGTCGTGATAGGCGCCGTCGATCAGCGTCACCTTGAGATCGACCACCGGGAAGCCGGCCAGCACGCCGGACCCGAGCACGGATTCGAGCCCCTTCTCGACGCCGGGGATGTATTCCTTCGGCACCGTTCCGCCGACGACGTCGTTCTCGAACTCGAAGCCTCGCGCCGGCGGCAGCGGCTCGGCCACGATCTTGACCTGCGCGAACTGGCCGGTGCCGCCGGTCTGCTTCTTGTGCGGGTAGTCGACGGTGACCGTCTTGCGTGATCTTCTCGCGATAGGCCACCTGCGGCGCGCCGATATTGGCATCGACCTTGTAGGTGCGCTTCAGGATGTCGACCTTGATGTCGAGATGAAGCTCGCCCATGCCCTTGAGGATGGTCTGGCCCGATTCCTGGTCGGTCGTGAACGCGGAACGACGGGATCCTCGGCCACCAGCTTGGCGAGCGCGACGCCGAGCTTCTCCTGGTCGGCCTTCGACTTCGGCTCGATCGCGATCTCGATCACCGGATCCGGGAATTCCATCTTCTCCAGGATCACCGACTTTCTGCGAGTCGCACAGCGTGTCGCCGGTGCGCACCTCCTTGAGACCCGCAAGCGCGACGATGTCGCCGGCATAGGCCTCCTTGATGTCCTCGCGATTGTTCGCGTGCATCAGCAGCATGCGGCCGATGCGCTCCTTGCGATCCTTGGTCGAGTTGATCACGCCGGTGCCGCTCTCGAGGCGACCGGAATAGATGCGGCAGAACGGTGATGGTGCCGACGAAGGGATCGTCCATGATCTTGAAGGCGAGCATCGCCAACGGCTCGGCTGTCGGTCGGATTGCGCACGACCTCGTTGCCCTTGCTGTCGATGCCCTTGATCGGCGGCACGTCGAGCGGGCGACGGCAGGAAGTCGACGACGGCATCGAGCAGCGGCTGCACACCCTTGTTCTTGAACGCGGAGCCGGCGAACACCGGGAAAGAACGCGCCGGTGATCACCGCCTTGCGGATCAGGCGCTTGAGCGTCGCTTCATCGGGCTCTTTGCCCTCGAGGTAGGCGGTCATGGCGTCGTCGTCGAGATCGACCGCCGCCTCGATCAGTTTCTCGCGATATTCCTTGGCCTGCTCGACCATGTCGGCCGGAATGTCGACGTCGTGATAGTTGGCGCCGAGCGCCTCGTCGTCCCACACCACGCCCTTCATGCGGATGAGGTCGACGACGCCCTTGAACTGCTGCTCGGCCCCGATCGGAAGCTGGATCGCGACCGGCTTGGCCGCCGAGCGCGGTCGACGATGTCCTTGAGGCACTGGAAGAAGTCCGCGCCAACCTTGTCCATCTTGTTGCAGAAGACGATGCGCGGGACCTTGTACTTGTCGCCCTGCCGCCAGACCGTCTCGGTCTGCGGCTCGACGCCCTGATTGCTGTCGAGCACGCAAACCGCGCCGTCGAGCACCCGCAGGCTAGCGCTCCACCTCGATGGTGAAGTCGACGTGGCCGGGCGTGTCGATGATGTTGAGCCGTCTTGTTTCGTTCCAGAACGCCGTGGTCGCGGCCGACGTGATCGTGATGCCGCGCTCCTGCTCCTGCTCCATGAAGTCCATGGTCGCGGCGCCGTCATGCACCTCGCCGATCTTGTGGCTCTTGCCGGTGTAATAGAGGATCCGCTCGGTCGTCGTCGTCTTCCCGGCATCGATGTGGGCCATGATGCCGAAATTGCGGTAGTCCTCGATGGGATGGCTGCGGGGCATGGCGAAGCTAAGTCCTTATCGTACGGCTGTCCGTCACCAGCGGTAATGCGAGAACGCCCGGTTGGCCTCAGCCATCCGGTGGGTATCCTCGCGCTTCTTGACGGCGTTTCCCCGGCTGTTGGACGCGTCGAGCAGCTCGGCCGAGAGCCGCTCCGGTCATCGTCTTTTCGTTGCGCTCGCGCGCGGCCGAGATGATCCAGCGGATGCCGAGCGCCTGGCGGCGCGATGGTGCGCACCTCGACCGGCACCTGATAGGTGGCGCCGCCGACGCGCCGCGAGCGGACCTCGATCGAGGGCATCACGTTGTCGAGCGCCTGCTCGAAAATCAGAAACGGGACTCTGCTTGGTCTTGCCTTCGATGATCTCGAAGGCGCCATAGACGATCGCTCTCGGCGACCGACTTCTTGCCGGCGCGCATGATCGAGTTCATGAACTTCGAAACCACCAGGTTCCCGTATTTCGGGTCCGGATTGATCTCTCGCTTGTCGGCGGACTGTGACGGCGGGACATGGGGTCGGTCCTCGGTCTTCACTTTGATCTTCTTTGTTCATGTCGGTCGCGACTTCCCGGCGACTTACGCAAAACGACCAATCACTGGGTCGTTTTGCTCCGTATTCGAGCGGCGCTGCTTGCGGTTCTTGACGCCTTGCGTATCGAGCACACCGCGCAGGATGTGGTAGCGCACGCCGGGCAGGTCCTTCACGCGGCCGCCGCGGATCATCACCACCGAGTGTTCCTGCAGGTTGTGGCCCTCGCCCGGGATGTAGCCGATGACCTCGAAGCCGTTGGTAAGCCGCACCTTCGCAACCTTGCGCAAGCGCCGAGTTCGGCTTCTTCGGCGTCGTGGTGTAGACGCGCGTGCACACGCCGCGCTTCTGCGGGCTCTGCTGCAGCGCCGGCACCGTGTTGCGTGCCGCGCTCGCGTGACCCGCGGCTTGCGGATCAACTGGTTGATCGTCGGCATCGTCTTCGCCTTCAATCCTTCGCTCTGTCCTGCCTGCCAATCGCAGCCGTGACAGGTGGTTTATTCGAACGCGCAAAACGGAAGAGCGCCATCCGCGTCCCGGTGCGGAAGCGGCGCTTTTCCGTTTCACAGAGGACCGCGCTGCGCTAGGCGCCGCGCGATCATGCTACATCTCATCTGACAGTCGTCAGAGGCAGCGTTTGAGCTTCATTCATCGAGGCGTGGTGACGGCCCTGTAGCCGTCACAAGAGATTTAAGCGATCTCAATGACTTAGCCAGGAACCGCGGCCGTTCCGACGAAGCGAAGCTCACCGCCTGCCGAAAAGTCGCGCACGTAATCGGTAGGCCGCTGCCAAGTCAAGGCAAAGTCAGGGCGCAGGTCATCAAAATAGCGCGATGGGGCAACGAGTTCAGGCCTTCGGACCGGGCTCGGCGCGGTCAGGCTGCGCCCCGCTCGCTCATCCCCGCTCCAGGATGGCGGCGATCGCCTTGACCTGGTTGCGGGCATAAATCGGCAGGCCCGCGCTCAGCGACTTGCCCGGAGTTGAAGCTGCTCTTGCCGGCAAGGACTTGGGCCGGCACCAGATTCCTGCAGCACCGGAACCTGGGCATATTCCTGGCGCTTCACCAGGATGTTCGATTCCACCGCGAGCGTCATGAACACCGAGACCACTGTCTTGTTGGGATCGGCCGGATGCTGCTGGAACACCGCGAACAGCTTGCCAAACTGCATGACCTGGTTGACGTAGAAAAATGCTCTGCTCGATCGCCCCGGCGGACGGAGTGTCGAGCTCAGTGAGGCTTGGTCAGCCCCGCTCCACCACTTCCGACGGCGACAGCAAGGGTGAGTTCGCCCTCGAACTCCAGCAGGTCGGAGATCTGTCGCCCGCCCTCGCGGATCTTGTTGGCGAGCGCAATGCCGACCGGCAACCGCCCCTCGAGCTTAGCAGGTCGAGTGCAGGCAGACCACCGTCTGCCGGCCCTCGCACCAGCGGTGCTGGGGTTCTGGTTATGGACCGACTTGGCTTCTTTTGGCCGCACGACGTCGGCCGACGTCACCACCCGTTGTTTGATGGCCGGATCGAGCTGCTCGGCAAACGGCAGGGACGCCAGACGGGCGAGGTTGATCGAGCCTTGCGGCTTGGCCACGATAAAGCGGGCCTGAGCCACATACATATGGAGCTTCTCGCTGTAGCGGCGCTTCGTCCCGTCCGCGATAATGTCGAGGTTGGGCTCGCTGTAGCCGGGGTAGAGGCTCAGAAGCTGCTGCTGCAGTGGCTTCGCCTTGGCCCAATCCTCATAGCTGACGAAGACCTCGTCCTTGTTGGCGCCCGGCTGGTCGGCGAATACGATGGTCTTGGGCTTGAGCTCGGCCAGCGGCACGGCGGCGAGCGAAGCCTTCTCCTGGACCTGGAACTCCTGAGCGTTGCCTTCGGTGGGCAGCAGAGCGAGGCCCACCAGGAGGCCGAACAGCGCACGCATATGCATCATGAGAGCTTTCAGTAGCGGGGGTACCGATCATATTGGGGCCGCTGCGGGCTCCGCGGATCGTAATAACGCGGCGCTGGCGGTTGCGGTTGCTGCCAGCCAAAAAAGCCACCCCATCCCCCTGCTGCTGCTGCTGCTGCTGCTGCTGCTGTCTGGGCGGCGGCTGAGGATCGCGCCGGCCGCCCCAGGGCGCCCACGGCTCGAACGGCCCGCCGTCTGTCGCTATCGGCTCCTGGCCGACCTCGCCGCGGGAGACCAAATCATACTGGGTATCGGCCACCCGACCGCTCGCGTCGCGTCGGAAATACTCCACCAGGCTCTTGGGCGGATTTGCCGGATCGTCGCTGGCCTCCATGTCAACCTTGCGGGTCACCAGGTTGCGTCCTCGCCTCGGGCGATGGCGGAGCGAGCGCCGCCTTCGGCACGATACGCCCAGACGGCTTCCATGATGGGCTGGAACACCGGAATGGCCACGGTTGCTCCGGTCTGGCCGCCGCCCAGTGTGCGCCGCTTGCCGTCGGCATTGTCATAGCCGGCCCACACCGCGACCGTGACATCGTTGGTGAAACCCACAAGCCAGGCATCGTTCTCGCCATCGGTGGTGCCGGTCTTGCCCGCCACATAGGGGGCCATGCTGGCGATGGGGCGTGCGCGTCACCGCGCTGCAGCACGCCCTGCAGCATGGCTCTTGAGCTGATAGAACGCGGCGCGATCGACCGATGCCGATCGTGACCGAGCGATCTAGGCTGGTGTCGATAGACCGTCTGCCCATCGCGATCGATCGATCCGATCAGCATAGGGTGCCGGCCGCAGCCCTTCATTCGCGATCGCGGCATAGAACGCCGCGAGATCGATCGGCCGCACCGGCTGGGCGCCGAGCACGAACGGATAGTACCGCACGCATTCACGGTAGATCTGCGCCTCGACCGCGAGCTCGCAGAGGCGATCGAGGCTCGCCTCCGGGTTGTTTTCGATGCCGCCGTCGAGCAGGTGGACGGTGGCGAGATTGCGTGAATTCTCCAGCGCGCGGCGCAGCGTCAGAATGCCGCCCGAGCCGCCGTCGTAGTTCTTCGGCGTCCAATAGTCCTGCTCGCGGGCGCGACCCCCGCCGATCGGCGGCAGCGTGATCGGCTCGTCGCTCACCAGCGTGTTGGGCTGCAGACCCTTGCCGCAGCGCCGCCAGATAGCTCAGCGGCTTGATCGCGGAGCCGGGCTGCCGCATGGCCTGGCTCACCCGATTGAGCTGGCTCAGCGGATAGGAGAAACCACCGCTCATGGCCAGGATGCGGCCGGTCTTGTTCTCCAGGACCACCACCGCGCCCTGCACCACCGGGCGCACCCGCAGCTCGGCGCGCGCGCCCGGCTTGCCCTTGCCATCGGTCACGCGCACCAGCACCACGTCGTAGAGCGCGAGCTTGCGCTGAGCGGCTGCGTTGTCGATCGAGAACGGCAGGATGCGGCCGTCCGCCAGGCCGACACGCCAGGCCTCGTTCTTCTTGCCGCCGCCCGGCTTCTCCACCACGATCGCGGGCGTCCAGTGCACGTCGTAGAGCGGCAGTCGCGCCGCCACGAGCGCCTGCTGCCAGGCCGGCCGTTTGTCGCCGGGCTTGCGCTCCGCCTCGATCGCGCTGGACGGCCTTGGCCAGCTTCGCCTCCGGGGAAACGAACTGCACCCGCCCGGCGCTGCGTTCATAGCGTGAGAGCCCTTCCTGCAGCGTCGTCTCCACCGCGCGCTGCAATTGCGGATTGATCGTCGAGCGCACCGTGTAGGAGTGGGCGGTGATCGCCTCGATGCCGGCAACCGATTTGGCCTCGCGCGCCACCTGGTCCACGAAGTGGAAGCCGATGTCGCGCCGCGGCCGCTCGTAGGCCACCAGTGACCGGCAGCGCAGGCAGTCCGCGGCTGGCTTGCTGCTCCGCGGGATTGGCCTCGTCCTCCTGCATGCGGCTCAGAACATAGGCGAGCCGCTCCTGGGCGCGTCCGGGATGCCGGTCGGGATTGAAGTAGTTCGGTCCCTTGGTCAGGCCGGCAAGAAGCGCGCCTTCCTCCAGCGTCAGCTCCTTCGCCCGCTTGCCGAAATAGCTGCGGGCCGCGAGCTCGATCCCCCAGGAGCCGCGGCCGAGATAGACCGAATTGAGGTAGAGCTCGAGGATCTCCGCCTTGCTCAGCGTGTGCTCGACCCGCGAGGCCACGATCATCTCGCGGATCTTGCGGTCATAGGTGAGGTCCTCGCCGACCAGGAGGTTCTTCACGATCTGCTGGGTGATGGTCGAGCCGCCTTGCGGGCGCCCGGACTGGCGCAAGGTTGCCGATGAAGGCGCGGATCAGCCCGCGCTCGTCGATGCCCTCTGTGGCGGTAGAAGCGCTTGTCCTCGGCCGCGAGGAACGCCTTCTGGACGTTTTCCGGAATGTCGGCTGAGCGGCACCCATTGGCGCCGCTGGTTCTCCTCGAACACCTCCGCGAAGCGTTCGCCCTTGCGGTCGAGCACGACGCTGGCGCCCGGAAGCTTGAGGCCCTTGAGCTTGTTGTGATCGGGCAGATCGGCGACCGCCTTGTTGTAATGGTCGATGACCTCGCCGAGATCGACGGCCGGCACCGCCACCTTCTCGTTCTTGCAAAATTGTCGGTAGGCCGTTTGCAGATCGGCAAAATTGATGCCGCGAAACGCCTTGTTCTCGCTGGTCATCGCCTGCGGATCGTCCATCGCCGTGGCGATGAGCTCATCGAGGTTGATGTCCTCGATGTCGAAAGCCTTGCGCATATGGGTGCAGCCCGCGCCCAGCAGCCGTGCCACCTCTTCCTGATCGCGGGTGCGGTCGAACTGCGTCTTCACCGCGTCCGGTGTGGTGGTGACCTGACTGAGTGCAAGCGCCAAGGCAAAGATTTTGACCAGGAGCGATCCCATCGGACCATGCGAAGGGCTCGAACCAAAGGCGAGACCCAGCCTTCCCCCTAAACGACCGTTACAAAATGGCTTTTGGGGTGCCGAGTTCCCTCCCCGGCAAATATAAGTCAGGGGACGCTGGTGCTTCGACACCGCACCGACCTAAGTCGCGAGCGCCGACGAAAGGGGCTGCCCGAGCGCAGCCTGACGTCTCGATCTGATTGTCGGCGGATCATTCCGCCGCCGGCAATTGCGCCGGCTCTGAGCCTCCGCGGCGCGCCGCCTTGGCAGCGGCCTCCTTCTCGCGCTCCTCGAGGATGAGCGCGTCGCGCTTGCCTGCGACCTCGCGCAGCCTCGGTCATCATCGCACCGGTCCCCGCCGGGATCAGCGCCGACAATGACGTTCTCTGAGGCCTTCGAGCGTGTCCACCTTGCCGTTGACGGCGGCTTCGGTGAGCACGCGCGGTGGTCTCCTGGAACGACGCCGCCGAGATGAACGAGCGGGTCTGCAGGCGAGGCCTTGGTGATGCCGAGCAGAACCGGCGTGCCCGTCGGCGGGCTTCTTGCCCTCTTCCTCGCCGTGCGACATTGAGCTCGTCGAACTCGATCTTGTCGACCTGCTCGCCCTGAGATCATGCTCGGTGTCGCCGTGCGTCGTCGATCTCGACCTTCTGCAGCATCTGACGGACGATCACCTCGATGTGCTTGTCGTTGATGAGCACGCCCTGCAGCCGGTAGCACGTCCTGGATCTCGTTGACCGAGATAGGCCGGCCAGTTCCTCGACGCCCTTGATCGCCAGGATGTCGTGCGGCGCCGGATTGCCTTCGACGATGAAGTCGCCCTTTTCGACGATGTCGCCGTCCTGCAGATGGATGTGCTTGCCCTTCGGGATCAGGTACTCCCTCGGCTCCTCGGTCTTGTCGCATCGGCTCGATCGATGACGCGACGCTTGTTCTTGTAGTCGCGGTCCGAAGCGGATGGTGCCCGAGATTTCCGGCGATGATCGCCGCCTCCTTTCGGCTCGACGCGCCTCGAACAGCTTCCGCCACCCGCGGCAGACCGCCGGTGATGTCGCGGGTCTTGGCGCTCTCGGTCGGAGATACGCGCGATGATGTCACCGCGCCTGACACGTGCGCTCCGGGTCGACCGACAGAATGACGCGTCGACCGACGAGCATGGTAGCGCGCATCGCCGCCACGTGCGAGCTTCAGCACCTTGCCGTCCTTGCCCTTGATCGACGATCGCCGGACGCAGATCCGACCCCGCCGCGCGACGCGCGCCAGTCGATGACGACGCGCTTGGCGATACCGGTCGGATCTCGTCGAGCGTTTCCGAGATCGACTGGCCTTCGACCAGGTCCTCGAACCCGATGGTGCCCTCGACCTCGGTGAGGATCCGGCCGGGTGTACGGATCCCATTCCGCGATGCGCTGCCCGCGCTTGACCATGTCGCCCTCGTCGACGTGCACGCGCGCGCCGTACTGAATGCGGTGGGTCGCACGCTCGGTCGCCGTCGGCATCGAGTGATCGGCAACGACCATGTTGCGGACCATGGCGACCAGGCTGGCCTTCGCTGTTCTTCGCGCGATGGCCTTGTTCTTGATGGCTTGACCTTGCCGTCGAAGTTCGACTCGACGAACGACTGCTCGTTGATCTGCGCCGCGCCGCCGATGTGGAACGTGCGCATCGTCAGCTGCGTGCCGGGTTCGCCGATCGACTGCGCCGCGATGACGCCGACCGCTTCACCGTGGTTGACCGGCGTGCCGCGGGCGAGATCGCGGCCGTAGCACTTGCCGCAGATGCCGTTGACGAGTTCGCAGGTCAGCGCCGAACGGATCTTCACTTCCTGGATGCCGGCCTGCTGGATGGCGTCGACATGCGTCTCTTCCATCAGCGTGCCGCGCTTGACCACGACCTTGTTGGTCGCGGGATCGCGCAGATCCTCGCCCGCGGTGCGGCCGAGGATGCGCGACGCCAGCGAGGCAACCACCGTGCCGGCATCGACGATGGCGCGCATCTTGATGCCGAGCTTGGTGCCGCAATCGTCCTGCGTGATGATGCAGTCCTGCGCCACGTCGACCAGACGACGGGTCAGGTAACCGGAGTTCGCGGTCTTCAACGCGGTGTCCGCGAGGCCCTTGCGGGCGCCGTGGGTCGAGTTGAAGTATTCGAGCACCGACAGACCTTCCTTGAAGTTGGAAATGATCGGCGTCTCGATGATCTTCGCCCGACGGCTTCGGCCATCAGGCCGCGCATGCCGGCGAGCTGACGCATCTGCGCCGGCGAACCGCGCGCGCCCGAATGCGCCATCATGTAGATCGAGTTGATGTCGGCGTCGGCGCCCTTCGGCGTCTTCTTGGTCGAGGAGATTTCCTTCATCATCTCCTTGGCGATTTCTTCGGTCGCCTTCGACCAGGCGTCGACCACCTTGTTGTACTTCTCGCCATGGGTGATCAGGCCGTCGTTGTACTGCTGCTCGAAATCCTTCGCCAGCGTACGGGTGGTGTCGACGATCTTCCACTTCGCAGTGCGGCACCACCATGTCGTCCTTGCCGAACGAGATGCCGGCCTTGAACGCGTTGTAGAAGCCGAGCGCCATGATGCGGTCGCAGAAGATCACCGTCTCCTTCTGGCCGCAGTGACGGTAGACCTGGTCGATCACGCCGGAGATTTCGCGCTTGGTCATCAGCTTGTTGATGATGTCGTACGAGATCTTCGGCGACTTCGGCAGCAGGTTGCCGAGCATGACGCGGCCCGCGGTGGTTTCGATCCAGCGCTTGGCCGTCTTGCCGGTCTCGTCGATGCCCTCCCAGCGGTACTTGATCTTGGTGTGGAGGTGGATGACCTTCGAATGCAGGGCGTGCTCGAGCTCGGCCATGTCGCCGAAGATCTTGCCCTCGCCGGGCAGGCCTTCGCGCATGATCGACACGTAGTAGAGGCCGAGCACGATGTCCTGCGACGGCACGATGATCGGCTGGCCGTTCGCCGGGATGCAGGATGTTGTTGGTCGACATCATCAGGACGCGCGCTTCGAGCTGCGCTTCCAGCGACAGCGGAACGTGCACGGCCATCTGGTCGCCGTCGAAGTCGGCGTTGAACGCCGCGCAAACCAGCGGATGCAGCTGGATCGCCTTGCCCTCGATCAGCACCGGCTCGAACGCCTGAATGCCGAGGCGATGCAGCGTCGGCGCGCGGTTCAAGCAGCACCGGATGCTCGCGGATCACCTCGTCGAGGATATCCCAGACCTCGGGACGCTCCTTCTCGACGAGCTTCTTCGCCTGCTTCACCGTGGTGGACAGGCCCTTGGCGTCGAGCCGCGAATAGATGAACGGCTTGAACAGTTCGAGCGCCATCTTCTTCGGCAGGCCGCACTGATGCAGCCGCAGTTCGGGACCGACCACGATCACCGAACGGCCGGAATAGTCGACGCGCTTGCCGAGCAGGTTCTGCCGGAAGCGGCCCTGCTTGCCCTTGAGCATGTCGGCCAGCGACTTCAGCGGACGCTTGTTGGCGCCGGTGATGACGCGGCCGCGGCGGCCGTTGTCGAACAGCGCGTCGACGGCCTCCTGCAGCATGCGCTTTTCGTTGCGGATGATGATGTCGGGCGCGCGCAGCTCCATCAGCCGCTTCAGGCGGTTGTTGCGGTTGATGACGCGGCGGTAGAGGTCGTTGAGGTCCGACGTCGCAAAGCGGCCGCCGTCGAGCGGCACCAGCGGACGCAGGTCCGGCGGAATCACCGGCACCACGGTCAGGATCATCCACTCCGGCTTGTTGCCGGAATAGCGGAACGCCTCGACGATCTTCAGGCGCTTGGCGAGCTTCTTGTGCTTGATGTCGGACTCGGTCTCCTGCATCTCGGCGCGCAGCGACGCCTCGAGCTTTCGAGCTCAAGCCCCTTCAGCAGCTCGCGGATCGCTTCCGCGCCGATCATGGCGGTGAAGCGATCCTGGCCGTATTCGTCCTGCGCCTTCAGGTACTCGTCTTCCGACAGCAGCTGACGGTCCTTGAGCGCGGTCAGGCCGGGCTCGAGCACGACGTAATATTCGAAGTACAGGATCCGCTCGAGATCCTTCAGCGTCATGTCGAGCAGAAGGCCGATGCGGGACGGCAGCGACTTCAGGAACCAGATGTGGGCGACGGGCGCGGCCAGTTCGATATGGCCCATGCGCTCGCGCCGGACGCGCGACAGCGTCACTTCGACCGAGCACTTTTCGCAGATGATGCCCTTGTACTTCATCCGCTTGTACTTGCCGCACAAGCACTCGTAATCCTTGATCGGCCCGAAGATGCGGGCGCAGAACAGGCCGTCGCGCTCCGGCTTGAAGGTGCGGTAGTTGATGGTCTCCGGCTTCTTGATCTCGCCGTAGGACCAGGACAGAATCTTCTCCGGGGACGCAATCGAAATCCGGATCTGGTCGAAGACCTGAGCCGGCGTCGTCGGATTGAAGAGATTCATAATTTCTTGGTTCATCGTCTTCTCCTCGCGTGCCGATCGTCACCGGCAGCAAATTCGAAATTCTTTTAGTCGCGCGCCCCGCTCAACGTCCGAGCGGAGCGCGGATGCCCGGCACATCTGCGCGAAGACATGCTTCGCGCTTCTGGCCGGACATGAATCTTCAGGCGTTACTCAGCCGCCTCGGACGTCGGCGCCGGTCCCACCTTGGAATTGTGCAGGTCGACGTTGAGGCCGAGCGAGCGCATTTCCTTGACCAGCACGTTGAACGATTCCGGGATACCCGCCTCGAACGTGTCGTCGCCGCGCACGATCGCCTCGTACACCTTGGTACGGCCGGCGACGTCGTCCGACTTCACGGTCAGCATTTCCTGCAGCGTGTAGGCCGCGCCGTAAGCTTCCAGCGCCCACACCTCCATTTCGCCGAAGCGCTGGCCGCCGAACTGCGCCTTGCCGCCCAGCGGCTGCTGGGTGACGAGCGAGTACGGACCGATCGAACGCGCGTGGATCTTGTCGTCCACCAGATGGTGCAGCTTGAGCATGTAGATGTAGCCCACCGTCACCTTGCGGTCGAAGGCGTCGCCGGTGCGGCCGTCATAGACGGTCGACTGGCCGGAGGCGTCGAAGCCCGCGAGCTTCAGCATCTCCTCGATGTCGGCTTCCTTGGCGCCGTCGAACACCGGCGTCGCGATCGGCACGCCGTGGCTCAGATTGCTGGCCAAGCTCCATCAGCTCGTTGTCGTTCAGCGTCTTGATGGTTTCATCGTCGCCATAGATCTTCTTCAGGGTCTCGCGCAGCGGCTTGAGATCCTGCTTCTGATAGTAGGCGTCGATGGTCTGGCCGATGCGCTTGCCGAGGCCTGCGCAGGCCCAGCCGAGATGCGTCTCCAGAATCTGGCCGACGTTCATGCGCGAGGGCACGCCGAGCGGATTGAGCACGATGTCGGCATGGGTGCCGTCCTCGAGGAACGGCATGTCCTCGATCGGAACGATCTTGGACACCACGCCCTTGTTGCCGTGACGGCCGGCCATCTTGTCGCCGGGCTGGATCTTGCGCTTCACCGCGACGAAGACCTTGACCATCTTCATCACGCCGGGCGGCAATTCGTCGCCACGCTGCAGCTTTTCGACCTTGTCGAGGAAGCGCTGTTCAAGGCCCTTCTTCGATTCGTCGTACTGCTTCCGCATCGCCTCGATTTCAGCTCATCAGCTTGTCGTTGGGCGAAGCGAACATCCACCACTGCGACTTCGGATACTCCTCGAGCACCGCGCGCGTGATCTTGGTGTCCTTCTTGAAGCCCTTCGGACCCGCGATGCCCTGGCGGTTTTCCAGGAGCTCCGCGAGGCGGCCGTAGACGTTGCGGTCGAGGATCGCCTGTTCGTCGTCGCGGTCCTTGGCCAGACGCTCGATCTCTTCCCGCTCGATCGCCAGCGCACGCTCGTCCTTGTCGACGCCGTGACGGTTGAACACGCGCACTTCCACGATCGTGCCCTGCACGCCCGGGGGCACGCGGAGCGAGGTATCGCGGACGTCGGAGGCCTTTTCGCCGAAGATGGCGCGCAGGAGCTTTTCTTCCGGCGTCATCGGGCTTTCGCCCTTCGGCGTGATCTTGCCGACCAGGATGTCGCCGGCGCGGACTTCGGCGCCGATATAGACGATGCCGGCTTCGTCGAGGTTCTTCAGCGCTTCTTCCGAAACGTTCGGAATGTCGCGGGTGATTTCCTCAGGTCCGAGCTTGGTGTCGCGGGCCATCACCTCGAACTCCTCGATGTGGATCGAGGTGAAGACGTCGTCCTTCACGATCCGCTCGGAGAGCAGGATCGAGTCTTCGAAGTTGTAGCCGTTCCACGGCATGAACGCGACCAGCACGTTGCGGCCGAGCGCGAGCTCGCCGAGATCGGTCGAGGGACCGTCGGCGATGATGTCGCCCTTCCTGACGATGTCGCCGACCTTCACCAGCGGACGCTGGTTGATGCAGGTCGACTGGTTGGAGCGCTGGTACTTCATCAGCCGGTAGATATCGACGCCCGACTTGGTGGGATCGAGATCCTCGGTGGCGCGGATCACGACGCGGGTGGCGTCGATCTGGTCGATCACGCCGGAGCGGCGCGCGGCGATCGCGGCGCCCGAGTCACGGGCGACCACGCCTTCCATGCCGGTGCCGACGAACGGCGCCTCGGCGCGAACCAGCGGCACCGCCTGGCGCTGCATGTTCGAGCCCATCAGCGCGCGGTTGGCGTCGTCGTTCTCGAGGAACGGGATCAGCGCCGCGGCGACCGAAACCAGCTGCTTCGGCGACACGTCCATGTAGTCGACCTTGTCGGGCGTGATCGGCAGCACTTCGCCGGCGTGACGGCAGACGATCAGGTCTTCGGTGAAGCGGCCCTTGGCGTCGAGCGGCACGTTGGCCTGCGCGACGCGATAGCGGCCCTCTTCCATCGCCGAGAGATACACCACCTCGTCGGTGACGCGGCCGTCCTTGACCTTGCGATAGGGCGTCTCGACGAAGCCGTACTTGTTGACGCGCGCGAAGGTCGCCAGCGAGTTGATCAGGCCGATGTTCGGGCCTTCCGGCGTCTCGATCGGGCAGATGCGGCCGTAATGCGTCGGATGCACGTCGCGCACCTCGAAGCCGGCGCGCTCGCGGGTCAGACCGCCCGGTCCAAGCGCCGAGAGACGGCGCTTGTGGGTGATTTCCGACAGCGGGTTGGTCTGGTCCATGAACTGCGACAGCTGCGAGGAGCCGAAGAACTCGCGCACCGCGGCAGCCGCCGGCTTGGCGTTGATCAGGTCCTGCGGCATCACGGTGTCGATATCGACGCTGGACATGCGCTCCTTGATCGCGCGCTCCATGCGCAGCAGGCCGATGCGGTACTGGTTCTCCATCAGTTCGCCGACCGAACGCACACGGCGGTTGCCGAGATGGTCGATGTCGTCGATCTCGCCCTTGCCGTCGCGCAGGTCGACCAGCGTCTTGATGACGGCCAGGATGTCTTCCTTGCGCAGCGTGCGATGGGTGTCGGGCGCGTCGAGCTCGAGGCGCATGTTCATCTTGACGCGGCCGACCGCGGACAGGTCGTAGCGCTCACTGTCGAAGAACAGCGACTGGAACATGGTCTGGGCCGAGTCGATGGTCGGCGGCTCGCCGGGACGCATCACGCGATAGATGTCGAACAGCGCGTCTTCACGCGTCATGTTCTTGTCGGCATGCAGCGTGTTGCGGATGTAGGCGCCGACATTGACGTGGTCGATGTCGAGCAGCGGCAGTTCCTTGTAGCCCTGCTCGTTGAGCGCCTTCAGCGACTTCTCGGTGAGTTCCTCGCCGGCTTCGGCGTAGATTTCACCGGTCTTCGGATTGACGAGGTCCTCGGCGAGATAGTTGCCGACCAGCTCTTCGTCCGACAGACGCAGCGCCTTGAGGCCCTTTTCCTGCAACTGGCGCGCAGCGCGCACGGTCAGCTTCTTGCCGGCCTCGAGCACGACCTTGCCGGTGTCGGCGTCGATCAGGTCGTTGATGGTCGAGTAGCCGCGGAAACGGGCGGCGTCGAACGGCACGCGCCAGCCTTCCTTGGCGCGCTTGTAGATTGATCTTCTTGTAGAAGGTGGACAGGATCGTCTCGCCGTCGAGACCGAGCGCGTACATCAGCGAGGTCACGGGGATCTTGCGGCGGCGGTCGATGCGCGCGAACACGATGTCCTTGGCGTCGAACTCGATGTCGAGCCAGGAACCGCGATACGGAATCACGCGCGCGGCAAACAACAGCTTGCCGGACGAATGGGTCTTGCCCTTGTCGTGGTCGAAGAACACGCCGGGCGAACGGTGCATCTGCGAGACGATGACGCGCTCGGTGCCGTTGACGACGAAGGTGCCGTTCATGGTCATGAGCGGGATATCGCCCATGTAGACGTCCTGCTCCTTGATGTCCTTGACCGACTTGGCGCCGGTTTCCTCGTCGATATCGAACACGATCAGGCGCAGCGTCACCTTCAGCGGCGCAGCATAGGTCATGCCGCGCTGGCGGCACTCGTCGACGTCATATTTCGGCGGCTCGAATTCGTAGCGGACGAATTCCAGCATCGAGGTGCCGGAGAAATCCGAGATCGGGAACACCGAGCGGAACACCGCCTGCAGGCCCTCGTCCAGCCGGCCGCCGACCGGGTTCATCGACCATCAGGAACTGGTCATAGGACGCCTTCTGAACCTCGATGAGGTTCGGCATCTCGGCGACTTCCTTGATGTGTCCGAAGAACTTGCGAACGCGTTTGCGACCGGTGAATGTCTGCTGCGCCATCGTGGCCTCTCATTTTCGTCGCCCTTGATGGGCGAACCTTCCGAAGCGCGACTGCCATCGCCCCCGGGTTGAATTTCAGATCGCTTCGCCGGAACAAAGCCCAATTTCAGGAATTAAGTCCTGAATTCGCTCTCCAGACCTTCAAAACGCAAAACGACGCGCGGGGCGCATGACTGCACCCGCCCGTCTCAACTTCTTCGCTTCACGGACTGAAAAAGCCCGAAATTGACTGTCTCCCAACGGCTTACGCCAGGAACCCTGCCGTCCCCGCCGCCTACCGCGTTTTCCTGCTGCCGCCCCGATATGGGGTGGCAATCGTGGAGATTCGAGGGTTAACCCCGCGAATCCCCACACATTCTTGTGTACAGACCGTGACGTCAGGATCGACCCCACCGCACGATTTTTGCGTTGATTCCCGGGTCGCACGACGCCTCAGCCGGGATTTCGCCCAAGCTAACCCGCGTTACTTGAGCTCGACCTTGGCGCCAGCCTTTTCGAGCTGGGCCTTGACCTTGTCGGCCTCTTCCTTGTTCACGCCTTCCTTGACCGGCTTGGGCGCGCCTTCGACGAGGTCCTTGGCTTCCTTGAGGCCCAGGCCGGTGATGGCGCGGACTTCCTTGATGACTTCGATCTTCTTCTCGCCGGCGGCGGCGAGGACGACCGTGAACTCGGTCTTTTCTTCAGCGGGAGCGGCGGCAGCGCCGCCAGCGGCCGGACCGGCAACCGCAACGGCGGCAGCGGCGGACACGCCCCACTTTTCTTCGAGGAGCTTTGCGAGCTCGGCAGCTTCGAGCACGGTGAGGCTCGAGAGGTCGTCGACGATTTTCTGTAAGTCAGCCATTGATCTGTTTCCTTAAGACGTATTGGTTCGAACCAGGTTTGATTTGCGAAGGGCGTCAGGCCGCTTCGCTCTTTGAGGCATAGGCCTGAACGACGCGCGCGAGCTTGGCCGCGGGCGCAGTCGATGAGCTGAGCGATCTTGGTCGCCGGCGCCACCAGGAGGCCGACAATCTTTCCGCGCAGTTCATCAAGCGACGGCAGCGAGGCAAGCGCCTTCACGCCGTTCACATCCAGGACGGTTTTACCCATCGAGCCGCCGAGAATGACGAACTGTTCGTTCGCCTTGGCGAATTCGATGGCAACCTTCGGCGCCGCTACCGGATCGTTTGAAGTCGCGATCACGGTCGGCCCCTTCAGCAGGGAGCCGATGGCAACGACGTCCGTGCCTTCAAGAGCAATTTTGGCGAGACGGTTCTTCGAGACCTTCACCGACGCGCCCGCCTGCTTCATCTGCATGCGCAGCTTCTGCATCTGGGCCACGGTGAGGCCGGAATAGTGGGCGACGACTGCGACGCTGGTGGTCTTGAAGACCCCGTTCAGCGCCTCAACCGCGTCCTTTTTGCCGCTCTTTCCACAGCAAGCTCTCTCCGGTTGGCGGCCTTCGCGCAAGAGGCAGGACCGCCGGGTTACACCCATCGTCCCGCCCAAAACCTGACCTCGAGACACCAGTCTCACGGACACGCCGGGCAGGACGACATTTGAAAAGCCTGCCCTCCCGAACCAGATGGCGCGGGGTGTCGAGGTTCGAACCAAATCAGCCATGGCGCCGCGCGATGCGACGTGAAGCGAAATCCGGTCTTCACCCGTCTATGCAGGCCGTGAGATTAAGCCGTTGAAGAAACTTGCGTTTCGTCGCGGGCGCCTGCAGTCTTGGACAGGATCGAGGTCATCCGGCAAGCCGAAAGACCCCTGCCGCATTCCACCGAAGCGATCGGGTTTTCCTTCCTTTCGAGCAATCCATGCGGATGTCCTGAAAGGAATGATCTCCTACCGTATCGGGTTTTCGGAATGCGAGCACAGACGTGCCAGCAACGGCCAGCACGCCCGGAAGCCGATTGTTTAACGAGTCTTGTCCGGCTTGCCAAGGGCAAAATTCAGGCCAGCATTGCAGGACCACGAAGGCTGTCCCAAATTTCTTTGGCCGGTTCTGTCACACCGGACCGCCTCGCTCGTCTTGGCCGCAGGAGGTTCCTCATGCGCAGATCCGATAGCAGCAATTCTCGCGATACCCACCCTGCTTCAACGGACTGGCGATGCTGCTGGCCGGTCCAGCTCTGGTACGAGACCGTGCCCGGGAGTGTCCGGAGACCGGTCCCTATCAACCCGCACTTCGTCCAGGACATCGGCGTAGCGCTTCCTTGTCGCCGGCCTCGCGCTTCGCCGCACGGCGTCTGGCGGCCCCGATATTGGCCGGCGGCCGTTGCGGGTGCCGGCTTCCTGGCCGCCCACGCCCTGCTCCATCTCGTGATGATCGCATCGCGGGCACGACCATCACGCCGCGTTCGACCTGATCGCCATCGTGCTGCCGTCGGCGCCTCGCCCTCTATTCCGCCTTCCCCAACCAAGGGAGAACATCATGCGTAGTTGGATCGCGCGCCGCATGCTGCGCGCAACGAGCAAGTTGCACGGTTGAGGATATCGAGTTGTCTCCGTGCATCATGAACGGTTGAGCCTCACGACGCGGTTCACCTCACCGCATAGGCCAGCGGCTTGCCGGCAAAATACGCCTCGAGATTGGCGATCACGCAGTCCTGCATCGCCACATGCGACTCCAGCGTGTGGCCGCCGATATGCGGCGTCAGCACGACGTTCGGCAACGCGGTCAGCGCGTCCGGCGCATGCGGCTCCTTCGCGTACACGTCGAGGCCGGCGCCGGCGATGGTCTGGTCGGTCAGCGCCGCGATCAGCGCCTGCTGATCGATCACCGAGCCGCGCGAGATGTTGACGACGTAGCCGTCCTTGCCGAGCTTGTTGCAGGATATTGGCATCGACGGCGTGATCGGTGTCAGCTGCCGGCGCGAACCGCGACCATCAGGACGCTGCACCATTCCGCCAGCGCATCGAGCTCGGAAAATATTGATAGGGCACGTCGTGCCTGCTGCGGCTGAAATAGCCGACCTCGGTCTCGAAGGCCGCGACGCGCGCCGCGATCTTGCGGCCGATCTCGCCCATGCCGTAGACGCCGATTCTGCGGCCGAGCATGCCCGGCCTGCGGGCGCATCATCGGCGACGGTTTTGCGGCCGACCAGCTGCCGCTCCGCACATAGTCGTCAGCCACGCAGCAATCGCCGCGTGGCCGCCAGCATCAGCGTGACCGCGATGATCGGCGACCGAAGCCGCATTCGCACCCGGGCTGTGACCGACCGCGATGTCTGCGCTTCGCCGCGGCCGCCAGATCGACGCCGTCGTAGCCGGTGCCGTAACAGACGATGGCGCGCGAGCTTCGGCATCAGTGTCCATCGCGTCGCCGCCGAGCGGCGTGCCGCCGGCCGTGATCATCGCGCGAATGTCGGACGAGCTGTTCGGCGGAGAACACTTCATGCGGCGGCTTGCCGGCCGCATCCAGCAGTTCAAAGCGTTCGCCGAAGCGCACCATCATGGGCCTTTGGGAAACGCGAATAGATCAGGACCTTCTCGGGCATTGTTCGTTCCTTCCTGGCTCAAGATCCAGGCGCGAGGCGACGATTGACGCAGAAGCCGACCGTCAAGTATCAGCAAGGGGCGAGGATCGGTTGCACCGATTCCGCCCCTGGTTTGTCTCATGTAAGTTTCGCGACGAGCTTAGCCGAGCAGCGTGCCCGGCTCGACCTTCGACGCCCGGGCCCATGGTGGAGGAGACCGCCACGCGCTGGATGTAGGTGCCCTTGGCGCCGGCGGGCTTTGCCTTGGCGACCGCGTCCGCGAGCGCCTTGACGTTCTGCACCAGCTTCTCTTCCGAGAACGAGCGCCTTGCCGACGCCGGCCTGCACGATGCCGGCCTTCTCGACGCGGAATTCGACCGAGCCGCCCTTGGCGCCCTTCACGGCGGTGGCGACGTCCATCGTCACGGTGCCGATCTTCGGGTTCGGCATCATGCCGCGCGGGCCGAGCACCTTACCGAGGCGGCCGACCAGCGGCATCATGTCGGGGTGGCGATACAGCGGTCGAAGTCGATCGTGGCCGCCCTGCACCTTCTCGACCAGGTCCTCGGCGCCGACGACGTCGGCACCCGCCGCCTTGGCTTCTTCCGCCTTGGCGCCGCGCGCGAACACGCCGACGCGCAAGGTGCGGCCGGTGCCGTTCGGCAGAGTGACGACGCCGCGAACCATCTGGTCGGCGTGACGCGGATCGACGCCGAGATTGATCGCGATCTCGATCGTCTCGTCGAACTTCGACTTGGCGCGTTCCTTGACCATCTTGATGGCATCCGCGAGCGGATAGAGCTTCTCGCGATCGACACCCTCGCGGGCCTTCTTCAAACGTTTTCCGATTGCCATGGCCCGTTACCCCGCAACCTCAAGACCCATCGAACGGGCGGAGCCCTCGACCATCTTCATGGCCGACTTCGATGGTATCGCAATTGAGATCCTTCATCTTCTTCTCGGCGATCTCGCGCACCTGCGCTTTGGTCACCTTGCCGGCCTTGTCGCGGCCCGGAGCTTTCGAACCGGACTGGATCTTGGCGGCCTGCTTGAGGAAGAAGGACATCGGCGGCGTCTTCATCTCGAAGGTGAACGAACGATCGGCGTAGATCGTGATCACCACCGGGATCGGGGTGTTCTTCTCTTCCTTCTGCGTCTGCGCGTTGAACGCCTTGCAGAATTCCATGATGTTGAGACCGCGCTGACCAAGCGCGGGACCGATCGGGGGCGAAGGATTTGCCGCACCGGCCGGCACCTGCAATTTCAGGTATCCGGTCACTTTCTTTGCCATCGTATCACTCCTCATGTTGTTCCGGACCGATCCGGAAGTTTCACAGGACCGTGGTGCGGTTCAACGGACGGCTGGCGATCATCCATCTCCTCCCACGGCTCTTCGGAACGCGCGCAGCGCTTCGCGCTCTCGTCGTGCGCGGACGCGCTCCGCAAGCTTCGATCAGACCTTCTCGACCTGACCGAATTCCAGTTCGACCGGCGTGGCGCGGCCGAAGATCGACACCGCGACCTTCACGCGCGAGCGCGCCTCGTCGATTTCCTCAACCACGCCGGAGAACGACGCGAACGGCCCATCGGCCACGCGGACGTTCTCGCCGATCTCGAACGACACCGACGCCTTCGGACGTTCGACGCCTTCCTGCACCTGGTGCAGGATCCGCATCGCCTCGGCTTCGGAGATCGGCATCGGCTTGTTTTCGGCGCCGAGGAAGCCGGTGACCTTCGGGCGTGTTCTTGATCAGATGAAACGCCTCGTCGGTCAGCTTCATCTTCACCAGCACGTAGCCCGGGAAGAACTTGCGCTCGGCGTCGACCTTGCGGCCGCGGCGCACCTCGGTGACCTTTTCGGTCGGCACCAGCACCTGCTCGAACAGTTCCTCGAGCCCGCGCTGCTTCGCCTGCTCGCGGATCGATTCCGCGACCTTCTTTTCGAAGTTCGAATAGGCGTGGACGATATACCAGCGCTTGTCCATCGGTTTGAGTTCCGGCGCTTCATCAGTGGATGCCCAGCAAGAAGGTGACGACGAAGCGGATGATCTGATCCGCGGCGAAGAAGAAGATCGAAGCCAGCGCCACCATCACGAACACCATGATCGGTGGTGATCGTCGTCTCGCGGCGCGTCGGCCAGGTGACCTTGGCGGTCTCCGAGCGCACTTCCTGCAGGAATTTGAACGGGCTGAAAGCCATCGTTGGTTATCCGCGTCCGTCGTGAGACGATTGTCGAGTTTAAGCGAAATCCGAACAGCCCTCTGGCGCCCAGCCCTCTCTCGAAGGATGAGCCGGCACAGCGGGCTCGATTGTTCGGGGAATTCAAAGCCGCGCCGGATATCCGTCATAAGCGGGCCGGCAGCAGGTGGCGGGTATGCTACCGCCAGGCGCGGCCAAAGGTCAAGGTAGGCGGGAACTGGCGCGAATTGATTCCAGAGCCCTTTTGGCTGCCCCGTACCGCCATCAAGGTCGAGCCACAAGCCGAATCGCCTCGGTCTGTCGGGGTTATCCCCACCGATGCGACAGCCACGGCCGCAGCAACGGTTCGGATTCTGCTCGCTCTCCCATTCGCCTTGTGCGGCGCATGGCGAGATCTACCAACATTTCGACTAACCTTGTCGGAGCAAGACTTACCCTTGCCCTGGGGCTGTGCGTGTCGATCGAAGGGAGAAGTCATGCCAAACTTGGATGAGACAGATTACGCCAGAACGTGCCTACTATCTCTGGAGCGCCGATGGTCACCCGGAGGGCAAGGCGGATGTTTATTGGCTGAATGCTCAGCGGGACAGTTCTGGCGACGTCGGTTAGAAAGCTCAAGCGGCGGCTCTGCCACCACAGCGCCCATGGATCCAGCATCGGCCTACGACGAAGCCCAAGCATTAAAAAGAGCTGAAGCTCGCCGACTGCGGACCGAAGAAAGAGCAAAACCCGCGCGGCGTAATGGTTCCGGCGGCGATCCCCGTCGCGCACGACGCTGTTTGACGACGCCATCGCCAGCTGTCGGTGGACGGCCGCGCCATCCGTTGCCATCAGCTTGCCGACACGGGTTTTTGGGCTGCAGAAACCGTCGAAGGCCGCCACCATGTTGATTTAGCTGGCAGGAGTGGCAGGGCTCGGACCTCGCAGACCCCCGGTTTTGGAGACCGGTGCTCTACCAATTGAGCTACACTCCTGCAGGGAACCGGCGTCGCCGCCGATCCGCGCCGTTTCAAGCATAGGCGATGCCCCGATTGCAAGGGCGAAGCGGTAACCGCTGATCCCGCCCCTCAGTTTGCACAACAGCCACCTGTCGGCACGGCGGCAAACCGGCGGCTCGTTGCGGAAAACGCGCTGTTCAACCGCGAGTTCTGCGCCAGACTTGCCCCACCCCAACAATAGACGTGCCACCGCAACAACAAGAGCAAACGGGAGAGACCATGAACGCGCAAACCGCCGCCAAACACGCCACCGCCCCGCAGACCCCGTCCCTCCCCGACGCCAAGCCGGAATCGCTCGGGCTTTCCACCGTCCGCCTGCAGCGCATGTCGGATGCGTTCAAGCGCGAGGTCGACGAAGGGAACCCTGCCGGGCGCGACCGTGATGGTGGCGCGGCGCGGCCAGATCGGCTGGTTCGATGCGATCGGCACGCCAGAGCCCGGCGGCTTCCGCGCCGATGGCGCACGACACGCATCTTCCGCATCTTCTCGATGACCAAGCCGATCGTCTCGGTCGGCATCATGATGCTGATCGAGGACGGCCACTTCATCCTCAGCGATCCCGTCGCGAAATTCATTCCGGAATTTGCCGACCAGAAGGTCGGCGTCGAGAACAACGGCAAGCTCGACCTCGTACCGCTGAAGCGGCAGATGACGGTCCAGGATCTGCTGCGGCACACCTCGGGCACTGACCTACGACCACACCGGCAACGGCCTGGTGCAGCAGCTCTATCAGCAATCGCGGCTGCGCAGCCGCAAGATCACCAACGCCGAACACGCGACGCATGGTCGCCAGCCTGCCGCTGATCTGCCAGCCGGGCGCGGAATGGAACTACAGCCGCTCCACCGACATCCTCGGCCGCATCATCGAGGTCGTCTCCGGCAAGATCGCTTGGCGCGTTCCTGACCGAACGCATTCTCGCGCCGCTGCAGATGGCCGAGACCGCGTTCCACACCGGCGAAGCAAAATGCCGGCCGTCTCGCCGAAGCCGTTCCCGACCGATCCCTGGAACGGCGACAAGGTGCAGCTCTTCAACATGCTGGAAAAGCCGGTGATGGAATCCGGCGGCGGCGGGCTGGTCTCGACCACGATGGATTATGCCGCGGTTCAGCCAGATGCTGCTCAACGGCGGCGCGCTCGACGGCAACAGGATCATCGGCCGCAAGACGCTGGAGCTGATGGCGTCCGATCATCTCGGCCCCGAGCGTCAAGGTCGACTCTCCGCTGATGCCGCCCGGTCACGGCTTTGGCCTCGGCTTCGCCGTCCGCACCCACGCACGGCATCGCGCCGTTCCCGGGATCGCTCGGTCAGTTCTTCTGGAGCGGCATGGCCGGAACGTTCTTCTGGATCGATCCCGCGGAAGACCTGTTCGCGGTGTTCATGATGCAGGGCCCCGGCCAGCGCCAACATATCCGCTCGATGGTGCGGAACCTGGTGTATGCGGCGGTGGAGTGACAGGTCATCGCGCGTCGAGTCCTCGAGCGCGCGTAAGCGCGCCCGGAGATGACGCGCGGGCGCTCAACTGATCGTCGCGCCGCCGTCGATCACGATGGTCTGGCCGGTCATGAAGTCGCCGGCGCTTCGAGCCCATGAACACCGCGGCGCCCGCGATCTCGTCGGGCATGCCGATGCGCAGCAGCGGCGAGCGCGCGGTCGAGGCCTTCAGCGTTTCCGGATTGTCCCACAGCGCCTTGGCAAAGTCGGTCTTGATCAGGCCGGGCGCGATGCAGTTCACGCGGATATTGTGCTTGCCGTATTCGCAGGCGAGGTTGCGCGCGAGCTGCATGTCGGCCGCCTTCGAGATCGCGTAGGCGCCGAGCACGGTCGAGCCCTTCAGGCCGCCGATCGAGGACACGATGATGATCGAGCCGTCCTTGCGCTCGATCATCTGCGGCACCACCATGCTGATCAGCCAGTTGTTGGCGACGATGTTGTTGTCCAGGATCTTGCGGAACTGGTCGTCGGAAATGCCGCCGAGCGGACCGTAATACGGATTCGACGCGGCGTTGCAGACCAGCACGTCGATCTTGCCGAACGCGCGGTTGGTCTCGTCGACGAGGTTCTGCAGATTTTCCTTGCTGGAAATGTTGGCGGCGATCGCAACCGCGGTGCCCTTGCCGAACTTGTCGTTGATCTCCTTCGTGACCTGATCGCAGACGTCCTGCTTGCGCGAGGAGATCACGACCTTGGCGCCATGCTCGGCCATGCGCTCGGCGATGGCGCGGCCGATGCCGCGCGTCGAGCCGGTGATGACGGCGACTTTTCCCGACATATCGAACAAGGTCATGTCTCTCTCCCAGATGTTGATCCAGCGGATGCCGGTTTTGGTTTTTCAGGTTTGAACTAAGCAGCCTTTGCGGCTTTCGACAACTCAAGGCGTCAGGCGAGTTTCGTCGCCGGCGACGACCTCCGGCCCGGCCGGCTGATGCATGGCGTTGTGCGAGGCATCCGCGATCCACGGCTGCTGGTTGACCATCGGAAGCCGCCAGCCGCTGATGGCCGGCGCTTGCGAGATGATCGAGCCGCGTCACCGAACAATTGTCGATGTCGAAGGCGAGGCCTTTTTCCGGCTGACCGCCGAGCGCAAGACCGATCGCCGCCTTGATCGTTCCGCCATGCGCCGACTGCGATCACGTCCCTGCCGGCCTGCTCGGCGTTGATGCGCTCGATCGCGCCGCGCAGCGCGGTTATAGAGATCCATGAAACTCTCGCCGCCGGGCGCGGGTTCGTCGATCGCCGCAAACCAGTGGCTGCCGACCGGGCCGGCTCGCGAGAAACGCCGCGCGGTTCATGCCCCTGCCATTGGCCGAGATGCTGTTCGGCGAATGCCGCCTCGTGCGGCATGCTTGCAGGCTTTGGAAAGCCCGCGGCCCAGATCGCCTCCGCGGTCTGATGCGTGCGCTTCAGATTGCTTGCATACCAGACCGCGTTGCGCGGCAGGATCTTTCCGACCGCCTCGAACACCACGCGATCGCTGGTGTCGCAGCCGAGATCCTTCTGCCCGTAGATGCAGCCGTCGTCCTCGCGCACCGGCGCGTGACGCACCCACCACCATCGCGTCGCAACTACTCTGCGCGGTTTGCCTGGATTGGACATCGCCAAAACCCTTCAATACTGTTGCGCTGTCGCTGTACGTCAGAGCACGCATCGCCTCAAGTGACTTCGTCGATTTGGCGTTTGAAATCTTGTTTGAAATTCCGCAAGGCGGCAAGCGCCAGACCGAATCGAACTCAGGGAGAAACTCATGGGCCGCCTCGAAGGCAAATCCGTCATCATCACCGGCGCCGGCAGCGGCATCGGACGCGCAGCGTCGCTGCTGTTCACCAGAGAAGGCGCAAAGCTGATCGCGGTCGACCGCAGCGAGGGCGTGAAGGAAACCGCAAAGCTGGTCAGCGATGCCGGCGGCACCGTCGAGGCCGTGATGGCGGATGCCGGTTCGGAAAGCCGACGTGAAGGCCTTCATCGACAAGGCGGTCTCGAAATACGGCAGGCTCGATGCGATCTGGGCCAATGCCGGCGTCAGCGGCGGGCTGGTGCCGCTTGCCGAGCAGACCGTCGAGCACTGGCAGGAAGTGCTGCGCATCAATCTGATCGGTCCGTTTCTCGCGATCAAGCATTCGATGCCGCACATGATCAAGCAGAAGTCCGGCTCGATCGTCTGCACCGCGTCGGTCGCGGGCCTGAAGGCCGGCGCCAGCGGACATCCCTACGGCGCGAGCAAGGCCGGCGTCATCAGCCTGGTGCAGACCACGGCCTATTCGCTGTCCGGCACCGGCGTGCGCATCAACGCGGTGTGTCCCGGCCTGATCGAAACCGGCATGACCAAGCCGGTGTTCGACAACGCCAAGGAGCGCGGCACCGACGGACAAGATCGGCCAGCTCAATCCGCTTGAAGCGCGCCGGCCAGCCGCATGAACTCGCGGCGATGGGATTGTTCCTCGCCAGCGACGACGCGTCCTATGTCAACGGCCAGGCGATCCCGGTCGACGGCGGCCTCACCGCGTCGATGCCGTATGCGGGCAAGCCGATTTAGGCAGTTGCTGCTTCCCGCCGCTCCACGCAACTCGTCATACCCCGCGCATGCGGGGGTACATCCAGTACGCTGCGGCCCTTCGATTCCATCATTCACGCCTCGGAATACTGATCGCCCGCTGGAGTCTGTCATCGGGCGGCCATTCGGCCGACCCGTTGGCGGGCGATGACGGCTGGGATCGCAATGACGTCTAAACACACGTTCGCGACCTCGCCGACGCAATGCGCCCGAGCCGTTGATAAATCTTCGCCCAAAGAGGGCGTGGGGAACGCCGGATGCCCGTTGCACCCGCGGCCTCGTGTGCACTTGGTATTGGTAGAACGCACACGAGTAACAACGAGTACACCGGAATCACCCGGCATTCCCGCACGCAATGGTTTTAACGGTTTCCTTCGAGCTCTCCCCGGTGACCGGGCTTGTTTGCCACCGTCGTCCAGCGGACTAATGTTTTGTCTAAGCCCGGTTGGGCCGACTTAACTCCGCGAACTTGACGCCAGCGTCGGGGCGTCAGGACCACACGACTTCGCCGTACGCTGCAACATCTCTCGTCCGCTCGCTGTTGATCGCTCACAAGTCTTTCAACTCGCCCTGCAATCCCGTCGCGCGCAAAACGCTGCCGCGTCCACCGCATCCCACCCCGCGTCCGTGACGATCGCGATACGCCCCTCTGGTGGGGTGGGATGGCGAAAAGTTCTAGATGTGATTTGGGGTGTGTGGGAACAGAAATATTCTTCGGAAAATCAGAAAATGACCTCGACAGCCCCAGAAACAGCCTATCGGGCAGTCACAGCCCGCTCGTCATGGCCGGGCTTGACCCGGCCATCCACGTCTTCCCTGCTGCGACGGAGTTAAGACGTGGCTGCCCGGCATCGCAGACAGTTTACGCAGGTCTGCGCAAAGCAGACCGCTATGGCCGAGGCGTGACGGTGAATGTGTTACGGCGCATCCGTTCAAACAACGCCGCACGTCCCTACTTCGCGCCGGCCTTCTGCGCGTATTCCCAGGAAGCCTGCGACAGCGGCACGGTGCGCTTCGCCGACTCGATGGCCTTGGCGTTCGCCGCGGTGCCGTCGCGAATGCGCCCGGCAATGCCCTGCGTGATGCCGGCAAGGCGGAACAGATTGTAGGAAAAATACCAGTTCAGGTCGGGCACGGCGCGTGCCGGTGACGTTGCAGTAGATCTGCGCGGCCTCTTCCATGCTCGGAATGTTCAGCGCCTTGAGGTCGGCGTCGGCGAGACCCGGCATGGTCCATTGCATCAACAGGTAGGTGAAGTCGGCCATGGGATCGCCGAGCGTCGACAATTCCCAGTCCAGCACCGCCTGCACCCGCGGTTCGGTGGCATGGAAGATCATGTTGTCGAGGCGGTAGTCGCCGTGAACGATCGAAACGCGCTCCTGCTGCCGGCACGGTCTTCGGCAGCCACTCGGCGAGCTTCTCGAATTCCGGAATGTGCTGGGTCTCGGACGCGCGGTATTGCTTGGTCCAGCGATCGACCTGGCGCGCGAAATAATTGCCGGGCTTGCCGAAATCGCCGAGCCCGATCGCTTCCGGATCGAAGGTGTGCAGTTTCGCCAGCGTCTCGATCTTGCTGGTGAAGATCTTGCGCCGCGCTTCCGGCGTCTGGCTCGGCAGCGTGGGATCCCAGAACACCCGGCCCTCTTCCATCGACATGATGTAGAAGGCGGAGCCGATCACGCGCATCGTCGGTGCACAGCGCATAGGCCTTCGCGACCGGAAAGCCCTGCTTGCTCAGCGCGGCGATGACGCGGAATTCGCGGTCGACCGCATGCGCCGACGGCAGCAATTTGCCGAACGGCTTGCGGCGCATCACATAGGAGCGACCCGGCGTATCGAGCCGGTAGGTCGGGTTGGACTGACCGCCCTTGAACTGCAGGACGGTCAGCGGCCCCTGATAGCCCTCGACATTGTCGCGCATCCAGCCGTCGAGGCGCGCCTCGTCGATGCGATGCCGCTCCTCGACTGGCCTTGGTGCCCGAAAATTCTTCGTCTTTCCTGACGCCGTCCGCCACGATGACGCTCCTTCAGTTTCTTTGACTTGGGGAGCGCCATCGTGCGGCGTTCCCGTTAGTGCGTAGCGGGAGTTTGCATACTTCCGAAGTTCAAGTCTGGCAATGGCGCGGTTATGGACCTCGTCCGGACCGTCCGCGAGGCGCATGGTGCGCATGCGAGGCGTAGTCGCGCGCCAGACCGGCCTCGTCGGAGACGCCGGCCGCCGCCATAGGCCTGGATCGCGTTGTCGATGATCTTCAGCGCCATGTTGGGCGCCGCCACCTTGATCATGGCGATCTCGAGCTGCGCGGTCTTGTTGCCGACCTTGTCCATCATGTCGGCGGCCTTCAGGCACAGCAGGCGATTCATCTCGATATCGGTGCGGGCTTCGGCGATGCGCTGTTCCCAGATCGAATGCTCGATGATCTTCTTGCCGAACGCGGTGCGCGACGACAGCCGCTTCACCATCTTCTCCAGCGCCTCCTCGGCCTTGCCGATGGTGCGCATGCAGTGATGGATGCGGCCGGGACCGAGACGGCCCTGCGCGATCTCGAAGCCCCTGCCCTCGCCGAGCAGGATGTTGTCCGGCGGGAACGCGGACGTTCTCCAGCAGCACCTGGGCGTGGCCGTGCGGCGCATCGTCGAAGCCGAACACCGGCAGCATCTTCTCGACCTTGATGCCGGGGGTGTCGAGCGGCACCAGGATCTGCGACTGCTGCTGGTGGCTGCGCCGCGCTTCGGATCGGTCTTGCCCATCAGGATCGCGATCTTGCAGCGGGGATCGCCGACGCCCGACGACCACCATTTGCGGCCGTTGATGACGTAATGATCGCCGTCGCGTCTCGATGCCGCGTCTCGATGTTGGTGGCGTCCGACGACGCCACCGCCGGCTCCGTCATCAGGAAGGCGGAGCGGATCTCGCCGTCCATCAGCGGCCGCAGCCACTTCCGCTTCTGCTCCTTGGTGCCGTAGCGCATGAACACTTCCATGTTGCCGGTATCGGGCGCGGAGCAGTTGAACACCTCCGAGGCCCAGCAGATGTGGCCCATCTCTTCGGCGAGCAGCGCGTATTCGAGGTTGGTCAATCCCGCGCCGCGGAATTCGTCGTCCTCATGCGCGTACGGCGGCATGAACATGTTCCAGAGGCCTTCGGCCTGCGCCTTCTTCTTCAGGTCCTCCAGGATCGGGATCACCTTCCAGCGCGGGCCCTCCTCGTCCTGCTGCTTGTAGATCGGCACCGCGGGCCGGACATGCGTGTTCATGAACGACCTGCACGCGGTTGAGCCATTCCTGCTGACGGTCAGACATATTGAAGTCCATGGGACGCTCCTCACCTGTTTGCGAAATTGTTGGCGGCACTGTCTGCCCGCCGCTCGTTGCCCGCAAGACCATTATCGCGCGCTGTCGCGCGGCAGTGGCGGCCGGCGTGGATCGGCCGGACTGCGATGCGTCAAACGTGCATTGACATTTCCGGCCCTTCAAACGATAGTTTCATACAACTGTTTGAATTGCAACTCGCCGCAGCACGGTGAGGGCCATGACATGCCGAGCGGATCAGACCCGGACCGCCATCCTCGCCGCCGCCGAACGGCTTTACGCCGATCGCGGCTTCGGCGACGTGACGCTGCGCGACATCGTCGCCGAAGCGGACGTCAATCTCGCGGCGGTGAACTATCATTTCGGCTCCAGGACGAGTTGATCGCGGAGCTGTTCGTCACCCGCAGCCTCGCCACCAACCGCGAGCGGCTCAACGAATTGAAGGCGGCGGAGGAAAACGGCGGCGGCCGCGCGCCGCATCGACGCCATCCTGCGCGCGCTGGTCGGCCCGACCCTGCGCGGCTGCCTCGGCCCCGACCGCGAAGCGCTCGACCGCGGCGCGCTTCATGATCCGCGCCTCGATCGAGATCGGTGCCGCCGATCCGCCGCATCAAGAACCGCGAGATCGACCATTTGCGGAAATTCGCCGCCGCGATGCGCCGCTCGCTGCCCGGCCGCGACGACGTCGAGCTCTATTGGGGCCTGCATTTCGCGCTCGCGATGGCGCACCACACCATCCGCGACAGCGAGCGGCTGACGAAAGCTGTCGGAAGGCATGTGCGACCTCAACGACGTCGCCGGCATCGATCGAGGTCGCGTCGTCGGTGGCGGTCGCTGGCGCTGACCGGTGGCGAGGGCGCAAGATCGCGCCGAGAGGGTCAACGCGGCAGCGCGCGCGCTGGGGTCGCGGCTCCGCGACTTCAGCACCGCCTGAGCGCGAGGCAGGCTGCGCCGACGCTGAAATCCGAGGTCGAAATCAGCGTCCGTAAACTTTCGGCGGACATCTGGGCGGGCCAAAAGATAGCCTCTGGAGCAGATCACAGCCGAGTTCTTCTCAGAAGCGCGTCGTGCTCACTGGTCTCCGACACCCTCGGCCAAGACACGAAGACCGCAGGATTGCGCAAGCGAAATCATTCCACCGAGAAGCCTGCGACGCTTGTCGTGTTGGTCGAGGAAGCCCCGGTCGATTTTTACGACGTTGCACGTCAGCCGCCGAAGGTAACCGAGATTGGCGTGGCCAGCGCCAAAATCATCGATCCACAGTTCGACACCAAGATCCTTCAGGCCGAAAGTGCATTCCTGAACGGTGTTCGACCGTTCGGAGCGAGCAAGCCTTCCGTCAACTCAAGAATGAGATCGCTGCGGGCGCAAGGCCGGTATCGCGCAGAACGCGCGGTCACCGTCGTTACAAGGGAAGGCTGGCTCAAATTGAGCGGTGAAAGATTGACACTGATCTGTACGGGATCGGGCCAGGCGGTGGCTTCCCGCAAGCGTGAAGCAAGACCCACTCCGTCAACGGACCGATAAGTCCGCCGTCTTCCGCTATGGGAATAAACTCGCGCGGCGGACATTTCCCCTGATCGGGTCGTTCCAGCGCAGCAGCGCCTCGCAGGCGATCAGGCGCCTCGTGCAGGTATCGTAGATCGGCTGGTAGTTCAGGTGGAGATGACCAGCATGCATCGCCACCGCACGTCGTTAGCAAGATTTGCAGCCTGTCGAAGCGCTTGCAGGCCGACGATCTTCGCGCTTTTTTCCGAGTGGCGACCGGAGACGACGCCGTCTCACTTCTTCAGGATGATCGTCATACAGACGAGGTATTCCAAGTCCGGCGCTCTTTGCAGCATAGAGCGCCTTGTCGGCGTGCGACAATAGCGCCTCAGGTCTGTTTGCATGCGCGGGCGCGCAGGCAATGCCAATGCTGACGCCGACGTTCGCTTCAGCCGTATTGGTCAAGTTCATATTTGCCGTCGAGCGCAATGGTCACGCCGGTGCGCCGTGGCGACGGCCTCCGGGAGGCGGAGTGCGCCTGTGCAACAAAATGGCGAATTCGTCGCCGCCCAGACGGGCCGCCGTGTCACCCTTGCGCAGATTGGCGAGAAGGCGGCGCCCAACCTCCTTGAGCAGCAGGTCACCGGCGGCGTGACCAAGGTCATCATTGACTCTTTGAAGCCGTCGAGGTCCAGGCAGAGCAAGTGCGGACGGACTATCCCTCTCGCGCGGTCGCCAGAACTTCGTCGAGACGCTCATTGAACAGCAGTCGATTGGGAAGCTCGGTCAGGACATCGTGCTGTGCAAGGAACTCGATACGGATTCCTGCGCGTCGTCGCTCGGTTATGTCCTCATAGGTACACACCCATCCGCCGTCCTCGAGCGGTTGATGGTAGATTGCAATCAACCGACTGTCGCCGAGTTCCTGAAGGAAAGTGCCTGGCCGACGGCCGTCGATGTGCGCTCTCGTTCCCGATAGATGTCTTCGACCGAGCGTCCCGGATAGCTGCCGACGGCACAGCTATTGGCGAGGATATCGTAGAAGCGCATCCCCTTACGTGCAGCGACGCCATCGGCTGACCATAGATGAGGCAGAATTGCTCGTTAACCAACCGCAGGCGGTCCTGGGCGTCGTAGAGGCAGATGCCCTGAGGCATGCTTGACGATCAGCCCGCTCGAAGCGCTGAAGCGAAAAGTTCCCGTGGGGCAAAGCGCCGCGACAGATCTGCACCATCGGGCCAACATATGAAAACAGCCGAGACAGCTTGCGATGTGCTGTATCGGCGTGTTGTACGGCGTACTTGAATAGCGGCATCTGCATGGAGCGCCGTTGCATGCACATGTGCATGAAAAACAATCGCTGAACTCAATCAGGAAAGGCTTCCTGACGTGCTTAATCGCAGGCTGCAGCTGGACACCGAATGAGCCCGCAATTCGGTGACTATTCGTAACGCCAAGTGCTTTGATTTTAGGCATCTAAGCGGCTGGCCGGATCATCGTGACGGACACAACTCCCGGCCTGCAGATTGACCGCTGGCGAGGCGCAGAACAATGCTGCGCCCGCCAAAACCGGCGGCGAAGCGAGACGCGCGCTACTTCAAATCGAGATGCTTGTGGCTCCAAAATTGCGGAGGACATCATTTCTTGATCGCGAGCGCGATAGAGATAGGCAAGCATCGCGTCAGACGTCTTCGCCGGGAGTGCGTCGATCTGGCGGCATCGCCCCGTGTTTGGAACCATGCCTTCCCTGAGTTCAGCCTGCCAGCTCCTGCGCGCACAAAACCGGGCGTAGATATCGCGCATCGGCTGGGCTTGCTTCGAGCCGGGCTTTCGCCGGTGGGGCTTCGATGGCGTGACAGCGGCCGCAATTTTGCTGAAGGATGACGCCGTTGCCTCTGCCCTTTGAGCCGATCGGAGTCGGCGGCACTTGCGGTCGCGGAAAAATTGCACACTACGCAGTCCGTGGCATGGCGATCAGGCTCGGGGCGTGACAAGGAAAAACGCGCGCACCATCTGGTTCAAGTCTCCCGGGTCAGCAAGGGATGCGGCTGATGCGATCGGGACAGGCACCGTCGGGGGAAGATACCGCGACAATCAGCAATGGCATGGCGGCCCCACGGAAAACATCACGGCCGACGTGACCGCCGCCTGCACGGGACGCGATGGCGTGATCTCCGGGATCCTAAAGCTCGTCGCGCGCGTGAGCGGCGAGCGGATATCTTGCCATCAATTGCAGGCAACCACACGTGCCCCCTGCCGGCGCATCACGCTCATGATGTTTCGGACTCCTTTGGAACGTCCGACGCCCGCTCGTCGCCCTCAACCGCGGCAGCGCAGCAAACCCAGAACCCGAGAAGCCGTGGCCGGATTGACGCAGATCAGCCATATGTCAGGTAGCCTGGACATAGCGTTAAGTATCGGCCAGAGACTGTCTCGAAACATCAACGACGACCGCGCGGACAAATCATTTTAGATGGAGCCAATTTTAGGCAGCGGCCGCACTACGACGATTTTGACCCCAAGACCATCTGCCGAGCGCACGGCGAAGGAAAGACGGTGTCGCCATATCACCAGCAACCAGATCGTGTTCGCAGGGCGAGCCTGCGGACACGATCTTCTGCATCCAGAAAGGCAGGGTCAAGGTTGTCGTCCTGTCTCGAGCAGGGCAAGGAGGCGGTCGTCGGGATTCTGGGCACTAGGCCAGTTCTTCGGCGAAGGCGTGTCTGGACGGCCACCCGCTCCGGGATCTCGCACGACGACCGCGCTGGAAGATCGCGCCATCACCGCCATCACGAAGACCGCGATGCTCGCGGCCCTTCGCCGCGAGCCGAAGTTCTCGACATTCTTCGTGGCTCGTATCTGCTGAACCGCGCAACAGCCGGATCGAAGGGGACCTGCATCGACCAGCTCTTCAATTCCAGCGAGAAGCCTGGCTCGGCGCGGGTCCTCGCTGCCGCTGGCGAACTTTGGCAAGGACGGCAGTCCGCAGCCGATCAGGCATCCATGTCAGCCAGGAAACGCTGGCGGAGATGATCGGCACGCCACCCGCTCCGCGCGTCCAGCTATGCTTCATGAACAAGTTTCGCAAGCTGGGCTTCATCGGCTGACCAACGGCGAGATCGAGGATGCACCACTCGCTGCTTGAACGCCGTACTGCACGATACGCCAGCAGACCTCAGGGGGATTCACGCCTGCGGCCGCCGACCTGTAGACCGCATTCGGCCGCCGTCTGTCAATTCTATACAGGCGCCGTTTGCCATTGAGGCTAAATGGACCGCATGCCGGTATCTTCGAATAGCTGAGCCGCAAGGCACCGGCTGTTGGTGCCCTGAGCGCTTGAACCAGCCGCAAACGCGATCGAGCCCCATCTCGAGCCGGTCACGCTCAAGCTGGGCGCCGTGGTCTGCGATGCCGGCGGATCTGCTCAAGCATGCCTATTTTCCGGAAGGCGCCGTTCTCTCGCTGCTGACCGTTCTGGAGAACGGCGCGGCCATCGAGACCGCTAATATCGGCCGCGAGGGCGCGTTTCGGCCTGTTTGCCGGCCATGTACAGCCGTGTCTCATTCAACCGATGTATGGTGCAACTGGAAGGCGGCATCGTCCGCTGTCCGATCGAACTGCTGCAATCGGGAATTCAAGAACAGCGAGCACGTCCGCAACCTGTTCGTCAGCTACTCGAGACGCGCCGCTGTCGCAGGTGCAGCAGACCGTCGCGCTGCAACGCCTCTGCACGGCACCGGAAGAGCGGACTGTGCCGCTGGCTGCTGATGATGCGTGACCGCGCGGAGGGCGAGCCGCTGCCCTACACCCACGAATTCCTGTCGCAGATGCTCGGCGCCAACCGCAAGTCGGTGACCATGGCGGCGCAGGCGCTGCAGACGGCGGGGCTGATCAGCTACCGACGCGGGAACGATCCAGATCGTCGATCGGGTCGGACTCGAGAGGGCGTCGTGCGAATGCTACGCCATCGTCAAGGAGCGGTTTGACGCCTTCTGTCGCCGCCCCACGGCGGTCAGAGCGATACCGGCCGACGCAAGCGGTAACGATCTGCGGGTTCAAATTGTAGGGCTTGCAAATCGGAGGCGGAGCTGCCTCCGCGACGGCAGTCAATCGCCCCGCCAGCGTCAGAAAATGCCGCTGCAATTTAAAGTCTCTGCACGGCGCCCACCAACTGCATGCAGTCTGCCGTGCCATGCGCAGGCATCTGCACGCGCCAGTGCTTTTCGCCCGGCTCCCCGGCCATTGTTGCGTGGAATGCTCGGCCCGCCAGCCAGGCAGGATCTCCGATTTCCAGCCCGGTGCCGAGTTCATCGCCCAATTGGTTGCAGCCGGATGCCAGGCGCATACATTCCAGCTCAAGCTTCCGCCAACGGTCCGAATTCACTGCGTGCACCGCCTCTCAACAAGGGATGCTCGGTCATGACACAACCGAAGCGACGGCTTTGTCGGTGGCTCCGCGCCACCAGTGAGGAGGCGGAAAGCGTCAGGGCGTTGCGAGAGCCCGTGCGATCGGCCTCGCAGGGCTACGGCGAACGGCGCGAGCTGGGCTCAACCGCCGGTTGACCACCTGCCGCGCGCGCGATCCGGGCATTAAAACCGCTCGCCAGCGGCGATCCGGATGCGAGCGTATTCTACTTGTCTGTTCCGGGGGCAGTAAGGCCCGCCAGATTTCTCCTCGACGCGTTTGCGAATGACCTCGAACGCTTCCTTCTGAGATTTGGCCGCCATCTCGGCCAGTTCGCGCATATTCGAAAGCGCGGTTTCAAAAGCGTGCGACGCCGTGGTCCATGCGCGTGGTGCCGGCATCCTCTCCTTGCGCCGTGCCGACGGCCCGCTTGATCGAATCCCGCAGATCCGGCCTGTCGATGGACCAGCGCCTGCCAGCCTTCGAATGCGACACGATTGGCCTCGGTCAGAGCTTCGATATTCTTCTTTCGCGATCCATGATCGTTGCGAGATCGATCCCGGCAGCTTGAAATCCTTCATCAGCTTGCGTGAAGTCGAAGCTCGGCATTTTTCCAAAGTCGCCAAACATTGGGGTCTTGTTCGTGTCGGCCATTTGCGTCGCTCCTGTCGTGAGGGTTGCTGTCGTGTTCGATAAACCATCGCTGGCCGCCACCCGCAGGGTCCGCGGCCATTCAGCTGTGAAACCGCACGGTAAATCGCGCGCCCTCGCCGTCATCACCTCCGACCGGACCGCAACGCACCGCCAATCTGCCTGGACGAAAGATTGAATAATCCTCATGCCCAGTCCCGCGCTGGCGCCGGGGTCGAACCCCTTCCGGCAAAGCCGGGCCATCATTGGAAACCGAAAGCGCGTAGCCATATTCCGGATCCGGCTCCAGCCTGATGGTGATCCGGCCCTTGCCGTATTTTGCCGCGTTCGTGATCAGCTCGCTGGCAATGAAGCCAAGCGGAATCGCGGTGGCGACCGGCAGATTGATTTCAATGCCCTCGACGACGACCTGCTCCGGGCGCTCATGCGAAGACACCATCGCGGAAAACTCGAGACCAAAGTCCTCAAGGAACTTCTTGAATTCTATTGTTTGCACACCCTTGGTAGGAATTAAGACGATGGTGGATTCGCGCAATCATGGCCACGCGATTGGCGCGTAACGGCCAATTGCGAGGCCGCTTCTTGCATTGGTTGCTCCCCGGCTCTGCAACGAAAGCAGGCTGATGGTCATCTGCAGGTCGTTCAACAGCCGATGATCGGACTCCTCTTCGATAGCACTTGTCGACGGATCAACTCATCTTTCTGACGAAGCCGGGCCTCGCGTTCCGCCAAGGCGTCGCGCAGACGTCTTTCCATGGCTTTGTATTGAGTCAACTCGCGCTCGCAGGCCTCGAGCGTGCGGCGCGCCGTCCTCCGGAGATGATAATTGGGGCACGCGACAAATGCCCGCTGCTCTGGTCGTCGGCCTGAACCTGCTGCGGGTTTCGCTGAGCATCGATTGCCCATGTCTCAGGATGCGCCGGGACGCCCGGATTGGATTGATCCAAATCAAGTCTTTGTCGGATGCCGGACATTGTTTCTAGATCGCGGCAGCGTTCTCGGTCGGGAACAAGGAGGCTGCCGGAACGACAAGCCCTGTGTCCTCCGACCCGATCAGATCCACCGCAACGCAATCGATTTCGATGTCGAACGGCCCCGGCCATCTCCGGCACGCGGGCGAAGATGCGCGCGGGCAGAGCGTATCGTGCTTCGACCGCGGTGGAAGTGTGATGTGGCGCCCCGCAGGCAGGCGTCCGCTGTCGCGAGGGCTGATCAAAGCCCCTGTTGCGGCGTAACGGTTCCGGGCCACCCACGGCGAGGCCATGGTCACGATATCGTAACGCGCGCGCACCGTTGGCCGATGTATTATTCTCACCTTTGGCTTGCGCCGACAACGCATTGGAGACCGACATGCCTTTCCTTGCGAAGGCTGGCGGGCTGGCAATCCTTGCCGGCGCCGGCGTAGCGGTCTTCTTCTTCGGAGGCTATTATGGTGTCGCAGGGACCGCCGAAGACCCGGCCGTTGTCACCTGGGCGCTGACCCGGGTGCGCACCGCGTCGATCGATCGCCACGCACTTGACCAGCCTCCAGCTTCCATCAACGATCCTGCCAGCGTGCAGGCCGGCGCCAAAGCGTTGTTGCCGCACATGGCTGCACCACGTGTCATGGCGGGCCGGGCGTCACATGGGCCAAATTCTCGGAAGGACTGCATCCCGATCCGCCGGATCTGAAGGAAGTCGTCGATCATCGTTCCCCCGGCGCAGTTGTTCTGGGTGGTCAGGAACGAGCATCAACATGACAGCGCATGCCAAGCTTCGCGCTGGCGGGTGTCAAGGACGATGAGATCTGGTCGAATCGTCGCGTTCCTGAAAAAGCTGCCGCGCGTCTCGGAAGCCGATTACAGGAGGCATGGACGGCATCATTATCCGCTCCCGCCGCGGGCACGCCTTTCCGCAGCACCTGCGCCTCCTGCAGACAACAAGTAGACTGGCTTCGCTGCTCAGGATTCATTCCGGGCACGCTTTCGCCGGGATGCCGGGCTCGGGCCGGCCTAGAGCGGATGACTTTTCTTCGATCGTCATCCCGCTCTATCTTTGTTTGAGCATGATCTTTTCGGAAAACCGGTACCCACCTGTCGTTGAGCTGAGGCAGCGCTTTTCGGATCATGCCTAGCGCGGCTGACGACGCCACCAGCGATGCCGGCGACGAACAGCCCAATAGCCGTAGCGAAAGTCCGGACGCGACGCCGACTGCGACGAAGGTCAGCACATAGACCGCAGCCGATCCGCAAACGCCGAGCGCGAAGGCGCCCTCCGGCGTCTCCGCGTCGCCGCCAGGCGAACCCGCATACGATGATGCAAACCAGCAACCACGAGCCAACCCGGAACAGCGGCGTCGGCTTGAGCATGTCGTGCAGCGCGACCAGCGCGAGGAAAGCCGGGCGATCCGGAAACACGGTCTCGGTCGAACCCTCGATGTCGTCGAGAGCCACATCGTGAGGTTGTTGCCGGCAAGGAAATTCCACATGAACGCCGCGCGATGCCGGAGATAGGCCAACGGATGGCGCGTGACCGCGCGCGCCCAGGCTTCGGTAATCGCCGGCGTGCCGAACAGGCCTTGCTCTTTTTCCAGTCTGTGCGCATCACGAAATCGCAAGGCTCCAGCCGCCAATAGATGTCCCACTGGGTCGGTTGGTAGCAGTTGTTCAAGAGCAGCGCGCTCTCAGGCTCGCTCCAGGTTACAGGAAACTGATCCTGCCCGGTGAAGTGGCTGATGCCCCGAGGTTCGAATCACCATGATCGCACCGCGTAACGGGTGTTGCCGCGTCGCGCCCGAATGCGCCGTAATAGACCACCTGCACCAGACCGAAGAATCCCGCCATCGCCGGGACCAACAGGATCGCCGTCCGTTTCTGTTGATCTCGCTGCACCAAACATAACATCACCCCATTTTAAGGCTGAAAAGGGGCAAAGAACCATGTGCCACAACAAAGGCCAGTTGGGTGGCTGGGGTGGTAAGGTAGCCGTGGGCTTAAATAAGAAATGCAAACAATAACAGACAAACAAATGTAATGAATGTCATATTGCAATAACACAAATACAATGGTCATTATGATGACTCATGTATGATCACTGTGAATTTGATCTAACACGCCGAATCTTAAGAAGAGCCCAGCACTGCACCTGGCATCCAGCCGCGCGCCGCGCTCGGGCGCGCGAAGACGATCATGGCGCTGTTAACCAGGAGATCGCGGTCGTTACCGTCGCGCCAGATGATCCCGACAAGGACGAAGTTGCCGGCGGTAGCAGCGCCAATAGCGGCAGCCATAATCGGCGGCACGCGTGGAAAGTGCGCGCCACCGCCGACGCCAGAGGCCAAAGCCTTTCAGCTTAGTGGGAGAGAGTGTCGCGACTACAGGCACATGCAAGCTCCGTCCGCGCAACGGACCGATCACACCCAGCAATGGCAACCGGAACGAAGTGGTTAT
>ERZ1370068.625-contig-10570_pt1 | contig 68542 bp, 63 predicted proteins | sample MGYA00561227_ERZ1370068 | MGnify/ENA primary metagenome ERZ1370068 (study PRJEB38410, sample SAMEA6850437) | metagenome | study: Metagenomic assessment of the ecological functions of the soil: analysis of the soil microbiota associated with the... | reverse complement strand
TACGTATTGCTAGCTCGCTCCCCGTCGCGGACGAAGCGGTACGTCGTCCGCCTCGGAGGAAATCGGGGACGTAGATCTGGAGATCGGGCTCGTTGCCCGTGACGGCGCCGAACCGCGCCTGACCGGCGAAGCGTTGTCGCGCCTCCGTGCCAGGCGTCGGAAGCGCGGTGGACGTGACGACCCTGCCGACGTGATTCCTGGAGTGCCTCCAGGCACGACCTCGGTCGGCTGGCGCGTGAAGTGGTGCAGTTGCCGACGTTCGACAGCACTTTGCCGACCACGGCGGTCTGGTCGTAGAACGAATCCACTCTCCTCGCTGTCGACTGCTGAATGGGAACGACTCGTCCACGCACGCGAACCCGGTGCGCTGGAACAGCAACTCGGGATCGATGGCAGGATGAATCGGTGGCTCCGTCCCAGGGTGCGTCGATATCTCGGAAGCTGCGGCCGATCCCGCCTTTCGGGACTCCAGTCGCCCAGCATGCGCCTGAGAACTGGCAGGGGACACTGACGACGTCGTGACCGTCCACCGTCACATTCCGCCGGCGTCATCCGGCGCCGCGCAACATGGCGCTCGTCGTGGCGCTCAGCGGCAGCGCGGGAGCGCCGATCTCGAGGCGGAGTGGAAGTACTCCGCTTGAAACGTCGAGCCGGTAGACGTGTCAGTGTCGGAGCCGACTGACGCGCGCCTCTCTCCCGAAACGCGGAGGGCTTGGCGTGTCCAGCGCCGACTGGGCACGTAGCGCGCACGCACCGAGGTAGGCAGCTTCGTCCAGTGACGACGCCGGCCTCGGATTCAGGTGCCTCACGACGTACCTGACGAGAGCGTCCGGACTCTGGTGGCGTGGCGGAGCCGCACCCGCACCCAAAGAGTAGCCGGTAGCCAGGCTGGCATCGCGAGCAGCAAAGCCAACCACGGTGAGACGAAAGTGTCCGCCTGCGCGTTGCGCCCCGTCCTAGGCAATGAGGAACGGCATTGTCGCCTCCCAACGAAGGACTTTCACGTTGCGCTCGCGCCGGGCGTAGGCGCCGACCCTACGCCGTAGATGTCGCGTGCCGATCAAGGGGAAACACGCCCCCTGCGACCAGGCCCCGCCCCCTCCGGTCCGCTACAGGGGGTGGGGTAGGGTCGTGGCACCTTCCTATTACGCCTGGGGCCGCTGAAGTCGGGCGGCCTGCAACCCGGCCGTTACAGCACTGAAGGTTTGCGGGTTAAGGCCGCCCATACGGGATTCGAACCCGTGCCGCCGCCGTGAGAGGGCGGTGTCCTAGGCCACTAGACGAATGGGCCGTGGCGGACGCGCAAGGGTACCGATCGCGATCGACGCTACGCTGGTGCCTGGCCGCGATTCGGCCGTCGTCTTGGAGGGATCGCGAGGACGGCAGTTCGCTGCTCGACGTGACCTCGTTCGGCGCTAGACGGCCTCGGGCTCGGCGTGTCGAGGCGAGCCTCGAAGTCGCGGCGGATGCTCTCACCGCTCGAGAGCACCGCCTCGTAGCGGACGCGTCGCGGTGGGAGCTTCACGATCCGCACGTTCTCGTCGCGGTCGCCGTGGCAGCGCGCGTATGCGGCGGCCTCATCGAGGGGCCGAAGGCGGTCGCGCTTCCGCTGTCCCCACACGTATCCGGGACACCTACCAGAAGGGCGCGTCAGCGCGATACCCGCGCGCGAAGACGCGGTGCCGCAGTTTGCGACAAAATCGCGATGACAGGCGGCGGCCCAGCGGCAGCTCCACGGGCTCCAGTCGCGGCCGGAGCGCACGAAGTAGCGGTGAGCGGCGACCGCCTGCTCGCGCGCGGACGCTGCCGTGGCCGAACAGCTGACGCTCGTACGAGCCCATCTGGAACAGGCCGAGGTACTGGCCGTTCTGGGCGGTGGGCCGCAGGCGAGACTCGCACCAGGCGACCGCAACCGCCTCCTGGCAGTAGTCGCCGAAGACGGCGCAGATCGCGGCCTTCGGCGGCATCGCCGCCAGCCGTGCGCGCGTCGCGCTGCTCGCACCTTCGCCCGGAGCGCCCGCGATCGTCTTCGTCGAGCTGGCGCACACGCTGCTTGCGCGTAGGCAAGCGAGAATTCGCGCTCGCCTCGGTGCTCGTTCGACGCTCGAGGAGAGAACGAGCGGTGCGTCTTCGAAGAAGCGGATCGCTCCGCGGTACTTGCGGGATCGCGACGAGCTTGCGTTCGAGCTGCTGGTCGAGGTCAGTTTCTGCTGTGAACCGTCTTCGCCTGTGCGAGGTGTGGCGCCGACGGGGCCTGCATCGCTGCCGCAGCGGCCTGCGTCACGAGAACGAACGCAAGCAGGCCAACGAGTAGGGCTCTCAAACGGTTTCCTCCTGAGCGGGGACAGGGACGCGGCCCGCACGGGCGACCGCTCGTGTCTCTCGATCGCAGCACCCGTACACGAACACGCCACGAATCGCAGGCCCGGAGTCCTTACAAAGGGCTAAGAAAGCGTGTCACGAGCGTAACCGGGCATGACAACGGGGCCGGGGAGGCTGCGCGCGGAGGATTCGCTCGCAAGCCTTCCCATTCCCAGCAGGAGCGCTCAATGGCCCGGTTTTGTAAAGCTTCGATCCGGTGTAACCAGCGCGTCACTCAACCCCGTGGAGGTCACGCGATGCGCAGCCGACTTCCGGCGTTCGCTTGTTCTGACGACCCTGCTGGCGTTCTTGCTTCCGGACTCTCGGGCGCCGCGGCGCTGATCGGCCTCGCGGCCAACCCGCCGGACACCAGGGTCGCCGGCATCGACGTCGACGCGACGACGATCCCAGAGCTCCAGGAGTTGATGGACGCGCACCGGCTGAAATCCGTGCAGCTGACCCAGTTCTACCTGCACCGGATCCGCAAGCTCAACCCGACGCTCAACGCCGTCATCACCGTCAGCCCGACGGCGCTCGCCGACGCCCGCGCGGCCGACGCGGCGCGCCGCGGCGGCGATGACCGACCGCTGCTCGGCATCCCGATCATCGTCAAGGACAACATCGGCACGACCGGCATGCCGACGACGGCCGGCTCGTGGGCGCTCGCCGGCAGCACGCCCGGCGACGCGTTCATCGTCCAGCAGCTCAAGGCCGCCGGTGCGCTCGATCATCGGCAAGGCCAACCTGTCGGAGTGGGCGAACTTCCGGTCCGGGCCGTCGTCGAGCGGCTGGAGCGGGATCGGCGGCCAGACGAACATGGCCTACGTCCTCGATCGCAACCCATGCGGCTCGAGCTCCGGCTCCGGCGTCATCGCGTCCGCTGACCTCGCGGTTGCCGCCGTCGGCACCGAGACCGATGGCTCGGTCGTCTGCCCCTCGGGCGCCAACGCCGACGCCGGCATCAAGCCGACGCTCGGGCCTCCTGAGCCGGGCGGGCATCGTCCCGATCTCGGCCGACCAGGACACCGCCGGGCCGATGGCCCGCAACGTGACCGACGCCGCGGTGCTCCTCGGCGCGATGACCGGCGTCGATCCCAACGATCCGGCGACGGCCGAGCAGGTCGGCCACGCCTTCACCGACTACACGCAGTTCCTCGACGCCGACGCGCTCGAGGGCGCCCGCATCGGCGTCTGGCGCGAGGGCAGCTTCGAGTCGACGGCGACCGGTCGACGCGAACGTCGTCGCGATCATGAACGACACGATCGCGGCGCTCGAAGCGGCCGGCGCGACGATCGTCGATCCGCGCCGAGCATCCCGATCGGCGACTGGGCTATGGCGCCGAGTTCCAGGCGCTGCTGTGCGAGTTCAAGACCGACATCGCCATCGTACCTGCGAGACGTACACCGGCCCCGGCTATCCGAAGACGCTCCAGGACCTGATCGACTTCAACAACGACCATCCCGGAGCTCGAGTCCGGAGCGCCCGAGTCGAACTGGAACTCGCTGGTCTTCGACCTCGCCCAGGCGACGGGCGGCCGGCGACGCGGCACTGCGCCGCGCACGCGCGATCGCGACACCGGGCGCCCAGGCGGCGATCGACGATCTGATGGCAGCCGACGACCTCGACGCGATCATCGCCCCGACGAACGGCCCGGCGTGGGTCACCGACCCGGTCAACGGCGACCTCGGCGGCGACTTCTCGACGTTCATCGGATCGTCGAGTCCGCCCGCGGTCGCCGGCTACGCCGACATGCACGGTGCCGCGCAGGCTTCGTCGGGCCGCTGCCCGTCGGCGTGTCGTTCATCGGCGGCCGCTGGGACGAGCCGACGCTGATCGGCCTCGCCTACGCGTTCGAGCAGGCGACCCATGTCCGCGTCCCGCCGCAGTTCATCCCGTCGATCGGCGACGTGTCACGCATCGCGCGCAGCGCTCGCCCGGGAGGACAGCGAGGAGTCCGTCGCGACGCTGCCGGCAGTTGGAGGACGCGCCGCTGCGGTAACTCGACCTTGCCGGCAGTAATATGAGCGGCGGCTGAACGATCCCGAGACTCGCGGCGCTCGCATCCTAGACTTGTAGCCTATCGGCTCCTTTAGGGTGCGCTTCGAATCTGCGGCGATTCGTAATGCCAATGATTGTGAACCATCGACACGCCGACGCCTGCAAGTTCGTGCACGGGCAAGATGGGAAACAGAGGCAGGCACTGAAAATAAAAGGGGATGGATGAAGTTTGCCAAAGAACCAGCTTGGTCGCGTTGGCTGCCGCCATCGCGCTGTTCGTCGGCGTAACACAGCGAGCGCGGGGACAGTGCCGTGGTTCGCTTTTGCTTCAGGTCGGGTCAGCTGAAACAACCCCAGGCCCGCCCAGTTGAAGTTCGGCCACCAATGCAGCGCATCGGTCAACTACAGCAGTTCTTCAACGTGCAGTACGTCACGTACCAAATCAGCGGCAGCGATCCAGTCTCAACCGCCACTGGCAGCACGGGCGGGCTGGACGAAGCCCGCAAAGACCGTGGAACGGCGAGACGCCACCGACATCCGCCACGTTTGGTACCACGACGCCCAGGTGATCGCAAAACCTCGTAGCGGATCAGTCGATCAATGCGGGAGTTTCGCCCGCCGACGTGACAGCAATAACTCGTGACTCCTGACGCCGGTACCCCAACCCGGCGGTGGACCTTGTTCGCGAGCACCTGCAATGATCAGGGCGACGTAAGGGCAACCAAGCCGACGGGCGGAAATCTTCCGCCCCGTCGCCGCTCACGGTTCGAGAGTTCGTGATTGGTAAACGACGAGCTCCTTCGGAGAGCTGATTCACCACTCCCTTTCAAGGTCATTCCCAGTGCATTTGTGGCAGCACGGCGTGGTGCTGTGCACCAAGACGCACAAGAAACAGAAAGCGGCTGTCTCAGCGCCTTCCGTAAGGCTGCGTTGTGGATTCGAACCCCAACTTCCTGTCCGAGCCAGGCGTCCTGCCGTTAGACGACCCCGCAACGGCGGGCGGAGTGTACCGGTCGCTACGCGCCTTCGGCGGCTCCGATCTCGAGCCGGTACACGGGCACGAGGCGCTTCTCGGCGTCGGTGTCGATGTGCGCGACCACCTCGACGTACGGCTCGAGGCCCGAGCCGCGCAGCTTCGCCTTCGAGCAGCCCGTCGACCTGGTAGATGCCCGACGAGTTGTTCATGACGATCTCGATCATCGACCGGGCTGCGTCTCGCCGTCGGTGATCCGTGACCTCGTCGATCGCGGCGGCGGAGAGCGAGTGCATCGAGACCGAGCCGCGCTCGAAGGGGATGCGCGAGCGGCCCTTCGCCATGTCGAGCGCGTCGGCGACGCGGAGGACGCCGGCCTCGAGCGACAGCGGCTCGCCGTCGGCGCGGTGGCTCGTGATCGCCTGCAGCACCTCCGGACACGATCGACGGTGAGCGTCGGGCTCGTCGTAGACGCCGTCGAGCAGCTCGCGCATCTTCGGCTCGGCGAGGAAGAGGCTCCAGTCCTCGTGGTCGCGCCGGTGGATCGACATGCCGACGCAGTGCAGGAGCGCCGCGAGGACGACGACGACCTCGGAGTCGTCGCGCGCTCATGCCGTAGTCGCGCTACGAGCGACGGCTCGACGCCGTGCTTCGACGAGCTGTCGCAGGAGCCTGAGCGCGATGTTCGCGACGATCTGGACGTGCACCCACGAGTGGTCGTTGATCTGGAGCCGCGCGACCGCGTTGACGTTCGAGACGTGCCACCAGCGCCTTGATCTGCGCGTCGGCGTTGACGCTCTCGAGCACCCGTGCGAAGCTTGCGGTTGCCGCGCGCCGGGACGCGGATGCTGCATCGGCTGCGATCGCCTCGGCCGGCGTGAGGCGCGCCTCGGCGACGAACGTCGGCCTGCGGGATCTCGACGACGCTCGTCCGACTCTGGGGTGGTGTCGGCCATCTCGTGAGCTTAGAACCTTCGTGCTGGGCCGGCGCTACGCGACCTCGGCCGCCCAGTCGCCGTACAGGCTGCGTGTAGAGGCCGCGGCGCGGCGATCAGCTCGTCGTGCGTGCCGTGCCTCGACGATGCGCCCGTGCTCGAGCACGACGATCAGGTCGGCGTCGCGGATCGTCGAGAGGCGGTGCGCGATGATGAACGCCGTCCGCCCGGCGAGGAGGCGGCGCAGGCCGTGCTCGATCTGCCGCTCGGTGCCGATGTCCACCGACGACGTCGCCTCGTCGAGGATCAGGATGCGCGGATCGGCGAGGAGCGCGCGCGCGAACGCGACGAGCTGGCGCTGGCCGAGCGAGAGCCGGAAGCCGCGCTCGCCGAGCTGCGGTGTCGTAGCCGTCCTCGAGCTCGACGATGAACGCGGTCGCGCGCCGACGGCCGCCGCGGCGGCTCGATCTCCGCACGCGAGCGTCGGGCCGGCCGAACGCGATGTTCTCGGCGACGGTGCCGGCGAAGAGGAAGCCCTCCTGCGGCACGATGCCGAGCTGGCGTGCGCAGCGACTGCTGCGTGACGCTCGCGCAGGTCGTGTGCCGTCGATCGTGATCGCGGCCTTCGCGTCGGGTCGTAGAAGCGTGCGATCAGCTTCGCGATCGTCGACTTGCCGGCGCCGGTGTGGCCGACGAGCGCGACGGTCGTGTCCCGCCGGGCACGTCGAGGTCGAAGCCGTGCAGCACCTCCGGCAGCTCGGCCCGTAGCCGAAGCGGACGTCCTCGAAGCGGACGTGGCCGTCGATCGCGCGGCAGCTCGCGTGCGTCCGGCGGCGTCGACGACCTCCGGCTCCTCGTCGAGGCACGCCGATGATCTTGTCGAGCGCCGCGGTCGCGGACAGGAACGTGTTGTAGAGCTGCGAGAGCTGCTGGACCGGGTCGAAGAAGTTCGCGAGGTAGAGCGTGAAGGCGAAGCAGCGTGCCGATCGTCATGCTCGCCGTCGGACGACGAGCCAGCCGCCGTAGCCGAAGACGATCGCGGTCGCGACCGACGCGAGGAGGTCGACGGCCGGGAAGTAGATCCCGTTCAGGATCGACGGTCTCGTAGTTGGCCTCGCGGTAGCGCGTCGTTGACGCCGCGGAACGCCGTCTGGCTGCGCGGGCTCCCGCGTGAACGACTGGACGACGCGCATGCCGGCGATGTCCTCGGCGAGCGTCGCCGTGACGAGGCCGAGCCGCTCGCGGACGCTGCCGGTAGGCGCGGTTCGAGCGCGATGCGGAACCAGCGCCGTCGCGAGCGCCATGAGCGGGAGGACGATCGAGCGTCGCGAGCGCGAGCCGCCAGTCGAGGAGGAAGAGAACGACCGCCGTGCCGACGCAGCAGCGAGCGTGTTCTGGACCAGGCTCGTGACGCCGTCGGTGACGAGCTGGTCGAGCGCCTCGACGTCGTTCGTGATCCGGCTGATGATCGCGCCCGCGCGGTTGCGCTCGTAGTAGCCGAGCGACAGCCGCTGCAGGTGGCGCGAAGAGCTGGTTGCGCAGGTCGGCGAGCGACGCGCTCGCCGACCCAGCCGGTGAGGTACGTCTGCGCGACCGAGAGGACGAAGCGCCGCGAGCACCGACGCCGAGGAAGGCGACGACGATCCAAGCTCGAGCCGTGCTGAGGTCGCCTGCCGTCGATCCCGTCGTCGATCGGCGAGCTTCGACAGAGTACGGCGGCGTCAGGCGCGACGATCGTGTACGCGAGCAGCGTCACGACGCGCGAGCGTCGTGCGTGCCGCGGTACGGACGCGCGAGGCGGACGAGCACGCCGAGACGCGCCGCCGTGTCTGCCGCCACGACCAGTCGTCGCACCTCGCGCGCCGCGCTCGTCCAGCAGGTGGCTACCCGGCCTGCCAGACCTTCATCCGCGCGACTCAGCCGTGCCCTGCAGCAGCCCGTGCTCGTGGATCTCCCGGAAGACGGCGCTCGTCGTCGAGCAGCTCGGCCTGCGTGCCGCGCGCGACGATCCGGCCGTGGTCGAGGACGACGACCTCGTCGGCGAGCGCGATCGTCGAGAGCCGGTGGGCGATGATGATCGTCGTCCGCCCGCGCATCGCCTCGCGCGAGGCCCGGCGCGGATCTTCGCCTCGGTCGTCGCGTCGACCGAGGCGGTCGCGTCGTCGAGGATCAGGATGCGCGGGTCGATGAGCGAGCGCGCGGGCGATCGCGAGCCGCTGGCGCTGGCCGCCCGAGAGCGTGATCCCGCGCTCGCCGATCGACCGTGTCGTAGCTCGTGCGGCAGCTCGAGCGATGAACTCGTGCGCCTGCGCGGCGCGCGCGGCTGCCTCGACCGCCTCGAACGGCGCATCGCGGCACGCCGAACGCGATGTTGTCGCGGATCGATCGCGGAGAAGAGGAACGGATCCTGGGAGATGACGCCGATCTCGCGGCGCAGCGAGCGGCGCGTGACGTCGCGGACGTCGACGCCGTCGACGAGCACGCGGCCCGTCGGTCGCGTCGTAGAAGCGCGGCACGAGCGCGGCGAGCGTCGTCTTGCCCGGACCCGGTGTGGCCGATCAGCGCGACCGTCCGCCCGGCCGCGACCTCGAGGTCGATGTCGTCGAGGACGGGTCGGTCCGTCGGTCGTAGCCGAACGTCACGCCGCTCGAAGCGGATCGCGCCCGGCGCCGGGCGGCAGCGTCGACCGCGCCGGCGCGGTCGTCGACCTCCTCGGGCTCGTCCAGGATCTCGAAGATCCGCTCGCCCGACGCGGTCGCGCGCTGCGCCTGGCCGATCCACATGCCGAGCATGCGCAGCGGCACGATCGAGCATCGCGACGCAGCAGGTTGAAGATGAAGAACGCGCTCGAGCGACAGCGATCGCCGCGCACGACCATCCGGCCGCGCGGCGAGCAGCACGGCGGCCTGCGCGAGCAGCGGCAGGAACGAGAGCAGCGGCACGTAGATGCGCGCGCTGCCGGTTCGCGCGCACGCGTCTGCGTCGAAGACGGCGCCCGAGCGCACGCGCGAACTGTGCTGGCGTCGGTCCTCCTGCGCGAACGACTTGACGACGTGGACGCCGACGATCGACTCCTCGGCGACCGTCGCGACGTCCGCGAGCTTCTGCTGCACGTCGCGCAGGACGGGGTGCGAGACGCGGCTGTAGCGGTAGGCGATGCGCGACGATCAGCGGCGTGATCGCGAGCGCGACGAGCGCGAGCTGCCAGCTCGACGAAGAAGCAGCACGACCGTCGACGGCGACGATCGGTGAGGACGTGCTGGAAGAAGAAGATGAGGCCGTAGCCGAGGAAGAAGCGCACCGACTGCAGGTCGATCGTCGCGCGGGACATGAGCTGGCCCGGTTCAGGCTGCGGTCGTAGAAGCCGAACCACAGCCGGAGGAGACGCGAGTAGAGCCTCGTCGCGCACGTCGCTCACTTCTGACTGCCCGACGCCTCGCCTGCCGGAGAGCACCCGCCGCCCGTACACGAGTGGCGCCCCGCGGACGAGGCCTGGAGCCCGATGGATCGCGCTGATCTCGAGGAGGCGACCAGCCGCGTGTCGGCCGCGTCGCCGCCGACCTCGTTGATGACGACGCCCGACTCAGCGACGTGGGTAACGAGGACGCCCGCGACCCGGCGGTGCCGATCAGCGAGCACCGACGAGACCGCGAGCAGCGACGCGCGGCACGGGCGCAGGAAGCCGAGGAGGCGCACGAACGCGCCCAGCTCACCATCGGGCGTGCTTCGCGTGGCCTCGTCGGCCACGGCTTCGCAGGGTACGGATCGTGCTCGAGGCCGTGCCCAACCGTGTCAGAGGGGCGAGAGAGTCAGCGGTATCTGGCGATCGGCGCGGCCTTCGGCCGGGACGCTCTCCTTCTCGACACGGCACTCGGATGTCCGACTGCACAACCGTTCGGTCTTCACGCTCGCAGCCGAGGGGCACGACCTGCTCGAGTCGCTCCTGGCGGGGATCGCGGCCATGCCGTCGACGCATCGATCTCCGCGAGGCAGTCGGTGTGCACCCCGCGCGTCGGGGCGGTCGACGCTCGTCCCCGTCGTGCCGTTCGCGCCCGAGTCGATGGAGCGCGCAAAGTCCGCGGCCCGCCTCGTGCTGCCCGAGTCGGAGAGGAGCTGCGCGCTCCCCGTCTTTCTCTACGGCGAGGTCGGAGGGGGCGCCCGCCGCGTACTTCCGGCGTGGAGGTCTCGACGAGCCCGGCGCCGCGTCGACGCAGGCAGAGCTCGTCCCGGACGAACGGCCCTCGCGAGATCGATCCCCGGTCTGGGGCCGTGCTGGTTGGCGCTCGGCACGCGCTCGTCGCCTACAACCTCTCGAGCTGACGACGGAAGACGTTCAGATCGCCCAGGCCGTCGCGGCTTCCGTCCGAGAGTCGAGTGGGGATGCGCGGCGTGCAGGCCATCGGGCCCGCCTCCCCGAGCTCCGGCCGCACTCAGGTCAGCATGAACGTGATCGACGTCGATGCGGCACCCCTTCATGAGGTCGTCAGAGCGGGTGCGGCGAGAGGCCGCGACACACGGCGTCTCGGTGAGCGGCGGCGAGCTCGTGGACTCGTCCCGGAGCGGGTCGTAGCGGCCGCCGCCAGTGCAGGCGCGTGGAGCTTCCAGGGGTCGACGCGTCGCAGGTGCTCGAGACGGTGCTCCGCTCTAGACTCGCGGGAGTGGCCGACACGATCGTCCTGACTGGGAGGAGCCTCACCCTCCCGGGCGTGTGGGCGGTCGCGGTTGACGGCGTGAAGGCTGAAGCTCGGCTGACTCTGCGAGAGCGCGGATGCGCTCTGCCCGCGAGGCTCGTCGACGGCGTCACGCGGCGAGCACACGTACGGCGTGAACACCGGCTTCAGGCCGTTTCGTCTCTGCAGCGCATCCCGGAGGAGCAGGCCGAGGAGCTGCAGCTCCGGCTCCTGCGCAGCCATGCGTGCGGCGTCGGCGAGCCGTATCCGGACGAGGTCGTGCGCGCGGCGATGCTGCTGCGCGCGAACGCGCTCGCGAAGGGGCTACTCGGGCGCGCGCGTCGAGACGGTCGAGCTGCTGCTCGAGTGCCTCGAACCGCGGCGTGCTCCCGCGTCGTGCCGGCGCGCGGCTCGGTCGGCGCCAGCGGGCGATCTCGCGCCGCTCGCGCACCTCGCGCTGCCGCTCGTCGGCGAGGGCAGGCGTCGGTCGACGGGCGAGCTCCTGCGCGGCGCGGAGGCGCTCGCGCGCGCGTCGGCCTCGAGCCGATCCGCCTGCGAGGCGAAGGAGGGGCTCTCGCTCGTCAACGGGACGCAGTTCATGGCGGCGATGGCGTCGCTCGGCGCTCGTGCGCGCGCGGCGGCTCGCGCGGACCGCCGACCTCGCGCTGCGCGCTCTCGCTCGAGGCGCTGCAGGGCTCGCGCACGAGCTTCCTGCCCGCAGATCCACGCGCTGCGGCCGCTGCGCGGGCAGCAGGACGTCGGCTGCGAACGTCCTCCGGCTGCTCGACGGCTCGGCGATCATCGAGTCGCACCGCTGGTGCGACAAGGTGCAGGACGCGTACTCGCTGCGCTGCGCGCCGCAGGTGCACGGCGCCTGCCGCGACCTGCTCGACTACGTCGAGCGACACGGTCGCGGTCGAGCTGAACGCCGCGACCGACAACCCGCTCGTGCTCGTCGAGGACGAGCGAGCTCGTCTCGAACGGGAACTTCCACGGCCAGCCGCTCGCGTTCGCGCTCGACGCGCTGGCGATGGCCGTCGCCGAGCTCGCGAGCATCTCCGAGCGCCGCGTCGAGCGGCTCGTCAACCCGTAGCTCTCCGACGGGCTGCCGCCGTTCCTCGACGACGCGACGGCGGGCTCAACTCCGGCTTCATGATCCCGCAGTACGTCGCCGCCGTCGCTCGTCTCCGAGAACAAGGTGCTCTGCGCATCCGGCGAGCGTCGACTCGATCCCGACGAGCGCCGGGCCAGGAGGATCACGTCTCGATGGGGAACGCGGCCGGGCTGAAGGCGCTGGCAGGTGCTCGAGAACGCGCGAGCGCGCGCTCGCGATCGAGCTGCTCGCCGGCGCGCAGGCGATCGAGTTCCTCGCGCCGCTCGAGCCGGGCGCGGCGTGCGACGCGCGCGCGCGACGCCGTTCGCGCGCTCTCGCCGCGGCTCGTCGAGGACCGACCGCTCGCGCGGCGACATCGAGGCGCGTGGCCGACGCGATCCGCGACGGGCTCGCTCGTCGCGGCGGTCGAGGCCGAGGTCGGCGAGCTGCGTGAGCGTCGACGCGACGACGCGGCGCGTCGAGGCGCTCTGCGGCGATCTCTCGCGCGATCCGCGCTCCGCGCGGGCCGGCGCTGCAACGCGCGCTCGTGGTCGACCGAGGCGCCGCTCCGGATGCTCCTCAACAACCTCGACCCCGAGGTCGCCGAGCGTCCGGAGGACCTCGTCGTCTACGGCGGCTCGGGTCAGGCGGCGCGCAACCACGCGGCGCTGAAGGCGATCGTCCGCACGCTGCTCGCGCCTCGGCGACGACGAGACGCTGCTCGTCCAGAGCGGCAAGCCGGTCGGCGTCTTCCGGACGCACGCGAGGGCGCCGCGCGTCCTGATCGCGAACTCGCTGCTCGTGCCGCGCTGGGCGACCTGGGACGAGTTCCGCCGGCTCGAGGCCGAGGGTCTGACGATGTTCGGCCAGATGACCGCGGGCAGCTGGATCTACATCGGCACGCAGGGGATCCTCCAGGGCACGTACCAGACGTTCGCGGCCGCCGGCGAGCAGCACTTCGGCGTCGCCGGACCTGAGCCGGGCGCGACGATCCTGACCGCCGGGCTCGGCGGCATGGGCGGCGCGCAGCCGCTCGCCGGCGACGATGGCCGGCGCGGCGATCCTCTGCGTCGGAGGTCGACCCGACGCGGATCGAGCGGCGCCTCGAGACCCGCTACCTCGACGAGGCGGCCGACTCGCTCGACGACGCGCTCGCGCGCGTGCGCAGCTGCGGCACGCGAGGGCCGTGCGCTGTCGGTCGGCCTGCTCGGCAACGCGGCCGATCGTCGTTCCGGAGCTCGCGCGCGCGGCGAGGCACTTCGACCTCGTCACCGACCAGACCGCGGCGCACGACCCGCTGACCGGCTACGTGCCGGCCGGGCTCGCCGTTCGAGGACGCGGCGGCGCTCCGCGTGTCGCGACCCGGACGGGTACCTCCGGCTCGCGCGCGAGTCGATCGTGCGCGCACGTCGAGGCGCTGCTCGAGTTCGTCCGGGCGGGCTGCTACGTTTTCGACTATGGCAACAACCTGCGAGGGGAGGCCCATGACGCGGGAGTAGACGGATGCCTTCTCATACCCGGGCTTCGTCCCGGCCTATATCCGGCCGCTCTTCTGTCGCGGCATCGGGCCGTTCCGGTGGGCCGCGCTGTCGGGCGACCCGGCGGACATCGCGGCGATCGACGCGACGCTGCGCGAGTCTGTTCCCGGACGACGGCGCTCCTGCAGCGCTGGCTCGAGCTCGCGCCCGAGCGCGTGGCCTTCCAGGGGCTGCCGGCGCGGATCTGCTGGCTCGGCTACGGCGACCGCGCGAAGGCGGGCCTCGCGATCAACGAGCTCGTGCGCATCGGGCGCGGTGCACGGCGCCGGTCGTGATCGGGCGCGACCACCTCGACTGCCGGCTCGGTCGCCTCGCCGTACCGCGAGACCGAGGCGATGCGCGACGGCTCCGACGCGATCGCCGACTGGCCGATCCTCAACGCGCTCGTCAACGTGGCCGGCGGGCGCGACGTGGGTGAGCGTCCACCACGGCGGCGGCGTCGGGATCGGCAACTCGATCCACGCCGGGCATGGTCGTCGTCGCCGACGGCACCGACGACGCAGCCGGAGCGGCTCGAGCGCGTGCTCACGACCGATCCGGGCATGGGCGTGATCCGCCACGCCGACGCGGGCTACGACGAGGCGCTCGCCGCCGCCCGGGAGCACGCGCTGGATCTTCCGTCGGTCGGCCGGCGCCGACGCGTGAGCTCGGCCCGGGCGATCGGGGCGCGGCTGCTGATCCGCGACCTCGCGCAGGTCGCCACGCCCGCCGGAACGGCGTCGCCCGCTGCGTGGCGCGGCGCTCCGCGACGTCGAGGTGCTCGACGACGCCTACGTGCTCTGCGAGGGCGGACGGATCGAGGCAGTCGCGGCGGATGGCGCGATCTGCCGACGCTCGACGGCGACGTCGGCGAGCTCGACGGTCGCGGGCTGTCGCGATCCCTGGCCTCGTCGACTGTCACACGCACGCGTGCTTTCGCGGGCGACCGCGTCGACGAGTTCTCGCTGCGCGCCGCGGCGGTGCGACGCTACGAAGAGCTGCACGCGCGCGGCGGCGGGATCCTCTCGACCGTCGCGGGCGACGCGGGCCGCCGGCGAGACCGGCCTCGCCGCGGCCGCTCGCCGAGCACCGTCGGCTGGATGCTGCGCGCCGGGCACGACGACGTTCGAGGCGAAGTCGGGCTACGGGCTCGACCGCGACACCGAGCTCGCGCAGCTGCGTGCGGTCAGCGACGCCGGGCGGCGTTCCGACGTGGCTCGGTGCGCACACGGTTCCGCCCGGAGTTCGACGACGCCGGACGCGCTACCGTCGACTTCGCGCTCGCCGACGTGCTCCCCGAAGCCGCGCAGATCGCCGAGGCCGCGGACGTCTTCCTCGAGCGCGGCGCATTCGACGTCGACGCAGGCTCGCCGCTACCTCGACGGCGTGCCGCGACGCCGGGCCTCGCGCTGCGGCTGCACGGCGACCAGTTCACCGAGTCGGGCGCGATCCCAGCTCGCGATCGAGCTCGGTGCGCGATCCGTCGATCACCTCGAGGCCACCGGGCAGGAGGGCGTCGCGGTGCTCGCGCGCGAGTGACGTGACCGGCGTCGCTCCTGCCCGGCGAGCGCGCTGTTTCTCAGGCGACCCGATGCCGCCCGCCCGCGCTGCTCGTCGGACGCGGGCGCCGCGGTCGCGCTGGCGACGGACTTCAACCCCGGCAGCGCATTCTGCGAGAGCCTCCGCTCGTGTGCTCACTGGCGGCGATGCAGCTGGCGCTGCGCACCGGAGGAGGCGCTCTCGGCATGCACTGTGAATGCGGCGCACGTCCTCGCGCGGGCCAGATCGAAAGGGACGACTCGCGTCGGGGGCTACGACGCCGGACGTCGTCCTCCTCGCGGCCGACGACTGGCGGCATCTCGCCGTACCACCTTGGTGGCGCTGTCGTGCACTCCGGTGATCGCAGGCGGGAGGATCGCCTGGAGTCAGCCGGGCATAATCGACCCGATGGCCACGAAGAAGCAGCGAGCGCCGCCGGGCGAAGGAGCACCGGCACGACTACGTCTGGGTCGACGACGAGGGCAACGAAGCTCGATCCCGAGGACGTCAGCCTCGACGAGAGCGCGCAGGTGCGCACGAGCACGACGCGGCGCGATCCCCAGGCGCCCGTCGTGGCGGAGGACGTTCAAGCAGGGAGCCATCTTCGCGCCGATCATGTTCGGCACGGTGCTCCTGCTCTCGCCCGAGCCTGCCGATGGCGACGAAGATCACCCAGACCCTGCTGCTCGCTCGCGATCTTCATCCCGTTCAGCTACTTCACTCGACGGCTTCTTCTACCGCTCCGCCCAGCGCCGCGCCGCACGCGACAGCGGATCCGACGGACGGCGTGGGAGCTGACCGCGGATCGCCATGGCGCTCCGCGTCGACCAGCTGCCGCTCGGACCGATCGGGCACGAACTGCTACGTCGTGCGGGCGAGCTGCCGGCGCCGAGCCAGGGCCGTCGTCGTCGACCCGAGCGGTGATGCGACCGGAGCTGCAGTCTGACGCTGGCGCGCCTCGGCGCGCACTGTGCCGCGATCCTCGTCGACGCACGGCCACTTCGACCACCTGCTGGGCGTCGCCGATCTCGCCGAGGGGACGGGAGCGCAGGTGTACATGCCCGAGGGCGAGCGCACGCTGCTCGAGGCCCGCAGGGAGGTACACGCCGTCGGACTCGACGTCTGCGGCCTACGCGCCGGAGCGTTCTGCTCGAAGGCGGCGAGACGGTCGAGCTCGCGGGGATCACGTTCGAGGTGCTGCCGGTTCCCGGCCACTCGCCGGCGCACCTGGCATACCACGCCGACGGGCGCTCTCTTCTCCGGCGACGTCCTGTTCGCCGGGTCGGTCGGACGCACCGACCTTCCGGGCGCCGACTGGGAGACGCTGCTCGCCTCGATCCGGATGCTCGTCGACACGCTGCCGCCGACACCGTGGTCTACCCCGGACACGGCCCGATCACGACGCTGGGCGACGAGCTCGCGCGGAACCCGTTCCTCGCCGACCTCCGCGCGGAGCGCACGGGGTGAGTCGGCGCACCGAAGATCGAGCGACCGCGCGGCACCCACGACGTCCTCCCGGCCGAGCAGCCGCTCTGGCGCCGGGTCACGTCGGAGATCGAGCGGCTCTGCGCGCTCTACGGCTACCGGCCGATCTCGCACGCCGGTGTTCGAGGACACCGCGCTCTTCGAGCGGACCTCCGGTGCCGGCTCCGACGTCGTCCAGAAGGAGATGTACACGTTCTCGGATCGCTGCGATCGGTCGCTCACGCTGCGCCCGGAGGCGACCGCGCCGATCTGCCGCGCGTACGTCGAGCACGGGATGCACGCGCGAGCCGCAGCCGGCGAAGCTCTTCACGATCGCGTCGATGTACCGCTACGGCGCGCCCGGCAGAGGGACGCTACCGCGAGCACTGGCAGGCGTCGGTCGAGGCGATCGGCAGCGACGATCCGTCCGTCGACGCCGAGCTGATCCAGCTCTACGACACGCTGCTGCGGCGCCTCGGCCTCACGCAGCTACCACCTCGAGCTCAACTCGATCGGCTGCCGCGAGTGCCGCCCGGCATACCTCGAGCGCTCGCGTGCGTGGCTCGAGGAGCAATGCCGGACGCCTCGACGAGGACGCGCGCGCAGAAGGCTGCGACGAGCCCGCTCCGCGTCTTCGACAACTACCAGGCGAAGCCCGAGCGCTGTCTCGCGCGGCGCTCGACGAGGCGCCGAAGATCGGCGAGTCGCTGTGCGCCGAATGCGTCGAGCGCTTCGCCGTCGTGCCGGCGCGACCTCGACGCGACGCGGCGTCGCGTACCGCTCGTGCCGACGCTCGTTCGCGGGCTCGACTACTACTCGCGCACGACCTGGGAGTTCGTCGGCCCGCTGGACGAACGAGAACGCGGCTCTCTCGGGAGGCGGCCGCTACGACTACCTCGTCGAGGAGATCGGCGGGCCGCCGACGCCCGGCGTCGGCTTCGGCGCCGGAATCGAGCGCCTGCTCCTCGCGCTGGAGGCCGAGGGCATCGCGGACGCCGAGCGCTCCGACGATCGACGTCTTCTTCGCGCTCGACGAGGGCGCGCCGCGAGAGCTGTCGCCGGCTGGCTCGCCCAGCTCCGAGCGACGCGGGATCGTCGGCCGACACCGACTATGCGCGCCGCTCGCTCAAGGGCCAGCTCACGCAGGCCGGCCGTCTCGGGGCGGCGACGATCACGGTGGTCGTCGGTCCGGCGACGCGACGATTCGTCGCGCCGGGCAGCCCGGACGACGACCGTCGCCCACGACGAGCTTCTCGAGAGACTGTCCGCGATGACCTGGCGCGATCTCATGTGCGGCGAGCCTCGGCTCGAGCACGTCGGGCGACGCGCTGACTCTCAGCGGCTGGGTGCGACACCGCCGCGACCACGGCGGGCCTCGTCTTCGTCGACCTGCGCGACCACACCGGCGTGAGCGCAGCTCGTGGTCAACCCTGAGCGCTGCGCCCGAGGCGGCCGAGACGCGCGAAGGAGATCCGGAACGAGTTCGTCCTCCGCGCGCGCGGCGAGGTCGTCGCGCGCTCGCCGGAGACGGTCGAACGCGACGATGCCGACCGGCGAGGTCGAGCTCAGGTCGACGAGCTCGAGATCGTCTCGCGCTCGACGCCGCTCCCGTTCCAGCTCGACGAGGAGGGCGTCGACGAGACGCTGCGCCTCCGGTACCGCTGGCTCGACATGCGCACGCGACGCGGATGCAGCGGAACCTGCGGCTGTCGCACACGGTGATCGCGTCGATCCGACGGCACGATGGACGAGCTCGGCTTCATCGACGTCTGGACGCCGAGCATGACGCGCGGGACGCCGGAAGGCGCCCGCGACTTCGTCGTGCCCGTGCGCCTGCAGCCGGGCCGCTTCTTCGCGCTCGCACAGTCGCCGCAGCTCTTCAAGCAGCTCTGCATGATCGGCGGGCTCGACCGCTACTACCAGATCGCGACCTGCTGGCGGGACGAGGATCTGCGCGCGCGACCGCCAGTTCGAGTTCCGGCAGCTCGACCTCGAGCTGGCGTTCGTCGAGCGCGAGGACGTGCTCGACGTGCTGGAGCAGGTCGTCGTCGACGCGTTCTGCAGCGCTCGGCCGGGAGGCGCCGACAGCGGCCGTTCCCGCGCCTCACGTACGCGGACGGCGCTCGCGCGGTACGGCACCGACAAGCCGGACCTGCGCTTCGGGCTCGAGATCCAGGATGCGACCGAGGTGACACGCGGCTCCGAGTTCGGCGTCTTCGCGAACGCCGAGACGCGTGCGCTTCCTCGTCGCGCCGCAGGCGTTCTCGCGCACCGAGCTGCAGCGGCTCGAGGAGGTCGCGAAGGAGTGGGGAGCGAAAGGCCTCGCGTATCTCGTCTACGACGGACGACGAGGTGCGGTCGCCGATCGCAAGTTCCTCTCCGAGCAGCGAGCTCGCGGCGTTCCGAAGCGAGCCGGGCTCGACGGTGCTCTTCGCAGCCGGCGACGAGGCGACGGTCGCGCGCGTGCTCGGCGGGCTCCGCATCCATCTCGGACGCGAGCTCGGGCTCGCGCCGAGGACGAGGACGTCTTCCACTGGGTGGTCGACTTCCCGCTCTTCGAGCGCGACGAGGAGACCGGCAACTGGACGTTCCTCCACCATCCGTTCACCGCGCCGATCGCCGGGCACGAGGAGCGGGTCGCCGCCGATCCCGGCAGCGCGCTCAGCCAGCACTACGACCTCGATCTGGAACGGCTGGGAGCTCGGCTCCGGCTCGATCCGGATCCACCGCGCGGACATCCAGCGGCGACGTCTTCCGGACGATGGGGATGAGCGACGAGGAGGCGCAGGAGAAGTTCGCGCTTCCTGCTCGAGGCGCTCGCGATGGGCGCGCCGCCGCACGGCGGGTTCGCGATGGGGATCGAGCGCTTCGTCGCGCTGATGGCGGGCGAGCCGAACATCCGGCGAGGTGATCGCCTTCCCGAAGGTGTCGAGCGGCTCCGATCCGCTGACCGGCGCGCCGTCGGCCGATTCCCGACCGAGCAACTGCGAGGAGCTCGGCATCCGGCTCGTCGAAGACCGCCCGCGTAGCCGCTGCCGTCGGCGACACTTGTTCCCGTGACGCGCGACTCCTCGCGCCAGCGACTCGCGGTTCTCGCTGCGGTCGCGCTCGCTCGCCGCCGTCGTCTGCGATGGCGATCGTGGCGCAGCGCGGTTACGATGCGAAGGCGCGGCTGCGCTCACGAGCGCTCCGGCTCCCGCGGGCTGGAACATCGCCTTCGCGGGCGTCGCGCGGCGCGACGGGCGACGCACAGCGGACGACCTGCGGCCAGGTCCTCGCGCCCGCAGTCGCTCGGCGTGACGCATCCGGTGCTGCCGTGCGGGGCGAAGGTGATCCTCCGCTACGGCGACAAGCAGGTGCTCACCGAGGTGATCGACAACGCGCTCGTCGAGCCGGGTCGCCAGCTCGAGGTGACGGAGGCGCTCGCGACAATGCTCGGGATCGACGGAACCGTCGAGCTCGAGTGGCGCGTTCGCAACGAGCGGCAGCGAGCGAGCGGCTAGGATCGCAACGCGCTCGACCCTGTGCGTGGCCACGGTCTCTACGTGAACCAACAGACACGTAAAGGGAGCCGGAGTCGGAGCTAGGCGTTGCCGACGCTCCGCACGGCACCCACCTGGCTCGCCAGGTTCGCAACGGCCGTGGCTTCATCGGCAGGGTGGAGCACTTGTTTTCCAGCGCAAGACCGGAAATCCGGCTAGCGCCGACTTCCAGTCGCGCGAAGATCCTGGAACGCCGGTCGCTTCGCGGCCGGGTCGCCGACGTCGCTCGCTAGCCTGGTCCGATGACCACGGAGGTCTTCGGAGATGCGACGCGTGGCGATGCGTGGGCCGCCGTTCGGCTCGCGATCGACGACGAGACGATCGTCGCTGCCGATGCGCCGGGCCTCGACCGTTCGCTCGACGGCTTGACGCTCGTCGAGGCGGCGCGCAGTCGGCGGCGATCCGCTCGCGGTCGAGGCACTCGCATCCGCACTCGGCCCTGCGTTCACGGCGGACCGTCGTCCCGGCCGCGTCGCCGTCGCGATGAGCGGCGGCGTCGACAGCGCCGTCGCCCTCGCTCCGTGCCGGGCCGGACGCGATCGGGGTGACGCTCCGGCTCTGGCAGGATCCGGCTGCGCCGGACACCGAGCGCGCGTGCTGCTCGCCGGCCGCGGTCGCAGCGGCGCGGGCGGCGTGTCACGACGCGTCGGCCTCCGCACGTGACGCTCGACCTGCGCGGAGGAGTTCAAGCACGCGATCGTCGATCCGTTCACGCACGCCTACGAGGCGGGGAGACGCCGAATCCGTGCATGCGCTGCAACGGGGCGTTTCGATTCGACGAGCTCGTGGCATTTGCCAGGCGTGCGGGCGCAGACGAGCTGTGGACGGGTCACTACGCGCGAATCGTCGAGCGCGACGGGCTCCGGCTGTCGTCGCGCGCGGCCGACCAGCACAGGATCAGTCCTACATGCTCGCGGCCGTCGATCCCGCGCTGCTCGAGCGTATGCGGTTTCCGCTCGGCGAGCAGACGAAGGCGGAGACGCGCGCCGAGGCGGTGGGCGCGGGTTTGGCTGCGGCGGCTCGGCGCGAGAGCCAGGAGGCGTGCTTCCTGCGGTGGCGACGACTACCGCGCGTTCCTCGAGCGCCAGGGCCTGCGCGCGTGAGCGCGGGAGCGATCGTCGGAGAGGACGGCAGCCACGCTGAGCGCGCACGACGGTCACTGGAAGTTCACGCCCGGCCAGCGGCGCGGTTGGGCGTCAACGGAACGCCGGCCGCTCTACGTCCTGCGCACGGACGCGGCGACGAACACCGTGACAGTTGGGGCCCGCGACCGCCTCGCAGTGACGATCGATCGAGGCTCGAGGACATCTGCACACGTGCCGGTCACAGACGCCGAGGTCAAGGTGCGGTACCGCTCGGCGGCCGTCGCTGCGACCGTCGTCCGAGACGTCCGAGGGCTTCTCACTCGACCTCGCCGAGCCCGTGTTCGGCGTCGCGCGCGGTCAGTTCGCAGTCCTGTACGACGACGATGCGGTGGTCGGCGCAGGGCTCGATCACGGACGCCGCCTGAACCGAGCATCTAGGATTGCCGCCCGATGAACCTGCTCGCGACATCGGCCGGTGACATCCTCGACTACGCCCTGGCGGCGTTCTTCATCGCGAGCGGTGCGGGGCTCGCTCTACCTGCTCGTCCGCATGGGAGGCACGTTCGGACGGCTGTCGTCGTTCATCAAGGGCGCCGAGCGCGACGCGCTGCCCGTCGTCGTCAAGGCGGGCGGAACCGTCGATCGCGTGAACGACCAGCTCGACAAGCTCGACACCGTGACCGACAGCGCCGTCTCGATGGCCGACAGCGCCGACACGGCCGTCCGCGCGGTCTCGACCGCGATCACGACGCCCGTGAAGAAGGTCAGCGGCTTCGCTTCCGGCCGTGTCGCACGGCGTGTCTGCGTTCCAGTCGCGACGCGATGCGGGCGAGGCTGTCCGTGTCGCCAAGGATGCGGCTGCCCGGCGCGAGAGCGAGCTCGACGACGAGCTTCGCAACGCCGGGACGAGGCGGAGCCGGACAGGCCCGCCTCCGGCGGCGTAGCCGCGTCCGGCCGCCTGCGACATCGCTCGTAGAATCCCGAGATGCGCACGACCGCCGAGCTGCGTGAGGGCTTCCTCTCGTTCTTCGAGGAGACAGGGCCATCTGCGCTGCCCGTCGTACGTCGCTCGTCCCGCGCGCGGACGACCGACTCGACGCTCCTGATCGACTGCGGGCATGCAGCCGCAGATGCCGTTCTTCCTCGGCCGCGAGCCGCCGCCCGGCGCCGCTGACGACGACTGTCGCAGAAGGTGCTTCCGCACCGCCGACATCGACGAGGTCGGGCCTCGACGCGCTACCACCTCACGTTCTTCGAGATGCTCGGCAACTTCTCGTTCGGGCAGTACTTCAAGGAGGGCGCGATCGAGTTCGCGACGCGAGTTCGTCCGCGAGCGCATGAAGCTCGACTGGGATCGCATCTGGGTCAGCGTCCACGCCGGCGACCCGCAGCTGAAGCTCGGGCCCGACGAGGTCGCGATCGAGCTCTGGCAGAAGGTCGGGATGCCGCCCGAGCGGATCGTCCCGCTCCCGACCTCGGAGAACTTCTGGTCGGTCGGCGGGCCCGGGCCGTGCGGCCCGGACTCGGAGCTCTACTACGACTGGGGCGAGGAGCACGGCTGCGGCGAGCCGGACTGCGCGCCCGGCTGCACGCGCTGCGACGCGCTTCCTCGAGTTCTGGAACCTCGTCTTCATGGAGTACGAGCTGCACGCCGACGGCACGCTGACGCCGCTGCCGAAGCAGAACATCGACACGGGCCTCGGGCTCGAGCGCGGCGCGGCGCATCCTGCAGGACGTCACGTCCGTCTACGACACCGACGGCTACCGGCGGATCATGGACTGGATCGCCGCGGAGTCGGGCGTCGCGTACGGCGACTCGCCGGACGCGACGAAGGCGCACCGCGATGCTCGCCGACCACGGGCGCGGGATGACGTTCCTCGTCGGCGACGGCGTGACGCCGTCGAACGAGGGGCGCGGCTACGTCCTGCGCCGCATCATCCGCCGCGCGGTGCAGCAGGCGCAGCGGATCGGGCCTGCACGACGTCCATCGCCTGCTCGCGCGAGTCGTCGTCGAGCAGATGGCCGATGCGTACCCGGAGCTCGTCGAGCACGCCGACGAGATCGAGCGCGTCGTCACGGCCGAGGAGGAGCGCTTCGCGCGAGACGCTCGAGCGCGGGCATCGAAGCTCTTCGAGGAGCTCGGCCGCGACGGACGCGATCTCGGGCGAGCGACGCATTCACGCTCGCGGCGACGTACGGCTTCCCGCTCGAGCTGACGGTCGAGCTCGCCGAGGAGCGCGGCCAGGCCGTCGACGTCGACGAGCTACACGCATCGAGATGGAGCGAGCATCGCGAGATCTCGCGCGCCGGCGGCGCAGGGCGAGCTGCAGCGCGCAGCCGACTTCGCGCGCGCCGCCGGACTTCGCGACCGAGTTCGTCGGCTACGACGAAGACCGACGTGCTGACGCAGATCGGCGCGCTCGAGGAGCTCGGCGACGGCACACTTCCTCGCCAAGCTGCGCGAGTCGCCGTTCTACCCGGCCGGCGGCGGCCAGGTGACCGACCACGGCTGCGATCGAGCTCGACGACGGCTCGCGGCGATGCGCGAGCTCGTCGAGGCGTACCGCTTCGAGGACGACCAGGCGCTCGCTCTTCCGCGGCGTCGGGCTTCGCCGCGGGCGATCGCGTGCGCGCGCGTCGTGCCGTGGGCCGTGCGCTTCCCGACGATGGCGAACCACACCGCGACGCACCTCCTGCACGCAGGCGCTGCGCGACGTGCTCGGCGACCACGTCACGCAGGCGGGCTCGGCCGTGCGGCCCGACAAGCTCCGCTTCGACTTCACGCACGACAGCGCGCTCACCGCGGACGAGCGAGAGGAGGTCGAGCGGCGCGTGAACGAGCGCGATCTTCGAGAACCGTGCCGGTGCGCATCTTCGAGACGCCGATCGACGAGGCGCGCAAGCTCGGCGCGATGATGCTGTTCGGCGAGAAGTACGGCGACATCGTCCGCGTCGTCGAGGTCGCCGGCTACTCGCTCGAGCTCTGCGGCGGGACGCACGTCGCGCTCGACGCGCCGAGATCGGGCCGTTCGCGATCCTCTCCGAGGGCTCGGTCGGCGTCGGGCGCGCGTCGGATCGAGGCGGTCACCGTCGGGCGAGGCCTGCGCGCTACCTCGACGCAGCAGCGCGCGAGGCGAGCTCGCGCGTCGACTGCGAGCGAGCTGCGCAGGCTCGCGCAAGGCGCCGGAGCGACGCCTGTCGCGGACGACCGCATCGCGTTCGCGGCGGATCGCGCGCCGAAGGCGGCGTGAACGTCATCGTCCAGCCGGTCGACGGCCTCGACGCGGACGCAGCTGCTCGAGCTGTCCGACCGCTGCAAGCAGCGCCACGCGCCGGCGGCGGTCGTGCTCGGCTCGAGCGAGGACGGCAAGGTGCACCTCGTCGCGAACTTCGACGAGTCGGTCGCGCGAGAAGGTGAGCGCCTCCGACGTGCGTCCGCGAGCGCGGCGGCGACTCGTCGGCGGCGGCGGCGGCGGCCGGCCGACGATGGCGCGCGCCGGCGGCAAGGATCCCGAGAAGCTTCCCGAGGCGCTCGCCGAGGCGGAGCGGCTCATCCGTCGCGCGCGCTGTGAAGGTGCTCGCGCTCGACTACGGCGCCGCGCGCACCGGCGTCGCCGTCTCGGACGCGACGGGAACGATCGCGCGGCCACTCGGTGTCGTGGCGCGCGCGGCGAGCGATGCACGGGCTCGCGACGCGTCGCGGCGCTCGTGCGTGAGCACGAGGCCGAGCGCGTCGTCGTCGGGCTGCCGCTGACGCTTGCGCGGCGAGCGCGGCGCGCAGGCGCTCGAGACCGAGGCGTTCGTCGACGGCGCTCCGCGGCGTCGTCGACGGTGCCCGTCGGGACCGTACGACGAGCGCTTCACGACCGCGCTCGCCGCGCAGCGGAGGCGCGCGGCGCCGACGAGGACGCTCGCGCCGCAGCGCATCTCCTCCAGAGCTATCTCGCGGCTTGCGGGGCACGAGTGACTCGCCGAGTCGCTGCGCTTCTGCTGGTCTCGTGGCGGCGCTCGCTCGCAGCACCGGGCTGCATGGGCGACGAGGCTCACTCCGCGCCGTCGACGACGGCGCCGCCACCGCTCGCGCGCGCTGCGGATCATCTTCCCGGAGGGTTCACGCGCCGAGACATGGCAGATCGGGTTGCAGCCGTGCGCGAGATCGCGATCGAGAAGCGCGGCGTCACGCCGCGGCTGACGCGGACCGGCTACCTGCTGCGCGGTCGGCGGCGCGCGGCGCCGCCCGCGGAGCTTCCGCAAGGACTGCGCAAGGCGCTCGATCGAGGGCTTCCTCTTCCCGGCGACGTACGAGTTCACGCAGCGCACGACGTCGCGAGAGCTCGTTCGCGACCAGCTCGCGGCATTCCGGCGGAGCTGGCGCAAGGTCGACCTCCGCTACGCGCGCTCGAAGAACCTCACGCCGTACGACGTGCTGATCATCGCGTCGATGATCGAGAAGGAGGCCGTCGCGCCGCGACGAGCGGCGGCTCGTCGCCGCGGTCATCTACAACCGCCTCCGGAACCGCATGCCGCTCGGGCATCGACGCGACGATCCGATACGGACACGACGTGCCCGGCACCGAAGCCGCTCGAGGAGTCGGATCTCGCGAGCAACGATCCGTACAACACGCGGAACCGCCTCGGGCTGCCGCCGACGCCCGATCTCGAATCCCGGGCTGCGCGTCGATGCGTGCCGCCGCGCAGCCCGCGCTCGCGTCGACTACCTCTACTTCGTCCGCAAGCGGCGAAAGCAGCCATCACTTCTTCACCGCGAGCCAGTCCGAGTTCTGTCAGAAGTCGCTCGAGTACGGATTCGGCGGCTGCTGACATTGCGTCATGAACGCCTGACCGAGATCTCCGGATCCACGCGGCTCGTGGGCATCATCGGCTGGCCGGTCGAGCACTCACTCTCGCCGCGCATGCACAACGCGGCGTTCGCAGCGCTCGGGCTCGACTGGGCGTACGTCGCGCTGCCGACGCCGCCCGAGCGACTCGAGGAGGCGGTGCGCGTGGCCTCGCCGCGCTCGGGTTCGCCGGCGCAAACGTCACGACGCCGCACAAGCTGGCAGTCGCCGGCTACTGCGACACCAGCGCTTCCGTCCGTGAACACGCTCGTCGTCCGCGAGGGCCGGTGTCGAGGGACTGTCGACCGACACGGCGATCCTCGGGCGGCTTGTCGTTCCAGCGCCCGGCGGTTCTCGGTGACGGCGGAGCGGCAGTTGCCTTCGTGGCGGCGCTCCCGGACGCGCGCCGGTTCTCGCGCCGCGACGCATGGCCGCCCGAACTCGCGGACGCCGACCTCGTGGTCAACGCGACGCTCGGAACGAGACGCCGTCGTCGCCGAAGCTCCGACGCCGGCCAGACGCTCGTCGACCTCCCGTACCCGGCGGACGGCGACAGCGGCGCTGCGCGCGGCGCCGGCGCGCGTGGTGTCGACGGTCTGCGAAGTGCTCGTCGCGCAAGGGGCAGCAGTCGTTCGAGCTCTGGACGGGCGTGGCGGCGCCGGTCGACGTCATGCGCAGGGACGCCATAGGCTTGGACGCGTGACGCTCGGAGCTCGCCACGGCGGGCGAGTCGCACGGCCCGGCACTCGTCGGCATCGTCACCGGGCTGCCCGCCGGGCTCGTGCTCGACCGGGACGCGATCGACGCCGACCTGCGCCGCCGGCAGCAGGGCTACGGGCGCAGTCCGCGCCAGCAGCTCGAAGACCGACGAGGTCGAGGTGCTCGCCGGGCCTCCGCCACGGGCGTGACGCTCGGACGCCGCTCGCGCTCGTCGTCCGCAACCGCGACCACAAGAACTGGGCGTGGGGGATGAGCCCGTGGCCGCCCGACGGCGACGCCGAGCGGGAAGGGCGACGACGCCGTCACGCTGCCCCGCCCGGGCCACGCCGACCTCGCCGGGGTGCTCAAGTACGGCCACGACGACGTCCGCAACGCGCTCGAGCGGGCGAGCGCCACGGCACACCGCCGTGCACGTCGCCGCGGGCTCGGTCGCGAAGGCGCTGCTCGCGCGAGCTCGGGATCGACGTCTCGGGCGCGTCGTCGAGATCGGTGGGGCCGACGACGACGCGGAGCTGCGCAAGGCGACCGACGCCGCGCGCGCCGACCGCGACACGCTCGGCGGCATCGTCGAGGTGCGTCGCGCGACGGCGTCCCGCCGGGCCTCGGCTCGTACGCGCGCAGAAGACCGACCGTCTCGACGCGCGCCTCGCCGCGGCGCTGATGGGCATCCAGGCGGTGAAGGGCGTCGAGATCGGCGACGGCTTCGCGCTCGCGCGCGCTGCGCGGCTCGGAGGCGCACGACGAGATCGACCGCGACGAGCATCGCCGCCGCGCGACGAACCGCGCCGGCGGGATCGAGGCGCGGCGTCTCGAACGGCGAGGCCGATCGTCGTCCGCGCGGCGATGAAGCCGCTGCCGACGCTGATGCAGCCCGCTTCGCGTCGGTCGACCTCGAGACGGGCGAGCCGGGCGAGGCGCTCGTCGAGCGAAGCGACGTCCAGGCGGTCGAGGCGCTCGCCGTCGTCGCCGAGGCCGCCGTGGCGTGGGAGCTCGCGCGCGCCGCGCGCGAGAAGTTCGGCGGCGACGCGCTGGTCGACTTCGTCGGCGCGCACGCCGCCTACCTCGAGCGGATCGCGTGGCCGCACGCGCTAGAACGCCACCTCGCGCTCGTCGGGTTCATGGGCGCGGGGAAGTCGACGCTCAGGCCCGCCTCTCGCCGAGCGGCTCGGCCGGCCATTCGTATCCGTCGACGCGGTCGTCGAGGAGCGAGCGGGACGACGATCGTCAGCGACCTGTTCGAGACCCGCGGCGAGGCGGCGTTTCGCGAGCTGGAGGAAGAGGCGGCAGCGGACGTGCTCTGCGGCGATCCGCTCGCTGGTCGTCGAGCTCGGCGGCGGCGCTCGGTCGTCGGAGCGCACGCGCGCGTTGCTCGCCGAGCTCGCCTGACCGTGCACCTCGAGATCGAGCCCGACGAGGCCTGGGATCGCGTGTCCGGAACCGGACGGCCGCTCGCTCGCGATCCGCAGGCGTTCCGAGCGCTCTACGACGAGCGCCTGACGCTGTACGAAGCGGCCGATGCGACCGCGCGCGACCTCGACGGCGTGCTCCTGGCCGCCGCCGGCGATCCGCTTCGCGCCACACGCGTGACGCGCGCGGCGATGCGCGCTCGTCGCGGATGGACGCGTCGCCGAGCTCCACGATGTTCCGGCCAGCCTGATCGCGGGTGCGAAGACGCGCAGGCCGAAGCGGAGCGTCTCTGGCGAGGCGCTCCAGCTCGACCGCGGCTCGATGCTCGTCGCGCTCGGCGGTGGCACGACGACGGACGTCGTCGGCTTCGTCGCCGCCACGCTACCTGCGCGGGATCGACTGGATCGCGGTGCCGTCGACGCTCGTCGGGCAGGTGGACGCTGCGATCGGCGGGAAGGTCGGGATCGATCTTCCGGAGGGAAGAACCTCGTCGGCGCGTTCCACTGGCCGCACGGCCACGGTCATCGACACCGACGCTCCTCGACACGCTGCCCGGCGAGGAGCTGCAGAACGGCCTCGCCGAGGTCGTGAAGACCGGCCTCCTCGCCGGCGAGCCGCTGTGGGAGCTCGACACCGTGGAGCAGGTGCGGCGCTGCGCCGCGTTCAAGGCGGCGCGTCTGCCTCCGCGATCCGTACGAGCGCGAGGCCAACGCGTGCACCTCGAACCTCGGTCACACGTTCGCGCACGCGCTCGAGGCCGCATCCGGCTACCGCGTCGCCGCACGGTCACGCGGTCGCGCTCGGTCTCCTCGCGGCGCTGCGCGTCTCGGGGCTCGACGACGACGCCCGCATCGTCGAGGACGTGCTCCAGCCGACCCGGTCGAGGTCGACCGTGACGCCGCGTGGGCGGCGCTGCAGCGCGACAAGAAGGCGCGCGGCGGCGAGCTCCGGCTCGTCGCTGCTCGACGCGCCGGGAAGCCTCGCCTGACGTCCGACGTCGAGCCGAGGCGCGTCCGCGAGGCTCTCGACGCCCTCATCGCATAGGGTCAGGCGGTGCGGATCGTCGTCCTGAACGGGGCCAATCTCGACATGCTCGAGCAGTCGCGATCCCGAGGTGTACGGCGGTATCGGCCTGTCGAGCTCGAGACGCGGATCTATCAGTGGGCGCTCGAGCTCCAGTCCACCGTGCGCTGCCGGCAGACGAATCACGAGGGCGAGTTCATCGACTGGTGCCACGAGGCGCTACGACTGGGCGGACGGCGTGATCGTCAACCCGGGCGCCTGGGCGCACTACTCGTGGGCGATCCGCGACGCCCTCGAGCTGTTCACGGCGCCGGTCGTCGAGGTGCACCTCTCCAACATCGACGAACGCGAGGAGTGGCGGCGCTTCTCGGTGCTCGAAGACGTCGTCGCCGCGCGCTTCATCGGAAAGGGCCCGACGGGTACCGTGAGGCGATCGAGTACCTCGTGGAAGCGAAGCAGTGAGCCGGATCGCTCGGCTCGCCGCGCTCCTCGAAGAGCCGCTGCTCGTCGCGGGACCGCCGTACGTCCTCGGCGGGCAGGCGAACGTCCGCTACCTCACGGGACTGCAGAGCTCGAATGCGGCCGTCCTCGTCGAGCCCGACGGCGGCGCCACGCTGTACACGGACTTCCGCTACGCGAGCCGCGCACGCGCGCTCGAGGGCGTCGAGGTCGTGGAGGCCGCCCGTGGCCTGATTCCTGCGATCGGCGAGCTGCTCGCGGGACGACGGATCGCCTTCGAGCGAGCAGAATCTCCGCACGCGCTCTATCTGCGCGCTCGTCGATGCCGGCGTCGATGCGCGGTCCACGTCGGGACATCGGTGGAAGCGCTGCGCGCGGTCAAGGACGAGGCGGAGATCGCGGCGATGCGTCGCGCGAGCCGCTCTCCGACGAGATCTTCGCGGCGCTGCTCGAGGGAGCGCTTCACGGGTCGGACCGAGCGCGAGCTCGCGTGGTGGGTCGAGTCGGGCTTCCGCGAGGCGGGCGCCGAGGGCGTCGTCGTTCGAGGCCATCGTCGGCGCCGGCCCGACACGCCGCGTCGCCGCACGCGGTCCCGGGCGACGTCGCCGATCGAGCCCGGCGTGCTCGTCGTCGATCGACGCCGGCTGCGTCGTCGACGGCTACTGCTCCGGACTGCACGCGGACGTTCGCCGTCGGCGAGCGTGTCCGAGCGGCTCGCGGAGCTCCACGCGCTCTGCCTCGAGGCCCAGCTCGCCGGGCTCGCCGGCGGTCGCGCCGGGCGGTCGCACGGGCGCGACGCGGACGCCGCATCGCGCACGCGGATCGAGGAGGCGAGGCCTCGGCTGGGCCTACGGCCACGGCATGGGGCACGGCGTCGGGCTGCAGATCCACGAGGCGCCCACGCTGCGCCCGGAGTCGACGGACGTGCTCGTGGCCGGAAACGTCGTCTCCGTCGAGCCGGGCATCTACCTGCCGGACGAGGGGCGGGCGTCCGGATCGAGGACCGTCGTCCTCGTGACCGACGACGGCTGCGAGCGTCTGACGCAGCTTCACGAAGGAACTGGTCGACCGTCGTCGTAACTACACTGCCGCCGCTGCATGGCCGAGACCGTCTCCACGAACCAGTTCCAGCAACGGGATGCACATCGAGCTCGACGGCGACGTCGGCGCATCGTCGAGTTCCAGCACGTGAAGCCGGGCAAGGGCGGCGCGTTCGTGCGCACGAAGCTCAAGAACCTCGAGGCCGGCGCCGTCGTCGACCGGACGTTCCGCGCGCGGCGAGAAGTTCGCCCGCGTGCACACCGAGGTGAAGAACGTCCAGTACCTCTACGACGACGGCGCCGAGGTCGCACTTCATGGACGAGGAGACGTACGAGCAGTTCGGCCTGCCGCACGCCGAGGTCGCAGGACGAGCTCGCCGTTCCTGCCGCCGTCGAGCTCGGTGCAGATGCTCGCCGTCGACGGCAAGCCGTCGGGCATCCAGCTGCCCGCGTCGGTCGAGCTGACCGTGACGCGAGACCGAGCCCGGCGTCAAGCGGCGACACGGTCTCGAACGTGACGAAGCCGGCGACGCTCGAGACCGGCGCGGTCGTCCAGGTGCCGCTGTTCGTGAACGTCGGCGAGCGCATCAAGGTCGACCCGCGCGAGGCGCGGTACATCTCGCGCGTAGCCTGACCGTCGCCGGCGCCGTCGAGCCTCGCGTAAGGTCCAGCGCCGTGCCGCAGCTCGTCGACACCACGATCCGGCTGCTCTCGCAGGAGCCGCTCGCGGGCAAGCTGCCGACGGCGCGAGGTGCTGCGCGTCGCCGAGATCCTCGACCGGGCCGGCTTCGCCTACCTCGAGGTGTCGGGCGGCGGGCGTCTTCGACGCGGCCGTGCGCCGTCGCGTCGAGAGCCCGTGGGAGCGGATCCGCGCGATCGACGCGCGCGACGACGACGCCGCTCGGGCATCGCGCTGCGCGGACGGTTCCTCGTCGGCTCGCGCGCCCGGTCTCCGGCGACATCGTGCGCCGCTTCGTCTCGTGCGCGGCGGAGAACGGCATCGACGTCTTCCGGCTGCACGACCCGCTGAACGACGTCTCGAACCTGCGCGAGGCGGGCGAGGCGATCGTCGCAGCGCCGGAGGCGCGTTCCACGCCGGCCTCGTCTACAGCCCGGGCCGCACGGGCGAGACCGAGCGCGCTCGTCGAGCAGGCGCGCAAGCTGCCCGAGCTCGGGCGCGACGCGCGATCATCGTCAACGACCCGACCGGACGCGCTGCTGCCGCACCGCGCGCGAGGAGCTCGTCGAGCGGACTCGGCGGAGGCGAGCGGGCTCCCGGTCGGCCTCTACGTCCAGGGCGCCGGCGGGCATCGGGCTCGCCGTCGCGCTCGTGGCCGATCGCGCTCGGGCGCCGACCTGATCGCCACGGCCGGTCTACCCGCTCGCGCTCACGCTCCACCGCGTCTCCGGCGAGTCGCTCGTCGGAGTCGCTGCAGGGGCTCGGCCGCGACGCCCGGCGTCGACGTCGACAAGCTCTGGGAGGCGGCGGACGTCATCGACGAGCACATCGGCGACGAGCCCGTCGCGCCGCGTCGCGCCGCGCATCGCCGTGCGCGCGGCCGAGTACGACCTCCCCGGCCGGCCTCGTCGCCGCGCTCGACGTGCACCTCCGCGCGCACGCCGCCGGCGATCGGCTGCTCGACGTGCTCGACGGAGGTCGGGCGCGTCCGCGCCGAGGTCGGGCTGGCCGCCGCTCGCGGCGCCGATCGGCCAGATCCTCGCCTCGCAGGCGCTCCTCAACGTGCTCGCGGCGCGTCGCTACGGCGATCCGTGATCGACGAGTTCCGCGATGCTCGTCGAGGGCGGCTACGGCGCGACGCCCGGGCCGATCGACCGAGCCGTCGAGCGTGCGGTCGGCTGCGTCGACCGCCGCGCGGCGTCAGCTCGACCGAGGACCCGCTGACCACGGAGGACGTGCGCGAGCAGGCCGAAGGGCTCGCCGCGAGCGAGGAGGAGCTCGTCCTGCTCGCGATGTTCGGCGCAGGAGGCCGAGCGGCTGCTGCAGGTCGATCCGCGCGCGCGCACTCGCGCGACTCGTTGCTCATCGCCGAGCGACGCGGACGCCGAGCGGGCGAGCGAATCCGCGAGCTCGTGAAGATCGTGCAGGAGTCCGGCGTTGGCGAGATCGAGATCGAGGACGACGGGATGCGCGTCTCCGTCCGGCGCGCCGACGAGCCGGTCGCGGCGCTCGCCGGTCGCCGCCGCCGCCGACGCCGGAGCGGACACCGACGAGCCTGCTCCGGCCCGGCCGACGGCGTCGTCGCGCGTCGAGTCGCCGATGGTGGGCGTCTTCTACCGTGCGCCGAGCCCGGGGGCGCCCGCGTTCGTCGAGGTCGGCGACGCCGTCGCGCCGGGCCAGACGCTCTGCATGCTCGAGGCGATGAAGCTCTTCAACGAGCTCAAGGCCGGAGCCGCACGGCGTCGTGCGCGCGATCCACGTCGAGAACGGCGCAGCCGGTCGAGTACGGCCAGCTTCTGTTCGAGCTCGAGCCGGTCCTCGACGCCGCCGGCCGTCTAGGGCGTGCCGTGTTCGACCGGGTCCTCGTCGCGAACCGGGGCGAGATCGCCGTCCGCGTGATCCGCGCGCTGCACGAGCTCGGCATCGAGGCGGTCGCCGTCTACTCGACGGCCGACCGCGACGCGCTCCACGTGCGGCTGGCCGACCAGGCGGTGTGCATCGGCCCGCCGCCGGCCGCGGAGAGCTACCTGCGGATCTCGAACGTCGTCGCCGCCGCGGAGACGACGGGCTGCGAGGCAGTGCATCCCGGCTACGGCTTCCTCGCCGAGAACGCCGGCTTCGTGCGCGCGTGCGCGGAGAACGATCTCGTCTTCATCGGGCCGACGGCCGACGTCGATGGAGCAGATGGGCGACAAGGCGCGCGCGAAGGACGAGATGCGCGCGGCGGGTGTGCCGCTCGTGCCCGGCACCGACGGCGTCGCGATCGCTCGCCGAGGCGCGCGTCGCGGCCGCCGAGCTCGGCTTCCCGTGCTGCTCAAGGCCACCGCGGGCGGCGGCGGCAAGGGCATGCGCGCTCGTCTCGCTCGGCGGACGAGCTCGAGGACGCCTTCGGCGCGGCGAGCGCCGAGGCCGAGGCCGCGTTCGGCGACGGCTCGCTCTACGTCGAGAAGCGCGCTCGTCGCCCGCGCGCCACGTCGAGATCCAGGTGCTCTGCGACGCCGCACGGCGGCGTGCTGACGCTCGGCGAGCGCGAGTGCTCGATCCAGCGCCGCCACCAGAAGCTCGATCGAGGAGTCGCCGTCGCCCGCGCTCGACGCCGGAGACGCGCGAGGCGATGGAGGCGACGGTCGAGCGCGCCTGCGCGGCGATCGGCTACCGCAACGCCGGCACGTTCGAGTTCCTCGCTCGGCCCGGACGGCGCGTTCTACTTCATCGAGGTGAACTGCCGGCTGCAGGTCGAGCATCCGGTCTCCGAGCTCGTCACCGGGATCGACATCGTGCGCGAGCAGATCCGCATCGCCGCCGGCGAGCCGCTCGCCGTCGACGGGCCGCGCGCCGCGGCGCGGGCACGCGATCGAGATCCGCATCAACGCGGAGGATCCCGCGCGCGGACTTCGCTGCCCGCGCCGGGACGGTGACGCGCTTCCGTGCCGCCGCTCGGGCCGGGCGTGCGCGTCGACACGGCAGTCGATCGAGGCACGCGACGATCCCGCCGTACTACGACTCGATGATCGCGAAGGTGATCGTCTGGGACGACGACCGCGCGACGCGGCGATCGCGCGCGCGGTGCGTGCGCTCGCGAGCTCGAGGTCGAAGGCATCCCGACGACGCGCGAGCTCGCGCTCGACGTCCTCGCGGTCACCGGAGTTCCGCGGCGGCGACTACTCGACCTCGACGCTACCTTGCCGAGATGGAAGGCCGCCTGCCGTCGCTCGCGGCCCGCATGACGGCTCGCGAACGAGCCGGAAGGCGCGCGCGCCGCGCAGGCGCTCTTCCTCCTCTACCAGTGGGATCTCACGGGGCAGGAGCTCGCCTCGCTGTTCGAGGGCAGCGCCCGACGACTTCGCGCGCTCGCTCGCCGAGGCCGTCGCCGGCGCGGGCGCCCGCGCTCGACGTGCGGATCTCCGCCGCGTCCGTCGACTGGCCCGCCGACCGGCCTGGTACGCTCGAGGCGCAATATCCTGCGCATCGGCGTGTACGAGCTCGAGGAGGAGACGGTGCCGCGCGAGGTCGCGATCAACGAGGCGGTCGTGCTCGCGAAGCGGTACGCGACCGAGGACGCCGCGCGGCTCGTCAACGGCGATCCTCGGCGCGCGTCGCGCGCGAGGAGGAGGCGGCGTGAGCCCCGTCGACGAAGCGCTCGGCCGCGCCGAGGAGCTGCTCGGAGCAGCTGCAACGCAGCGACGGACGACCTCGAGCGGCTCGCGGCGGCCGACGACGTCGACGGCGACGCGGCCGTCGATCTGCATCGCCGAGCTCGCCGAGCTCGCGACGGCAGATCGAGGCCGAGCTGACGCGGGCGCGCAACCTGCGCCGATGCGACCGGCTGACGAGCTGCGCGACGCTCGTCGAGGCGTACCTCGGCGCGCTCTCGCTTCGCGCCCGATCTCGGCGGCTCGAACGAGGCGCTCGCGGTACTCGCTCGAGTCGGGCGGGAAGCGGATCCGACCGGTCCTCTGCCTCGCGGTCGCAGAGGCGAGCGGCGCGAGCCGTCGAGGCTGCGCTCCCGCCGGCGGCCGCGCTCGAGCTCGTCCACACGTTCTCGCTCGTCCACGACGACCTGCCCGCGCTGGACGACGACGACGAGCGCCGCGGACGTCCGAGCGCTCACGTCGCCTTCGGCGAAGGCGTCGCGCTCCTCGCCGGCGACGCGCTCCTGGCGGAGGCGTTGCCGCCTCGCGCTCGACGTACGAGCCCGAGCGACGTCGCGCGCGAGCTCGCGGAGCGCGACGCTCGGGATGATCGGCGGCCAGTACCGTCGACATCACGGGCGACGACGGCGACCTCGAGGAGCTGCACCGGCTCAAGACGGGTCGGCTGTTCGTCGCGTCCGGTCGCGCATGGGGCTCGATGTGGCGGAGGTCGCGTCCGACGCGCGAGCGCCGTGGCTCGCGTTCGGCGACGACGTCGGGCTCCTCTTCCAGGTCGTCGACGACGCTCATCGACGACGACGGCTACGCCGAGCGCCTCGGGCACGACGGCGCGAGCCGGCTAGCCGATGACGTTGCGGAGCGCGCCCGAGCGCGACTCGGACGCGATCGACGCCGACACGAGCGTTCTCGGAGAGCTCGTCGACGCCCTTGCCGTTCGCACCGGTTGGGGATACCGGTTGAGGATGGACACGGCCGGTCGCCTGACTACGCCTCTGACGGTCCCGAACAGACCAGGTCTGCCTCGCGCGCCTCTCATCGCGCACGTGTGCGGACCGTCGCTTCCTCACGATGCCCATCCTCCCTGCAGCCGCGTGCCCGTGCTCGTCCTCGCGGTGGCGGTGCTCGGCGCGCGGTGCGCTTGGCCGGCACGGCGCATGACGTGCGACGGCCATCCGCCGGCGTCGGTCATTCGATCGAGCGCACGCCCGACGTCCCCCGAACGAGGGCGGAGCGTGGCGGTGCGCTATGCGCTCGACGCCGTCGGCGTCGCCGTATCGCTGGGGCGGCGAGTCGCCCGCGACGTGGCTTCGACTGCTCCGGGTCTCGTGCGCTGGGCGTACGGCCGCGTCGGGGTCGATCTGCCGCACAGCTCGTACGCCCTCTACGGGCACGGGGCGCCGGGTGCAGCGAGTCGGGCATGGCCCCGGGCGACATCCTCTTCTTCGAGGGGCCTCGGCCACGTCGGCCTCTACGTTGGGACGCGGACGGATGGTGCACGCGCCCCAGACCGGACGAAACGTCGGAGATCGTCGCGGCTCGGGAGCACGAACTACGGCTCCCGCCTGATCGGCGCCCGCCGCGTCGCCGCCTGAGACCGCCGCATGCGTCGCTCGGATGGCGACTCGGGGCTCTTTCGTGACGAAGAAGCGACTCGACGTGCTGCTCGTCGAGCGCGGATCTGGCGGAGTCGCGCACGCAGGCGCAGGCGCTCGTGCTCGCCGGGCTCGTGCCCGGCCACGAGCAAGCCGGGCGAGCAGGTCGCGAGACGACGCCGAGCTCGAGGTCGAGCGGCCGCCGCGCTTCGTCTCGCGCGGCGGCGAGAAGCTCCAGAACGCGCTCGACGCGCTCGGGCGTCGACGTCGCGGGTCGCGACTGCGCGGACGTCGGCGCGTCGACGGGCAGGCTTCACCGACTGCCTCGCTCCAGGCCGGCGCGGCGCGGGTCGTCGCGATCGACGTCGGGTACGGGCAGCTCCACCCGCGGCTGCGGTCCGATCCGCGCGTGACCGTCCTCGAGCGCGTGAACGCGCGCGCGCTGACCGAGCTGCCGTTCGCGCCGGAGCTCGTCGTCTGCGACGTCTCGTTCATCAGCGTGACGAAGGCGCTTCCGCCCGTGCTCCGGCTCGCGCGGCCCGGCTGGGAGGCGCTCGTCCTCGTGAAGCCGCAGTTCGAGGCGGGACGCGCGAGGTGGTCGAAGGGCGTCGTGCGCGATCCCGACGTGCAACGAAACGTGCTCGAGACGCGTCATCGAAGCCGCGCGCGGCGTGGGGTGGCGTGACGGTCGGAGTCGTAGACTCCGGGCTGCCCGGCCCGAAGGGAAACCGGGAGTTCTTCGTCCACCTCGAGCATCGACCCGGCGAACCGAATCCCGATGACATCGACCGCTGGATCGCCGACGCCGTCGGGTAAGCGCGTCAGCCGGGCGGCCGTCGTCACGCACGGCAGCGCCCGGCCAGATCGGCTCGGGGTTCGCGCGACTGCAGGCGGTCGCGCAGGAGCACGGCGTGGAGCTCGTCCTCTCTCCGCGGAGGAGGCCGAGAAGCACGGCGTCGACGCGAGCGACGCGGCGCTCGCGTGCCGACCTCGCGGTCGTGCTCGGCGGCGACGGGACCGTGCTGCGCGCGCTCGCGCGCTTCCTCGGCACCGGCGTGCCCGGTGATCGGCGTGAACTTCGGCCGCGTCGGATTCCTCAGCTCGATGGGTCGAGCGCGAGCTCGAGGCAGGGCTCGTCACGCGTCTTCGCGGGCGAGTACGACGTCGTCGAGCTGCCGACGCTCGAGCTCGAGCATCCCGACGGCGCGCACCGTCGCCGTCAACGACGTCGTCGTCGCGAGCGCGTCGCTCGGGCGCATGATCGAGCTCGAGCTCGCGGTCGGCGGCGAGGAGCTCGGACGCCAGCCCTGCGACGGGATCATCTGCTCGACGCCGTCCGGCTCGACGGCCTACAACCTCTCGAACGGCGGCCCGGTGCTCATGTGGGGCCTCGAGGCGATCGCGCTCACGTACGTCGCGGCGCACTCGCCTGCGCGCGCGCCCGCTCGTGATCCCGCCCGGCTCGGACGTGATCGTGTGGAACCGCTCCGCTGACGTCGAGGCCGGCGGTCGCTCGTGGACGGTCATCGAGTGTCGACGCTCGGGAAGGCCGAGCGCGCGGTCGTCGCGTATCGCCGACGAGCGTTCGCTGCTCGCGACGCTTGCCGGAGGCGACCTTCGTGCGCCGCTACCGTCAGAGCTTCGCGTCGTGAGCGACAGGCGGCTGACGGCTCCGAGACGAGGCGCACGCTCGCCTGGAGGGAGTACGGGCCTGCTGACGGTAGGCCCGCTCCTGCGCTTTCAGGGCACGCCTGGATCGCGGTACTCGCGCTATCCACATGAGGAGTCGTACGACCGCCTCGACGTTCGAGTGATCGTGTTCGACCGGCCCGGCTACGGCGCGTCGAGCCGACTGCCGGGGCGCGGGTCGCGGTCGTGGCAGACGATGCCGCGGAGCTTCTCGACCATCTCGGCCTCGACGCCGTCCACGCCGCCGGAGGCAGCGGCGGCGGTCCGCATGATGCTCGCCTTGGCCGCGAATCACCCGGAGCGAGTCCGTGCCGCGTCGGTCGTCGTCGGGGCCTTCCGCTGGAGGGAGGACGACATCGGCGGGTTGATCAGAGTTGAACCGTGATGCGTGGTACGCGGCGCAGCGCGGGGTGGGATGCCATGTACGAGCTCCTCGCCCCCAAGCGTGAGGAGTCCTCATCGATCCGCTCGCCGGGTTCCAGGCCGCGATGGACGCCGCGCCTGCGAGCGACAAGGCCGTGATGGAGGATCCGCACTGGCAGCGGGTGTTCGTCGAAGACATCACCGAGGCATTCCGGCCAGGCGCGGAGGGCTGGGCCGACGAGGCGATGGCGCTGAACATGGAATGGGACTTCGACGTGGCCGACCTCCGGTGCAGCGTGACGTGGTGGCACGGCGAGCACGATGCTGAACGTCCCCATCGCCGCTGTCCGACGTTTGCTCGAGCGAATGGGAGACGTGGACTTGCGCGTCTGGTCGGACGCCCGGCCACCTCGAATCCTTCCATCGGCACGACGAGATCCTCGAAGAGCTCCCTCACTCGCTGACACGCGGTCGTGCTTCGTCGCCTCAGGATCGAGAACCTCGTCCTCATCCGAGAGGCGGAGCTCTCGTTCGCGGCCGGGTCTGAACGCCGTCACGGGCGAGACCGGGGCCGGGCAAGACGATCTTCGCGCAGGCGATCGGGCTGCTGCTCGGCTCGCGCGCCGACGCGTCCGCCGTCGGCAGCCGACGGATCGGAGGCCTACGTCGAGGCAGAGCTCGACGTGCCGGACGGCTTCTTCGACGAGGACGACGTGGCGGCCGCTCGCCGAGCTACGCCCGGAGGGTGAGGCAGGGCTCGTGATCGCGCGACGCGTCTTCGGCGACGGCCGCACGCGCGGCGTACGCGTGGGGTCGGGCGGTCGCGCGCGAGGACGTCGCCGCCGCGGCAGAGCGTCTGATCGCGATGTCGGGCCAGTTCGAGCAGCGCAGGCTCGCGCGGCCGGCGTTCCAGCTCGAGGTCCTCGATGCGTTCTGCGGGGCGGAGCAGCTCGAGCGCCGGCGCCGAGGCGCGCCTCGCCTGGCGCGAGCTCGGGCGGCCGCGACGCCGCTACGAGGAGTTCACGCGCGACGCCGATGCCGTCGCTTCCGGCTCGCCGAGCTGCAGGCGCTCGTCGAGGCGACCGAGGAATGGCTCCGGCAGACGAGGAGGAGCTCCTCGCGCGGCGCGAACGGCTGCGGCATGTCGAGGAGCTCGCCGAGGCGGCGAACGCGCGCAGCCTCGGCGATCGCCCCGACGAGGGCGAGGGCGCCGCTTCGCTCGCCGCGCGAGCGGAGCGTGCGCTCGCACCGATGGAGCGCCTCGCGCCCGAGCTCGCTCAAGTGTCGGAAGAGCTCCGCGACCTCGCGGTGCGGCTCGGCGAGCTGGGCTCCGATCTCCATCGCTTCGTCGCGACGGTCGACGCCGGGCCGGGAGAGCTCGAGGGCGTCGAGGAGCGCCTCCAGGCGATCGCCGATCTCAAGCGTCGCTTTGCAGCGGCCTCGTACGACGAGCTCATCGAGCTCGCAGCGGCGGCCGAGCGTGAGCTGGGTGAAGCCGCCGCCGGGCGGCGATCCGGTCGAAGCCGCCAAGCAGGCGCGCGGAGCTTGCCGAGTCGCACATGAGCGCGGTCGCGGCGGAGCTGCGCTCGCACGCGAGACCAATGCGGAGCCGCTCGCGCGATGCCGTCGCCGACGGAGCTCGCATCGCTCGGCATGGGAGAGGGCGAGTTCCTCGTCGAGCTACGGGAGCGCGAAGTCGGGCCGACCGGAGCCGATGACGTGACGTTCCTCATCCGGCCGAACCCAGGCCTCCCGTTCGCGCCGATCGCCGACACTGCCTCGGGAGGAGAGCTCTCGCGCATCGCTCTCGCGCTCGCTGCTGTTGCCGGTGGCGAGACGCTCGTCTTCGACGAGATCGACGCCGGCATCGGCGGCGTGACGGCGCACGCCGTCGCGGCGACGCTGCAGCGGCTCGCAGAGCGTGCCCAGGTGCTCACGATCACGCACCTGCCGCAGATCGCGAGCGTCGCCGACAACCACTTCCGCGTCGAGAAGGTCCCGGGCGACCCGACGCACACGCGGATCGAAGAGCTCGACGAGCCTCCTTCGCGCGCGAGGAGATCGAGCGCATGGCGGGCGGCGCGGAGTTCATCGCGACGCTCAGCGAAGGCTGAGGAATCAGGAGCGCGGCCGCGAAGCGGACGCCTTCAGGATCTCGCGATCGAAATCCGCGTATCAGCGGATTCTCGATCTGCGCGACCAGCTGCCCTGCTACGGTGAGACCCCGTGGCCAAGTACGTGTTCGTCACGGGTGGTGTCGTCTCCGCGCTGGGGAAGGGCATCGTGGCCGCCTCGCTCGGCCGACTCCTCAAGGCGCGCGGCCTGTCCGTCTCGGCCCAGAAGTTCGACCCGTACCTGAACGTCGACCCGGGCACGATGAGCCCGTTCCAGCACGGCGAGGTGTTCGTGACCGAGGACGGCGCCGAGACCGACCTCGACATCGGCCACTACGAGCGCTTCATCGACGAGAACCTCTCGCGTAACGCGAGCCACACGGCCGGCGCGATCTGGGATGCCGTCCTGCGCAAGGAGCGCAAGGGCGAGTTCCTCGGCGCGACCGTGCAGGTCATCCCGCACATCACGAACGAGATCAAGGCACGGATCAGGCGCGCCGAGAAGGTGTCGCCCGCCGACGTCGTCATCTCCGAGATCGGCGGCACGGTCGGCGACATCGAGTCGCTCCCGTTCCTCGAGGCGATCCGCCAGTTCCGGCGCGAGGTCGGCCCGGAGAACGTCGTCTACCTCCACGTGCACGCTCGTGCCGTTCATCGATGCTGCCGGCGAGCTGAAGACGAAGCCGACGCAGCACTCGGTGAACGAGCTGCGCCGGATCGGTATCCACCCCGACATCGTCGTCTGCCGTTCGCACCGAGCCGCTCTCCGACGACATCCGCGAGAAGATCGCGCTCTTCGCGGACGTCGACCGCCACGCGGTCATCGGGTCGCCCGACGTACCCGACGTCTACCTCATTCCGGAGGTGCTGCAGGCCGAGGGGCTCGACTCGCTCGTCTGCGAGAAGCTCGGCATCGAGACCCCGGCCGTCGAGCCTCGGCGAATGGGCCGAGCTGATCGAGCGCACGCGCGAGCTGCGCGAGGACGTCGAGATCGCGCTCGTCGGCAAGTACGTGAAGCTCCACGACGCGTACCTCTCCGTCCACGAGGCGCTCAAGCACGCGGGCGTCCACGCGGGCTGCCGCGTCCACGTGCGCTGGGTCGACGCGGAGAACATGACGTACGAGGAGGCCGTCCACGAGCTCGAGCAGGCCGACGGCGTGCTCGTCCCGGGCGGCTTCGGCTCGCGCGGGTGGGAGGGAAGATCCTCGCGTGCCGCGTCGCCCGCGAGCAGGAGATCCCGTATCTCGGCATCTGCCTCGGCATGCACGTCGCCGTCTCCGAGTTCGCCCGCCACGTCTGCGGGCATGGACGGCGCCAACTCGACGGAGATGGATCCCGAGACGCCGTTCCCGTGATCGACCTGCTCCCCGAGCAGAAGGAGATCGAGGATCTCGGCGGCACGATGCGGCTCGGCGCGCAGGCCGTCGAGCTCGAGGAGGGAACGCGCGCGCGGGAGACGTACGGCGAGCCCGTCGTCCACGAGCGGCACCGCCACCGCTACGAGGTCAACAACGAGCTCCGCCAGCGCATCATCGACGGAGGTCTCGTCGTGTCCGGCACGTTCCAGGACGGAGCGACTCGTCGAGAGTCGTCGAGCTGCCCGAGCACCCGTGGTTCGTCGCGAGCCAGTTCCACCCGGAGTTCAAGTCGCGGCCGACGCGACCCGCGCCGCTCTTCCGCGAGTTCGTCGGCGCGGCGCTCGAGCGCGCACGCTCGCGTAGCGGGCGCGCGCCGCGGTCAGCTAGGGACTGCGTCGCGCCACCAGCGTTCACTCACGGGGGCGAACGCTCACACGGTCGGCCGTAGGATGCGCCCCGTGCAGCAGGCGCTGACATCACCGCTGGTCGACCTCTTCCTCGAGCTCTGCGCGTTGCCGAGCCCGTCCGGGCAGCGAGCGCGCGGTCGCGGATCGCGTAGCCGCATACCTCACCGATCTGGGGCTCGAGTGGGACGAGGACGACGCTGGTCGCGACTCGATGGCGACGCGGGGAACATCTACTGCCGGATCCCGCCTACGACCGGCTCCAGTGGAACGCCGATCTTCCTCTGCGCCCACACGGACACCGTTCCGCCCGAGACGACGATCGACCCCGTCGTCGGCGAGGACGGAATCGTCCGAAACGCGGCCGGGACGATCCTCGGCTCCGACAACAAGGCCGCCGTCGTCGTGATGCTCGAAGCGGTCCGACGGATCCTGGAGAGGAGCCGGGAGCACGCGGGGATCGAGCTTCTCTTCACGCCACAGGAGGAGGTGTCGCTACGCGGCGCCGATGCGTTCGACCACTCGCGATTCGTTGCGACGACGGGCTACGTCTACGACCAGGGCGCGGCCGATCGGCGAGATCGTGCTCGGCTCGCCGCATGCCCGACTCCTCGACTTCCGCTTCCACGGCGCTGCCGCGCACGCCGGCATGCATCCGGAGGACGGCCGCTCGGCCATCGCCGCGGCGTCGCGGGCGATCGCGGACTTCCGTCTCGGCCGCGTCGACGAGCGAGACGAGTGCGAACGTCGGCGTCATCTCCGGCGGCACTGCGCGCAACGTCGTCCCCGAGTGGTGCTCGTTCACGGCCGGAGGTGCGCTCGCACGACGAGCGCAAGGCCGTCGCGCTTGCGCGCGAGATGCTCGAGAGCGCCGCGTTCGCTGCGAGCCTCGTCGGACTGCGAGGTCGAGTCGGAAGTTCGACCGAGCTTCCCGGGCTACCGCTTCCGCGAGAGCGATGCCGCCGGTCCGGCTCGCCGCCGAGGCGCTCGAGCGAGCCGGCTACGCGCCGACGTACGCGTTGAGCGGCGGCGGTGCGGACGCGAACGTCTTCAACGCGCCGCGGCCTGCAGTGCGTCAACCTCGCGAACGGGATGATGGAGATCCACACGCCGCGACGAGCACATCGCGGTCGCCGACCTCGAGGGGATGGTCGAGGTGACGCTCGCGCTCGTCGACGCCGCCCGCTGCGGTCGCGATCTGGTCGAGCTAACTGATCTCGATCGACGAGGTCAGCGTACACGGAGGGCCTCGAACGGTCGAGCAGCGGCTGCATCGCCCGTCATCGTTTCCGCGAAACTGCGGACTCTCTCATCCGCATCGATGTGCTCGCACCGGTTCCGCCACGGTCCGGCCAGGCTGACGAAACGCGACCTGTTCTCGCTGTCCTCGGAACAGTCGGAACGCCACGCCGGGCAGGTCAGGGCGACATGCGATCCGCGCTCGCTTGCCACTCCTTCGCAAACGTGCGTCCTCATTCCGGCTCCAGTGATGTTCCAAGCGCCTGATGCCTGTGCACCCGGCTCTCCTCTCGACCGAGATTCATGCGCACGCCTGCAAGCGGGCAGATTGCGGCCCGCATGAAGATCGGTGTCGCCAGGGAGATCAAGCCTCAGGAGTACCGCGTCGCGCTCACGCCCGCGGGTGCGCGTGAGCTCGTCCAACGCGGGCCACGAGGTGCTCGTCGAGACGGGCGCCGGGCGTCGGAAGCGCGTTCGCTCGACGACGCGTACGAGCGTGCCGGCGCGACGATCGCGTCGGTCGACGACGTCTGGGGTGGCTCCGACCTGCTCCTGAAGGTCAAGGAGCCGATCGCGTCGGAGTACCCACGGCTGCGCGAAGGGCCTGACGCTCTTCACGTACCTGCACATCGCCGCGGACGAGCCGCTGACGCGCGCTCTCGTCGACTCGGGCATCACGGCGATCGCGTACGAGACGGTCGAGACCGACAGCGGCGCACTGCCGCTGCTCGCGCCGATGAGCGAGATCGCCGGGCGCCTCGCCGCGCAGGCCGGCGCCGATCAGCTCGAGAAGCCGAAGGGCGGTCGCGGAATCCTGCTCGGCGGCGTCGCGGGTGTCGCGCCGGCGCGCGTGCTCGTGATCGGCGGCGGGATGGTCGGCTACAACGCCGCCGTCATCGCGCTCGGCATGGGCGCACAGGTGACGATCCTCGAACGCTCGGTCGACCGCATGCGCTTCCTCGAGCAGATCCTCTCCGGGCGCGTGCAGCTCCTCATGTCGTCGGCGCTCCAGCTCGAGGAGTCGATCAAGGAGGCCGACCTCACGATCGGCGCCGTGCTCATCCCCGGCGCGCTGGCGCCGAAGCTCATCACGCGCGAGATGCTCGGCGACGATGAAGGAGAGCTCCGTCTTCGTCGACGTCGCGATCGACCAGGGCGGCTGCGCCGAGACCTCGAAGCCGACGACGCACGACGATCCCGGTCTACACGGTCGACGGCGTCATCCACTACTGCGTCGCGAACATGCCGGGCGCCGTGCCGATCACGTCGACGCGAGCGCTCACGAACGTGACGCTTCCGTACGTCGAGCAGCTCGCCGACCTCGGTCGCGCTCGCGGCCGTGAGGGCGAATCCGGAGCTCGCGCGCGGCGTCAACGCGATCGGCGGCAAGCTCACGTACGAGGCCGTGAGCGAGGCACACGGCATGCCGTACACGCCGCTCGAAGCAGCCCTCGCCGCCCTAGCGGCTGGGTCGCTTCGCGCTTCGCCCGGCGGAAGAGCCGTCCGCCAGCGCTCTCCTCGCCCCGCGATGCTCGATCGCGGGTCGGGTCAGTGTCGGACGGTTTCTTCGGGTGTCCGCTCGGTCGGGAAGATCTTCATGACGCGCGTAGGTGATCGCCGCGGCGAGATGCCGAGGATGGCCGAGAGGATGTAGACGACGAGGAGCAGTAGGCCGAGGGCGGCGTCCAAAGCCGCCGTAGAATACCGCCGTGCCGCGGGCGTGCGTGATCGTGCTCGATGCCGTCGGCGCTGGAGAGTTGCCGGACGCAGCGGAGTACGGGGACGAAGGCTCGAACACCCTCGGCAACGTGGCCAGCGCGGTCGGAGGCCTCGACCTGCCCAATCTCGAGGCGCTCGGGCTCGGGAACGTCCTCCCGCTCGGAAGGCTGCCCGCCGCAGCCGGGCGCGCCGCCGTCGCCGGGCGGCTCTGGTCGAGCGCTCGAAGGGGAAGGACACGACGACCGGCCACTGGGAGCATGATGGGCATCGTGACGCCGACCGCGTTCCCGACGTATCCGCACGGCTTTCCCGACGAGGTGATCGACCCGTTCATGAACCAGACCGGCCGCGGCGTCCTCGGCAACAAGCCGGCGTCGGGGACGGAGATCATCCAGGAGCTCGGCGAGGAGCACCAGCGGACCGGGAAGTGGATCGTCTACACGTCCGCCGACTCGGTCTTCCAGATCGCCGCGCACGAGGAGACGATCCCGCTCGAGAGCTCTACGACGGCTGCCGCGTCGCCCGCGAGATCCTCACCGGCCGGCATGCCGTCGGGCGCGTGATCGCCCGGCCGTTCGTCGGCGAGCCGGGCAACTACGAGCGGACGCCGAACCGGCACGACTTCTCACTCGAGCCGCGGCGCCCGAACTACCTCTCGTCGATCCGCGATGCCGGGCAGCACCGTCTACGGCGTCGGGAAGATCTCCGACATCTTCGCGGGCTGCGACATCGACGACTCGTTCCCGACGAAGTCGAACGTCGACGGCATCAACCGCACGATCGAGCTGCTCGAGAACATCGACGAGGGGCTCGTCTTCGTGAACCTCGTCGAGACGGACATGCTCTGGGGCCACCGCAACGACCCGGTGAACTTCCACCGCTGCCTGCAGGACTTCGACCGGCGACTCCCCGACATCCTCGAGGCGCTGCGGCGAAGGCGACCTGCTCATCGTCACGTCGGATCACGGCTGCGACCCGACGACGGCGTCGACGGACCACTCGCGCGAGCACGCGCTGCCTCTTGGCGTACGCGGCGGGACGCAACGCCGCCGGGCGGATCCACGAGGAGGGCGAGTTCGCGCGACGTCGGCGCCACGGTGAACGCCTGGCTCGGCGGCAAGTCGCCCGGCAAGCGCGTCTTCCCGGGCCGCCCGATCGAGCTGTAGGACGGCGCGCGGCATGATCCGGGCCGCGGATCTCATCGAGCGGAAGCGCTCGGGCGCCGGAGCTCTCCGAGAGCGAGATCGCCGAGCTCGTCCTCGGCTCACGCGCGGCGAGGTGCCCGACTACCAGATGGCTGCGTGGTGCATGGCCGTCTACTTCAAGGGCTCTGCGGCCGCGAGACGCATCGCGCTGACGGACGCGATGATCCGCTCGGGCGAGACGCTCGACCTCGGCGCCGCGCTCGGCGCGCAAGGTGGTCGACAAGCACTCGACCGGAGGCGTGGGCGACAAGACGTCGCTCGCGGTCGGGCCGATCGTCGCCGCCTGCGGCGTCCCGCTCGGGAAGATGAGCGGCCGCGGGCTCGGCCACACGGGCGGCACGCTCGACAAGCTCGAGTCGATCCCGGGCTTCCGCGTCGAGCTGACGATCGACGAGTTCGTCGCAGCAGGTCCGCGAGGTCGGCGTCGCGATCATCGGCCAGACCGGCCGACCTCGTGCCCGCCGACAAGAAGCTCTACGCGCTCCGCGACGTGACGGCGACGGTGGACATCGTCCCGCTGATCGCCTCGTCGATCATGTCGAAGAAGCTCGCGGCGGGCGCCGACGCGATCGTCCTCGACGTGAAGGTCGGCGACGGCGCGCTTCATGAAGACGCTCGACGACGCGCGCGTCCTCGCCGAGCAGATGGTCGACCTCGGCCGCCGCGCGGGACGGCGAGGTCGTCTGCCTGCTCACCGACATGGACCAGCCGCTCGGCGCGCTGTCGGCAACGCGCTCGAGGTGCGCGAGGCCGCCGAGACGATCGCGCGGCGACGGCCCGCCCGACTTCACGGAGCTCGTACTCGATGCGTGCGCGCGCCTGCTCGCCTACTCCGGATCTCGGGCGTCGACGCGGCCGAGGGTCGACGCGCGAGCCGAGGCGGCGGTGGCGGACGGCTCCGCGCTGCGACGCGTACGAGCGCTGGATCCGGGCGCAGGGCGGCGACCCGGATCTCGCGCGCGCTCGCCCCGCGCGCCGATCGTGCCGCGAGGTGCCGCGCTCCGCATGCCGGGCTTCGTCGCGCGCCTCGGCGCGCTCGCTATCGGCATCGCGGCGCTCGAGCTGGGCGCGCGGCAGGCGCACGAAGGACGACGACGATCGACCACGCGGTGGGCGTCGTCTGTCGCGAAGCGCGGGTGACGCCGTCGCCGCGGGCGAGGCGCTCGCCGAAGTGCACGCGCGCGACGACGAGCTCGGCGTCCACCGCGGTCGCGGCGGTCTCGGTCCGCGTACGCGATCGGAGACGACAGCTGCCGCACGCGCACGGGATCCTGCTCGACGTCGTCGAGTAGCGCCGATGCCCGAGCTCCCGGAAGTCGAGACGATTCGAGCGCAGCTCGCGCCGCGCCTCGAGGGCGCGGACGCTCGCACGCGTCGAGATCCTCGACCCCGGCTGACACGCCCGCACGACCTGTTCGAGGTCGCCGAGGAGCTCGAGGGCGACCGCGTCGTCGCGGTCGAGCGGCGTGGGAAGTACCTTCTCGTGCGGCTCGACAGCGGCTCGGGCTGCTCGTCCACCTGCGGATGACGGGAGGCTTCCGGCTTGCGCAGCCGGTCTCGCACGAGCGCGCGGTCATCGAGCTCGACGACGGCAGGACGGCTCGGCGTACCGCGACGTGCGCCGATTCGGAACCTGGCTCGTGCTCGGACGGCGCGAGCTCGAGCCGTATCTCGCAGACGAAGAACGGTCCCGGAACCGCTCGGCCCGAGGTTCACGCCACGGCTGGCTCGGCGCGCAACTCGCGCGCGCGAAAGGCGCCGCTCAAGGCGGTCGCTCCTCGACCAGCGCGGTCGTCGCGCGGGCTCGGGAACATCTATGCGCGACGAGGCGCTCTGGCGCGGCGCGGCTCAACCCGCTGCAGCCGGCGAACGGTCTCGTTCGTCGAGGAGGTCGCCCGGGCTCACCGCGCGATCACGCGCGGCTCTACGCGCCGGGCATCGAGCGCCAGGGTCTCGACGCCTGCGCGACTACGCAGCTACCGGACGGCGCTGCCGGCTCGATGCAAGACGAGTTCCGCGTGCTACGGACGTGACGGTGATGCCAGTGCCAGCGCTGCCGCACGACGATCGCAAGACACGCGTCGGCGGGCGCGGAACCTGGTACTGCCCGCGCTGCCAACCGCTCGATGCACGGGCGCCGACACGGGTCCAGCTACGACTTGGTCCGGCATGGGGCGCGACGCTACAAGACGGAGGCGGTCGTGCTGCGGTCGTTCCGCTTCGGCGAGGCCGACCGCATCCTCCACTTGTACACGGCTCGATCGCGGTCGCAGTCTGGCGCTATCGCGAAGGGGTCATCCGCAAGACGAAGTCGCGGTTCGGCGCTCGTCTCGAGCCGTTCTCGCACGTCGAGCTGTTGCTGCACCAGGGATCAGGCGAGCTCCACACCGTCGACCGGCGTCTCGCTCGTCGACGCACACCGCTCGCGCGTGAGGATCCCTACCGGCTCTCGGTCGGGCTCGTCGGCGCCGAGGCGATGCTGCGCTCTTCGTCGAGGAGGAGCAGAACGAGCGCGCCTTCGAGGCGCTCACGCGATTCCTCGTCGGCTGTCGACGCGCTCGCCGGCCGGCTCGCGAGGTCAGTGCCGGCGCTCGATCCGCTCGCGCTCGCGTTCCAGCTGAAGCTCCTGTGGCTCTCCGGCTACGTGCCGCATCTGGAGCTGCGTCGAGTGTGGAGAGAGTCGGCGAGCTCGTCGGCTACCTGCCGCGAGCCGGCGGCGCGGTGTGCACGACCGTGCGCGCCTGACGAGACGGTCTTTCTCTCGCCGGAGGGATTCCGCGGAATGCATCGCGCTCATCTGGAACCCGCTCGCCGACGGCGCACGAGCTCGGGATCGGCGAGCGGGCGCTGCGGGACACGCTCGCGGTGATCGTCGCCGTCGTACGAGTTCCACGGCGGCTTTCGCCTGCGCACGCTCACCGCATGAAGCGCGATCTCGGCGACGGCTACGAGCTGGACGACGATCCGGCACGGATCGATCGGGACGCCGCTGCATCGGTACCTCGACGCGAGTCGTACTGGGCGGGCGGGCGGCCGCGCGAGAGTACAGGACGCGCTTGATCGACGGCGCGGCGCGCGTCGTCGGCCTGTACCACGACGGCGACCAGGTCGGGTTCTCGCGAACGCTCTCGGACGGACACAGCGCAGTCGTATCTCGCTGACGTCTACGTCCTCGACGAGCATCGCGGTCGCGGGCCTCGGTGTCGAGCTCGTGCGCTTCACGGTCGACGAAGGCCCGCTCGCCAGACGAAGTGGTTCCTGCACACGCGCGACGCGCACGACCTCTACCGCAAGTTCGGCTTTGTCGAGCCGGACGAGCGAGCACTCGAGCGCCGTGTCACCTCATGAGCGTTCTTCCGTATCGCCGGACGGCGTGCGACGAAGACCAGCTCGCGGCCCGGTCGGTCCGGCGCATCGCGAACGTCGTCAACGACGTAGCCGTGCATCGTGAGATCGGCGTGCACCTCGTCCCGCTCACGAAATCGCAGCGTCGAGTCGGATGTCGACACACATCGCCGTCGGGGAACACGAAGCGTCCAGCGAAGCGACGAGCGGTAGCTCCACGGCTGTGAGCTCGGCCCAGTTCTCGACCGGACCGACGCCATGCGATCTCCGAGATCTGTGGGAAGCGTCGCGAGTCCACTCGCGCCAGGCTTCGTACGCAGGGTCCCTGGTCTCCGAACACGAAGTGCCCGCCCGGGCGCAGCGTGTCGAACACGCCGCGCAGCGTGCCGTCCCACATGTGCTCGTCGACGATTGCCTGTGCTGCGTTGCCCGTCATCGTCGCCAGATCGACGCTTCGATGCGCGGGCAGCGCCGACGCAGTCACCGAATCCAGCTCAGCGCTCGGCTCCCGGCTTGGCGCGCGCGACGTCGAGCGACGCCTTCGCCGGATCGACGCCCGTCACCTCCGGCGCTTTGCCGGCGAGCATGAGCGCGAACGTGCCGCCGTCCCGCAGCCGACGTCGAGCACGCGACGTGCGCCGAGCCGATCGGCGATCGCGACGTAGACGTCCAGGTCGCTGCGGTCGGGGTCGAGCGGGTCGTACATCGCGGCCAGCCGCGGATCGTCGAAGATGTCGTCGACCGGGATCATGCGCCTCGATCTACGCGGGCTTCGGCGTGCTCCAGTCTGCGGCCAGCTTGTCGAGCACGAAGGCTCGCGCGCCCGAGATCGGAATGCGCTCCTGCGCGAGCGAGTCGCGGTCGCGGATCGTGACCGTGTCGTCCTCCAGCGTCTGCTCGTCGATCGTCAGCGCGTACGGCGTGCCGATCTCGTCCTGACGGCGGTAGCGACGCCCGATCTGGCCCGAGTCGTCGTACTCGGCGACGACCGCGCGACGAAGCTCCTCGTGACAGCGACCGGGCCTTCGCCGACCATGTCGTCGTTCCGTGGGATCAGCGGGAGCACCGCCGACCTTCACGGGCGCGAGCGGCGGGGTGGAGGCGGAGCACCGTGCGCTCCCGTTCGGCCACGACCTCCTCGTCGTACGCGTCGACCAGGAACGCGAGCAGCGAGCGGTTCACGCCGAGCGCGGGCTCGACGACGTGCGGCGTGTAGCGCTCCTGGCCGTCGACCCACTCGAGCTTCGTCCCCGACGCCTGCGTGTGCGCGGTGAGGTCGAAGTCGCCGCGGTGCGCGATCCCCTCGAGCTCCGACCAGCCGATCGGGTAGAGGTACTCGATGTCGCTCGTGGCGGACGAGTAGTGCGAGAGCTCCTCGGCGTCGTGCGGGCGCACGCGCAGGTGGCTCTCGCGGATGCCGTAGCGCAGGTGCCACGCCACGCGCTGCTCGACCCAGTAGCGGAACCACTCCTCGCGCCTCCGCCGGCGGGACGAAGTACTCCATCTCCATCTGCTCGAACTCGAGCGTGCGGAAGATGAAGTTGCCCGGCGTGATCTCGTTGCGGAACGCCTTGCCGATCTGGGCGATGCCGAACGGCGGCTTGCGCCGCGCGATCTGCGCGACGTTCTTGAAGTTGATGAAGATCCCCTGCGCCGTCTCGGGCCGCAGGTACGCGTCGTGCCCCGTCTCCTCGACCGGGCCGATCCGCGTCTAGAACATGAGGTTGAACTGGCGCGGCTCGGTGAGGTCGCACTCGCTCGGTCTCGCCGGGATGCTTGCTCGGCCGCTGGCCGCACTGGCGACTCGTCGAGGTGGTCTGCGCGGTAGCGGCGCTTGCAGAAGCGGCAGTCGACCAGCGGATCGGCGAAGCCCGCGACGTGCCCGGAGGCCTCCCACACCGCGGGGTGGAGGATGATCGACGAGTCGAGCGCGACGATGTCGTCGCGCTCGCGCACCATCGCCTCGAGCCAGCGTGCCTTGACGTTCTCCTTCAGGAGGACGCCGTAGTGGCCGTAGTCGTACGCCGAGCCGAGCCCGCCGTAGATCTCGCGACGACGGGAAGACGAACCCGCGCCGCTTGCGCCAGCGAGACGATCTTGTCCATCGTGACGGCGTCGGGCATCGGCGAGACGTTACTGGCGCCGCGCCGCGATTGACTCAGCGACGTGTGCCGAGCGTCAGCAGGTACTCGCGGTGGTGGACCATCTGGTCGCCCTCGCGACGCGCGTCTCCGAACTCGACCCACGCTGCGATGGAACTCCTCGCGGCGCTCCGGCTCGAGTGCCTCGACGACGCGCTCTTCGTCGGCCCGTAGGAGTTGGAGAACAGCTCCCAGTAGTCCTCACCGGAGGGAAGGGTCAACGGACGAGTCGTGCTCCTCGAACGCGAGCTCGGAACGTGTCGCCCGAACAGCTCCTGTACGTGATCCCCTGTCACCCCACGCGAACGGGCTCCCGGCGCCCGGCGCGGAGGTGGCAGGTACGGCGCCATCATCTTGAACATCGTGGCGCATGCCGGTGTTCGGGCTGCCAGCACGCAAGCGCCAGGCGTCCTCCGGGCTTCGTGACGCGCTCGAGCTCGCGTGCGATTGCCTCGTGATCGGGTGCGAACATCACGCCGCATGTCGACATGACGACGTCGAAGCTCGCGTCGTCGTACCGCATGTCCTCGGCGTCGCCGACCTCCGAACTGGACGGTGACGTCCTCCTCGGCACGCCCGCTCGCGCGCAGTGTCGACGAGAACCGGGGCGAGGTCCTGTCCGATGACATCCGCGCCGCGCTTGGCGGCGATGATCGCGACTGCGCCGGTGCCCGTCGCCGCGTCGAGCACGCGCTCGCCCGGCTTCGGATCGGTTCGCTCGATCACGAGCGCGTGGATGTCGCGTAATCGTGTTCGTGATGCGCTCGTACGGCCCGTTGCCCCAGACGACGCTCTGCCGCGCTTTCAGCTCTGCGAAGGCCATGGCTCCTCCTCGCGGTCTCGACGGCCGGTGAGCATACGACGTCGCGGGCGCTAGCCTCCTTCGCGGATGAGCGCACGACGGCGATCGCCGGTCGAGCTCCACATCGTCTCGGACTCGACCGGCGAGACGGCGCAGCGGCTCGTGCTCGCGCTCGAGGCGCAGTTCCCGGATCAGCCGTTCGAGGAGGTCCGGCATCCGCGCGTCGAGAACGTCGACGACCTGCACATCGCCGTGCAGCAGGCGCGCGGACGGCCGGCGGTCATGGTCTACACGCTCGTCGCGACCAGAGCTCCGCGAGGCGATGCGCCAGCTCTGCCGCCGGGCGCGCGTCCACTACTGCGACCTGCTCGGCCATCCGATCGACTCGATCTCGCGCGTCGCGGGCGTCGCCGCGCGCATGGAGCCCGGAGCGCGTGCGCCGCTCGACGCGACGTACTTCAAGCGGATCGAGGCGATCGAGTTCGCGGTGAAGTACGACGACGGCGTCGGGAGCGGGCTCGACGAGGCCGACATGGTGCTCGTCGGCGTGTCGCGCACCTCGAAGACGCCGCTGTCGATCTACCTCGGCTACCTCGGGCACAAGGCCGCGAACGTTCCCGTCGTCCGGGGCATCGACGCCGCCGGAGGAGCTGTTCGAGATCGATCCGGCGAAGATCGTCGGGCTCACGATCGGCGCCGAGCGGCTCGCGGACATCCGCACGGCGCGCGTGAAGAGCATGGGTGCGGCCACGCGAGCGCTACGCCGAGCTCGAGGCCGTGTACCGACGAGCTCGAGGAGGCCGACGAAGCTGCACCGCAGGCTGCGCTGCCCCGGTCATCGACGTGACGGAGCTCTCCGTCGAGGAGACCGCGATGCGGATCATCCGGCTCGTCGAGCGGCGCGACGGTCGCGCCGCGCGGACGTGAGCGACGAGCCAGCGGCCTCCGAGCCCGTACGGCGCTCCGGGGAGCCGCCGCTGCGCAACCCGTTCCGGCCGCCTCCGGGCGGCACCGAGGCGACCTCCGCGAGAAGGGCTGGATCCCGAGGCGCTGGCTGGCGCTGTGGTGGTTCCTCATGTTCGCCGGCGATCGTCGTCTTCTACGTCGCTGCTGACGCCGATCTGGCTCGGGCTCAGGGCGGCGGCCTGGGCCGCGGAGCTGCGCTCGCGTGCTCGGCGCTGCTCGACCTCGGATCGAGCCGGTACACGCCGCCCTGAGCGACGTGACGTAGATCCGGTCGAGCCCGTCGACGCCGAAGCTCGTCAGCTCGGGCACCTGCGAGCCCGAGGTCGCCGCTCGTCGGATAGCGATGCCGTTCGTGACCAGGCGACGATCGTCATCCTGCCGGTGCAGAGGTCGCCGTAGAGGTAGCGGCCGGCCAGCGCCGGGATGCGCCCGTCCTCGCGACGACGACACCGCCGATGACCGCGCAGTTCGAGCCGTCGCGCGCGGTATTCGAGCAAGGGCGCGATCGCGCCCGAGCAGCGTCGCCACTCGCGTCGAACGACGAGCGGTTCCCTCGAAGCACGGCCAGCCGAAGTTCGACGCGCCGCCTGTCCGCGCGGAGCCAGGTCGATCTCCTCGCGCGCGTGCTCCCGACATCGCCGCACGTAGAGGACGTCCGGTCACCGCGATCGATCCAGAAGCGCCACGGGTTCCGAAGGCCGTCATGCCCAGATCTCCGGGCGGGCGTTCGGCGTCGCCGACGAATGGGTTGTCGGCCGGGACCGCGTACGGATCGCCTCTGCCGCGGGTCGATCCGAAGGATCTTCCGAGCAGGACGTCGAGCCGCTGGGCGAAGATGCTCCGGCCGGTTCAGGACGCCGGCGGTCGCCGTCGCCGACGGAGGCGTAGAGATAGCCGTCGGGGCCGAACTGGAGCATGCCGCCGTTGTGGTTCTCGTACGGCTTGACGGATGCGTGAGCAGCACCCGCTCAGTACGACGGTCGGCGCGATCCGGGTCGGATGGGATGTCGGCGGAACTCGGCGATGCTGGATGTCGCCGTATGCCGGCCGTCGACGGCGTTGTAGACAGCGCGTAGAAGCAGCCCGCTCGTCGCGTAGTCGGGCGCGAAGGCGATCGACAGGAGCCCCGGCTCGCCCTGACCGGTGACCTTGTCGCGCAGGTCGAGGAACGGCGCGCGGGACGACGTCGCCGTCGCGGACGATCACGCACGGTTCCGGTCTGCTCGACGACGAAGAGTCCGATCGCGTGTCCTCGGGCGGGGCGGTCACGAGCACGGGTCGTCGAACGTGCCGATCGCGCGTCGAGCGAGACGAGATCGGAGCGTGTCGATCGGCGGCAGGAGGCCTTGACGGCGGCGACGGCTTCGTCGGACGCCACGCCGAAGAGTGCCCTTCATGCCGAGGCGCGCATGGCCCGAGATCGGAGCACAGGAACGTGAAACGCTCCCTTCGCTGGAAGGTCGCCGGTGATGCACCTGGCTCTGTCCCGGAGCAAGCACGCGTGTCCGCTTCACTGTCCGATGACGAAGTCGTGCACGGTGCCACCACGGTTTCGTAACGACGAACCGAACGGTCGAGCCGGCTGGAACGGAGCGCTGCGACAGCGCGAACGAGAAGTCGCGCGCATCCACGCGAATCGTGTAGGTGCGCGGTCCGGCGCAGGAGACGCGGCGCCGGACGAGCAGCATCGCGCCGAGAACCGCCACCGCTAGCGGCCGACGGAGCTCGAGCGAGTCGCGAGGCGCCTGCCACAACGCAAGGCTACGTTCGCGAGCGGCACCGACGCTCACCACCCTTACAGAGTCCTTAGGAAGACGTCGTCACAGAACGCGAGCGGCGATCGGCGTCTCCGTGCCGGCTCTCGACGCGGTAGCGCACGTGCGCCCTCGCGCGAGCTGACGCACCTCGCGCAGCTCGGTGCCGACGAAGTGGAACGCGGCGAAGTCGTCGGCCGCGTAGCCCGCCGGGAATCCGTCGTCGACGAGCGAGCGGAAGACCGGACGGCGAAGCTCCTCGCCGTCGTAGTGCGGGCAGAAGCTTCCCGGACGGAGCCTGAGACCCTCGTGAAGCGGATCGAGCGTCCTCCCGAACAGAGTCGGTCACGCTGCACTCGAACCAGCAGTTCGCGCCGGCGCTGGCTCCGCCGAGAACAGCACCGCGGCGCCAGGCGTCGCGCAGCGTCTTCGTCCACGCCGTGAAGGCGCCACAGCGCGAGCGCGTTCGCCGTGTTCCCGCCGGAGACGTAGATCACGTCCTGCGCTGCGAGAAGCTCGACCGGGCGCTCGGGCGTGCCGAACAGCCGCAGGCAGCTCGGCTCGCAATCCCGCTTCGAGAACGCCTCGTAGAACGCGGCGATCCCGCGGTCCGAGTCGCCGGCGGGGTCGGAACGAAGCAGATCCTCGGACGAGCCGCAGGCGAGCAGGCGAGCATGAAGTCGTCGAGCGGTGAGTCGTCCTCCGCCGTGAACCCGCCGCCGCCCATCGCAACGATCTGTCCCACCACGCCGACGAGTGTAGATTTCCCGCACGCTCGGTTCGGTTGTGTAAAGGTGCCTGCACTGCGGCGGGCGGGCCCATTCCTTGGAGGTTCCTCCCAACACCGAGACCGCCCGCCGTGGCCTCTGCGGTGCCCAGTTGATGGACGACGAACCGTTTCAGACCTTGATCGAGCAGGTACGAGACCTGCATCGACGCACGGACGAGTTGAACCGCTCGAAGGCGCGGAGTGTCCACGAGAGCATCCGAGCGCAACTCAGCTGGAAGACTCCGTCGAGCCTTCCTCGCGATCAGCGGGACCTTGCGGATGAAGTCGTCGAGGCGCTCAGCACTCCACGGCTCTCGTCCGCGCAATCACGGCAGCTCTGGCGCGCCTACTTCGGCAAGTAGGTCGAATGGCCGCAGTGCGCGTCGGGCCTCGCTCCAGCCGCTAGGTGATACGAACCGCGTCGCGCGGCCTTCTTGGTCGCGTCCTTGCCTGTGCCCTTGCACTCCGGGCACTCGTCGACCATGCGCCCGTCGTACATGGGGCCGGGGACGTAGGCCGATCCCTGGCACTCGGGGCACGCATTCTCCGCGAGGTCAGGCCGCGCTTCTTCCACGGGCTATGCACATGCTCCCTCGCTCGAGTGGTTGCCAGCTGTCCCCGTCCGCATCCTTGATGAAGAACGAGCTTGCAGCCGCCGTTGGCTCCGGCGTTGGCTGGTTGTCTGCGATCACCGCGCCAATGTCATCGGTCGCTCGAAAGCGACCGTCGACATCGCGGCGCGCTCCGCTCATGGTCCAGTGAGCAATCAGCTTTGTCGTATTCATCCCAGTTTGCGCCGCCCGCAGTGAAGCGAGGCGGCTACTCCTCCCTTTGTTCCCCCAGTGTGTCCCATTGCACGGTATCCCCCTCACGGGGCAGTGCATAATCCTCGAACAGCCTTTCAGCCGATGCAGCGGCTCGTAGGTCTGTCGGCGGGCCCGCCTCGAGCTCGCGCTTCCTCGCCCGGCATCGCTCACTGCGGTCTTCTCCCGGAAGGGCATGCCCGCGACAGACGGCGCCAGGCAGACTGTGCAGGACGAGGCCCGGGCGCAGTTGCTCTCCAGACCTTGAGGGGCGAGGAGGCGATATCGCCGCAGCTATCCCCTCCTCACTGCGTCCGGCCATCATCACATCACTGCAGGTGGGTAGATTCCCCTGCAAATGCGCTACGTCTTCGACTTCGGCGAGGACTCGGGCGGCGGTCGCGAGCTTCTCGGCGGGAAGGGGATCGGCCTCGCCGAGATGACGCAGCTCGGCGTGCCTGTTCCGGACGGGTTCACGATCACGACCGAGGCGTGCCGTGCGTATCTGAGAGGCGGAGGCGAGGTGCCCGCCGGTCTCGACGACGAGATCGAGGCAGCATATCGCCGCGCTCGAGCAGCGAACCGGGCAAGGGGTTCGGCGACGATCGCGATCCGCTTCTCGTCTCCGTGCGCTCGGGCGCGCCGTCTCGATGCCGGGGATGATGGACACGATCCTCAACCTCGGCCTGAACGACGTCGCGGTCGAGGGCTCACGCGTCCGCCACCGGCAACCCGCGCTTCGCGCTCGACTCGTACCGGCGGCTCATCCAGATGTACGGCGAGGTCGTCGACGGCGTCGACGGACAGCGCTTCGAGCAGGCGCTCGCCGACCTGAAGTCGGCGCGTGGCGTCTCGCAGGACGTCGACCTCACGGCCGACGACCTTCGCGAGCTGATCGCGACCTTCGCGCGCGATCTACGAGGAGGAGACGCGCCGCGCGATTCCCGCAGGATCCGCGCGAGCAGCTGCGCCGTGCGTACCGGGCCGTCTTCGACTCGTGGAACGCGCCTCGCGCGCAGGTCTACCGGCGCGCCAACGAGATCGCGGACGACCTCGGCACGGCGGTCAACGTCGTCCAGATGGTCTTCGGCAACACGGGCGACGAGCTCAGGCACCGGCGTCGTGCTTCACGCGCGACCCGTCCACCGGCGAGCGGCGGCTCTACGGCGAGTTCCTCGTCGAACGCGCAGGGCGAGGACGTCGTCGCCGGGATCCGCACGCCGGAGCCGATCGAGGCGATGCGCGAGCGGCTGCCGCGAGGCGTTCGACCAGCTCGCTCGACGACGCTCGGCACGGCTCGAGCAGCACTACCGCGACATGCAGGACATCGAGTTCACGGTCGAGGACGGGCACGCTCTACCTGCTGCAGACGCGCACCGGCGAAGCGCACCGCGACCGCGGCGCTGCGCGTCGGCCGTCGACATGGTCGACGAAGGGCTGATCTCCCGCGAGGAGGCGGTCGCGCGGATCGACCCGGCTCAGCTCGACCAGCTGCTCCACCCGATGATCGACCCGAACGCGACGGTCGAGGTCGCCGCGCGCGGGCTGAACGCATCGCCGGGCGCGGCGTCGCGGCGCGATCGTGCCTCGACGCGGACACGGCCGAGGAGCGCGGCGGAGCGGGCGAAGACGTGATCCTCGTCCGCTGGGAGACGACGCCTGACGACATCCACGGCCTCATCCAGCGCAGCGGCGTCCTCACGGCGCACGGCGGCATGACCTCGCACGCGGCCGTCGTCGCGCGCGGGATGGGCAAGCCGTGCGTCGCCGGGCTGCGAGGACCTCTCGATCGACGTCGCGGCGCGGGCACGGTGCGCATCGGCGAGCACGAGCTCCGCGCGGGCGACGTGATCACGATCGACGGCGGCACCGGGCGCGTCATCGTCGGCGCGGTGCCGCCTCGTTCCCGCCGCAGATCAACGAGGACTTCGAGACGATCCTCGAGCTGGGCCGACGACGCTGCGCCGCCTGCAGCGTGCGCGCGAACGCCGACACGCCGGAGGACGCCGCCAAGGCGCGCGAGTTCGGCGCGCAGGGCATCGGCCTCTGCCGCACCGAGCACATGTTCATGGGCGAGGACCGGCTGCCGGTCGTGCGGGAGATGATCCTCGCGCGCGACGAGGACGGGCGCCGTCGTCGCGCTCGACCGGCTGCTGCCGCATGCAGCAGGCGCGACTTCGAGGGCATCTTCGAGGCGATGGCCGGGCTGCCGGTGACGATCCGGCTCCTCGACCCGCCGCTGCACGAGTTCCTGCCGCCGCTCGAGGAGGCGACCGACGACGCGATGCGCGACCGGATCACGGCAGCTGCACGAGGCGAACCCGATGCTCGGCACCGCGCGGCTGCCGGCTCGGGCTGCAGTTGCCCGAGATCTACGAGATGCAGGTGCGCGCGATCGTCGCGCGCGGCGCGCGCCGTGCAGGAGCGCGACGGGCGAGGCGCCGCTCGTCGAGATCATGCACCCGCTCGTCGGCTTCGCGCGAGGAGCTGCGCCGGCTGCGCGAGCTGACCGAGCGCGTCGCGGCGCGAGGAGGCCGAGCGTCGAGTACCTCGTGCGGGACGATGATCGAGCTGCCGCGCGCGTGCATCCGCGCCGACGAGATCGCCGCGGTACGCCGACTTCTTCTCGTTCGGCACGAACGACCTCACGCAGACGACGCTCGGCTTCTCGCGCGACGACGCGGAGGGCAAGTTCCTCACCTACTACCTCGAGGACGGGATCCTCGAGCGCAACCCGTTCGAGGTGCTCGACCAGGACGGCGTCGGCGACCTGATGCGGATCGCCGTCGAGCGCGGGCGCGGCGCGAAGCCGGCGACTCAAGCTCGGGATCTGCGGCGAGCACGGCGGCGAGCCGCGCTCGGTCGCGTTCTGCCACCGGCTCGGGCTCGACTACGTCTCGCTGCTCGCCGTACCGCGTGCCGCTCGCGCGGCTCGCCGCCGCGCAGGCGGCGCGCTCGCAGAGGCGGGCGTCACGCGCTGTCGCCGATCGGCGGCTGACGCTCAGCCCACCTGCGGCGACGGCGACGCCGACGCTCAACACGCCGACCGCTGCGATCGAGAGCGTCGCGAGCGCCGGCGAGCGCCTGAAGCTCGAGAACGCGAGCGCGCACAGCGCTCCGCCGATCAGCCCGCCGACGTGGCCGCCGATCGAGATCCCCGGGATCACGAAGCCGATGATCACGAGGTTGATGACGACGAGGCCCATCGCCTGTCCGCCGAAGACGTAGATGCGGCGCGCCTCGAGGACGAGCGCGGCGCCCATGATCCCGCAGATCGCGCCCGACGCGCCGACGGTCAGCGCGTTCGGCGACCAGATGAGCGCGCCGGCCGATCCGGCCAGCCCGGAGACGAGATAGACGAGGAGGTAGCGCCCGTGGCCGAAGTACCTCGAGCGGAGGCCCGATGAACCAGAGCACGAGCATGTTCAGGCCGAGGTGGAGCGGGCCGTAGTGGAGGAAGCGTCGCCGTGATGAGCCGCCACCACTCGCTTCGGAGACGCCGACGACCTGCCCAGCCGAGTCGACCGCGCTCGAGACGAGGACGCCGTGCTCGTAGATCCAGCCGGACTGGGCGTTGAGGTCCGGAGCCCATCAGGAGCTCGAGCACGTAGATACCCACGTTGACCCCGATCAGCGCGAACGTCACGATCGGCCCCGTCAGCGAGACGCGATCTGCGATGCGCGTCCGCGCCGACGCTGTCGCGGCGCGGCGGCCTTGCCGCCCGTGCGTGCGTGATCCGGGCAGCGGATGCCGACCGGGCCGTAGGTCATGCAGTCCGGGCAGATCCCGCGACCGCACTCTGAGCACGACACGTAGGTCTCCCGGTCGGGATGCCGGTAGCAGCGAAGGGCTCGTCCACCGCGGCTAGCGTACCCACGTGCGCGTCGACGTCGTGTTCACCTGGACGAGGCCGGAGCGGCCCCGACCGGAGTCGTGATCGACGTCATCCGGGCCACGACGACGATCTGTCAGGCGCTGGCCGTCCGGCTACGGAAGGGTCTTCTGCGCGGCGGAGGTGGACGAGGCTCGCAGCGCTCCGCGACGCGCTCGGCGAGGGCGTGCTCGGCGGCGAGCGCAACGCCGTGCGCATTCCGGGATTCGACCTCGGGAACTCGCCGCGCGAGTACCTCGAGCCCGCCGGCGGACACGCTCGTCCTCTCGACGACGAACGGGACGCGTGCCGTCGTCGCGGCCGCTCGGCGCTGCGAGCGCGTGCTTCGTCGCGTCGCTCCTGAATCTGGCCGCCGTGGTCGAGGCTACGCGACGCCGACGACGGACGTCGTGGTCGTCTGCGCCGGCGTCCAGGGCGCGCTCGCGCTCGACGACGCCTTCGTCGCGGGTCGCATCGTCGAGCTCCTCGCATGGGAGCGCACGGACGCGGCCGTCGCGGCGGCGCGGCTCGCATCGACGTGGAGCGGGGCGGAGGAGGCGTTCCGTGCCTCGAAGAGCGGTCCGCAACCTCCTGGAGAACGCGCCCGGAGCTCGAGGAGGACATCCCGTCTCTGCGCGCGAGAGAGCGTCCTCGACGTCGTCGCCTCGGCTCGTCGCGCATGCGCGAGCACGCCGCGGAGATCGCGCTCTGAGCGGGGATCACCCGCCTGGTCGAGACGACACTGGTCAAGCGCCTGTCTAGACTCGGCGCGGTGATCGTCAACCGCGATCCCGGGGTGCGCGGCCTGCACGGCGTTCGCCGACGTCGCCGGGGCGTACGAGCGCGGCGTCGCCCGGGCTATCCCGAGAGGCGGTTCGGTGGCTCGTCGGCGACGAGCCGCGCGACGTCGTCGATCTCGGCGCAGGCACGGGAAGCTCACGCGTGCGCTCGTCGCTCTCGGCCATCGCGTGACGGCGATCGAGCCGCTCGACGAGATGCGCGCCGAGCTTGAGGCCGCCGTGCCGGACGCCTCGCGCGCTGGCCGGAAGCGCGGAAGCGATGCCGCTCCCGGACGCGTCGGCGGATGTCGTCGGCGTCGGCCCAGGCGTTCCACTGGTTCGACCACGACGCTGCGCTTCCCGAGATCGCGCGCGTGCTTCGACCCGGCGGGCCGCATCGCGCTCGTCTGAACTCCCAGGACGACCGCGATCCCGTGGATGGCGCAGCTCGAGCGCGATCATCGGGAACGAGACGATCGAGGAGTCGGACGTCGTACCCGTCCTCGACGAGAGCGGGCTTGTTCGGACCGGTGGAGACCGCGCGCTTCTCGTTCGAGCAGCGCTCGATCGGGACGGGCTGCTCGACCTCGTCCTCTCGCGGAGCTACTGCGCGAAGCTCCCAGCGGCCGAGCGCGAGCCGGTGCTCGACGCCGTCGGTCGCCTGTACGACGAGACGGTCCAGCGATGAAGGCCGTGCAGCCTCGCCTACGTCACCGAGTGCTTCCGCGACGGATCGCAGCGCCTGAGGGGCCGCCGGGTCGGAACGACGCGCCGTTACTCGAACTCGCGGTGGACGGCCTCGACGTTGTTGCCGTCGGGGTCGAGGAGGAATGCCGCGTAGTCAGCGGCCGCTGCCGAGAGCTGTACTGCTCGCGGACGCCCGGGGCGCCGTTGTCCCGCGCGCCGGCCTCCGAGTCCTGCGCGGTGGAGACGCGTCGACCTGCTCGCGCGAGGCGGCGACGAACGCGATGTGCACCGGGCCGCTCGTCCGCGGCTCGCCGTCCGTCACGACGAGGTTCGCGAGCTGCGCACCGTTCTCCGCTTCCCAGACCGGCGGGATGCCGAGCGGCTCGAGGACCGCCTTGTAGAACGCGACGCCTGCCTCGGCGTCCTGCACGCGGATGTGGACGTGGTCGATGACGATCCGCGTCCAATCCCAGTCGACGCTCACGGGGGCCGAGGCTAACAGATCGAGGCTTGACAGGAGAACGTGTGTTCGTATAGAACATGTGTTCGGATGGTCGCGTGCCTCCTCATTCCCGGGTTCGAGCTGCGAGCGGCGCTGCGCGCACGGCCGCGGCTGGCGCTCGTCCCTGCGGCGCTCGCGCCGGAGGCGGGGAGGAGCCGCTGCTCGGACCCGTGACGGCAGCGGCGGAGGCGGCGGGCGTGAAGCCGGGGATGCGACTCGGAGAGGCGCTCGCGACGTGCCCGTCGCTCGTGCCTCGTCGATCGCGATCCGGCAGCCGTCGAACGGGAGTGGGAGGACGTCTTGCGGCGTCTCGAGGATGCGGGCTTCGCCGTCGATCCGGACGAGCAGGGCGCGGTCGTGTTCGAGACGAAGGGCGTCGAGCGCCTCTACGGAGGCGTGCAGCCGGCGCTCGAGCGCGCGCTCGCGGCGGTGGGCTCGTCGTGGGATCCGCGCATCGGCGCCGCCGAGCGGCGCTTCACCGCCCTCGCGGCGGCGAGCGTCGCGCGCGCCGGCCAGATCCTCCTCGTCGCGCCGAAGGAGGAAGAGGCGTTCCTCCAGCCGCTTCCGCTCTCGCTGCTCCCGATGACGCCGAATCCGCTACGCGGAGCTCGAAGGGCTCTGGCCTGCGCTCGCTCGGAGAGCTGTCACAGCTGCCCGGCGGCGCGGTCGCGGAGCGGCTGGGGGTGGAGGGGAGGACAGCATGGCGGCTCGCGCAGCGGTGGTCGGAAGGCGCGCGTGCGTGGGCCGCAAGCCCGACCTCGGAGCTCGTCGAGGCACTCATCTTTCCCGAAGCGATTGCCGAACGAGCTCACGCTGCGACGGGCGCTCGGCTCCCTCCTCGAGCGCCTGCTCGCGCGTCCAGAACGGGCCGGGCGGCCGTTTCGAAAACTCGCGCTGGCCGCCCGGCTCGTCGACGGCGGCTCGTGGCGGCGGGTGGCGACGCTGCGCGACGCGACCGCTGAGGCGACGCGTTTGCGCGCAGCGCTCGGGCCGAAGCTGCAGGAGCTCCCGGCGCCGATCGTCGAGCTCCGGCTCGAGGCGGTCGAGCTCGCGGAGCACACGGGGCAGCAGCTCGCGCTCGTCGAGCCTGCCGGGGAGGAGAACGTCGTGCGACTGCGCGAAGGCCTGCGCCAGGTGCGCGCGAGCACGGGGACGGGGTCGGTGTGTGCTCGGTCGTGGAAGTGGCCCCCTGGTCGAGGATTCCGGAAGCCAGAGCCCTTGTCGTCCCCAAGGACGTATGACGAAAGGCGTTTGCCGAAGCGCGGCGATCCCATCGCCGAAGCGGCGATTCATTCGCCCGTAGGCATCACAGCGAGCTTCGCTATGGCACGGCAAGAAGGAGGGGCTCGCGGAGGGAACCATGGGTTCTCCCGCGCTATGGACGACCAGCAGGTCGTCTGAATGCGCCGCAGCCGGCGCTCGTCGAGACGGGGCCGGGCGGGACGCCGCATGTCGTGAACCGCGAGCAGGTGGCGCTCGTGCGCGAGGAGTGGCGCGTCGTCGACCGCTGGTGGACGGACGAGCCCGTCGACCGGCACTACTTCGAGGTCGTCCTCGAGGGCGGCCGGAACGTCTGCGTCTACCGCGACGCCGAGAAGCTGTGCTGGTTCACACAGAACGCCCTAGACGTCGAAGACGTCGTGGCGCTCGAAGAACGCGGTGTCCGGCTCTGATGCCCTGCGTCGCGGAGCTCCGCGAGCTCGCGCCGGTACCGGAGCGAAGCCGCCGGGCGTGTGGAGGTTGAGCACTCTCGCCGGCGTGTCGCCCATGTTCCGGAAGTAGTGGACGACGTTCGGCGGCGCGAGGACGTAGGAGCCCGGAGTCGCGCGGAAGACCTCGTCGCCCGACGTGGAACTCGAGCTCGCCCTCGAGGACGTAGAACGAGTCGCGGTGCCCTTGTGGAAGTGAGGATCGACGCCGCTTCCGGGTCGAACGTGATCTCGAGCAGCGAGAGCTCGGGGCGGTCGGCCTTGACCGAGCTCTCCCTCGCCAGGGCCGAGAGAGCGATCGGCTCGTCCACTCAGATGCGCCTCGTTCGACGCAGGCGCAGCCAGCTCGTCGGAGTGCGTCTCGGGCACGAGCACCCACTCCTTCATCACGCGGCCCATGCCGGGGTCGAGCGGCTGGGCGCCGGCTGCGAGCGCGCGCCTCGCGCTGCGCCGTCGTCGGTGAGCTTGACCGTGAGCCCGCCGTCCTTCCAGTGCCCCGCGACGACCTTGCCGTTCTCGCGCTTCAGGCACGGCATCCCGAACATCTTCGACTCGTGGAGCGGGTGCCGCGCGGTGACGTCCGCGACGAGCTCCTCCCAGGTCATGCCGCCAACCTACCCCGAGGCGACGCACGGCGACAACGGCTGCCGAGGTCGACACCTCCGTCCGCCGGGCGGGTCGAACTGGTCGAAGTCCGGAGTTCTGCCCGCGCAGGTAGTCGCCGAAGCCGAACGACGGCACGTGGAAGTTGAAGCAGCGCATGGCCGCGTCTGCTGTCGTTGTCGAAGCCGTGGACGACGTCGGGCGGGAAGAGGACGAGCGTTCCTGCCGGAAGCGCGCGCGAGCCGTCGCGCAGGTGGAACGTGAACTCGCCTCGACGACGAGAAAGGCGTCCGCGTGGTCGCGGTGGACGTGCCGCGGCGCTCCGCGCTCTGCCCGGCGCCGTAGCGAACTCGGAGACCGTGAGCTCGTCGGTCTCGACGAGCACGGTCGCGCGCCGCTCCGGGCCGATCGGTGATCGTGTCGCCCTCCGCGCCTCCCGCCCGCCGGACGACGACGAGCCCTGGATCGGCCGACACGGCGTCCGCCGCCGGCCGCTGGTCGAACCCGGCCACATCGCCACGGACGTAGTCGCCGTAGCCCGAGCCCGGTGCGTGGAGGGCGAGGAACCGCGCCGGTGCGTCGCCGGTCACCTCGACCGCGTGCACGACCTCGGGCGGGACGAATGCCCAGCTCTCCGGGCCGATCCGATGCACGCGATCCTCGAGCTGGAGCGCGACCTCTCCCTCGAAGACGAACAGCGCCTCGCCGTGTCGGGCATGGACGTGGGGCGGCGCCTTCCCCACCCGGGAGCGGCGCGCACCTCGACCGCGGCGAGCTGCTCGACGTCCGCGAGGAGCGTGACGCCGAGCTCCTCGCGGCCGAAGATGACCTCGCCTTCGCCGATCTCGACCATCGTCCCGCAGCCTAGATGGACGGCTACGTCGAGCTGCACTGCCACTCGGCGTACTCGTTCCTCGACGGGGCGTCGCAGCCGGAGGAGCTCGCGCGCGCGCGCGGCGGAGCTCGGGTACGAGGCGCTCGCGCTCACCGACCACGACGGCGTCTACGGCTCGCTCGAGTTCGCGCACGCGGCAGAAGGCGTTCGGCGTGCGGCCGATCACGGGCGCCGAGGTCACGCTCGACGGCGGCGCGCACGTGACGCTGCTCGTCGAGTCGCGGCGCGGCTACGCGAACCTCTGCCGGCTGCTCACGGCCGCGCACGCGGGAACGCGTCGGCCGCGGGCGCGAGGATCGCGAGCCGCTGCCGCCCGTCGGTGCCGCTCGAGACCGTTGGCCGAGCTCGAACGAGGGGCTCGTCTGCCTCTCCGGCTGCGCGCGGCGCGGGCTCGGCCTCCTCGACCCGAACGCCGCGGCGCGCCTGGCCGGCGCGTTCGGCCGCGAGCGCTTCTTCGTCGAGCTGCAGCGGCCGTTCGAGCGCGGCGACGCGCGGCGGCTCGGCGCTCCTGCGCGACCTCGCCGAGCACCTCGGCGTCGAGACGGTCGCGACCGGCGACGTCCACGCGCACCATCCGCGGCGGACGCTGCTGCAGGACGTGCTCGTCGCGATCCGCTGCCGCACGTCGCTCGAGGGCTGCGAGCCGGAGCGGCGCGGGAACCGCGAGGCTACCTGCGCTCGCCCGAGGAGATGCTCGAGCGCTTCTCGCTTCGACCGCGCAGCCGCGGAGCGGAGCGCGGTCGCTCGCCGAGCGGCTCGAGTTCGACCTGACCGAGGAGCTCGGCTACCGCTACCCGGACTTCTCGGACGGCGAGGAGCCGGCCATCCGCCAGCTCGCCGCGATCTGCCACGCACGCGCTCGCCGAGCGCTACGCCAGGTGACACGGCTGCTCGCAGGCGCAGGTGCGCGCCGCCTCGAGAGCGAGCTCGCGCTCATCGACGAGCTCGGGCTCGCCGGGTTCTTCCTCCTCCACCACGAGGTGCTCGAGATCGCGCGCGAGTGCGCGCGCGAGGTGCGCGGCACCGACTCGCCGCGCGCGCTTCCTGCCGCCGGGCCGCGGACGCGGGAGCTCCGTCGGCTCGATCGTCTGCTACCTCACCGGGCTCTCGCACGTCGACCCGGTCTCGAACGAGCTCTCGCTCGGACGCTTCCTGAACCGCGAGCTCGCGTCCGTCCCCGACATCGACCTCGACTTCCCGCGCGACATCCGCGAGAAGCTCATCGTCCGCGTCACCGAGCGCTACGGGCGCGAGCACGCCGCGCTCGTCGCGAGCTTCGCGACGTACCGCTCGCGCGGCGCGATCCGCGACGTGGGCAAGGCGCTCGGGCTGCCGTTCGCCGAGCTCGAGCGGCTCGCGCGGCTCTCGGACGGCTGGAACGCGACAGCGCGTCGGGGAGGAGGTCGCGCGCACTTCCCGACGGCGAGCGGAAGCTCGAGTCCAAGCGCTGGCGCGCGTTCGCCGTGGCTCGACCGGCGAGATCGCGGGTCTCCCGCGCCACGTCTCGCAGCACCCGGGCGGGATGATCGTCTCGACGCGGCCGCTGATCGAGCTCGTCCCCGTGCAGCCGGCGGCGATGGCCGGGCGGCAGCTCTGCCAGTGGGACAAGGACTCGTGCTCCGACGCCGGCTTCCTCAAGATCGACCTGCTCGGCCTCGGGATGCTCTCCGCGGTCGAGGACTGCGTCGAGCAGATCGCGCGCACGCACGACGAGGTGATCGACCTCTCGCGCATCCCGCTTCGACGACCCGGCCGTCTACGACGAGATCCAGCGCGCGGACACGGTCGGCACGTTCCAGATCGAGAGCCGCGCGCAGATGCAGAGCCTCCTGCGGACGAAGCCGGAGAACCTCGACGACCTCACCGTCCAGGTCGCGCTCGTGCGGCCCGGGCCGATCCAGGGAAAGGCCGTGCACCCGTACATCGACGCGCGGCAGCGGCTCCGCGAGGACCCGTCGTACGTCTTCCCGGTCGACCACGAGCTCCTGCGCGAGCCGCTGCGCTCGACGTTCGGCGTCGTCGTCTTCCAGGACCAGGTGCTCGAGGTCGCGATCGCGCTCGCCGGCTTCACCGTCGGGGAGGCGGAGGGGCTGCGGCGGGCGATGAGCCGCAAGCGCAGCCACGACGCGCTCGAGGCGTTCCGCGAGCGGTTCATCGAGGGCGCGGCGCGAGAAGGGCGTCGACGCCGAGACGGCGGACACGGTCTTCGACAAGCTCGTCGGCTTCTCCGGC
>ERZ1370068.7915-contig-6805_pt1 | contig 68557 bp, 77 predicted proteins | sample MGYA00561227_ERZ1370068 | MGnify/ENA primary metagenome ERZ1370068 (study PRJEB38410, sample SAMEA6850437) | metagenome | study: Metagenomic assessment of the ecological functions of the soil: analysis of the soil microbiota associated with the... | reverse complement strand
TTACTTCGGTTTCCAGCGTTTGCTGCGATCTGCGGCTTTGACCCCTCCGGGTGTCGACTCCATGGTGAGTCGCCGTGGTGACTGACAGCACCTGTGACGCATCAACGATCAACGGCGAGCGCCGTTTGCCTCCGACTCGACACCACGCTTTGCCAAAAGGATGCTCCGCGGCGGCACTACCAGTCCGCTTTCGCGGCGTGTCTTCGAGCGGCACGTACTAGCCCACTTCCCCATGGGCCGGGGCGTCAGCTGGAACGCCAGTTGCACCCCGGTAGCCAGCTTCTACGGCGGAATCGGTGCGTCGGACACGATTCCGTACAGAAGCTCCCCATCGGCGCTTTGGCCGATGCGCAGGCAGTATTGCGTCGCCGCCAAACAACCCAGAACACGATGCGGCGGCCCACCGGAGCAAGCCACCTGGCCATGTGGGCGATTCAGAGCCAGGGCAGAATCTGTCCTCGAGCATGGTGGCGCATCTTCATCCAGGCACTTTCTCCTCGCTTGGTCGCTTATTAGACTAAGCTTGTAGCTGCTTTGGGCTCGTCTGCCACATGTCGACCGAACACGAGTCTCGAGGAGGTTCGTCTTGTTGATCAAAGTACGTACTAACATAACCTTGCCGACCCTCGCAAGGGGAAAGAGACAAACTGAACGGCCAGAGCAACCCAGCTGCTGTCTCGTAGAACAAGGAACCCGAGGAATGCAAGATGTAATTGGTTGAAAGACGAAGAGGCAGGCGGTTTTACGCTGACTGCCTCGTGTCGATGAACCTAAAGATGGTGGAGCTGAGGGGCTCGAACCCTGACCCCCAAGACTGCCAGCCTTGTGCTCTCCCAACTGAGCTACAGCCCCATGAGCTTTGAAGAATACTGCCCGAGCTGAAACCTGTCAAGGTTTGCTGATACTTGCGTCTCCCCTCCTGGCTTGACGCCTTACAATCGCGCTGATAGCGTGGCGCCCTCGGACGGCGCGCCTCGGTTCTGCCGCACCAACCTCAACGAGGAGGACGAGCATCATGCGAGTAAAAGCTCTGCTGGCGGCGGCTCTGCTCTGCTTCATGACCGCGGTTGCTGTCGAGGCGCAGAGCCTGCCGAGCGCCCGGCCCGAGCAGGTCGGCCTGTCTTCGGAGCGCCTGCAGCGCATCACGGACATGCTCAAGGCCGATGTCGACAAGCGGATGATTCCTGGCGCGGTCGTTCTCGTGGCCCGCCACGGCAAGATCGCCTACTTCGAGACGGTGGGTGTCCGCGATCCGGCGACCAAGGTGCCGATGACCAAGGATTCGATCTTTCGCATCTACTCGATGAGCAAGCCCATCACCTCGGTGTCGGCCATGATGCTGTGGGAAGACGGCAGGTTCAATCTGTCCGAGCCGGTGTCCAAGTACATCCCCCAGATGGGCGGCCTCAAGGTGGGCGTGGAGAAGCCCGATCCGAACGGGGGCAAGCCGACGCTCGAGCTCGTTCCCACCAAGCGCGACATGACCATCCAGGATCTCTTCCGTCATACCTCGGGTCTCACCTATGGATTCTTCGGGCCCGGCCAGGTCAAGAAGATGTACGCGGAGGCGAAGGTCTGGAACGACTATCCATCGAACGCAGAGCTGGTGGACCGGCTGGCCAAGCTGCCACTCGCCTATCAGCCGGGGACCACGTGGGACTACAGCCACTCCACCGACGTGCTCGGACGACTCGTCGAGGTGATCTCGCGGCAGTCCCTCTACCAGTTCGAGAAGGAGCGCCTGCTCGATCCAGATCGGGATGAAGGACACGAGCTTCTACGTGACCGACAAGGTCAAGCAGAGCCGCATCGCCGAGCCCTTCCCCGATGACCGCAGCATCGGTGTCGACGCGGAGTTCAACGATCCGCGCGTGAGCCAGGCCGCGGAGTCGGGTGGGGGCGGCATGGTGGGCACGGCCATGGACTATGCGCGCTTCCTCCAGATGCTCCTCAACGGCGGCACCATCGACGGCAAGCGCATCCTCGGTCCCAAGACGGTTGCCTACATGACGTCCGACCACCTGGGCACGGCCATCGAGCAGGGGCCGCTCTATCTGCCGGGAGCGGGCTTCGGTTTCGGTCTCGGCTTCGCGGTGCGCAAGGACGCGGGCGTGTCGGCGTTCGCCGGCTCGGTGGGCGAGTACAACTGGGGCGGAGCCGGCGGCACCTACTTCTGGGTCGACCCGAAGGAGGACATGTTCGTCGTCTTCATGATGCAGTCGCCCAAGCATCGCGTGCCGCTATCGCTATCTGCTCAAGGACATGGTCTACGCCGCCGTCACGCAAGCCCGCAAAGTGAGGCCGGTCGCGCTTGACGCGATGCGTGTCGTTCACCTTCGCGAGCGTGGTCGCGGCGGTGGTCGGCCCAGCTGCTATCTCATGTGGGTCCGCTACGTGAATCCAGAGTCGGCGCTGGGCGTGCCGGTCGCATTGTCCAAGGTGCGCAAGGAGCTGATTGCCACCGCGGTGAGCGCGGACAATGGCTGCCGTCACTGCACCCAGCTCCACGGAGGATTCCTCGGCAAGCTCACGACTGACCAAGGCCTGGTGCGTGCGCTCATGACGGATCCCGCCGCCGCGCCGCTCCACGGCGCCGACCGCGCACTCATCACGTATGCCCTCAAGCTCACGCGCGACACCGCGCGAGGTCCGCGAAAGCGATGTGGCCGCGCTGCGGGCTGCCGGCTTCTCGGATACGGAGATCTTCGAGGCGGCCTTCGTCACCGCCTACTTCAACTACACCAACCGCGTGGCCGAGGGTCTGGGCATCGAGCCGGAGGGCTGACCCGCCCTTGCGCCGGGCGCCGCCGCCCGCTACACTGGGCCGCGGCCTCCCACGCCGGGATGGCGGAACTGGCAGACGCGAAGGTCTCAAAAACCTTTGAGCGCAAGCTCATGGGGTTCGATCCCCCTCCCGGCACCAATCAGATGCGGCCTCTTCGAGATCGCTATGGTCCCTCGATAAGTTTGATCGTTCCGCCCCGCTCGTCCGTTCTGTGCCGCGTCCGAGGCACGCAGGGCGCTGCAGGCACCGCGTGACGAACGACGGTCATGGACGAGTGGCGATTGATGCGAGGCATGGGGAGGGTCTATCTGCGGGGAGTAACTGTGGTGGGTCCAGTACTACTTCAACGGACGTAAGCACCGCGAGCGCACGGGATCGCCTAACCGACCGGACCTGCAATGAGACTGCTCCGCAGTCGGCACCGAAGAGACGGGACGCGGGCGCTTGGTAGGTCCAGCGATTGAAAAAGACGACCCTGGCCAGTCGTGCATCGGCTCCTAGAGGCTGTGGCATCGGCGCGCCTAGAAAGCGGCTTCGGTGTCTGGGTGTGCGCGTGATTACGTCAGAGGGCTGGCGGCCACCCGGAAGGCGACCGCCGTCGCAGTGTGCTAGTGTTGCCTACACTCTTGTGCACGGTCGGTCGAGCCTAGTCGTGAGGGGCGCGTCCGTCAAGCGGCATTCCGTGGCACCGCTCGAACGAGGGGTGTAGCGCCTTGACCGCTACGCTCCTTTCGTGAACTCTTGTGCTCGTTACCATCTCGGAGAACGGAGCGACGGACATGCACAATCACCGGGGAGTTCGCGTGAGCGTCTGCATCTCGATCGCCGTGTTCCTGCTCGCGGGGGCGCGGCGGCGGAGCCGGAAGAAAGCGCCGATCCAGATCGGGGCCATTCACAATGTGACGGGGGCGCTCGCCTCGATCGGCGCGCCATCGCTGGCCGGGGCGCTGCTGGCGGTCAAGCTATTGAACGGGCAGGGCGGCGTGCTCGGGCGGTCGGTCGAGCTGCTCGCGCGGGACGGGCAGAGCGATCCGGCCATCGTCGCCGCAATGACGCGCGACCTCGTCCACGCGCCGGGCCTCTCGGCGATCACGGGGCTGAACGATACCACCATGGTGTTGACGGCCGCGCCTGTCACCGAAAAGGCCCGCATGGTCTTCTTGACGTCGGGGGCCACCTCGCCGCTGGTCCCGCTCCAGTTCCTGCGGTATTACTTCATGACGTGCTTCGGCGACAACACACAGGCGGCTGCGGGCGCCGAGTATTCGTTCGGCACCATCGGGGGCGAGGACCGCCTGGCTGCTCTTCGACGACACGACCGACTACACCGTGCTGCTCGCGCGCTACTTCCGCGAGCGCTACGCGGAGCTTGGCGGCGTCATCGTCGGCGTGGATACCTACGCCGGCGGCGCGACCGACTTCTCGAGCCAGATCGCGAAGATCCTCGCGCTGCCCGCGCCGCCCGACATGCTGTACGTCTCGTCCGGTCCGGATGACATCGGCCGGATCATCAAGCAGCTGCGCGCGGCCGGCCTCGCCCAGCCGATCGTCGGTGGCGACGGCTACGACACGCCGCTGCTCCTCCAGGTTGCTGGCGCCGCCGCCGACAACACCTACTTCACCACCCACGCCTTTCTCGACCCCCAGCGAGGGAACGCCGGCCCAGCGCCAGTTCATCGCGGACTACACGACCGAGTACGGCGCTCCCCGGACACCGCCTTCGCGGCGCTCGGCTACGACGCGGTGATGCTGATCGCGAACGCGATCGAGCGGGCCGGCTCGGCAAAGCAGAAGGCGATCCCGGAAGCCCTCGAGGCGACCGATGACTTCCCGGCCGTCACGGGCTCCATCAGCTTCGGCCCCGGCGAGCACATCCCGGACAAGGACGTCACCGTCGTGAAGATCGTCGGCACGACGCCGACGCTGGCGGCCGTGATCCGGCCCCAGAAGGTGCCGGCCCCTGAGGGGGTTCCCGCCAGGACGGCTGGAGGACGCGAGGGGCGCGGAGGCCGACGGCGCGACTGCTGTGAGCCACTCGATCTCAGCCTGCCCCCCGCTCGCGGCGGCGGGTGCGGCCGCCGGGGCGCAACGATCCACAGCGGGTCGGCGCGAGCGCGGCGGTAACGGCGGCGAAGGCGCGAGGGCCAGCGCGTAGCTTCCGGTGCGGTCGAAGATGCCCCGGCCGCCCAGGCGCCCATCGCGCTGCCGATGGAGGTCGCCGGCTGGAGCGCGCCGAAGATGCTCGCGAAGTGCGGGCCGCGGAACGGGCGGCCCACCACCGCGGGCGGCAGCGGCGTTGACGACGCGTAGCCCACGCCCATGAACACCGCCTACACGTACGCGATGAATGACGCCGCGGGCGAGGTGAGGGCCAGGATGCCGATGGCCGCCACCACGCAGAGGGACGACAAGGTGAAGGCCACCTCGCTGCCGGCGTGGTCGGTGAGCGTGCCCCAGCCGATCTTCCCGCCGATGCTGGCGAGCCCGACCACGCTCACGACGGTGGCCGCTGCTGTGACATCCGCTCCTGGGGCGGCCGGCGTCCGAGTCTGGCAGATTACGTCATGGGGACGGGGGCCCGAGGGGGCGACCGCTGCCGAAAGCGCAGCCTCCTTCCCAGAGTGAATCTCCATTCCACTGAGCTTGCAGGTGGCACCCCGGGATAAATCTTCCGACCTTCACCGCTATGCCTTCGCCTCCCCGGGCGGCGTTCCTCGTTGCCAGCGCGTGCCCCGAGGGATATACTCCCGGCCGACAGGAAGGCGATGGGAAAGGGCGCGGCGGTCGCGCGATGCTCGGGCCCTACCGGCAGGAAAAGGGGTGGGCGGGGCTGCTGGACGAGTGCCCGACGCGGGGGCAGTGTTCCGATCCCGGCGCCAGCGAGAGCTATGTGCTGAGTAATGTGCTGAACCACCCGGCGGTTGGCGAGAGGATTGGGAAGAGGTGAGACGATTGCACGTGAGTGTCACGACGGCTCAGCGCCTGCCGCAGGGACTTGACGATGCTGATCCCGGCGCGGAAGGCCACGTGCCCCGACACCGGCGCGGAAGGCCGCGTGCCCGACGTGGTACACGGAGTTGGAGAAGGTTCTCCGGAGCAGCAGGATGGTTGCCGCGCTCGACCACAAGATTCGTCGAGCTATCGCCGGTAGGCCGGCTCCCCGTAGCCCAGGTCGATGAGCTGGTATCCCCGGCTGATCAGGTCCTCGATGAACAGGAATAACAGGACGGTGCCTCGGCGAAAATGCGGCCATCGATTCGTCGTGAATCATCCGGTCGTGCCCCTTGAGGATGTGTGCCGCCATGGGGCTGCCCATTTTGATAGGTACGCCCGTGCTACCTCCGACCGCGGCGGCGCAGGGGCGCCCTCGCAGAGCAATACGTAGCCGAGCAGCATGTCGCGGCGGGCCAGGTCGGCGAACGCATCGGGATCGATCTCGGCAACTGGCCCGTGTGGGCATTGAGTCGAGTCGGATCGAGACCCGCGACGAAGGGTTTCGACGGCATCGATCAGCGCGCGTGACGTCGTTGGGCGCCTCGATGCGGCGCAGCTCCACGGCGCCCCGCGCATGCGTGTGCAGCCGGCGCACCTGTCGTCTGAGGTTGTAGCGCTTCTTCGCGCTGAACTGGGTGAGGTACTCCTCGAACGTGGCGGGCAGCGGGATCGTGTGGCAGTGCCGCTTGCCGTACGGGACGTACACGATGAACTGACTGCGCAGGACCTTCGATTCGTGGCAATGCCGCCACAGGAAGCTATCGGTGGGAACGTTCCTCATGGTGATGGCGTGGCAGCCGGGAAACGCGCCGATGATCGTCGAGAACAGGCGATCGTGGTGCGTGGACGTGCTGGGAATCAAGGGCTGACTGCCGAGGACCTCGACGGCGCTCACATTCACCGCGCCGAGCACACGATGGCACACGTCGAAGCTGAGTGATGCGCGTGTCACCCGCAATGGAACCACGCCGGCCAGGCTCCCGTCGGCGCCGCGCACCGTCATGAGTGAGGCTTCTTCTGCTCGGCGCCGAGGGCGTGCAGGTGCTCGAAGAAGTCCGGCGTCTGGTACAGACCATCCGGGTTGCATCGCCCGTTGAGCAGTTGGTCCCATCCTTGGAGCAGCTCCGGCGTTCTCCAGCCGTCACCGGAGAAGTCGAGGTGGTACGCGCTCGGGCGTGGTGCTTCCTCCAACCCTCTCGTTGAAGCCTCAAGCATTGGCATGATGCGCCCTCGTCGGTAGCAGGAACGCGCGCAAGCCAGGAGGTGAAGAGAGCAGGGACGTGGAGAAATCCAGGCTCCTCCCAGCGGGAGACAGAGCTTCGGTGAGCGACGTGCGGATGACTGGAGGGCAGTACCTGAAGCAGGAGACGTTACAGCGTGGCAAGGAGCTGAAAGCATGAGTGACCACCGAGCAGGAGGCGCGCGAGGGCCAGAAGTTAAACGATCGCCAGGAATTCCGGAGACCAGGTGCTCGAGCGATGGGTTCACCAGGCAGGGAAGTAGGGTGATATCCGATGTCGCAGGTGCGCGCGCAGCTGCAGTTTCGTATACGAGAATCACGATATCGTCACCGTCAGCGCCATCGTAGGCCCCGGCGATCCAGCATGGATCCGGAGGGCTGGCGAAGGCAATGACGGGGAGCAGTATCAGGGACATGGTGGCCACTGATGATGGGAAGACGGAGACCCAGCGCTTGCCTCATGTGATTGGCGCAGCGACCGGTCGTATCTGCGGGCCGCGCATTCGGGCCAAACCGCATCCTTTAACTCCCTATCGTTGAGCGCCCAGAAGGAAAATACACGGGAACTGTGGGCGAGATCGCCTGTCTCTGTCAAGAACGAGAGGCACAGTAAGCACACGTGCAGGCATGGTAGGAGCGTAGGCAACACTAGCACCCTCCGGCGGCGGTCGGCCCCTCGTGGCCCCCGTCCCCGTGACATAGAGGTGCCATACTCGGACTCGGAACGCCGCAGGAGCCGATGCCACAGTGCACGCATCACGGCCGACTCAGCACGAATGCCACCTCGCGGCGCAGGCACGATAGCGTCTGCCGCACCTAGGAGCGGATCAGGGCGCGCGCCGCGCCGGAGTCGGGAGGGGCGGGGGCCGAGGCAAAGACGCGGGAATTGGATCAGAAGATCGTACAAGCCGACGAAGCACTAAGGAGGCTAAGGAAGTCCGAGCTCACCGGCTCCCTCGCGGAGCCTCGAGAATCATCGCGGGCGAGGCCGCGAGGGCGACCCGTTCAGCGCGCTCATGGAAGCGCCGCTCTGGCCCGCGAGACTCTCGATTGCTACGCCACGGCCTCTCCGGGCGAGTTCGAAGTGGCCGAGAGGTCCAACGACGTTGGTGGTCCCAACGGGGATTCGATCGCGATTACACGCTCACGGCGGAGCGCATCCTCGAGGCCGCCTAACCCAGCCCCGGACCCTCCCTTTCATTTCTGGTTTCAATGAAAAGGCCCTGCAACCAGAGGTTACAAGGCCCTTTCTGCCTTTGACGTCCTCCTTCGGCTCGGTGCGATCCGCTCGCCGCGGATCAGCCACCTGGGCGCTGCCAGGTCCGCCAGCAGGGCCTTCGATGGCGGCAGCGCTACCGTCAGGTCGAGCGCCGGGTCCAGCGCCTCCGGGCCTCAGGGCAGCCGTCTGCCCCGCTCACGCGCGCCCTTGACGACGTCCCTGTCGCAAGAGCAACCTCGCCCCAGGAGTGCGATCAAAATCGCGCGGTGTCCGGCGCACAGGACACCCGGCATATCGAGGGATGAAAGAGCGCCTCCCGGGCATGATGAGCCCTCTCTTCGAGGCGAGGACCTCGGCTTTGTGATGAGCCGGTGGTGAGCCCCATGGTGGGAACTCGGAGGGGAACCCACCATGCGAGATCGAATCGGGCTCAAAACGTGCCCCTGTTGTGTGGAGACGGCGGGGGCTTACTGGCCATCGCGGGCCTTCGATACCCGCTTCGTGGGGATTTTCGGAGCTTGTAAGCTTCGACGCCGAAGATCGGCATCATGGCGCCAGATCGTGGGTAGCTGGTCGTTCCACCCTGTCCCTGACAGGCCACTCGGTGAAACCGAGGACGGAGGGCGGCCTGCGGCCGGAGGCGCGGACCGGTCGGCCTGAGGGCGGACTTAGTCGGATGCAAACAGAACGAATCGCGATCCTGATTCCATTGGCAGCCGGCGCAAGCGCCATTGTCGTGCACAATCATGATCCACGCGCTCGCCTTGGGCGGGACTGTAGCCCTCGTTCGCCGCGAGAGAAAACTCGGCCGAACAGGCACAAGCTTCTGGATCGATGTTGCGATCGTTGCGGTGGCGATCTCCTTCGCCCTCGCCGCTCACTTGGTGGAGATCGCGTTGTGGGCGGTATTGTTCGTGATCTGCGGTGAATTTCCTGAGCTCGGAGCCGCATTCAATCACTCTGCCGTGAACTACACGACCCTTGGTTACGGTGATGTGATAATGACACCGTCGTGGAGATTGCTGGGACCGCTGGAAGCAGCAAATGGAATGCTCATGTTCGGTGTCTCGACGGCCATGATCTTTGCCGTCATTCAGCGGTTGGTTGAGGCTAGATTTGTGGATCTCAGGGATTGAGCATCCACACGTCCGGGCTAGTCCCGAGGCGCTTGTTGTTTTCCGCCGTGCAAGCACTTACGACGGTGACTGAGGCCACACATCAACAACGCTAGGCTTACGAGCGCAGTTTTGCTCGGAAGGCGTTTGTAGAACAAATGCCGGCAGCCGTTGGATGTTCTTGGATGGATTTCACATTACGGTTGGCGAGAGCGAGGCTCTGGCTCCCACCTTTGCCGAACTCCTCCGGCAGATTGCCCTGAAGAAGTAGAGTCTTCCCGGGCTAAACCCCTCCACCCGCGCGACGGCCGCGTGGTCTCGGTCGCCACGGTGGTCGAGATCGGCGGGGACTCGCAGGGACAACGCACGATTCTGGGCGCGATGGCTGCCCTGCACGTGGTCGATGCCGGCACTTCGCTCAGCCAGAGGGCGAGGTGCCGCGCGGGAGCACCTCCTCAAGGTGGATTGTCTCATTCCATAAATCTTCGGAAGCCTGTGCCTCTTCTGTGCCTCAGATCCGGATGCTTGAGTCTCAAAACCTTTGGCGCAAGCTCATGGGGGTTCGATCCCCCTTCGGCACCATTCAAATCAGCCTCTTCGAGATCGCTGGTCCCTCGGTAGGGCGATCGTTCCGCCCCTAATTGTGCCCGTTCTGTGCCCGTCAAGGGCACGCAGGGCCTGAGCACCGCGTGACGTGAACGCGGTCATGGGCAAAGGGACGATTGATGCGGGGCATCCTGCGGGGAAATGTGTGAGTGGGTCAGTATTACTTCAACGGACGCCTAGCCGACCGGACGCAATGAGACTGCTACGCAGTCGGCTCCGAAGAGATCGGACGCGGCCGCCTGGTAGGTCCAGCGATTGAAAAAGACGACCTTTGACGACCTAGCTGAGTATGGACAAGAACGAGTGGCTCTCATCGCGTGACGGCGAGAAGCGCATGGTCGCGTGAAGCCTTCGAGTTCGTGTCCGATAAGTTCGCCGTCGTCCTAGGCGCCCGGCGTCACGTTGCACGCCGAGATGTTATCGCCGAGTCAGAGCCGAGTCGATCGGACGGGACGGCGGATAGCGGAAGGCTCCGTCAACTATGCGTCATGTGGCCTATGCTCCAGTGTGACCACCCTCTGCGCCCGACTTCCTTACCATGCTCTCCGGACGCGGCCAAAGTCCGTGGAAGTTCTAAGATCTAGCACTCGATCTTTAACCACTCTTGGACTATTAGAGACCCCGGCACAGTATTGTCACTGTGCAGCTGATTTTGATTGGGGATCTGGGGATTGGACCCGGAATTCCCAGAGGTCCGATCCTGAAGTAACGCGCCAGATCTCCCTGGTTTCGATGTCCGGGGCGGCGCTTTTCTCCAGCAGTGATCACCCTTTATCCGCGCCATAAGCTCTCACGACTGGTCGATGGGTGACGGCGCCGATACCGAGATGAAGCGGGGCGTGCAGCTCCGAGACGCCCTAGAGACTAACCCATGCCATTTCGAGAGGGCGAAAGGGAGAGGGATTAACGTCGCCGGCGGGGATCTCGTCTCCGTTGTGCAGGAGGACCCCCACCATCGGAACATCACCCCGATTCCACTATCTACTCTTTAGATTCTTGGCCTATGGCGTACCATCCATTCCAGTTTTCGATTTAGGACGGATGCGCCTATCTCTCTTTATGGTCATCTCTGTCCCCGGCTGCAGCGTCCGTCACCGCGCCGTAGCCAGGGGCAATTTCACGTGAACCAAGAGGGCGAGCCAGAGGCGGTTTAACAGCCTTTGGTATATCCCTGTACCAAGATCGCGCAGGTGCTTACTTCATAGCGCTGAACCGCCTGTGGCGCAGCACACGAAACCACTAGGCTGGACGCGAACAGTAGAGAGTGGATGGCTCGGGGGCCGCAAGCAACCGTCACCTGAGCGGTGTAGATGTCAAGGGCCGTGGTCCCATTCGGATTATCGCCGGTGCTGTTGGAGTTGTCAGCCCAACTGCGCCAGAACGAGCCGTTGGCGTAGGTCATCTTGTCATAGTCGCCACAGTTGAAGGAGGCGTCGACCAAGCAACTGATTGTCCCGGTACTGATCTCGAAAATTGGGGCTAAACGAGAGACCGCCGTCATCGGTGACCGCGCCAAATACCTGTGAGTGTCGTATCCGTGGCGGAGTTGCGGGCGTCGTACCACGTGACGGCGACATCTCCGGTGGTTCTGGTCCACAGCGATGGCCGGCTGGATCTGGCTGTTTGAGGTGGCGTCATCGTTCACCCTGACTGGCGCGCTCCAAGTCGTGCCGTTATTGTCCGAGAAGCGCACAAAGATGTTGGTGTCGTTGCTGCTTTGTCGAGGGTGCATCGACATACACCGCGTAAAGACGGCCATTGTGGGACCCGCCGCTGATATCCCAGGCCAGATTCGCCTCGGCGTCGATTGTGCGATTGGGTTGAGGCGGAACCGGACGGAAGCCTCCGACATTGGTGCCGGTAACGCTACCCTGCGCACCGAACCCTCCCGCCGATAAGCCATCCGCGTCGAGATTGAACCTGATCGTGTCAGGGCCCGCACCGCTCCCGTTGTTCTGATAGACTACGGCGACCTGCCCGGAGGGTCCGATGGCGATGTCACCGAAGTCACCGGGCGTGGTGGCGTTGCTGGTTTCCGGGCGCCGCTTGAAGAGAGGAGAACGCACCGACCGAGTTGAAGCCTGTTACCGGCGCACCCGCCGCGACGATCTGGCCGGCCAGGTTGGTAAACGAGACCCAAACGCTGTTCGGCGCCGACGGCGATGGAGGGTTGGTCGGCGCCGTTCGCTATGAGAGTGCTGACATTCCCAAAAGTAGCACCGCCGTCGGTGCTCCGCGCAACTAATGACGCTCTGCGATGGCGACGGATTCCCAAACCGCGTCAGGAACAGGTTCCCGAATCGGTCCCAGGCCGTTTGGACGTCGCCGAGACTGGTCCCGAGGCGCTCAGGTTGCTATTGGCCCATGTCACGCCGCCATTTGTACTGCGAAGTGTCCTACCCCGCTGACGGTATCGGATTCGAACAATTGCAATGGATTGGCGGGATTGACCGAGATCGTCGATTCCGCTTGATTCCCCGCCGCCCTGGTGATGTTGACATTGGGCCCGACCGTGATGATCGGCGAAGCGAGAACCTGTGTTGTCCCCACGGCAAAGAAATAGTGCCGCCCCAAATAATTCTTCATCCGGTATTTCCTCCTTGAAGGTTCTGTATCGGAGACCTGGCCGACGGCAATTGCTGAAGCAGCGAGGATTGCGGCGCGCGAGAGGATAGATGGGATGAAGCGGCTGGCCTCTCGCTTGACGTGGTTGTGCACGAGGCCCAGTTCGTAGAACACGTTGGCATTCCGGTCGGTGAGGTCGGCGAGGGCGACCGTGCAGGGAGTCGATGTTCTCAAACACGTCCTGCAGCTGAAGAACGCCCCGGTCTGAAGATCTCGTCGGCTCGCAAAGGCACGGGCCCTTCACTTCGATGGCCGGCTGATAGATCTCGCGATAGTACTCGTCGAAGGGTTCCCCGAAGGGCGAGATAACAAAGCAGACCGGCCGGAGTTCGCTCATTTCCCGAGTAGCCTAGGTGGATGAGGCCATTTGGCTCGCCGCTTGACGTGGTGCCATCGCTGCCCGACAAAGCACGCGCGGTCGAGGAAAGTCAGCACTAGCTCCACCTCCAGCGGCGGCTGCCCCCCCTTGTGGTCCCCGCCCCCATGACGTGTCTGCCAGACTCGGACGCGGAACGCCCGAGGAGCCCGATGCCACAGTGCACATTAGCGATTCTCGCGGGTCGAGCGAGCCGGCTCGCGTGACCGACATGCTAGGCTAGACAGACCGCCACCGTCGATCGGCGGCCGGACCGGCCGAGATCAGCACGAATGCCACCTGGCGCGCCGGGTTTGGCGGGCGGGGGCCGGAACTCCACCATGAGGTTCCAGATGGCACCATGGAATAAACCTTCCGACCTGTGCCTTCTCCTGTGTCTCAGATCTGTTCAAAATAGTGTTGTGGTGGTGAGGGCCTGGAGCAGAAGCTGTTGATTTGAATTGGCGCTTTCCGCAGTAGACCGGATGCTTGAGTCTCAAAAGCCTTTGAGCGCAAGCTCATGGGGGTTCGATCCCCCTCCCGGCACCAACACTTCGACCCGGTGTCCCTGTAGCGCACGCCTCGCGGGTCGGCTACTATCTCCCTCATCGCGATCATTCAACCCGCTGTTCTGGGAGGCGCGGCCATGCAGACCAACGGTCAGACGGAAGCCCGGAAGCTTCACTCTCGCCTGAGCCACCCCGTCATCGACGCCGACGGGCACTGGATCGAGTATGGTCCGGTCATGCGCGAGGAATTCCGGCGCATCGGCGGCGAGGCGGCGGCGGAAGCCTACGACTTCGCCAGCCAGCGCGTCCCCAACTCGCTCAAGATGTCGCTGCCCGAGCGGCGCCGGCGCCGGGTCGGCCAGGAGGCCTTCTGGGGCTCGCCGAGCGAGAACGTGCTCGACCGGGCGACCGCCATGCTTCCGCGCCTGATGTACGAGCGCCTGGACGACCTCGGCATCGACTTCTGCGTCGTCTACCCGACGGCCGGGCTCGGTTACCACCGCATGCAGGACACCCGGCTGCGCCGCGCCATCTGCCGCGCCTACAACGTGTTCGCCGCCGACCAGTTCCGCGGGCTCGAGGATCGCATCATTCCCGCCGCCATCATCCCCATGTACACGCCCGAAGAGGCGATCGAGGAGATCGAGTTCGCGTCGAAGCAGCTCGGCTACAAGGTCGATCATGGTGGGCGGCCTCATGCGCCGGCCCATCCCCGCCCTCGCCGAGGACGAATCCCGACGCCGCGCGCCTCGTCGAGTGGTACGACGTGATCGGCATCGACAGCGACCACGACTACGATCCCGTGTGGGAGAAGTGCCGCGAGCTCAAGATCGCGCCCAGCTTCCACAACGGCGCGCGCTCCATCCTCCTGCGCAACTCGCCGTCGAACTTCTGCTACAACCACATCGGCCACTTCGCCTCGGCCGGCCATGCCGTGTGCAAGGCCCTCTTCTTCGGCGGGGTCACGCGCCGCTTCCCGGATCTCAACTTCGCCTTCCTCGAGGGTGGCGTCGGCTGGGCCTGCATGCTCTACGCCGATCTCATCGGCCACTGGGAGAAGCGCAATCGCCAGGCCATCGAAAGCACCAACCCGAGCAATCTCGACCGCGCCGCCCTGCTCCAGTACACGCAGAAGTACGGCCTCCCCGCCATGGCGGACGCGGTGCGCCGCGGCGACGGGCTCGAGGGCGACTCGAACTCGACGCTGACCGGCGGCATCGAGGATCTCGACGACTACTTCCGCTGCAAGATCGCGGGCAAGCAGGACATCCGCGAGCTGTTCGTGCCGCGCTTCTACTTCGGCTGCGAGGCCGACGACCCCGTCAACGCGATGGGCATTCAACAAGGGCGCGAACCCGATGGGCGCGCGCCTCAACGCCATCTTCAGCTCGGACATCGGGCATTTCGACGTGCCGGACATGACCGACGTGGTCCCCGAGGCTTACGAGCTCGTCGAGCACGGGCTCCTCAACGACGACGACTTCCGCGACTTCATGTTCGCCAACGCCGTGCGCTTCTGGGGTGAGGTCAGCCCTGACTTCTTCAAGGGGACGTCGGTGAGGGCGGCTGCGGAAGTGCTGCCTCCGCCAAGGAGGCGTACGCGCCTGAGGCGACCTCGCGGATCAGGCGAGCGTTCGGGATGGCCGCCGCGGTACGTAGCTCGCGCGACGCTAGACCGGCGTGCGCCACTCCGGGTGAGGCGCCGAGCCGTCGCGCACCGCCCGGAAATAGGCGTCGCGGACCTTGGCGGTGAGGGGCCCATGACGCCTTCGCCGACGGGCCGCCGGTCCACGGACAGGATCGGCGTGACCTCGGCCGCGGTGCCCGCGAAGAAGCGCCTCGTCCGCCACGTAGAGCTCAGTGCGGTCGATCTCGCGCTGCTCCACCGTCACCCCGAGCGACTCGGGAACAGGGCTGAGCAGGGTGGAGCGGGTGACGCCCTCGAGGATGTTGCTCGTCACCGATGGCGTCATCGGCTGGTCGTCCCGCACCAGGAAGAGTGTAGCCGGGCCCTCCGCCACGCTGCCGTCGCTGTTGAGCAGGATCGCGTCGTCGTAGCCGTCGGTCTTGGCCTGGAGCAGGGCGAGCCGGCTGTTCTGGTAGTTGGCGGCCGCCTTGACCCGCGCGGGAATGGCGTTGTCGGCGGTGCGGTGCCACGAGCTCACGGCCACGTGGAGGCCGGTGCTCTCGAAGTAGCGAGTGGTGGGGATGGGTGCGATCACGTAGCCCACCGGCTCGCGCGAGCGGAGCCCGCCGTCGTCGGTGTCCACGAACACGATCAGCCGGACGTGGAGATCCTCGTGGAGATCGTTGGCCCGGATCACCTCGAGCACTTCGCGCTCGAAGCGAGCGGCGATCCGCGGGCAGAGGAATGCGCGCGATCTTGGCCGATCGCTCGAGGCGCCGCAGGTGCTCCCGGAGCCGGAAGACGTAGAGCTGCTGGTCCGCGTCGCTCCAGTAGGCGCGCATGGCCTCATAGACGCTGGCCGCGTACTTCATGGCCGTCGAGAGCACGTGCACGCGCGCGTCTTCGTACGGGATGATCGCGCCGTTCATGTTCAGCAGCTGAGGTTTGGCCATGATGGAACTCCTCGCCCGGGATAGCCGCGGGCCGCTGTCGATGCTGTGGGTACTTCGCTCTTCGCTTGGCGCACGTCGCTGATCGAGCGCCGGACATTGCTGCGCTCGTGAGCGCCACATGTATAACAGTCAAGCACCACTCTTGCCAATCGTCAGCTCCGGTCGTCGCGCTCGACGCTTTCACTGCTGAACCGTCCCTCGAGCGACGACCTGCGATCGCGGCGGCGGAGCGCACGAGGCTCCTACTCGACCTCCACGATCAGCTCCACCTCGACGGAGACGTTCGACGGCAGCGAAGAGGAGGCCCACGTCGGAGCGCGCGTGGCGCCGGCACTCGCCGAAGAGCTTCACGAGAGAGGTCAGAAGCGCCGATCGATGACCGCGGAGTGCGCCGTGAAGTCACCACCGCCCGCATTCACGAGGCCCACCACCTTGATCACCCGGGTCGACCCTGTCGAGCGAGCCCACCACCTGCTTGACGCAGGCGAGGCAGTTCAGCGCCGAGTCGCGGGCCGAGAGATAGGCGTCCTCCGCGCTCACGTCGCGGCCGACCACGCCCGCGTAGCGGCGCACCTCCGTTGATCCTCGCCGTCTGCCCCGAGGTGTAGACCGGGTTCCCCATCCGGGCCGCGGGCATGTAGTTGCCCACGGGCGTCGGCTGCTGCCGGCAGCTCGAGCCCCATGTCGGCCAGGCGTGCCTCGATCCGTGAGGCTCTCTGACGTGGTGGCGGCCATGGCCTCCAGCCGATCCGCTCGGCTTCGGCCAGCATACCCTCGTGGCCCGAGACGACCTGCTGGGGATCTCGACCAGATCGAGGATGCGGTCGAAGTCCTTGAAGCCGGATCCGGTGAGAGAACGCACACGACCGACTCGTCGCGGCCGATCGTCCCTTCCCGAACGCCGCGCCGCACCGCAGCCACGGTGACGGCGCCGCTCGGCTCGATCGATGAGCCCTTCCTGGCCGAGCAGGCGCACCGCCTCGATGATGTCCGCTTCCTCCGCCCACCGCGGCGCCCGTTGGAAGCGCGGATGGCCGCTGACGCCTGATCGCCGAGCAGCCAGGGGTCGGCCGCGGCCAGCGCGCTCGCGATGGTGGACTGCTTGTCCACCGGGGCGACCGCGGCAGACCTTTCTTCCAGGATTCCACGATGGGCGCGCACGCCGCGACCACCTGCCGTCATCATGGGCAGGCGATCGACCAGCCAATGGCGCGCAGCTCGTTGAAGCCTTCCAGGTCTTGACGAGGACATCCCGCCCGCCGCCGGGTGCAGCACGCGATCGGGCGCGCGCCAGTCCAGGTCCTGGGCGATCTCGTACGCATAGGTCTTCTTGCCCTCGTAGCGGAACGGGTTGTCGGTGCCGCAGTCGTACCACTTGACGCGCCCGCTGCCGATCAGACGCCGGTACATGGCGTTGATCTGCGAGTAGTGGCCGTCGACCCGAATGAGCCGCGCCCCGAAGAACACCGCCTGCGCCATCTTGGGTACCGGGGTGTCCTTGGGGCAGAACACCACGCTCTGCAGTCCGGCCCGGGCCGCGTAGGCGGCGGTGGACGAGCGCCTTGCTTGCCGGTGGAGTCGCAGGAGAGAACTCCGTAGCCGAACTCGACGGCCTTGGTCGCCGAGACGGTGATCGAGCGGTCTTTCAGCGAGCCGGTGGGATTGGCCGCATCGGACTTGAGCCAGAGCTCGCGTACGCCGCAGGCGCGGGCGAGCCGCTCGAGCGGAGAAACGGCGTGCCGCCTCGCCCAGGGTGACGATGCGGGCGGGATCGAGCACGGGCAGCAATTCCGTCCAGCGCCAGACGCCCGCGGGACGCCGGGCGATGGCGTCGCGATCCACCTCGCGACGCGAAGCGGGCAGAGGTCGTAGCGGGCCTCGAGCAGGTTGTGGCAGCTCGGGCACAGGAGGAGATCCTGGTCCGGCGGATACGCAGGCACGGCAGCCGAGACAGTCGAAGCCGGTGAAGTACATGGATGTCCTCGTGATGTCGCGACGCGGGCCGCTCACGGCGACCGGCGGGCGAGCAGGAGCGGGGTGAGCAGAAGCACGCTGGCCACGATGATTACCGTGGAGATGGCGGGCAGGATCGGCGTGATCTCGTAGAGGATGGCGTCCCAGACCTTCACGGGCAGCGTCTTGGTCCGGACGCCACTGATGAACGAGGGTGACCACCACCTCGTCGAACGAGACGTTGAAGGCGAAGAGCGCGCTGCCCAGCACGGCGAGCCGGATCTGGGGACAGCGTCACGCGGAGGAAGGTCCGCGGCGGATTGCCGCCGAGGCTGCGGGACGCCTCCTCGAGGCTGAGGTCGAGGCTCTGGAGCGCGCTGCCGACGAGCACGACCACGAACGGGAAGGCGAGCACGCTGTGGGCGAGGACGAGGCCGCTGATGGTTCCGACCAGCCCGCCTGGGAGAAAACGAAGTAGAGAGCCACCGCGAGCACGATGCTCGGAACAATGCGCGGGGCGATCAGGCAGCGCCTCGAGCACGGCGCGCCGCGGACCGCGAACGCGGCGGAGCCCAGGCGGCCAGCGTCCCCATCGTGGTGGCGACCACGGTGGTGCCGAGAGCCACCTGGAACGAGCGCCCGAGGGCGGCCATCCACTCTGGGCTCGAGAAGAAGCGCCGGTACTGGCTCAACCCAGGTCGCGCGGGATCAGCTCGAAGACCATGGACGAGCTGAACGACGATGGGGATGACCGACAGGCACGGGAACGGCCAGGAACGAGCACGCGGCGCCGCCCAGCGTGCCGAGCGCGGCCATCGCGACCTACCGCCGGAGCTTTCTGTGCAGGCGCATCACGCGGAAGCCCGTTCTCGGCAGGCGGCCGCCGAGCAGGCGGATGTAACCAGAAGTAGAGCAGCGAAGCGTCCCATCGAGCAGCGTATTGGCGAGCGCGAAGGCGAGGGGCCAGTTCAGTACCTGGCGCACGCTGAACTCGATGAGGTTGGAGATCATCATCTGCTTCAGCCCGCCCAGCAGGGCCGGCGTGATGATAGAATCCGAGCGCGACGATGAAGACCAGCAGCCCGCCCGCCGCCGAGCCCGGGCAGGCTGCAGCGGCAGGGTGACCCGCCAGAATGTCCTCAACGATCCTCCGCCCGAGACTGGCGCGAGGCCTGGCGCGGCTCCGGCGGAATGGCGAGCAGGCGCTGAGGACGGGAAGATCATCGTACGGGGAGCAGCATGTTGACCATGGCGATGAGCACGCCCGCCTCGTTAGTGCATGAGGTCGAGCGGGCTGCGAATCAGGCCGAGCCGCCCCAGCGCGCTGGTTCAGGAGCCCGGTCTTCTGGAGGAGGATCATCCAGATGTAGTTCCGCACGTTTAGCACGCTCAGGAAGAACGGCACGATCACGCAGCAGGAGCAACACCTGACGGGTCCGCGGCCGCACCGAGGCGAGGAAGTACGCGGCGCAGGTAGCCCAGGAGGCACGCGCACCGGGGTCGATGAGCAGCGCTGATCTTGAGGGTGATCCAGAACACGCGCCCGTAGACGGGGACCGATCCACATCCGGGCGTAGTGGTCCAGAGTGAAGGCGGAGCGAACATCGCTGCCCTGCAGGACGCGCGCCGAGGGGCAGCGCGAAGAGCACGATCAGGAAAGCGAGGGCGGGGCGAGGAGAAGGGCGGTGGAGAGCCGGGAGCGCGCGCCCGCCGCACGATCAGGCCAGCACCACGCGCGTCCGCGATGGCGGCGCTGCGCGCGCCGAGAGGGATCACTGGTTCAGGTCCGAGCTCGGCCACCTCCGCGCGATCGGCGGCGAGCTCCGACACGCTGGACGAGAAGCATCCACGAGGGCCTCCCGGTCCACCGCGGGCCGGCCGCGCATGCGCATCGAAGAGACCGATGCGCGCGGACCTCCGGATCATGCGCCTCCGCATCGCGACGGTCGAAGGGGCTACGCGGAACACGACATCGTCCAGCGCCTCCACGAGCACGCCGCCGAGCGCCGAACATGACCACCGGACCGAACTGCCGGTCGCGCAGCACGCCGACCACCGTCTCGACGCCGGCGCTCGATCATCGGGGTGACGAGCACGCGCGAGGTCACTGGCTCCGACGCGCGCTGCGGCGTCCATCAGCTGCCGCCATGCCGTCGGCGGCCGCCTGGGGACCGCGAATACCCAGGAGCACTCCGCCGATGCCGCTCTTGTGCGACGACGCCGCGGGCCACGAGCTTGAGCGCCGCCGGCGGCCCGAGCGCCTCCCACCGCCGCCGCGGTTTCGGCCGCGCTGGCCGCCACGCGCCAGGGGAGGAACCGGGATGCCGTACGAGGGCCAGCAGCTCGCGGCACTCGGGCTCGGGGCAGGACGTCGCCGGAATCGGCCCGAGAAGCAGACGGGTCGACGCGGACTCGGCTCCGGATGCGAGCGGCGGCCGGGACCACCCGCTGCGGCTCCGCGCGCCTGCGCATGCTGCCACTAGAGCTCCCATGGCGCGGGCCGACGCTTCGAGCAGATCGATAGATCACGGGATGCCGGCGCGCGCGAAGGGGCTCGAGCGCGGGCAGCGAGCTCGGCTCCGTAGATGGTGTGAACGATCACCGGGCTTGCCTCGCCGTTTCACCACGAGGCCACCTCCAGAGCGGCGCGCGCACTCTCGCCGGCCCAGCTCTTCGGTGGCGATCTTGAAATAGCCGCCGAAGTGCCCGCGATGAGCGGCCCCGCCGATGGCCGGGTCGCCCAGCGCGATGTCTAGGACGCGCGGCACGACTTCCGGCTCCTCTTCGGCCACGCCGGCGAAGTCGACGGGATTCTGGATGCCGCTGCCGCGGGAAGCACAGCGGCCAGCGCGTCGAGCGTGGCCGGAGACAGCGGGGGAACCGCGAGCCCCGCCTTGTCGGCGGCGTCGGCCACGATGGTGGCGTGGCCACCGCCATCCGAGATGACGACCACCGCGCCCGGATGAGGCGCGGGCAAGAGCCAGAGCCATGGCCGCGTCCCAGGCCTCCTCGCTGTCGGTCACACGAAGGATGCCGCATTGCCGGAGCGCCGCCGCGACCACGCGGTGCCGGCCGGCGAGCGCGCCGGTGTGCGACAGCGCCGCCCGGCCCGCTCTCGGTTCGCCCGGCTTCAGCACCACCGACCGGCTTCGGATTTGGAAGACGCCGCATCAGCTCCCAGATCGGCGCGGCCTTCTCCTGTCTCGAAGCCTTCGAGGTAGGCCACGATCACCCGCGTGTCCGGGTCGGCCTGCAGGTACTCCGAGGTACTCGGGGATGCGCAGGTCGGCGGCATTGCCCACCGTGATGAGCTTCGCTCATGCCCAGGCCCTTCTCGCGCGCGAACTGCACGAAGGTGAGGGCCATGTTGCCGCTCTGCGAGAGCACCGCGATGGGGCCGGCAGGCACGCCCCAGCCGAGCACGTTCACGCGGCCCGACGGCGCTGAAGAGCCCGGCGCAGTTGGGGCCGATCATCCGCCCGCCGGCCTCACGGAGCTGGCGGGTCATCGCACTCGCTCGAGCCGCTTGCCTTCCTCTCCCGGTCTCGCCGAAGCCGGCGGTGATGACCACAACCGCCGGCACGCGAAGCTCCGCGCAGTCGGTCAACGCGCCGGGCACGAGATCCGGGCGAACCAGGATCACGGCCAGATTCGGGCGGGCGTCGGGCAGCTCCCGCAAGGACCGGTACGCCTTGTGGCCGAGGATCTCAGTGGCCGTGGGGTGAATCGGATAGAAGGCCGCCCGGGAAGCCGGCCTCGACCATGCTCCGCCAGCGGCGCCACCCGCCTTGTGCGAGGACGGTGGAAGCGCCGATGACGGCCACGCTGCCGCGGGTTGGCGAAGTAGTCCGAGGGCGTGTCGGCTCACTCGGCCCTCGAACCGGGGCGTGCGCTTCTCCGCGAAGGCCCGCGGGCCTTCCTTGGAGTCCGCGGTCTCGTGGATGAGCGCGGTGACCGTGCTGTAGAAGCGGAGCGCATCGTCCGGATGCTGGTGGAGCGATCGCCACGCCAGCTCCTTGGTGATCTTGATGGCGAGGGGGCCGTTCTGGCTGATCCGCTCGGCGATCTGCTCCGCCGTCGGGGAGCAGCGCGCTCGGCGCCACCACCCGGCTCACCAGCCCGATCTCCCGGGCCCGGCGCCGCGTCGATGCGCTCGCCGGTGAGCAGCATCTCCATGGCCATCGACATCGGCACGGTGGTGGGAGCCGCATCGCCCCGAAGCCGTGGAGGATGCCCAGCGAACTTCCGGGCATCCGAACGAGGCGGTGGCTCGGACGCGATGCGGATGTCACAGCCAAGCGCCAGCTCGAGCCCCCGGCCAGGCAGTAGCCGTTGACGGCGGCGATGCACGGGTTTGCTCACCTGCAGCTTCTGCCCGAGCCGGTACTGGATCTCCGAATGCCACAGCTCGCTGATGCCGCCGGCGTGCGAGCCGCCGTGCATCTGCTTGAGATCGGCGCCGCGCGCAGAACGCCTTGTCGCCCGCGCCGGTGACGATGGCCACGCGGCGTCAGCGTCGGCGTCGAATTCCTGGATGCCGGCCGCAGCGCCTGGGCCGTGGGCAGGTCGAAGGCGTTCATCGCCTCGGGCCGGTTCAGCGTGATGCGGACGATCGGACCCTTCGGATCGTAGAGGACGGTGCTCATGGGCTTGCTCGCTCCTATCTCAGGCGCCATTCGTTCCCACTGCTCGGTGACCTTGTCGAGGTTGGGGCCCCACCAGTCACCGCTGAGGAGGAAGCCCTTCCAGAACGTTCTCCGGGTCGGACGACGAGGAGCGGGCGCAGCTTGGGGTTCACGAGGGCGGCCGCATTTGCTGTTGGTGGGGCCGAAGGCCACGTACTGGTGAGATCGGCCTGGGGCTTCGGCTGGAGCGCCCAGTTGATGAACCGCATCGCGTTCTGGGAGTTAGGCGCGCCGCGCGGCACCACCACGCCTCGTACGTGAGGCGCGGCCCCCTCGTAGCTGATGCCGAGCGGCTCGCCCTCGAAGACAGGAAGGTGATGGAGCGCGTCCACGGCGTCATGGTGATCTCTCCCGACTCTGAAGCAGCACGCCGGGCTGCGGGAACTGGCTCCACCAGACCTTCGACCGCCGGCTTGATGCGGTCGAGGCTCTTGAACGCGCGCGCCGACGTCGAGCGGATAGAGCTTGTCGCTTCGGCACCCGTCCGCGATCAGGGCGAACTCGAGGGAATAGGGCGGGGCGTTGTACATGACGCGCGGATGCCCGGGCACTCTTTGCTGGATCCCAGTAGTCCATCCAGGTCTTCGGCTCCTTGCCGGCGGGTGCGCCTTGGTGCTGTAGGTCAGGCAGCATCGGGATGGTGACCGCAGCCGACGGCGTACTCGCGTCACCAGGTTGGCCTGATGTCCTTGGCGTTGATCACGCCATAGTTGAGCTTCTGGCAGCGAGGCCGTCGCCGGACCGCGGTGTAGCGCAGGCGGTCGGGGATGGAGATCAGGTCCCACTCGACGTTCTTGGACTGCACCTGGGCGCGGAGCTTGGCCAGGTCCACCCCGGTGGTCTGGACCACCTTGATGCCCGATCTCCTTCTCGAACGGCTCGAAGAGGCGCCTTGGTCTGGCCGTCCTGGTATCCGCCGCCGAAACCGACGAACACCAGCTCGTTCGCCGCTCCTTCGCGGTGGTGATGATGTTGGGGAAGGCCACGCTGGCCGCGCGCCGTCGCGGTCGCCAGTCAGGAACGCTCGACGTGAAGGACGTGTCGGCTCTCATCTCTCCTCCTGTCTTGTTGCTGTCTGGTCATGTCTGTTGTCTGGTTCTGCCCGGTGTCAGGCGCTCACGGTGAGACTGTCGCTCCGGATCCCATCCGACGGTCACGCTCTGGCCACGGCGGCAGCGCAGGCCGGTGGACGGCGCCAGGGTCTTCGCCCAGAGCTCGTCGCCGGTCTCCAGCGACCACGCGATACTTCACGAGATCGCCGACGTAGAGGACTTCCAGCACTTCCGCGGCATAGCGGTTCACCGCATGCTTCCGCGTCGGCGCCGATCGCACGTGCTCGGGCCGGATCACGATGTGGGCGGCTGCGGCGCCGCCCGCCCCGCCGTCGGTCGGATGCGGGAGGCCCTTGGCGTGGTGAAGGTCAGCAGGCCGCGCTTCGGCCTCCGGACGAGGCTTCCCACCAGCAGGTTCGACTCGCCGATGAAGTCGGCCACGAACTGCGTGGCCGGGCGCTGATACACCTCGAGGGCGAGCCCAGCTGATGGAGCACGCCCCCGTCCATGACCGCGATCACGTCGGACATCACGAGGGCCTCGACCTGGTCGTGAGTCACCGAGACCGTGGTGATGCCGAGCCGCTGCTGGAGCCGCCGCACCTCCACCTGCATGGTCTCGCGGAGTCGCTTGTCGAGCGCGCCCAGCGGCTCGTCCATCAGGAGGACGCGGCGGCTCGAAGACGATGGCGCGGGCGAGCGCCCACGCGCTGCTGCTGGCCGCCGAGAGCTGATGCGGATAGCGGGCCTCGTAGCCCTGCAGGCGCGCACGAGATCGAGGGCCGCCTCCACGCGACTGCCGGATCTCCGTCTTCCCGCTCCGGCGCATCTCGAGCGGGTAGGCGATGTTCTGGAAGACCGTGAGGTGAGAGGAAGAGGGCGTACTGCTGGAACACGACTCCGATGTTGCGCTTGTGGGCCGGCCGCTCGGTGATGTCCACGTCGGCCACCAGGATCTGGCCCTCGGTGGGCTCCTCGAAGCCGGCGATCATGCGAAGCTCGTGGTCTTGCCCGATCCGCTGGGCCCGAGGAGCGTGAGCAGGCTTCCCCCGCACCCGGAACGACACGTCGCTCACCACCCGGGTGGCCCCGAACTGCGCTGGACGGATTACGCACCTCGAGAGCGGCGGCGCGGATGTGGAGCCTGGCAGTCTCCAGCCATGTCTGCCTCCTTATCGCCGGAGAAGCCCGTGGGGGTCCACGCGCCGGCGCAAGATGTCGAGCTCCTCGACGGTGGGGGCGTCGGTGACGGGCACCCGGTCCGGCACGAGCAGCTCGAACCCGTGTCCGCGCGCGGACGTCGTCGACCGAACAGCCCGGATGCACCGAGCGGAGGCCGCAGGCGCTTGGTCGTCTCCTCGAAATCGAGCACGGCGAGCGGCGTGATGCAGTGGCGCGGTCCGCCTCCCGGCAGAGCCGAGGCGGCGCCGGGCGTCGGACCGCCCTCTCCCAGCCGACCGTCGCTCACGTAGTCGCAGCGCGGGACGAAGACGCGGGGAGAGTGCTCGTTCACGAAGAGATAGAACCGGCGCACATGGGACGCATTGGTGGTGGTGGCGATGGCGCCGGGGCCGCGCAGGGTGAGCTGCCGATGGATCTCGGTCCGAGACCGATCAGGTTCGAGTTTCCGAAGGCGTCGATCTGGAGCGCGCCCACGAAGAACACGGAGTCCCGCCGGCTCTTCTGGTACATGACGATCTCGTTGTCATTGAAGTAGGCTTCGGCCCAGCGCGCGCCGCGCCAGTCGGTGAGCAGCTCGAAATACTCCATGACCGGCGTGTGGTAGAGGTTGGTCCGCGTGTGGGCCACCATCACCCGCATGCTCGGCCCGTGGTGGAGGTGGGCGAGGAGCGCCCCCGCGCGGATCACGGGAAGGTTGGTGCCGACGAACACCTCCTCGCCGTCGGCGATGTCGCGGCGATGAAGGTCGCCATGAGCTCCTTGATGGAAGGGGCGTCCATCAGTATTCCCGAGAGCGAGGAGCCGGCGCAGGCCGACGGCTTCGAGATACTCGACGTGGTCGGCGGGGTCCGGACGTAGCGATCAGAGATAGCGCTCGAACGGGCCGCGGTCGCCGTTCCGGGCATAGGCACGGCCGGCCTCGACGAGCAGCGCGATGTGCGGGCGGTCCTCCAGGTAGAAGCCGGGGCTCGAGAACGGGTGGGCCCCGAAGGGAGCGCGGACCACTCCGTGGGCGAGGAGCGCGGTTCGCTCGGGCGCGCGGCGGATCTCCTCGTTCGACACCACCTTCTCGACCTGGACCAGGGTGCGGGTGGCCGCGCGCCACAGGAGACGATCGGCGTAGCCGCGTCCCCACGAACTGCACGTTGCCGTAGGCGTCGGCCTGGGCCGCGTGGAGCAGGGCCAGGTCCGGCTCGATGGCGGGCACGGCGAGAGAGTCTCGCCGTGCACCGGGTCGGTGAAGAGCTTGAGGTCCGGATTGACTTCCGGATAGGAGGTAGCCCACGCCGCCGCGGGGTGGGCATGAACGGCAAGCATCTGGCCCGCGGCCTGGAGACCGGCAGTAGTACTGCCCCTCGTCACACTCCCACACCTCGATCTTCCCGCCCTCGGCCGCCGCCCGGTAGAAGGGGCCGATCGACGCCAGCGCCTCCGCGCCGACGTAGGGGCTGATCACCTTGCGCACGCACCCCGCCCCGATGAGCAGATCCACGTCGAGGCCGCCCACCGCCGAGCCCACCACGGTCAAGTTCCGGAGGCCACGCCGAGATGATGTGACGGACGGCGATCATCGCGTGGCATGCGAGTAGCCAGCCCGCCGAGGGCGACGCACATGCCGTCCCGGAACCAGTCCGCGAGGCTCGCCTCGTCGATCAGGAGAGGAGCGTCGCTCCGCCGAGGACTCGGTTCCGTTCACGGCTGACTCTCGGCGAGCGGTCAGAAGCGTGGGCGGGCTGATCGCCCACAGGCATCGGATGCCGGCCGCGGCCCGCATTGGCGATCCGATGGGGGATGGAGCAATCGAAGCGGATGCTGTCGCCGGCGCTCAGGCGGTGCACCGCGTCGCCCAGATGGACGTTGGCCACGCCCTGCAGGACGAGCCCGCACTGCTCGGCATGGTAGGCGAAGGCTTCCTCGCCCGTTCCCGCGCCGACGTCGTACTCGCCTCAGGATGAGCTCGATGTGTCCGGAGAGGTCGGGCGTGAGCGATCTGGTACGTGATGCCGCGCCGCGGGGACAGGCGCTTCGCGCTCGCCCGCCCGGACCACCGCGCGGTCGAGAGGGCTGGTCTCCGCCACGAGGCTGCCGATGGTCGATGCCGAGCGTGGTGGCGATCGCCTTCAGGGTGGCGATGGTCGGGTTGAACTGATCGCGCTCGAGCTGGCTCCAGCGCGCTGACACTCACCCCGACCTTCTCCGCCACCTGGCCGAGGGTCAACTGGTGCCCGAGCCGTCTCGGTGCGGATCCGCTCTCCGAGGCTGGTGGCCCGCGCGCATGGCCGAACCCTATCCAGCGTCACTGAAAAAGTCAAGCAACACTGAAAGAGGCCACGGAAGCGCGCGGGCGATGCGGACTGGATATCCTCCGGACATGAGCACGCCTCGATCTGGTCCTCGCCACTGACATGCGCATCAGGCCAAGCCGGGTCGCCGGTGATCGAAAGACATGGAGCCACTTGTCTCGGCGGTCATACCTTGCTACAAGCAACGGCCATTTTCTTGCCGACGCCGTCCAGAGCGTGCTTGGCCAGACGGTCTACGATTTGGAATGCATCGTCGTGAATGACGGGTCTCCGGATACCACTCGAGAGGTGGCCATGCAGTTGGCGAGCAGGGATCCGCGCGTCCGATACATCGAACAGGTGAATCGAGGACTGGCCGCCGCGCGCAACCGCGGGCTGGAGAGGCCCGGGGGCGCTTCATCCAGTTTCCTGGATGCGGACGATGATTGCTCCCGACAAGCTTCGTATCCAGACGGACATCCTTCGGGCGCAGCCTCGGTGGGCGGTGCCCATAGCGACCACCGCTACTGCCCACAACATGACACGAGCGCGACGGCTCCTTCGAGCGGCAAGATTCAGCCGCTTGCTTCGTGATGGCGAAACTCCGTGAGACATGGCCGCTCGCTGGGAGACGCAATTCAGCATTCCCATCCACGGCTTCCTGTTTGACGCGGACTTGTTCAGAACGAGGAATATCTTTCGACGAGAGCCTCCCGACCCACGAGGACTGGGACTGCTGGATGCGCATCCTGGAGATCGATCCGATCGTCGTGCACACCCCGGGTGAGCTCGCGGTCTACAGACTGCACCCCTGATTCCATGACGACCAATCAGAGGATGATGTGGCGTGGGTTTGCCGCGCGCGATCCGAACCGGCGTCGTCACTTCACGGGCGATCCCATCGTGCAAGAGCTGCTCTTGGAGAAACTGGTCGAGCTGGCCGGGTCTATCAGAGGCTCAGCGAAGCGGCCAGGCGGCGCGCGCAACGCACGATAGACATGCTCAGACGGATTGCGCCCTGGCGGCTCCAAGTGTGGGTTCGACGGCTCACCGTCGCAGGTGTTCTTGAGACTCGGAGTCGACATAGTGTGGTGAGCAGACGTGGCTAGCGTTCGAATCTTCACGACGGGGAGACGATCTTTGCGTCTCCGGAGCGTTTCCATGACGAGCCCGGTGTATGCTCTGGATCACCGAGATGACGACGCGTGCGCTTCTCCTCTCGCTCTTCTTGGCCCTCGCCTGCGCGGGTTGTAGCAGCCTTCCCACGCCGTGCCAGCCCGAGGCAACCGCCACGGGCACCGGGTCCAGCGTCACCCAGGCGGAAGCTCGGGTGACGTGGAAGAGTGGAGGCTGTTCGGGCCACGAATGACGGAAGCGCGCCGCGTTGATCCCGTGCTCTGGACGGAGGAAAAGCCTGATGCCGACCCACCAATCGCTGGGCGGGGCCACTGACGACGAGCTCCTCCAGCGGATGGTGCAGACGCATCCGGAGCGCTTCGGTCAGCCCTTCTGGGAATTCTTCGCCGCCCAGGTCGCCCCCGGGTTGCCGCCCGAGCCTGTCGTGATCGATCTCGGATGTGGTCCCGGGCTCCTGCTACGCGATTTCGGCGCCCGCCTCGCCCGGGCCGCGCTTCACGGCTACGACGTCACTCCGGCCATGATCGGCTACGGCCGGCAGCTTGCCTTCGCCGGCAAGCCACCGACCCTCGCCATCCACGATGTGACGAGGGATCCGCTCCCGCACCCCACGGGCAGCGTGGACCTCGTCAGCATGTCCTCCGTGCTGCACGTGGTCGATCAGCCGTTGCCGGTGCTCGCGGAGATCAGGCGCGTGCTCGCCCCAGCCGGTCTCTTCCTCCTGAACGACTGGATTCGCCAGTCGCTGTCGGCCTACCTGGCGTGGCGCCGCGACGTTCTGAAGGAGAGCGCGGCGGACGGCAACCGCCGCGGCTTCAGCCTCTTCCCCGTGCACAACAAGTACACCAGCGAGGACTGGCATTGGCTCCTCGCCGAGGCGGGCTTCACCGTCAAGTCGGAGACACAACTCAGGGCGTCCCACCGGATCATGGTAGTGACACGAGCCTGACCTAGGCCGAAGGCTCGCGAAGGCGTCCGTAGATGTGGGTGTTGACGCGTAGTCGCTCGCGGATCTCGTCGGTGAGAGCCTCGGACCGGAACCGCCACGACCAGTTGCCCTCGGCACGGCCGGGAGTGTTCATGCGGGCCGACGAGTCGGCGCCGAGCAGATCCTGCACGGGCACGATGCTGACGTCGGCCACCGACATCTGGACGGCGCGAATGAAATCCCAGTTGATGTCAGAGCCGTCGGTGCCGAGATAGCGCAGGCAGCGCGCGCGCTCGAGCCGCTCCGCCTTGGTGGCGCGCTCGCCTGCGCGGTGCGCGAACCAGCCCACGACCGGTTCGTTGTCGTGGGTGCCCGTGTACGCCACGACGTTTCTCGTGTACCGGTGCGGCAGGTGAGGGCCATGCGGTCGCCGCCCCATGCGAACTGGAGCACACGCATGCTCGGGAACCCGAAGGCGTCGCGAAGCTCGTGCACGTCGTCGGTGATGATGCCGAGGTCCTCGGCGATGATGGGCAGGTCACCGCCGAGAGTGTCCGCCATGGCGCGGAAGAGGGCGTGGCCGGGCACCTCGATCCATGATCCGTGCTCGGCCGTCTCGTTGGCCGCCGGCACTTCCCAGCACGCGGCGAATCCCCGGAAGTGGTCGAGGCGAACCACGTTCACCATCTTGAGCGCCTCGCGCATCCGATCGATCCACCAGCCGAACCCTTCCTCGCGGAGGCGGTCCCAGTCGTAGAGCGGACTGCCCCACAGCTGCCCGGTGGTGCTGAACGCGTCCGGGGGACGCCCGCCACCACCGTGGGCTGCCCGTGCGCGTCGATCTTCCAGAGGCGCGGGTGCGCCCACGTATCGGCCGAGTCGTGGGCGACGAAGATGGGCATGTCGCCGATCACGCGGATGCCCCGCTCATTGGCGTAGCTCTTCAGCTCGAGCCACTGGCGAAGAAAGAGGTACTGGAAGAAGCGGTGGGCCTCCACCCGATCGCCGAGGTTGCGCCGCGCATCGGCCATGGCACCCCTCGCGCCGGGCGAGCGCCGGCTCCCAGGTCCACCACGCCGCCCCCTCGTGACGCTCCTTGAGGGCCGCGAACAGCGCGTAGTCGTCGAGCCACGACGAGGCGAGGGCGAGCACGCGCTCATGGTCGCGCGCGAGCTCCCGGTCGCCCTGCACCCGGCCCTTGAAGTGATGAAACGCTTTCTCCAGCAGGCCGCTCTTGTAGGCGATGACCTGCCCATGGTCGGTCAGGTCGGCGGAGAAGGCCGGCGGATGATCGATATCGGCTTCATCGAGAAGGCCCATCGTCACCAGGGCCTCGGGGCTGATGAGGTTGACGTTACCCGCGAAGGCGGACGTCGAGGCGTAGGGAGAGTCACCGTAACCCGGCGACGTGAGAGGCATGATCTGCCAGAACGTCTGGCCGGCGGCCGCGATGAAATCGACGAAGCGTCGGGCCTCGCCGCCGAAATCTCCGATGCCGAACGGACCCGGCAGGGACGTGGGATGCAAGAGAACGCCGCTGGACCGCTCGAACCTCACGGCGTGCCCGACGCCTCGGATGGCGGACTCGTCCGCACCCAGGAGCGCAGGACTTCCGCCACGCTCCACGCCTGGGCCACGCACCCCCGCGGTGTGTACGGCTCGACGGCGTCGAAGACCTCGCTGATCGAGCCGATGCAGGCCTCGTCCAGATGCGGCACGAAGCCGTCGAGAAAGCGCCGAGCCCCCGCGTGGTCTTCCGGGTGCACCTTGAGCCACGCGTCGATGAAGGGGCCGATGAGCCACGCCCACACCGTGCCCTGATGGTAGGCGGCGTCTCGGGTCCGGAGATCGCCGCGATAGGTCGGCTTGAAGTCCGGGTGATCGGGCGACAGCGAGCGCAGCCCCACCGGCGTCAACAGCTTGGCGCGCGCCGTCTCGACCACGGGCGCCCACCGCGATTCGTCGAGCACGGGATGGCTCAGGGAGATGGCGAGGAGCTGATTGGGGCGGCAGGCGCTGTCGTCCTGTCCGGCGAGGTCTGAGCTCTCCACCACGTCGAAGAGATAGCCGGCGGCGGCATTCCAGAAGCGCTCGTTGAACGATCGCCGGCACAGATCGGCATGGGTGGCGAGGGCACTCGCCGCCTCCTCGTCTCCCGACTCGCGCGTCCAGCCCTCGAGCAGGCGGAGGGCGTTGTACCAGAGGGCGTTGATCTCCACCGCCTTGCCGCGGCGGGGCGTCACCACCCACCCGTCGCACTTCGCGTCCATCCAGGTCAGCTGATAGCCGTCCGCTCCCTGGATGAGGAGGCCGTCCTTGGGGTCCACATGAATGCCGAAGCGCGTGCCCTCGAGATGGCAGCGCACGATGTCCGCGAGCTTGGGGAGGAGAGCGGCGAGGATGGCCGCGTCCCCCGTGGTCTTCAGATACCGGTCCACGGCATGGAAGAACCAGAGGCTGGCGTCGGCGGTGTGATAGAGGCCCTCGTTGCTGCCGTCGGGAAACATGTTGGGGATGAGCCCGTCGCGCACGTACTGGCCGAAGGTGCGGAGGATATAGCCGGCTTCGGCATGGCGGCCGGTGACGCAGGTGAGGCCGTCGAGGCTGATCATGGTGTCGCGGCCCCAGTCGGTGAACCAGTGATAGCCGGCGATGATGGAGCGGACATCGCCGCCCGCCGCGCGCGCCCGCGCCACGTCTTCGCGCCGGCCCGAGGGCCTGATCACGAACTGATCGGCGGCGAGCACGAGCTCCGCTCCTATCCCGAAGCGCGCGGCGGGCTCGGCGCCCGCGAGGAGGTGCTCGCGGCGTTCGCTCTCCGCCGCCGCCGCGTCCTCGGGATTGAGCGCCTCGATGAGGTCCCACGTCTCGGTGGACGCCACGAGGGTCGCGCTCGTCTCCGTGCTCAGGTCCAGGCTGAAGTAGCCGGGACTCCACAGGTCGCCCGCGTCCGCATAACCCCGCTCCGCCTCCGCGCGATAGTGGACGTTCTTGAGCACGGTGCCGTCAAGGGCGAAGTTGGCCCGACGGCCGTAGATCTTGAGGCGCAGGGGAGGGTAGTCGGCGGCCGTCGCCACCTCGAGGTGATTCTCCACCGCGGTGATCGTGTAGGGCTCGGCGAGCGCGCCGTGCACCGAGCCCTCGAGAGGCCGGACGTGGAGGGCGGGACGCAGCTGAGTCGCACCGGCTTGCCGCGGAGCAGACGATAGGTCACATGCACCGTGTTGTGCTGATGGGGCATGCGCACGCTCTTCTCCATGGTGGTGGAGCCCATGTCGTAGCGCCACACGGGCAGCCCGTTCTCGAGCCTGAACTCGACAAGGTGCTGCGCGCCCGGCCATTCGAGGCCTCCCCCGCGCGCTCCTGTCCGCCGATCTCGAAGCGAGTGCCATCGGAGAGGCGAAGCCACTCGGACAGGTGATTGAGCATGACCGTGCGCCCGAAGGGCGTGGGCAGCGCGGCCACGAGCAGGGCATGATAGCGGCGCGTGGGAATGCCCGCGAGGGTGCCCGCGGCGAAGCCGCCGAGGCCGTTCGTGACCAGCCACTCCCGGCCGAGGAGCGAGGCGGGATCACGCGCGCGATCGCCGGTGCATGACAGGGCCCGCACGATCTCCGCCACTAGGCCGCTCCCAGTCTCCGCAGGGCATCCCGGCGAACCTCCGCTTCTTCCGTCTCCTCTCCCGCGCCGCCCGCGGGATCGTCAACCCCGCCGCCGGCTGCGGCGCGAGGACGACCGCGGCGTGCCCAGGAATGCACCAGTTCCGACGCGTTTCGATGTGGGCGACCCCTGCGCCACCGTAGCGCACCTCGTCACTCGACCAGAGGATTCGCCAGAGCGCGTCGGCGGGGGAGCGAGGAGAGGCTCGGGCGCGGGATTGTACGTGATGTCGCCACCGAAGTTCACCACGAGGAGCCGGTCGCTGCCTCCCTCTCCGAAGAAGCGCAGGACAAAGGCCTCGGGCCCGAGCACGGCTCCGTCCAGCCCGCGCGGCTGCTGGGCGCTCAGCACGGGATCCTCCCGCCTCAGCTGGAGCAGATCATGATGCATGAGGTAGATGCTCTCATGATTTCGGCGCTCCTCGAAGTCGAGGGTGCAGCGCTCGAACGTCTCCATCGCGGTGGGATCGGGGAGGGCGGCCATCACCTGGGGCGTGGCGATGCTCGGGAACTGGGCGAGGAACGCGGCCCGTCCTTCGCGCACCTTCGTCCCGAGCTCCCCTGGTGATCGGCGAAGAAGTGGAAGGGCGCCGACGACGCGAACTCCTGCCCCTGGAAGAGCATGGGCGTGCCGGGAGCGAGGAGAAGGTAGGCAGTCATGGCGCGATAGCGGCCCGGGCTCGTCATCTGGTGCAGCCGGTGTCCATGGGCGGAGTTCGCGACCTGATCGTGGTTCTCGATGAAGTTCACGAAGACCGCGGGCGGCAGATCCAGCGCGGGTGTTCCCCGGCGCCCTCGTTGCCACTTGTAGCGCTGACCCTGGTACAGGTAGCCCCACTTCGCGGCCGAGATGAATTCCTGGGGCGTGCCGTTGTAGTCGGTGTAGTAGGCCTCGTTCTTCCCGGTGAGAGCCACCACCGCGCTGTGGTGGAGATCGTCGTTCCAGAGCGCGTCGAGGCCGTAGCCGCCCCGCTCGGGCGGGCGCACGAGGCGCGTGTGCTGGGGCTCGTTTTCCGCCACGATGATGGCGGCGCGGCCGCGCGCGGCTGCCCGCACCTCGCGCGCGAGGGCGGCGAGGAGATGCTCGGGGAGTCGTCGTATATGCTCTGGGTCGCGTCGAGGCGGAGGCCGTCGAAGTGGAATTCCTCGATCCACGCCCGCGCATTGGCGAGGAAGAATTCGCGCACGGGCCCCGAGCCCGGCCCGTCGAAGTTGAGCGCCTCCCCAGTCCGTCTGGTGCCGGTCGGTGAAGTAGTCGGGCGAGAAGTGCTTGAGGTAGTTGCCGTCCGGCCCCAGGTGGTTGTAGACGACGTCGAGGATGACGGCGAGCCCGTGCCCGTGGGCGTGATCCACGAAGCGGCGGAGATCGTCGGGCTCCCCGTAGAGATGGGTGGGAGCGAAGAGATCGACGCCGTCATACCCCCAGCCGAATTGCCCGGGGAACTCGCCGATGGGCATGATCTCCACACACGTCACACCCAGGCGCGCGAGCTCCCCAAGCTCGCGCATGGCGGCCGCCCAGGTGCGCGCGGGAGTGAACGTGCCCACGTGCATCTCGTAGATCACCTGGCCTTGAATAGACACGCCCGTCCACTCCCGTCGGTCCAGATGAACGCACCCGGATCCACCACCATCGACGGACCGGACGGGCCCTCCGGCTGGAATCGAGAGGCGGGATCCGGATACAGCGTGGGTCCTCGTCGAGGCGAAATCGGTATCGAGTGCCGGGGCCGGCGTCGAGCGAGGTGCCGGAGAAGTATCCGTTTCCTTCTGGCGCGAGAGCCACCGTCTGCTCCGTCCTCTCGTCGCCCAGCACCACCGCGACCCGGGATCGTTGCGGCGCCCACACGCGAAAATGCACTCCGCCGTCGCGCAGGCTCTCTGCCCCGATGGGGAGCCTGCGCCTCGGCGAGGTGACGCCGGAAACCACGCTGCCCGAGACGGTCCCGCGGCGTGACGGCGCTCTTGCGTGGGCGGCATGACCGGCCTCCTCTGAACAGCTTCGGCTTCGCGGGATGGCCGGACCTTGCGTGAGCTCATCGGGCGCCGTCGCGTCAACTCGGATCTCGCGTCGTCGTTCATGGTTGTCATACCGGAGTAGCAAGACTTGTTCCGGCAGGGACGAACGCGCCCGCCGCTCGCCTGGCGGGTCCGCGACGTGCCATCGAGCCGAGGAGGCTCGAGCCGGGCGCTTTACCCGGTACACATTACGGATGGGCACACGCGACGCACGCGGAGAGACTCGGCGCCGGGGTCTTCGCATGACGCCCAGGTTGAGCGCGCGCGAGACACTCTAGCGGTTGGGGCCGAGCTTCCTGACCGGTCCTGACGAGGCGATGAGCCGGGCGGGCGGCGTGGCCGGCGGCACGCCGTCCTTGCTGATGCGCCACGTGGTGCCATAGGGCACCGCGAGATAGTCGGCGCCTTCCCAGAGTCGCCGGGCTCCCAGGATGCCATCCTGATTGGACGCTCGCCGCGCGCCCGCGGGCAACGGGTCCAGATGCTTCGCGTTGCCCCCGCCGATGACCGTGTCGCGCGGCCAGAAGATGTCCTGGAGCAGCTCCACCGCCTCGTGCACCGAGCGCTGCCAGCGCTTGTGGCCGTATTCCTTCCTGGCCTGCTTGGTGAGGCGGGTCATGAACTTGTGGCGCCTCGTGAAAGGCACGAGACCGAGCTCGACGGGGACGATGACGTCGTCGGCTACGAGGGCGGCGCCGATGCTCGTGCCGAATCCCACGAAGAGCATGCGGCCGCCTTCATAGCTCGCCAGGGCGTGCAGGGCGGCGTCGTTGATGATGCGCACGGGCCGGTCGAACGCCCGCGCCAGGTCGAAGGCGAGCCAGCCCCCTCCCAGGTTCAGGGGCTCGCGCACGAGCTGCCCGTTCTCGACCAGCCCGGGAAGCCCACCGTGATCGCGTCGAAGGTCCAGTCACGCGTGGCCGCCTTCACCCCCGCCACCATCTGTTTCGGCGTCAGCGTGGGGCCCGACGGGAACTTCCGCATCTCCTCCTGATCGCTCACCATGGTCTTCACGCTGGAGCCGCCGATGTCGACCATCAGGACGTTCATGCCTGCCCGGGATGCAACCTTCGTACCGTGACGAGAGCCGTCTCAGGCGTGGTCTCGAGCGAGAGGCGGCCGCACGCTGGCCCCCGAGAAGAGCACGGTCATGACGATCTCCACCGAGTGATTCCGGGACAGCCCCTGGCAGCCAATGGCCGCGCGCGTGGGCTTTCCCCGATCGCCATAGAGGTCCACGAGCAGGTCGACGGCGCCGTTGATGACGCGGGGCTGATCGCCGAAACCCGGCGCGGAGTTCACGAATCCGATGAGCTGGATCACCTGCTGCACCCGATCGAGATCGCCCAGGGCGTACTGGACCTCGGAGAGAGTGGTGAGCACGGCATAGCGTGCGGCGTCATACGCCTGCTCGACGGTCAGGTCCTTGCCCACCACGCCGGGACGGTAGGGCTGGCCATCTTTCACGGGGGCGGTGCCGGACAGATAGAGAACGTTCTGCACGGCGTAGTGAGAGATGAACCGGGCGCCGGAGGGATTGGTGGCGTAGTCCTGCTCGAGATCGGGCACGACGAGGCCGAGGGTTTGCAGCTTCTGCTCGACGATCATGGTGTTCTCCGCCTCACCGGCCGGGGCCGGGTACCCAGTCTCCGGTCTTGAACTCCAGGGGAAACACGATCCTCGCCTCCGAGAAGGGCATGTCCGGCCGCGTGTACTGCGTCAGAAGCATGGGGGCGTCCACTGTTGCCAGTAGGGTCCTTCGCCCCGGGTGAAGCTGACGGTGGCGTTCCAGCCCTCGAACTTGTTGGCGAGCAAGGCCTTGGCGATCTCTTCGCCCTTGTCGCTCTTGGCGGCGGTGATGGCATCGGCGATGAGCATCACCTGCGAGTACGCGTTCAGGGCCGGATACACGGGATCCTCCTTGAACGCCTCCCGGTAGCGGCGGCTCATCGCCTCGCCGCGGGCGGTAAGCTTCATGCGCGGCTGGTAGTGGACGATGAAGGTCACGTACGTTCCCTTCTCCCCGAGATTCTTCCAGTATTCAGGCCGGGCCGGGAGATCGGTGGCGATCAGCATGGGCGCGGCGGGAAACAGGCCCACGTCGTAGGCCTGCTTGACGATGAGATAGAGGATGGGTCCCACCCCGCCGTTGACGATCATGTCCGGCTTCCACGCCTTCAGCTCCAGCATCTGCGGCGTCAGGTCGGCCACCGCCCGGTCCACGACGATGGCCTTGATCTCGGCGCCGACGCCCAGCGTCTTGAACTGCTTCTTGGCCTCCTCGACGAGGCCCAGCCCGAAGTCCGTGTTCTCCACGACCAGGGCCACCCGCTTGACCCCTCGCTCCTTGAGCCAGCGACTCCACAGCTGCACCCGATCCTGATCGATGGCGTGGGTGCGGAAGGTGTACGGGAGGTGGCGCTCGGTGATCGCCCCGCGGTGGCCTGGGTGGCGAAGATGGGGATCTTGTACTCGTCGGCGAGGGCCTGCACGGCGAGGGTGACCGAGCTGTGGTATTGACCGATCACCGCCGAGACGTGATCCTGGGTGGCGAGCTTGCGGAAGGCGGCCAGTCCCTTCTCCGGGGTTCCCGAGTCGTCTTCGATTACCAACTCGATCTTGCGCCCCCGAGCACACCGCCCCGCGCATTGATGTCCTCGGCGGCCATCTTCGCCCCGCGGACGATGAACTGCCCTCCGCTCGCGTCGCCGGGAGGAGAAAGCGGGGTCAGCACACCGATCTTCACCGGGGCCTGGGCATACGCGGGGGCGGCGGTCAGGCCGAGGGCAATCAGGGCCGCGGAGACGCAGGCCGCCAGGCTTCGCTTCATGAGAAGACTCCTCTCAGATTCTCTCGAGAATGTGCATGCCGCGCTGTCTGTCCACGAGATAGATCAACCCCTCGCGCGTGAGGAACACGTCGTTGCTCGACGGGCGCTCGAAGCCCCTGGGCGCGTCCGGCACGAAGTACGCGACCTCCCGCGGAGCGTGAGGATTCTTGATATCGACCACGCGAAGCCCGTTGGCGAACCAGGTCACGGGGATCTCCGTGCCGTACACCTGCTCGGCCGGCTGATGGCATCCCGTGAATTCCGGCTGGGGCATGTCATCGATCCCCGCCACCTGGAAGGTCGCGATGGGGACGGGATTCGTTTCCACGGAGATGTCCACGATCCACATGAAGGGCGGCGGCGAGGGGCGCAGCTTGCGAACGTCCTCGTCGGTCACCACGAGCAGCCGTCGCCCGGAGACCGGGAACAGGATGGGCAGCGCAGCTGTGGGTCAGTGCGCGCAGGGCGGACTCCAGTCGAGGCGCGACACCATGCGCGGCTGCGTGTCGTCGTGTCGAGGATCACGAAGCCTTGTGGGAGTGAACGCCGGGCGGTACCTGGAGATGGGCGACCCTGCGCGGGCGCTTCGGATCCTTGACGTCGACGATGGTCGTTCCATCCGGGCCGTCCATGTGGGCGACGTACGCGTATCCCTTGTTGACGTAGACCTGCCCGCCGCCCGGACAGTCGAAGTACCCTATCTTTCGCAAACCTTTGATCCGAGGCATCAGGGCTTCCTACGAGGCGGCACAGCTTCGTCGTCGCGCATCAACCGGTCAGCGCCACTCCTTCAAGGTCACGATGAAGCGGTGGCGGTCCGCGCGGTAGAAGGCGTTGCTGAAGAACACCGGGCGTCCCCCGTGTCGAAGTAGGTCCGCTCGCCCTCGATGATCGGAGCGCCCACCTCCACACCCAGGTGCTCGGCGAAGGTGGGATCGGCCAGGGTGGCGCCAATGGTCTGGCGCACCGAATCGATCTTGACCCCGTGGTGGTCGTGCACGAGGGAGGCGAGGGTGGCCCGGGTCAGGGCCGACTCGTCCTCGAGGATGCGCAGGCCCAGATCGTGCGGCAGATACGCTCGCATGAAGATGATCGGCTCGCTTTCCACCGCGCCGATCCGATCGAGCGTGACCACCAGCGCGTCGCTCGACATGGCCAGCCGTTCTGCGATGCGCGGGCCGGCCCGCACCACGCTGCTGGAGAGGAGGCGCATGTATCCGCTGAGCTGCCGTCGCACCACGGATTCGAGGAGCTGGCTCGGCTTCATCTCCGTGCGGCGGGTGACGGGACCGGAATAGAAGGTGCCGCGCCCCTGCTCTCGCCGGAGCAGGCCGTCCTTCTCGAGAAGCCGCAGGGCCTGCTGGATGGTGATACGGCTGACCTTGAACTCCGCGCACAATGTCTGTTCTGACGCGAGTTTATCTCCGGGAGCGAAGTCGCGGGCGAGCCTCGCCTCCAGGATTGCCTTGATCGTGAAGTATTTTGGGACAGGGCTCTTCATCGGGGCGATACTAGCTTGTCCTATCGTTATGTCAAGCAGTCTGGTAGCTCATCTGACGGAGTCCCCGGACAAGGTAGTATGCCTGCCTGGGGGACAAACGGAGGGTCATCATAGGCTCCACTGACAGGGTCATCATCTTGATTCGAAACGCTTTTCTCGCAGGAACAGGGAGGCCTGGAATGGCCCTCCTGCCCACCCTCGCACCGCTCGGAGTTACTTCTGGTCGATGTCAGGGGGTCCTCACTCCCTCGTGGGCGAGGAACGCTGTAGACGTCACGGCGGTCGCCGGCTCGTGAGCGGCCTTGAGGTGACGTTCTCGTGCCCTCGCTGTGATTTCAGGGGCGGACTCGATGCCTGGTTTCTTGGCTGCCCCGAGTGCAGACGGCACGGGCAGATCAGCGTGCTCGAAGCCGCTTATCCGGCCGATGCGCTCCCGCTCGAGGCGCCCTTCGGCACCGCGCGCGACGGCTTCTGGGGCTACGCATCGCGGCTCCCCGTACCCGACGCGGCATCGCGCCTCACCCTCGGTGAGGGCAATACGCCGCTTGTCCGGTCGCGACGGATCGGTATGTCGCTCGGGCTTCCTGAGCTCATGTTCAAGTGTGAAGGCGCCAACCCGACTCTCTCATTCAAGCGATCGCTACGCGGCGGTGACGGTGTCGGTGGCCAAGAGCCTGGGCTTCAAGAAAGTGGTGGTTTCCTCGACCGGAAACTATGGAGCAGCGGTCGCCGCGTACGCCGCGGTGGCCGGGCTCACGTGCGTGGTGCTGTGTGCGGACGGTGTTCCGCCCCCTCGTCCTCGAGCAGATCATCCACTACGGGGGAGCCGGTGGTGATCAAGGGCCCGGATCGATTCAGTCTCGTCGAGTATCTCGTCACCGAGCACGGCTGGTTTCCCGCGGGGCTCTTTCTCGAGACGCCCGTTCACAACCCGTTCGGTGTCGAAGGCTACAAGACCATCGCCTGGGAGATCGTGCGGGACCTGGGCGACGTACCCGATGCGGTGGTCTTTCCTTGCGCCCGGGGCAACGGGCTCTATGGCGCGTGGAAGGGCTTCCGCGACCTTCTCGAGCTCGGCGTCATCGGGCGACTGCCACGCATGATCGCGTGCCAGCCTGCTGGAGCCGCCACCATCGAAGCTTCGCTCAAGACCGGGGCACCCGTGCGGCTCACTCCGAGTCCGTCGGTGGGGGTCTCCATCAACGAGGAGCAGGCAAGCGTGCGCGCGGTGGATGCCGTGCGCGAATCCGGCGGCGCGGGAGTATCGGTGTCAGATGAGGCGGCCCTCGCTGCGTCGAGAAGCCTCGGGGCAGAGGGGCTGTGGGCCGAGGTGAGCTCGGCCTTCGCATTGGCCGGCGTCGAGCAGCTTGCCGAGACAGGGAATCTTGAACGAGGACATGCGTGTTGTGGTGGTGCTCACGGGCTCCGGCGCCAAGTGGGGGTCGAGGCCGACCCGTTTGCGCCTACTGTCTCACGCATCCACGGCACGGCGGCAGAGCTCGAGGCCTGCCTGGCGGAGATGGGAATCAGCCTGTGACGGGCGACTGGGCTGCGCGTTGATCTAGGAGCGGGAGCGAAGAAGAAAGGGCGGGCGGAGGTTCAGGCCTTCGTGTTCTGACGCACGAAGGCCTGGGTGCGGCGCCAGGCGTCGGCCGAAGCTTCGGCGAACTCCGTGTACTTCCGGTCGAAGAAGCTGTGGGGCGCACCCGGGTAGACGGTCGGCTCGTGCTTGACGCCCGCCTTGCGGCAGGCGGCGTCGAACTCGTTGACGGCGGTTTCCGGAATGCCCTCGTCGGCTCCCCGAAGAGGGAGAGCACGGGGCTCTTGTAGCTCGGAACGGCATCGATGGGCCGCGGCCGATCCGGCCAGCGCTTGAGTCCCGAGCGGCCAGCCGTAGAAGCCGATGACCCCCGCGTAGCCGAGCCCGCTCGCCGCCTGGAGGTAGGAGAGGGCGCCGCCGAAGCAGAAGCCCACCGAGAAGAGCGAGCGTACGCCCCCGCCCTCGGCTCCGCGCAGGTACGCCGCGGCGGCCGCGATATCGGCCTGGAGCGTATCCGGCTTGGTCAAGGGCACCTGGGCCATGAAGTCGAAGGCGTCGCTGCGGTCGTCGCTGGGCGCCGTCCGTGCGAAGAAGTCGATGGCCACGGCGTCCACCCCTACTTCGGCGAAGCGGTCGGCCAGCTCCTTGTAGTACGGGTGCAGGCCGCGCACATCCGGAATCACCACCATGCCCGCGCCCGTGGGCGAGGCAGCACGCGCGGCATAGGCCATGAAGCGTGTGCCGTCGGCGGAGGCAAGCCGCAGGTCACGGCCACCCGCCGAGCCGCCGGCGATCGGCGTGATGGGGGCGGGAGTCGTTATCGACGCACATGAGTAGGCACCTTACCGAGGAGCCGGGTCGCCGTCAAGCGGGTGTCATGTGGCGGCCCGCTGGCCGCCGTAGGCCTCGCTGGGAGCGTAGCGGCTGTGCCGGCAAGCCCGCTATGGTGCTCCATGTCGCGTACCCAGAATGACAAAGGGGTCAGCGGTTCAACGCTGACCCCTTCCGAGAACGCTGTTATTGATACCGTACGACGCGACCTCAGTCAACCGCGGGAGAAGAGCGGCCCCCGCCCACCGGCCTCCGTGGCGAAAATGTGACCCGGTAAAAGCGGCTTGGTGTGCAGCGACGTCGTTTGACCACTAGGGCCCGAGGCCGCGATTTCCCCGTCTCCCGAAGGCCCGTTGATTCTGGCACAACCATTGCGCTTCGATCTGGCCATGGAGAGCCTCCAATCGTTCGTCGAGCAGTTCACCTATCTCGGCCTGTTCCTCGTGCTCCTCGCGGGCAGCCTGGGCTTGCCCATACCGGAAGAGATGGCGGTCCTCGCCGCCGGCGTGATGAGCCACGAAGGTCTGATCGGGCCGTGGCCGGCTCTCCTCGTCTGTGTAGTCGGCGTGCTGTCCGGTGACATCGTCCTGTACTGGACGGGGAGAAACGGGGGCGAGCGTGTGGTCAACTGGCGCGCCGTGCGATTTCTCCTCACACCCGCCCGCGAGGAGCGGCTCAAGAAGGCCTACCGGCGGCACGCGGTGAAGACGATCGTGACCGCCCGCCACGTCATGGGACTCCGCGCCCCCGCCTTTCTCACTGCGGGTATCGCGCGCGTGCCCTTCTGGAAATTCCTGCTCGCCGACGGGGAGCGGCGCTGGTCGGGGTGCCCTTCTCGTTCGGTCTCGCCTACTTCTTCACCGACCATATCAAGGCGATCTACGACAACGTCCATCGGGTGGAGCGCTGGCTCGGCCTTGGCGTGCTCGTCCTCGCCGCGGCCGCCGTCATCATCATCGTGAAGAGGCGCGACCGGGTGGTGGTGGACGAGCTGGGCGAGTCGGGCAGGAAGCGTCATTCGGTGCGGCGCGACCTGAAGATCTCCGGGCATCCGTGAGGAAGCCGCCCGTGCCGCCGATGGCCTTCCCTCTCTGAGGAATAGGGAGTTCCAACTTGACCTTCGCGCCCTCGTTCGCTGATCATCGGCCGATCATGGTGCCCCGAGCCCTCTCATGCCCCGCCGTATAGGTGAGCCGCAACGACTAGGAGGAAGCGAGCGTCTTCCTGCCTGGCGGGTGGACCTCAGCGAAGACCCTCGGCGGAGTGGCGTCGGGAATTTCTCCGGCACGCTCTGGCCAGCGGAATCTTCCAGAGCGGCCAGATCGCGGTGGAGGCGGGCGCGCTCGTGTTCGAGCTCGAACGCTCAGCCCTCTCCGTGACCTGCGACATGCTCGACCAGTGGATCGCTCGCGCGAACGGTAACGAGGTTCCCGAGGACGCGCCGGCCGGGCCGCAGGTCGCCACGATCCTGATCGTGGACGATCAGCCCGAGGTGGGGCCACTGGCCGAGGACATCCTCGAGCCCGAGGGTTACGCGGTGGTGCACACCACCGATCCCATGGAGGCCATCCGGGTGGCGAGGACGCGGCCGGGCGACATCGACGTGCTGCTCGTCGATATCGTGATGCCCCTCATGGACGGCCGCGAGCTCGCCCAGCGCATACTCGCCCTGCGACCGAAGGTGAAGGTCATCCTCATGTCGGGTTACGAGGTTTCGGGAATCAAGGGGGCGGGATTTGCCTTCCTCCAGAAACCGTTCGGCATCGAGACCCTGAGGCGGATTGTCGCGGACACGCTCCGGGGATATCCCAGCAAGGGCGCACGGGGGCCTTTCGCGCCTCCTGCCTGACGCTGTCGCCTCAGACCAGCTCGCGCACTTTGATCAGGCGCGGGAACGGGTCGAACTGGCCGCCGTCCGACTCTTTCTCACATCGAGCAGCACCTCGTACCAGCCGTGTCGCTCGGCGCCGTTGACGAGCGCATCCAGCTGGCGTCGCGTCTCCTCGAACAAGGGATCCTGGTGCCACTCCTCCCAGTCCGCTCGGCTCTTCCAGGTGCCCACGATGACCCGCTTCTTATGGTCTTCCTCGGAAGCGAGAAGCTGACCGCCGACCCACCCGCTGCGCTTCTTGGCCTCCTTCATTCGGGCGGCCATGATGGCGTCCCACTCGCGCTCCGCACCATCTTTCAGCTCAACCTCGGTCACGATCGTCGTCATGTCGGCGCCTCCTTTCCCGCTAAAGGGCGAGTTTGGGATTGAAGTCGATGAGCCTTTCGGGCATCCGAAACCTGGGCACGAGTTCGATATGGGTCGCGACGTATTTCCGGTTCCGCGTCTCGTAGTAGGCGGTGACCTTGGATCCCTCGGAAATCTCCGTCAGACTCGCTTCGCGATCGCCGACCTTCACCAAGGTGTCTTCGCTCAGTCGAAGTGTCTTCTCGCCGAGGCCCAAGAGACCCGAGGAAACCTGGATAGTGCCGGTGGCGACATCGACCTTTCTCACTGTTCCCTCGACTGATCCGCCGGCCACGTCCGGGGGCAGGCCCTCGGCTCTCACCTGACCGTGCACCGACATCAGCAATCCGATGGTCGTGGTCAACATCGCTCATCCGCCACATAGGATTCCTCCTTCCTCACCGACGTGACCGAATCAGGTCAATGCTCCTCCCCTCTGCCTGCTTATCAGCTTCTTGCTGTTTCTCAATGTGCTCGCTCATTGAGATGCGCGATATGCGCGAAGTAGTACAAACTTTTCTCGCATCACTTGTGCCAAACCCAACTTGAACCGGAGACCGCGCTGTCGCGCCTCCAAGTGCTGATGGCTCGTCGAACTCCGTCGAAACGACAGAGTAGACTTTACATAGAGGCGAACGCCTCGGCTGTAGAAGAGGCGGGGGAATTCGAGGTCACAGGAAAATGGCGAGGAGGTCAGCGGGACTCTCCTCGCACGCGCCGCTACCTCGGCGTAGAGCCTCCAGGCTGGGTCGGCTGCATGCTGGTGCCTGGCTGTGCCGTGCTCGACGGCAACGGGTTGCTTCTTCCCGGGATGCATGGCTGAGACACGGTGCCGGGCGGGCAAGGCTGCATCATCCCCGTCCCCGGTACCGTGGGCGACGAGGTTCCGCCCGGTGTATTGCTCTGGGGGACTGGGGAACGCTTCCCGGGGGATTCGCGGCTGGGTCGGTCCCGGTGCCCCGGCAACGTTCCCGGCTGGGTGGTTCCGGGTAACCCCGGCGTGCCGGGTACCCCGGGAGTGGTTGTTTGCGCAGATGCGGTTCCCGTGACGAAGGCTCCGACGAGAGCGACGGCACAAGCGGTCTTCCAGGTCATGGCTCGGTCTCCTTCAGCAAAAGTGAACGCCCGTACACGATCGAGTGCATCGCCTGTGCCACCATCTCGCAGACTCTGCGTCCAGCGTAGAATTCCGGAGGAGCGGCGGGCGTCGCGTAAGAAATTCACAGCTGAGCAATTTCACGAAGGAGAGGGTATGGAACGGCGACGGCTCGGCGATACCGACATGCAGGTGAGCGTGCTGGGTTTCGGCGGTTCCGAGATCGGCTATCAACGCGTGAGCGGCCGCACGGTGGCGCGGCTCCTCGGCGGCGCGCTGGACGCCGGGCTCAACGTGATCGACACCGCCGAATGCTACGAGAACAGCGAAGAGCTCATCGGCAAAGCGATCAGCGGCCGGCGCCGGGAGTTCTATCTCTTCTCCAAGTGCGGCCACGGACGGGGCTACGGACACGCCGACTGGCGGCCGGCCGCGCTGCTCTCGAGCATCGAGCGGAGCCTCCGGCGGCTCCGCACGGACGTGCTCGATTTGATCCAGCTGCACAGCTGCTCCCTGGAGCACCTGAAGAAAGGCGACGTCGTGGCGGCCCTCGAGCGCGCGCGTGAGCGCGGCTGGACGCGCTACATCGGCTATAGCGGAGATGGAGAGGCCGCCCGCTATGCCGTCGACTGCGGGCGCTTCGACACCCTGCAGACCTCGGTGAGCATCGCCGACCAGGAAGCACTCGAGCTCACCTTGCCCTCGCCGTGAAGCGGAAAGTGGGCGTCATCGCGAAGCGGCCCATCGCCAATGTCGCGTGGCGCTACCGCGGTAAGCCGGCCGAGCCCTACTACCAGGCGTACTGGTCGCGGCTCAAGGTGCTCGACTATCCGTTCCTGCGCGGGCCGGCCGATTCTGCGGTAGGCACGGCGCTGCGCTTCACGCTGGACAGACCCGGTGTGCACACGGCCATCGTGGGCACGACGAAGCCGGACCGGTGGAAGGAGAACGCGGCGCTGCTCGCGGCGGGCCCCCTGTCGCGGGCGGAGACCGACGCCATCCGCGATCGTTGGAAGGAGATGGCGGCCCCTTCGTGGATCGGGCAGATCTGAGCCTGGCCCAGGCTACTTCGTGACGTGAGAGAGAAGCCGGCGCCACGCGTCGCCGCGGAAGCTTCGACGAAGATGCCGAGCCCAGCGATCGAGGCGGAGATCGACGGGATCGGCGATCCGAACGGGCTCGGCCGCCCGTCCGCGATCTTCCCGGACCACGTTCAGGAACGCCGCGCGCCACTCATCGTCGGCGAGGAGGCCGTGGAGATAGCAGCCGACCGCTCGATCCCGGCGGCAGCCCAGCTCGGCGCCCGCGTCGAGGAGCAACGGCTCGCTCCGGCCCGTGCTGCGGGTCTGTCCATGGTGGATCTCGTAGCCGGCCAGCGGCCGCCCGGACAGGGGCCACGCGCTCACGCAATGTTGCTGCCGGGTCCGCTTCTCCGACTCGAATATGGTGTCGATCGGCAGAAGTCCCAGCCCTGGCCAGCGTTTTCGGACCGCCTTCGGTGCCTCCCGCGTCCTCGAGATGCTCGCCCAGCATCTGGTAGCCTCCGCAGAGGCCGAGGATCCAGCAGCCTGCGGCATAGGCCTCGGCGACGGCGAGGGCCATGCCGGATGCCGTGTGACGCACCAGATCCGCCACCGTAGCCTTGGAGGCGGGGAGAACAAGCAGATCCTGCTCGCTCACCAGGCGCGGATCGGTGATCCAGGTCAGGTGCACGTCCGGCTCGGCGAGGAGGGGGCGAGGTCTTCCGTGTTGGCCACGGCCGGACTCAGGAGGGCACCCACCCGGAGCATGTCGGCGGGGGCCCGGGTGTTCACCGGGATGCGCAGCGGCCGATCTTCCTCGTCGAGACCGTGATCGAGATAGGGCACGACGGCGAGGACGGGAAGGCCCGTCATCGCTTCGAGCATGGACACGCCTTCCTCGAACAGGGCCGCCTCGCCCCGGAATCTGTTCACGATGATGCCGAGCACGCGGCGTCGATCCTCGTCGGGCAGCAGATCGAGGGTGCCCTTCACCTGGGCGAACACTCCGCCCCGGTCGATGTCGGCCACGAGAACAATGCCCGCGTTCACGAGCCGGGCCGGCCGAAGGTTCACGAAGTCCCTCGGCCACAGATTGATCTCCACGGGCGAGCCGGCGCCTTCCAGCACGATCACGTCATGCGCGTCGGCGAGGCGCTGGAGGGCCGCTTCCGCGATGGCGGCGAGCGCGCTCGTATCGCGAAAGTACTGGGACGCGTCGACCTGCCCCATGACCTTGCCGAGCACGATCACCTGCGCCCCCGTCTCGCTCACCGGCTTGAGGAGCACCGGGCCCATGTCCACGTGAGGCTCCTGACGCGCGGCCTGGGCCTGGAGGATCTGGGCCCGCGGCATCTCGAGGCCATCGCGGGTGACCCCGGCCTGATTCGCCATGTTCTGCGCCTTGAACGGCACGACGTCCAGGCCGGCGTCGGCGAGAAGCCGACACAATCCCGCGGTGACCACGCTCTTGCCCACGTCGGACGCCGTGCCGAGCACGGCCAGGGCGGCTTTCACGATGAGCCCGGCCGGTTCAGGCCGGCTTCTTGCTGGGCCGCTCCGCGACGGGGAAGCCCGCCTTCTTCCACGCGGCGAAGCCGCCGTCCATCTCGTAGACGGGCTCGAGGCCCATCTGCTGGGCGACGTCGGTGGCCAGCGCCGATCGCCAGGCGCCGTTGCAGTAGAAGATGAAGTTCTTGCCGGAGCCGAAGACCTCCTTGTAGTAGGGGCTATCCGGGTCGATCCAGAATTCCAGCATGCCGCGCGGGCAGTGCACGGCGTCGGGGATCATGCCTTCGCGCTCCAGCTCGCGCACGTCGCGCAGGTCCACGAACACCACGTCATCCTTGCCGTGCCGGGCCCGCGCCTCCTCGAGGGTGAGCGTCTTGATCCTGGACTTCGCCTCGTCCACCAGCTGCCGAAAGCCTTTCTTGAGCTTCATGGCCTGTCTCCCTTTCTCGAAGGATGGCGTCGCGTCCACGCACTCTACACCTTGGCGCCAACGGATCTATCGGGGGCGGTGCGAGCCCGCCGGGCCAGAGACCAGCAGATGACGGCGAAGAGCAGATAACCGAGGGCTACCCCGAGGACTCTCCCACCCCGAGCTTGGCGCCGTGGATGAATCCGAAGAAGGCCAGCACGGCGCCGGCCAGGGCATAGACGGCGGCCCGATCGAAGTCGCGATCGATGATGAAAGCGGCCACCGCGCCGAGGATCATGCCGGCGAGGATGGCGCCGCCCCCGAGCAGCTCCATGCCGCGATAGACGACGCCCGATCCGGCCAGCGCGGCCATGCCGACTTTTTCCGCGCTGGTGCCCGCCGCGTTGAGCGCGCCGTCCACGAGCACCTGCCCCCACGAGGCGATGTTGGGGATGAGGGCGAAGACCACGGCCGGAGCGTGCTCGCGCGGCGTGGCCTGGAACGCCTGCGCTCCGATGACCACGCCGATATAGAGAAGGATGGGCAGGATGGCCACGAGGGGAATCACGGCGAGGAGGAGGGCGACCAGACCAAGAAAGCAGACGAGCCCGACGCACACGCCGGTCACCAGGGAATAGCCGATGCGCCCGCCCACCGCCTTCCAGCCCGGATGGCCGATGTAGACGGCGGGAGGGAACGGGCTGCCCAGCACGGAGCCCACCACCGCGCCCACGCCGTCGGCGAGGAGAATCTTCCTCAGGTTGTAGCTGTCACCGGCCGCCTCCGCGCTTTCGACATTGTTCATGCCCTCGGTGAAGTTGTAGATGCCGAGGGGAATGGCCGTGACGAGCAGCGGGCCGATGTCGCGAAGCCCCACGAGGACGTCGCCCGAGGGAATGGGCAGCCTCAGGCCGAACTGGCTCAGGGCCACTCCCACCGCGGTCGGTTGCATCAGGCCCGACCAGCCGAGCATCGCGGCGATCCAGGCCACCGCGGTGCCGATGATCACCGCGGCGAGGCCGCCGGGGACATGGCCGGGCAGCGAGACATTGGCCATCCAGCTCACCATGATGATGGCCAGCGAAATGAAGGCGATCCACGGGACCTCCCAGCTCTGGAAGGCCGGCCGCATCGAGATGAAGGTGATGGAGATGCCGGCGAGGGTTCCCAGCATGGCCGCGCGCGGCGTGTACTTCCTGATGGCGGGGCCGACGAAGGCGCCGAGCAGGATGATGATGCCGATCACGAAACACCAGGCGAGGCCCGCCTGCCAGGCCGCCACCGGGTTGCCCGTCTTGAGGGCCACGGGAAGCATGATGAGGAAGACCACGATGAACATGTGGGGCACGCTGGGGCCGTAGGGCATGGCGGTGACGGTGTCGCGGCGCTCGCTCTTGGCCAGCCGGTAGGCGAGCCACGCATAGTAGATATTGCCGAGGGGCAGCGCGACGGCGAGGGCGGGAAGAATGCGGCCGAAGACGATATCGCCGGGAAGCTTGACCACGCCCAGGGTGAGGCCGGTGAGCACGATGACATTGAGCACCACGTTGGTGAAGAGGCCGAAAAACGCGTTCCAGTCGCCGGGCACCCACCAGTGGACGGGGTGCTCGGTGGTCGTCGCGCTCGCCATAGATCCTCCGTGTGCCCCGTGTCTACCGCGTGGTGGCCAGGGTCTCGAGGAAGCGCCGGGAGTCCGAGACCCAGCCGAAGATCCCGCCCTGCGCCTTGATCATGGCCAGGGCCGACCGGTGAAACTCGGGAAGTACGAGGCGACGCAGTCCTCGAGCACGAGGCAGTCGTAGCCGCGGTCGTTGGCTTCGCGCACCGTGGTGTGGACGCACACCTCCGTGGTCACGCCGCACACCACGAGGTGACGGATGCCCCGATGCTTCAGGATGCTGTCGAGGTCCGTGGCGAAGAAGGCGCCCTTGCCCGGCTTGTCGACCACCGGCTCGCCGGGCTCCGGGTAGAGCTCCTTGACGATGTCGTGGCCGTCCTCACCACGGACGAGAATGCGCCCCATCGGACCCGAATCGCCGATGCCCGCGGTGAGCCGGCCCCGCGCCTTCTTGGAAGGCGGGCAGTCGGTGAGATCGGCGCGATGGCCCTCGCGAGTGTGAACGATCAGCAGCCCGCCCTGGCGGGCCGCCTTGAGCACCCGCTCGGCGTGCGGCACCGCGCGGCGGAGAAGCGACACGTCGTTGCCGAGGGCTTCGCCGAAGCCGCCCGGATCCACGAAGTCACGCTGGAAATCGATCATCAGGAGGGCGGTGGTCGGTGCTTCGAACTCGTACTCGTAGGGCTCCGCGTCGACGAGGGCCATGGCACTATCCTCCCGGAAGTTCGACATCACCTCGGTGTGTGACGATATGCTCGTTGGGCAGCGGCAGGATAGACCAGGACGGCGAGTGCGGCAAGGAGATCGCGGCCTCGGACATGAGCAGGCGGGAGGGATGCGGTGAGCCCCCATCGATCAGTGGGCAAATCGACGGCAGCACGCCTGGGTGTCTTCCTGGTTGCTCTTTCTGTAGTCATTCTGCCGGGCTGCGGGAGATCGCGGGAGAGCGGGGACCGGTCACCCTCGTCCTCAAGCACGCCAAGATCCTCGGGCCCGTGGATCCGATTCCTCGCCTCCTCGCCGAGTTCGAGGCCGAGCATCCCGGCGTCCGCGTGAAAGCGGAAGTGTTGCCGTGGAGCTCGGACGAGCAGCGCCAGTTTCTCGTGATCAATCTCGAAGGGGGCCGCCCCGGCTTCGACGTCATGATGCTCGATTGCATCTGGGTGCCCGAGTTCGCGAAGGCGGGCTGGCTTCTCGATCTGACTCCCGGCGTATCGCGCGACGAGCTATCCGCGCACTTTCCCTCGGCGGTCGAAGCGGGAACCTACGAGAGACGGACCTGGGCCCTGCCGTGGTTCATGAACGTGGGGCTCCTCTACTACCGCGCCGATCTCCTCGCCCGCCACGGCTTCGCCCCGCCCGCGACTTACGCCGAGATGCTGGAGCAGATCCGGGTGATCCGCGCCGCCGAGGGCAATCCTCGGCTCGCCGGGTATCTCTGGCAAGGCAAGCAGTACGAGGGCCTCGTGGTGAACGTCCTCGAGGGACTGTGGGCCGACGGGACCAGCCTGCTCGACGCCGACGGCCACCTCTTCCCCGACCCCGGTCGAGCGGAGCAGGTCTTGAGGTTTCTGCGCATGCTCATCGACACGGGGGTGAGCCCGGCGTGGGTGACGGCGGCGGACGAGGAGAGCACGCGGCGACCCTTCGGCAATGGCGAGGCCGTCTTCCTCAGAAGCTGGCCGTACGCGGCGGACCTGTTCGAGCGGCCCGAATCACCGGTGCGGGGCAAGGTCGGCCTCGCCCCGCTGCCCCGTCAGGTCGCCGACCGCCCCGCTCCCGGATCCACGGGTGGCGCCCACCTCGCGGTCACGAGGCAGACCCGTCATCCCGTCGGAGGCCATGGAGCTCGCGCGCTTTCTCACCGGCCCGCGCGCGCAGCGGGCCATGACGGCGAGCGGCGCCACCAAGCCCACCCGCATGGCTCTCTACCACGACCCCGAGCTGGTGCGGGCATCCCCCACCCTGCCGCGCATTCACGATCTGACCCTGGCCGGACGCTCTCGCCCCGTCACGCCCTACTACGTCATCATCTCGACCGCGCTCCAGCCCGAATTGTCGGCGGCGCTCGTGAAGGTCAAGAGCCCGGCGCGGAGCGTGACCGACGCGCGGCGGCGGGTCGAGTTCTTCCTCCGGGATCTGCACGAGTGACCGGCGGCCAGGCCGGAGGAGCCGGGCGCGCGGAGCGGCGAGCGCCGGGCACGCGGGCTGCTCCTGCTCGCTCCCGCCCTCGTGACCCTCGCCGCCCTCACCCTCTATCCGACGATCTGGGTGGGCTGGCTCTCCCTCCAGCGCCGCATGCCGATCTTCGGCGTGAGCCGCTTCGAGGGCCTGGGCAACTACGCGTTCCTCGCCTCCGATCCGCGCTTCTGGAAGGCGGCCCAGGTCACTCTCCTCTTCACGGTGGCGTCGGTGGCCCTCGAGTTGGTGGGCGGAGTGCTGGCGGCGGTGGCCGCTTCGCGGCCTGCGCGGGGATCTCGAATCGCGCTGTCCTTGCTGCTCCTGGCGTGGGCCCTCCCTCGGTGGTGACGGCGAAGCTCTTCGAGTGGCTCTTCCACCCAGCGGCGGGACTGATCAACTTCGCCCTCGGCGGCATTGCCCTGAACTGGCTCGGTGACCCGCGCCTCGCCCTGCCCGGGCTGATCCTCGCCGACGTCTGGCGGACGCTGCCCTTCGTGGCCGTGCTCTGCTATGCGCGCCTCCTCGCCATCCCCGCCGAGGTCTACGAGGCGGCGCAGCTCGACGGAGCGGGCGCCGTGGCCACCCTCACCCGGATCACCCTCCCGCTTCTCCGCCGGATCCTCTTCATCGCCCTGCTCTTCAGGACCCTCGACGCCCTCCGCTCCTTCGACCTCATGTTCGTCCTCACCGGTGGCGGCCCCGCCGGCACCACGGAGACGCTGACCGTGTACGCGTACCGGAGTCTCTTCCAGGCCGTCCAGCTCGGCCTGGGCTCCGCGGTGGGCGTGGTGGTCTTCGCCCTCGTGATGCTGGTGGCCTGGGCATACCTGCGCGCGCTCCGAAGCCAGGGGCTCACGGCGTGACCCGCCGCCGGGCCGGGGCCATGCGCGTGCGCGACTGGATCGTTCTCGCGGCCTTCCTCGTCTATGCCGTACCGTTCTTCTGGCAGCTCCTCACGTCGCTCAAGCCCGAGGCCGAGCTCATGGCCCTCCCCCGGTCTTCCCAACGCGGCTCACCGGCGAGCACTACCGGGCCGTCCTCGAGCAGAGCGTGACGCTGCGCGCGCTCGGCAACAGCTTCGGCGTCGGCGCCATCACCACGGTCCTCGCCCTGACGCTCGGGCTCTTCGGCGCCTACGGGCTGGCCCGCTATCCGGTCCCCGGCAAGGGGATGCTCCTGCTCTTCATCGTGGGCGGCACCGCCTTTCCGCAGATCGCGACGGTGAGCCCCCTCTATCTCCTGATGCGCGCCCTCGATCTGCGCGACACGTGGCTGGCCCTCATCCTGGCCAACACCTCGTTCGCCCTGCCCCTCGTCATCTGGCTCCTCATGGGATTTCTCCAGGAGATCCCCGCCCAGCTCGAGGAGGCGGCCGCCGTGGACGGGGCGAGCCGTCCGCGCGCCTTTCGCTGGATCGTGCTCCTCTCCTCGCCCCCGGCCTCGCCTCCGCCGCGCTCCTCACCTTTCTCTTCTCCTGGAACGAGTTCCTCTTCGCCTACACTTTCACTGCCACCGAAGCGAGCCGCACCGTGCCGGTCGCCCTCGCTCTCTTCCCGGCGTGTTCGAGGTGCCGTGGGGCGACATCGCGGCCGCGTCCATGCTGGCGAGCGTGCCGCCGCTCGTCTTGGTGATCGGGCTGCAGCGCTATCTCGTCCGCGGACTGCTCTCCGGCGCCCTGCGGGAGTAGCGAGACGCCTTTGATCAAGGCTCTCACGGGCCGACAAGGAGGAAGACCATGGAGCATGTGACTCGACGCGCGCTGTTGATCGGAGGAGCTGAGCGGGCTGGCCGCGATGGCCGCCGCGCGGGGGCGCGGGCCCAGGCGGCGCCCGCCACCGCGGGCCCTCCCGACCCGAAGCTGATCGAGGATCTGGTCGCCGCCAATCGCATCCTCGTCGACCAGGGCGTGGTGGACGGCTACGGACACGTGAGCGTCCGCCACGACAAGGCGGCCGACCGGTACCTCATGTCGCGCTCCATCGCTCCTGAGCTGGTGACCGCGGCCGACATCATGGAGTACGACCTCGACAGCGTGCCGGTGGATCCGCGCGGGCGGGCGGTGTACCTCGAGCGCTTCATTCACGGCGAGATCTATCGCGTCCGCCCGGACGTGCGCGCCGTCGTCCACAACCACTCGCCATCCGTCATTCCCTTTGGAGTGACGGGAGCGCCCCTCCGCCCCCTCTATCACATGAGCGCCTTCCTCTGGCCCGGGGTGCCCGTCTTCGAGATCCGCAGCGCGGGCGGGCCCGCCACGGACATGCTCATCCGCGACGCGGCGCTCGGCCAGGCCCTCGCGCGATCGCTCGGCGCGGGGCCGGTGGCCCTCATGCGGGGCCACGGAGCGGTGGTGGTGGGAGCGAGCGTACCCGAGGTGGTCTTCCGCAGCGTCTACACCGAGGTGAACGCGCGTCTGCAGGCGCAGGCGATGGCCCTCGGAGGAACCGTCACCTACCTCGATCCCGAAGAGGCGAAGCGGGCGCAGGCCTCGATCGGCGGGACCATCGGACGTCCGTGGGAGCTGTGGAAGAAGAAGGCCTCGGCCCGCTAGGGCCGGTGCCTCACCTCAGTGGGTGCACACGCCCTTGACCCATCCCCGTCGGGCCGACGGCACTCACAGGGCCGGCCCGGGGGATGAACGTGGGCAGCGCGCAGATGCCCTGGCTCGTATAGCAGACGCGGGCGAGCGGATACGGATAGTTGACGGGAAGGAGCTCGTAGAGCACGGGCTCTGGAAATTGCTGCGCGGCCGCGGGAACCGTCAGGGCCAGTCCGAGGAGAGCGGGAAGCAGTAGACGCCTCATCGCAGTTCCTCCCGTCGGCCCTGCCTCGCCTATCGCAGGTGGGGCAAGACCTGCTCACCCAGGAGACGGATGGAGCGCAGAACCTTGGCCTGCTCCATGCCCGGCCACTGGAGGCGGAAGATCATCGTGGTCAGCCCGAGGCGCTCGCGGTAGCGGGCGATCTCCTCCTGACCCGGGCGGGATCGCCCAGGAGGAAGCGGTCACGCGCGAGGGCTTCGAAGTCCGAGGCGAAGCTCTCGCCGGCGGGAAGCGCCTTGTCCTGTTCCCATTGCCGATAGGCGGCGTACTTCGCTTCGAGGAAGGGGCGCGCCTCGGCCACCGCGCCCGCGCGGTCCGGCGCCACGTAGCACTCCTTGATGAGCGGGATCTCCGCGGCCGGCGGCTTCCCGAGGGTCCGGCGCGTCTCGCGAAACAGGGCGAGCTGGCGCTCGAGCGTCTCCAGGGTGGTGTGCGGGTTCATCAGCCATGCGTCGCCCAATCGGGCGGCCCGCTTGACGCCGGCGTCGGCATTGGCGGCGAGCCAGATGGGCGGGCGCGGACGCTGGTGAGGCGGCATGGAGATGCGCACGTCCTCGATGGTGAAGTGGCGGCCCGCATAGCTCACCGGCTCACCTGTCCAGAGCCGCTCGATGATCTCGAGGCCCTCCGTGAGCCGGCCCACACGCGCGCGCGGATCCTGTCCCAGGGCACGATTCTCCGGCGTCGCGGTAGCCGAGCCCCACGCCGAAGATGAAGCGGCCCCCGAGATCACGTCGAGGGTGGCAAGCTGCTCCGCGATGTCGACCGGATGGTGCAGGGAAGCAGGAGGACGCCGGTGCCCAGGGACATGGTGCCGGCCTCGGCGGCCACTCGGGAGAGGACGGGGATGGGCTGGAAATAGCTGAAGGGCGCCGAGAGATAGTGCTGGCTTGCCCACACGGAATCGAAGCCGACGGCCGAGGCGAGCCGGACCTGCTCGAGGTGTTCCAGGAAGCGGCCGGCCTGCGAGTCGTCCGGCGAGTGCTGTACCGATAGTCCGAGACCGAACTTCATGGGAGAACGCCCCGCCGGGGAGGAGGCCCCCGGCGGGATGGCGATCGATGGATCAGGAGTGGTTACTTGTCGCCGGGCATCTCGCACATGTCGAGCACGCTGTCGTACACGCCGCCGTGAGCCTGGCACATCTGCATCGCGGTCTTCTGGTCTCGGCGTGCCCGGGTTGCAACGTGTTGCCCGAGTACGTGCCGCCCGCGGCGGTGCACAGCCTGGAGGATCTGATCTTGGCGGTGGCTGGAGCACGCGGCGAGGGGGAGCGCCAGCAGGGCCACCATGGCTGTGGTCATCAGCATTTTCCTGGAACCCATCGTTACCTCCTGTTGGTTGATGGACGTCTCGTCGTTGTGGTCCGAGACCCCACGGCCCCGACCCATCCGGCGGCCCAGTGAGCTACTAGCGGCGTATCTTAGCTCAACTGGGTCAACTCCGGCAGATGTTTGCAGGAGGACGGGACTGGGAAGCGCCCGGCGGGCGATCCCCGCCGGGGCGTGAGCCCCGGCGGGATGGACTCAACGAGTCGAGTGAGGCTACTTGTCCCCAGGCATTTCGCACAGGTCGAGCACGCTGTCGTACACGCCGCCGTGCCCCTGGCACATCTGCATTGCCGTCTTCTGGTTCGGCGTCCCTGGGTTGCAGGTGTTGCCCGAGTAGGTTCCGCCGGCCGCCGTGCACAGCGAGCTCGAGCTCTTCTTGATGGTGCTGGAGCACGCGGCAAGCGGGAGCGCCAGTAGGGCCACCATGGCCGTGGTCATCAACATCTTCCTCGAACCCATCGTTTGTTGCCTCCTGTTGGTTGATGAACTTCACTGCTGTGGTCCGAGACCCCTATGGCCCCGCCCTGTTCGGCGCCCCGTGGCTTCGTTGCACCCGATGGCAATCCCCGCGGGCATCTTAGCCCAAGTGGGTGAATTCCGGAAGCTGATCTGGAAGCGAGCATGCGGCGAGCGGAAGTACGATCGAAGGACACCGCCGGTGGCGGTCCCGGCCTCTGCCCCTAGGGCATTCCACAGACGGACTTGATCTCGGCTATCCGCGCGTCGATCATCCGGTTGTATTCGCCGTTTTCCACCTGGGCACTCGTCCCGGATGTGCCGGTGATGAGGCCGACCACGATGCTCGTGGGCACGATGGTCTGCAATCCCGCCGCCATCTGCTGGGCCACATTGGCCTTCTCGCTCTTGAGCACCCGGATGTCGCCCTCGGCCGTGAAGCAGTTGATGGGCGGCTTGTTCAGGTTTTCCTCGGTCTTCTTGTACTCCATCGCGCAGCCCGCCATGAGGGCAACCATCGCCACGCCGCATGCCGCCGCTGCCAGGTCAGCTCTCCGCTTCACGATCGCTCCTCTCAGATTGGCTCCTGCGCGGGCTCTACCGTCGCCCGCCGCCACCCCAGGACCTGCCGCCTCCACCGAAGCTGCCGCCTCCCCACGACCGTGCCGCTCCGCGCTCCGCCCCAGCCGGACCCGCCGCGATCCCATCCGCCTCCGCCGCCGCCCCATCCGCCGCCGCCGAAGCCTTCGCTGCTCCGGTTGAATCCGCCGCCCCAGCTGCTCGAGCCCCACGAGGATCCGGCGGAGCGCTGATCTCCCGCCCAGCGGCCGTTCTGCTCGGCATTGAGCGACTGGGTGCGATCGGCATCATTAAAGGTGTTCCAGGAGCCGTTGTTGTAGCTCTGCCAGCCGCTGCCCGTATTCCGGTAGACGTTGCCATCGTGATCCGCGTAGTGGTTGCCATTCACGCTGGCGTAGCCGCCGGTCTGCCCGCCGGGTCCCGACACCTGCCCCCACCTCGCGGTGTTCTGGCTGCCGCTGTACGCATTGCCAGACGTGGCGGTGCCACCTCGAGCGGTGACCCCGGTGTTCGGGTTGTACGTCGCGCCACGTCCGCCATAGGCGTAGTTGCCGCGTGTACACGTTCTGCACCGCGCCCCGCTCGCCGGCCGAGGCCCGCCCGGTCATGGAGTTGTAGGAGTGGCCGACCTGCGTGCTCCACGCGTTGCCGGTCCACGCGTTGTATCCGCCGGAGGTGCGCGTGACCGCGCCGGTGGCTCCCCATTGATGGTAGACATTCCCGGAGGTGGCGGCCCAGCCTCCTGGTCCCCACACCGCGGCCGAGCCGTGCGGGCCCCAGTACGCGCCGCCGTAGGCGCCGTAGTGGGCGTACGAGGGTAGTAGGGCATGGCGCCCCAGTAAGGCGCGGGACAGTAGCCCCAGCAGCAGCTCGACGAGCCGGCGATGGCGGCGCCGAAGGCCATGCCCATGCCGAAGCCCATGGCCCAGCCCGTCCACGGCGTCCAGTACGGATTCGCCGCGTAGCCGTAGGTGATCGGCGGCGGATACCAGATGGTCGCGCCGACATAGGACGCGTAGGTATAGCCCGTCCCGTACACGACCACGCCGCCGGGAGAGACCACGGTGCCGAGATAGCCGGGCGTGTATCCCACCACCACGTACTGAGGAGTGGCGCTGTACACCTGCACGTAGGTGACGTAGTGGAGCGGGGAGCTCACGGGGATCGAATAGATGACGGGAGGTACCGAGGCCGCCACTACCCACGGGCCGGTGGCGACCGTCGATGCTGAACCACACCCCGCTCTGCACGGCGTACCACTCGCTCGGCGACACCATGATGATGGGCGAGGGCGAGTTGAACACGTAGCTGAGCGGGGTATCGAGGATGGGCCGCATGTCGGGCGAGCCGCCGTTGATCTCCGGCGTGAAGCTGGCCTTGGCGCGATTGATGGTCGCCGTCTGGGGATATCGTTGGCGATCAGCGCTTCGTCGGCCTGCGTGGTGTAGGGCACGGCTGCCTTCACGTTCTCCTTCGGGCTGTCGTCGGGGATTCTCGTGAAGTCGGGCGGGAGCTCCGTCCCCGCGATGTACTCCCACGGGCCCGCGAAGTCCGGGCGCGTGGAACCAGCGGCCGGTCACGAGGACGTAGTTCTGCTGATCGTTCAGGTTCTTGAAGATGTTCCCGGTGGTGTTCTTCACGTAGAGGCAGCATGGTGCCCTCGATGGGCACCCAGTCCGGCGCGCCCTCCGTCACGATGAGCTCGGTGGGCGTGGTGGTCACCACCACGTCCGGCACGCCGTGCTTGAGCGAGGCCTTTGCCTTCGTCTTGGGATCGGTGGGCCCCGTCATCGGGTCGATGACGTTCTGCTTCGCCAGAGAGGCCTCGAGGCTGACGATGCTCGGAGGAACCTTGGCGGCGAGGGTCCACGGTCCCGCGATGGCCGGTGCCTCGACGAAGCCGTCGAAGAGGTGGATGTAGAAGCGCCCGGTCGAGTCATCGAGCACCGACGAGGGCCCGGGTGTTGAGCACGCGCTCGAGCTTCGTGCCCGGGACCGTCCGCCACACCGGGGCGCCGTCGATGGGCACCAGCACCGCGGCCGACTGGAGAGAAGACGAAACGCGGCGGATCGTTCTTGACGGGCACCGCCCGCGCTTTCTTCTCCTCACCGTTGATGGCGAGGGAGATCTCCAGCCGATCGAGGGACATGGTGGACGGCCCGTTCGACACGCGATGGACTGGAAAGCCTGCTGATAGGCGGCGGCCTGGGCGGGCGCCGAGGGGAAGATGGCCCTGACGATCCTGACGTCGGTGAAATGCACGGTGCGCGAGACCTTGGCGACTTCGGTATGGGCGGTCATCTCGATGGCGCCGAAGACGGGATCCTTGGCGCCCGCAGGGAGCACGGACACCGCCGCGTGCGCCTCGAAGTTGTATCCGTCCCACTTGTCGAGCTGGGGCTGGTAGAGCGTGTACTTCACGCCGCCGATCTCGCGCAGCTTGGGCCACGGGTCGGGCGTGAGCTGGGCGGCGGGGGCGCGGGCTGCCGTCTGGGCGATCGCGCTCGACAGCAGCCCGGTCGAGGCGACGAGGAAGGCCAGAGCGAGAGACAGACGGCGGCAGGTGGTGAACGCGCCACGAGGAAGGCTTAGTCGCGAATGAAGCGGCCGGGACCAGCCGCGAAGCAGCCATCGCCTTCCTCGGGACAGATGACGACGAAGGTCTTGCGGGCTCCGCAGCCGGCGATGCCGATGGTGTATTCAGCCCGCTGTATTCCCGGACCGATGAACGGCCCCTGCAGCACCGGCTGAACGACCTCGCGCGAGAGGACGGTGGCGGTCGCGCTGGGGCAATTCAGCTCGAATCGCCCACGGACCTCGGCGTTCTGCATGGCCATGGGCTGCATGTTGTCGAGCATCTGCGACCTGGCTGACACAGGCCGACACGCCGACCGCCGCCAGCACTGCGAAGAGTGCATACCGCCGCATCATGTGGCCTCCAGTCTGAGGATTCGGTCCGGCCGCGCCGCCAGTCTAGCAGAGGACGGGAGAGCGTGACGGGACATCGCCGTCGCGGCGTGTATCTTGGTCCGGGACATTGACAGACCGCAGGCCGAGTGGCTAGGCTCGCGGCATGGCGAAGCTCGAGATCAGGACGCATCACTGGAGCCGGGCCCAGTACGATCGACTCGATCGCGGTCGGCTTCTTTCAACCTCGCGACCCGATCGAGCTGATCGGCGGCCAGCTCGTCGTCGCGGAGCCGCAGGGCACCTACCACTTCACTGGCGATCCAGGCGGTGGAAGAGGTGCTGCGGGCGGCATTCGGCCCGGGTTGGGCAAGTCGCGGGCAGGGCCCGGTGGCACTCGACGATGAGTCCGAGCCAGAGCCGGATGTGGCGGTGGTGCCCGGGAGCTTCCGGGACTACGCGGCTGAGCACCCGTCGCGGCCTGTTCTCGTGGTCGAGGTCAGCGAGTCGAGCTTGCGCTTCGACCGCCATCACAAGGGCAGCGTCTACGCCCGCGCCGGCCTCGCAGACTACTGGATACTGAATCTGGTGGATCGCGTCCTCGAGGTGTATCGCGATCCGGTGCAGGATCCCGATGCGGCATTCGGCTGGCGCTATCGCTCCGTCGAGACCACTCGGGCCCGAGGCGTTCATCTCGCCGCTTTGCCCTGAGCGGCGCCCGCATCTCGCGTCGCCGATCTTCCCCTAGCGTGTCGCTTGCGCGGGTTCTGCTCTAGCGCTTGGCGGGCGAGCGGGGCGGAGCAGCGGGGTGCTCGCTCCCAGGCCACGCCGAGTCGCATTCCGCTGCGGCCACTCTGGCCCGCCACGAGATTTGGTTTTCGCTTGATAGAAGCTCCCAGAAGATAACGGTCTGGAGGCGCACTCGCCCTCCGCCCCACTCGCCCGGACTACACAGCGGCGACCAGCGCACATTCATCGCAGGTCTTGGGCCGAAGAAGAGCTCGGCGCTGACTGCAGTTCACGCGCCGGGGACGGCCACCCTCCTGACCGTTCCGCTCCGCCGAGACATAGCCTGCGTAGAGCGTGGCCACGGTGTCGCGCGGCGATATCCGCGTCGGACTGCGTGCGCCGGAGCGGCCATGGGGCGCAGCACTCCACGAAGTCCTGGATCTCCGCGTAGAAGCCCTGCTTCGCCATTCTTCCGTCCGCCCTGGGATGACTCCATCTCCTTCTTTGGAAGCCGAGCTTCTCCACGAGATAGACGTCGCGAAACTGCGCGGCTTCGGGGTTGTAGGTGCCGAGCAGGTTCACCGGATTCGAGCCGGCAGGTCTGTTCCGACGATTGCCTTCCGCGGTAGCACCTCGAGCCAGTTGTGCAAGCCGCCGCCCAAAGCACGAGAGCGCCCCGCGTACCGGCCTCACTTCGAACCCCACCCATCTGCGATCACGCTGTGGCAGTAGGGCTTCCTCGGCGAACGTTCGGCGTCCGAGTCTGGGCGACTATGCCATGGGGCTGGGGGCCACGCGGCGGGGCGAGCGCCGTCAGATCGAGCTAATATTTCCTACGCTCGCGTGGAGAGCACGGTCGTGCGGTGGCGTTGGGTCATCAGTTGAGCCTTCGAAGCGTCCGCGGGCCTCGTCGTTCTGGACGGCCATGGGCTGCATGTTTGTTGAGTGAGCTGGGTCTGGCTGGACGCACCCCTGATGGCCACTTCACCGCCGTCACGAGCACGAGGGGAAACTCCGCCGGATCATGCTCGACCTCCTGGTGTGGGTGCGCTGCTCGAGAGGGTGGGGACCGACGCCGTCGTGACCGCTAGAAGCGGAGGTACATGCGCAGCGCGCGCCACCACCGCCGTGTCCACGTTCACGAGCCGCCCGTTCACGACCGTCTTGTTGAACGCCGAGTCAATCACCTGCAGGTCGGCCGTCATATTCATCCACGGAGTGACCACATGACGTTGTAGTACATCTCGACCGCGTCCTCCTTGCTCAGGCCGAGGTTGAACGGTTACGCAGGAAGGGGACGAAGTCGCTGCTGAGCTGGGTGCGCCCAGCCCAATCCCATGTTGTCGTTGGGCCGGCCGGGCACCACGCCGTTGGCGCTCAGCCCCGTCGTTGTATGCGTACTGACGGGTTGGGGTTGCCGTCGGAGACGCCGGAAGCGGAAGAACGCGCCCACGCCCTTGTCACGGCTTCCTTTGGGGCTCCACAGGTACTGGTCGAGCGCAGTAGATGGTCCAGGTGCTGCCTCTCGTGTTCGCCGGCTTCACGGGGACGAGGAACTCCGGCGCGAAGCGCTCGAGCAGGTTCGTGGAGAATCCGGCCCGGGATCCTGAGCCAGGGAAGTTCCGGAGTCACGAGGAAGACGCGCGATGTTGGTGGGATCCCGGTTGAGGGAAAGCGCGTCTTGTCGGCCCAGAAGAAGCCGAGATCCTGGTGACCGACGAGGCGCCGAAGGGCTTGATCTCGACCCGCCCCTCCGCTCCCACCGCCACCCCGTTCTCGAAGGCCTTGGTGATGTCGTTCCCAGCGTGCCTTCGCCGTCGGGATCGATGACGGAGACGGTGAAGGTGGCGCCCTTCCACGGAGGAAGATGAGGCCTCCGCCGTAGGCGGTGTAGGGAGCGAGCGGAAAGCGCCATGTCGATGTTCAGCGCCGGTGCCCATGAACTGCGTGCGGCTCGTTGTGGGCGAAGGCGCTGGCGTCCCCGGGGATGATGATGCAGACCTTGCCCGCAAAGATGCCGAACCAGGGGCGAGGAACTGAGCGAAGGTGAGGTTCATGAGGGCGGTGGTGGTGCTGTCGCCGGGCTCGGGAGCAGGCTGAACGCGTTAGGCGGGAAGACGACGCCGGCATCCCGCGTGGAGTTGGTTCCGTAGGTCGTGAAGAACTTGAGCCAGCGAAACCGCCCGGCCACAGGCCCATCTTGCCCGTGTCCGCCTTCAGGTCGTAGTCGACCAGACCACCGTAGGAGACACTGTCGCGGAGTCCGCCCGACCCCACGCCCAGCACTTGGACTGGGCATGTCCACGTCCGAAGGTGACGCCGTGCTGGGCCAGCCAGTCCCGGCCGCCGAACCAGTCGCCCGGTCAGCCTCGGCCGCGACCGAGATCGCCGCGCGTAAGTGGGCGGAGGGTCGATTTGCGCCATCGCTGCAGTAGGGGCCCACAGAGGAGAGCAAAGCGGGAGATTGCGTGAAGCCAGATCCTGGCCTTGGCATGCCGCGATGCACAGTCTGCTCGTTCCGCTCCCTTCACTGAATCCAGCCCTGTTCCCGGAATCGAGGCCTGAGCCGATCGGCGATTTCCTTGGCCGTATCCTTGGCTCTGCCTTCGAGGGTGCTGCTGCCGCTTGCCTCGCCGTAGGCTTTCATGCCGGAGGTGACGATGAGTCCCGCCGGGTTGCCGGTGGCAACGAGGCCCGCAACCCCATGGCCCCTCCCGGCGTCGTGTTCCCACCGGCAACCCCCGTGCCGGAGCCGAGTCTTCGCATCCCCTGTGGCGTCATCTGGAAGGCTACGACTGCCGTCCGCAGCTCCGAGGCCCCGGAGCCGAAGCCGATCGCCACGCGTTTGGCGGCGCTGCCCTCTTGCACCGAAATGAGATAGCCTTTGAAGACGATGTCGTTCATCTCCAGCGGCGTTCCGATCGGGACCGCATCGGCGGGCAGGCCCATGGCGCGGAACGCCGCGGCCACCTCACTGGCAATCTGGGCCCCGAGCTGGCGGCCTAGCTGGATCTGCTCGGCAGTTTGTGGCGTGTCATCTGCGGCGTACTGGTTGGCAAGCTCCGGAGCATCGGCGGGCGTGGCGGCGAAGTTGTACACCAGGATGTGATTCGGCCGCGGGAGCTTTTCGGTCACGAGGTTCTCGCTGTCGGTGACCTTGACCGAGGCGCACCCGGCCAGAAAGACCACAGGCGAATAGACACAAGACGACACGGCTACGAGACTTCATCGCAGTCCTCCTACGGCAAATCGACGATGAGCGTCATCTGGCCCTGAGAGTTGTTACCTCCGGTTGCGACTGAACCTGATGGCGAACGGAGCTTCGAAGAGTCTGCCGCGAGGGTTCCGGGCAACATGTGCCGGTCCATGAGGGCTCCGTCTGGCCAAGTCCTAGGCGAGGCAGGGACGGCCAGCGGGTCCAACTTACACCAATGCGACGGGCATGTGACCTGCGAATTTCGACGACCATGGCGTGCCGTTGAAGTCGCCGGTGGGTAGGTGCGTAATGACGAACCGCGGACTGTCCTTGGGGCACGCGGTCGCAGTAGTACATTGCAAGCTTAGCTTTCACGATCGGCCGGCAGGGTTGACGCCACCGCTGGCCGAACCGCCATCGCCGATCCATTCAGCCGCGCGTCGCCCCTGTTTTTCGACGGAGGACAAGGATGATCAACAGAAGCCGTTGGGCTGCCCGCGGTGCACGTCATGTTGCGCTGCGATGATATCGTCATCGCGGTTCGTTGGAACGAACCTGTCTGCTTCTCCGATGCTTGCGTCCGCGCAACGAAACCCGCTGCGGGACGTGTTCTTCGGCGAAACACACATCCATACGAGCTGGTCGTTCGATGCGTACGTCTTCGGGAACACGCTGACCGGTCCCGAGGACGCGTACCAGTTCGCCTTGGGCAAGCCGATCCGGCATCCCGCGGGCTACATGGTGCAGATGAAGCGTCCGCTCGATTTCGCGGCCGTCACGGATCACTCGGAATACATGGGCACGGTCCGCCTCGCCAACGATCCACAGTCGGACTTGAGCAAGCTGCCGATCGCACGACAGCTGACCGTCAAGAGCAAGGACGATATCCAGAAGGTCTATCTCTTCCTCGCCACGACCATCCTCAAGAACGAACCGATCAAGGAGCTCGTGAGCCCCGAGGTCGCAGGCTCTGTCTGGAAGCGGGTCGCCGACATCGCCGACAAGTACAACCAGCCGGGCACGTTCACGACCTTCGCCGCGTACGAATGGAGTTCGACGCCCGACAATCGCAACCTGCACCGCAACGTGATCTTCAAGGATTCGAAGAAGATTCCGACAGTGCCGTTTACCGCGATGGATTCCACCCATCCGGAGGATCTGTGGAACTGGATGGATGGCCAGCGCAAGGCCGGGAACGAGCTGCTCGGCCATCTCGCACAACGCGAACCTCTCCGATGGCGTCGATGTTTCCGCTGGAAGTCGACAGCAAGGGCCGGCCGATCGATGCCGCGTGGGCGCAATCCCGGGTGAACAACGAGCCGCTGTCCGAGATGCAGCAGCTCAAGGGCGCATCGGAAACGCATCCGGCGCTGTCGCCCAACGACGAGTTCGCCGGCACGAGATCCTGGAGTATCTGCTGGGCGGCATCGAGCGGGCGCCCCGGCTGCATGGCAGCTACATCCGCGAGGCGTACCAGAACGGGCTGGCGATGCAGGAGACGCGCGGCTACAACCCGTACAAGTTCGGCCTCGTGGGCGCGAGCGACACGCACGGCACCGCGATGGCGTATACGCAATCGAACTATTTCGGCGGCCACGCCCTGCTCGACGCCACGCCGCAAGGCCGACTCAGCGGCGAGAAGCATGCCGGTATGACGTCGGACAGGTTTGCGACGTCCGGATTGGGCGGAGTCTGGGCCGAGGAGAACACCCGCGAGGCCATCTTCGCCGCCATGCAGCGCAAGGAGACATTCGCGACCAGCGGCGTGCGCATCAGAGTGCGCTTCTTCGGCGGCTGGGACTTCGCGCCCGGCGTCCTGCAAAGCAAGGATTGGGTCAGGACCGGGTACGCGAACGGCGTTCCGATGGGCGGCGATCTGCCGGCGGCGAAATCCAAGGCGCCGACGTTCATCGTGTGGGCCGTCAAGGATCCCGACGACGCCAATCTCGATCGGATTCAGATCGTCAAGGGATGGACGCGCAACGGCCAGATCTTCGAGAAGATCTACAACGTCGCCTGGTCCGGCAATCGCGCGGTCAAGGGCGGCGCCCGAATTTCCGATGCCCTCGTTCGGCGCGGCGAGGCCGAGCTGCCGCCGGTGGGCAACACGGTGGATGTCAAGAACGCGACGTACACGAACACGAGCGGCGCGGTGGAGTTGAAAACAGTCTGGACCGACCCGGACTTCGATCCGAGCCAGTTCGCGTTCTACTACGCCCGGGTGCTGCAGATTCCGACGCCGCGCTGGACGACGTACGACGCGAAGAAGCTCGGTGTCCCGCCGCCGGCCAACGTTCCGGCGACGGTTCAGGATCGTGCGTGGACGTCTCCGATCTGGTATTCGCCGAGCGACGAAGCGCGCAAAGCGGCGAAGCCTGGGACGACGGTTGCTGAGTTGAAGCAACAGGGCGCCGTCGCTCTCGATGACGCGCAGTTGAAGCAATTGATCGTCGGAAAGACGTTCAAGATCCGCAACACGGTGACGGGGCAGCGCTTCGAGATCCTCTACGGACCCGACGGGCGGCGCCTCATCCTCAGTGTCGACGGCAAGCAGCCGCCCGCCGGTCAGGTGGGCGACGTGCTACACAGCGGCGAGCTCGGGTCGCCGGCGCAGTACGAGATCCGCGATGGCAAGATCGTGACGACGATCGCGGGTGCACCGTTCGAGGTGAGTGTCTACAAGCGTCGGCGACAAGTACGTCGCGGCCCGCAGCAACGAGCTCGGGTACGCCAACTACGAGGTTGAATAAATGCGCGCGATGGCGGTGGCTGAGGCGCGCGCTGGGCGAGCCGCTGGTGCAATTCATCGTGATCGGGCGCGTTGCTGTTCGCGGGCTACCGGCTCGTTCATCCCGAGCGGCCGGCCGAGGCGACGGGCAATCGCGTCGAGCTGACCGCCTGACGACGTGCGGCAGCTCGAGATCGTGTGGACGGCGCAATGGCACCGGGCACCGACGCAGGATGAGCTGCAGGGACTCGTGGAGAGCCGGGTCCGCGAGGAGATCCTCTACCGCGAGGCGCTCGCGCTCGGCCTCGAGCGCGGCGACACGATCATCAAGCGCCGGTTGGCGCAGAAGATGGAGTTCCTGGCCGACGACATGTCGGCGCGTGCGCACTCCTTCGGTCGAAGAGCTCGCGCGCCTGGTATTCGACGCAATTCCGCGCGGTTCGCGGAGCCTGGTCGCCGTTCCTTCCGGCACCTGTACTTTTCCGCGGACCGCCGTGGCGATCATGCGCAGCAGGACGCCGCGCGTGCGCTTGTCAAGCTCGGCCGTACGGCCCGCCGATGCACCCGCGCTCTCGGCCGTCGGCGACGCGTTCATGTTCCAGGAGTACTACGCCGATCGCACGCCGGAGCAGGTGGCCGCCATCTTCGGCAGCCACTTCGCCGAGGCCGTGCGCCAGCTGCCGGTCGGCACGTGGCAGGGGCCGATCGAGTCGGGCCTCGGTTGGCATCTGGTACTCGTCACGTCTGGCGACGCCCGGTCGCGTCCCGGCCTTCGAGGAGATCGAGGCCGAGATCCAGGCGGCGTGGATGGAGGATCAAGAGGTCAGCAAGCGCGGCGGCGCGCCTTCGACGCGATGAAGGCGCGCTACGAGGTGCGTTTGCCGGCGCTGTCCCGCGTGCACAACGAGACTCTCCGCACCGGCTGCCTGCGGCGACGCCATGAACGCTCGATCGCATCCCATTCGCGGATTCGAAGCGATGCTGTCGCTGCTGGTGCTGGCATCTGGTGCTGCTCGCTCGACGCCCGTCATGCAAGCGCTCACGAAGCGCGTCCGGCGTATCTCGCGCTGACCGAGACGGCGCCCGATCGCTTCGACGTCGTGTGGCGAACGCCGGTGGTCTCCGGCATGCGGCTGCCCGTCGTGCTGCAGCTACCTGGATGGCGCCACCAACATCACCGAGCCGAGCTTGCACGAGCTGCCCGATTCGGTCGTCGAGCGTAGGTTGATCGCCGTGCCCGGCGGCCTGGGGGCAAGCGCATGGAGTTCGTCGGCTTGCAGGGCACCATCACCGACGTGCTCGTGCGCGTCGAAACACGCGACGGCGCGCATTCCACGACGCTTGTCCATCCGTCACAGCCGTGGATCGCGATTCCAGCCACGCGCGGAGCCATCGCCGGTGGCGGGTGCGTATGTCAGGCACGGCGTCGAGCACATCCTGCTCGGATATGACCATCTGCTGCTTCGTTCTCGCGCTCATCCTGATCGCGCCGGAACGTGCGGCAGCTGCTGACGACGGTGACCGCCTTCACGCTCGCGCACTCGATCACCCTGGGCTTGTCGGCGCTCGGTGTCGTGCACGTGCCCGGCCCACCGGTGGGAGCGAGCATCGCGCTCAGCATCCTGCTGCTCGCGTGCGAGATCACGCGGCTGCGCAGAGGCGAGCGCAGCCTCACCGCGCGAGTGGCCCTGGCTTGTGGCGTTCGCGTTCGGACTTCTGCACGGCTTCGGCTTTGCCAGCGCGCTCGCCGAAATCGGCTTGCCCCGAGGGCGATATTCCACTTGCGCTCTTCGCCTTCAATGTGGGCATCGAGGCCGGGCAGCTTGGGTTCATCGCCGCCGTGTTGACGCTCCGTGGGTTGGTACGGCGTCTCCCGATCCCCGCCCACTGGAGCGCCCTGATGCGTCCGGCGGCGACCTTCGCCATCGGAACGATGGCAGCCTTCTGGTTCGTCGAGCGCCTTTCCTCGTTCTGGCCTGGATCCTGAAGGAATATCTAGGCGGGAACGGCGACCTCCTGTCCGCGGCGCTCCGCGGAGAGATAGCCTCGCATAAAGAGTAGCCACGGTGTCGCGGGCGATCTCCGCGTCTGCCTGGGGGCGGCGTCCCGTC
>ERZ1370068.7437-contig-6351_pt1 | contig 68560 bp, 112 predicted proteins | sample MGYA00561227_ERZ1370068 | MGnify/ENA primary metagenome ERZ1370068 (study PRJEB38410, sample SAMEA6850437) | metagenome | study: Metagenomic assessment of the ecological functions of the soil: analysis of the soil microbiota associated with the... | reverse complement strand
CCGCCGTAATGCCAAGACACAATAACATGATTTCCAGAGCCATGACTGGCAAGCCGCCATTGATTTTATTGGTCATCTGCCCCGACGACTGCAGCGCGTCGCATGGGGCCGGTCAGTGGGCCGTGAGCGGACCGGACAAGGGCGACGCGCGGAGCATGACGTACGACCCGCACGCAATCCGGATCGAGTCTTCCTGGGAACGAGCACCGGCGTGATTTTCGTCTTCGGAAAAGCCAGGGGACAGGACTGGTCGCGTTTGGCCCTCACCTCGGAACGGGCGATGAATGCAGCGCTCGATCACATCGTCGTGAATCCGCAGAACACCAAACATCATGCACGTGTTCGGCACTGGGCAAAGCGCAGAGAGCCAGGCAGATCTGGCGACGTCTTCCGCACGAGCGATGGGGGCGGAGACTGGCGGGCAGACACTGCCCGCCATGCGCATGGCAAAGTCCATCTCGCGCACATGAGCGATGTCCGCCTCCAATCCGAAGGTTCTGGCAGCGGGCGCCCTCGAGAGGGCGTATTCCGCGCCAGCAACGGCAGCGGCAAACGACTGGGAGCGTCGTCGTCCCGCCGGTCACGCGGAAATCAAGAACATCGAGTCGATCACCGCGATTGATCCGAAAGATCCGAACGTTGTGTAGCTGCCGGCACTTGGCACCTCGCGTGGAAGACCGCCGACGGCGGCGCAACTGGCAGCACATCAACAAGGGCATGATCGACGATTCCGACGTCTTTTCGATCATCGTCGACCACGCCAGTCCTGCGAACGTTTTTGCCAGCGCGCGTGCTCAGGCATCTACCATGAGCGTGAGCGCCGGCGAGCAGTTCTCAAGATCCAGGGCATTCCGTTCTCGGCCCGCCGGCACGCGTGCTGAAGCGGGATCCACCAACGAGAACATCGATCTGGTGCCGGAAATCCACCGAAGGCCTGGCAGAACGACGGATCCGGCGGGAACCTGGAAGCGGATCGGCGAATCCTGGAGGTCGTCGTGAACGGCGTCCATCGAGTCCGCGCAGCGCGAGCCATCGCCCTGCTGGCGACCGACCGCAGCGCGTGCGTGCTCGCTCTGAACGCGACTGGAACCTGGACGGCCCCGAACCACGAAGGCTACACGCATCGCTACGTGACGGCGATCGTTCCGACCGCACAGTCCGAGACATCGACGATCGCACCGCGGAGCGGCTGAACCGACCGCCGGCTCGGCGGCGGCGATGGTTCTTCTCATGCGCCACGATAACGGCCAGCACTGGCAGCAGAGAAGTGCGGGATCTCGGGCAAACGGACGCCCGAGCACTCTGCGCCACCGGCGAACGACAGCGGCGCGTGCCAGCCGGCACCGGCTCACGGCAGCTACATCCTCGCGCATAACGGGATGGAGTGGCATCTGATCAACACCGGCGGTCGTCGAGAAGACCCGGCAACCAACATCGGTGAAGAAGGGCAAGAAGAATACGCAGTTGTGAGCGAAACAAGCGCGGTCCCACGAAGTCCACTCTCGACGCCCGGCGCGAGCGAAGTCGATATCTCCGGCGAACGCTGGATGGAGGCTTGAAGCACCCACTCAACGGTCTCTGCTTCAGCGGGATCAGGGCGAGTCGTGGACGGGCGGCCCGGTGCGGTGGCGAGAAGGAATTCCTCCGGTGCTGCTGGTCGGGGAAACACGATCGTAGCCGCGGCATCGGACTAAGCGTCTACGTCTCGCACGCACAAACGGTGCCAACGACCTTCACAGAGCAGCAACATGCCAGCAATTGCGTGACCAGCATCCGCGTGTATCGCTGACGCCTGGGGACAGATCTAGATCTTCGTGGCTTCCCGCGAGGGCGCGTTCTGCGAGCGCCGACTCGGGTGCCGACTGCGATGCCGCTGCCGCACGTGGACTGCCGGACAAGGACATCCACGTCGATCACGTTTGACCTGCGACCGCGAACGGTCTGCTCGCGACCAGCCTCCAGACGGGCGTAGTCTTCCAGAGCACGGACGCGCCGCAGCTTTGGCAGCGGGGGCCCCGACTCCGGGTATCCTGCCGCGTCGGGTCAGCGTGGTTCACAGCGGCTCGGTTCGTTGGGAGCAACGCCGTTTCGACGGCGTCGATCCCGCAGCCGGAGAATCGAAGGGCAGAGCGCGGCACTGCGGGAGCGGGCGGCGCTTCGAACCGGCTCTTCCACAAACACCTTTCACGACGGCCGGAGGACGGCGAGGCCCGCCCGGCTTTTACTTTGCGATCGTCCGACCGATTGCGCGGCGCAAGTCAGCAAAAGAAACCACACGCGTGTCCTAGCTGTGCGATCACTCAAGTCATCCTGCTCTCAACCGGCTCTGCTCAGTCGGCACCCTTCCTTGGCGACTTGTAACTGGCGGGCGCGTTGGGGAGGATGCAGGCACGAAGGCTGAACCGGGCATCGGGCTCGCTGTGCTGACCTAGCGGGATGGTCATCCCGGGCTGGGCTGCGGCCATCAACTCGCCAGCGCCGCGTTACGGACGCCGCCAGCGCACTCGCGCTCCTCCCCGGCACACTTCAGGACTGCTCGTTCGATCTGCGCCGCCCAGAGCGACCGGAGACCTCCCACTAACTCCGTAATCCCGCCCGGAGCGCAGGTACCAGCAGGGACGCCCATAGTCGGTCACGTCCTCCGTGGCGGCCCCGGTCCGAGCGCCAAGGCGCATCCGGACGAGACGTTTGCCGCCGTGCTGGGAGGAGCTGCGCAGTCAACGATCAATGACTCAGGTGGTGGCCGGAAGGCAGGCCGCGACCGTCACCGGCCGCATCGTGGAGGCGATGGTCCACCTCGCCGTAGCTAGCGACCTCCGGTTGCTACGCGCCGGACACGTCTCTGCAGTTTCGATCTGACGGCAAGCCCGCGCGCATACTGCACTTCAAGCGCGTTCATTTACAAAGGAATCAGCTCCAGAAGGCGCGCCGCTTTTCCCGTGCCTACCTGCAGGGCGGGCTGCGCTTCATCGGCGCGGCCGCTACGAGCGAGAGCCCCGCACTGGGCCACGCCGACGGATTGCAGAGACGAGCACGAACCTCTGCCGATGGCGCCTTATGCGCGAGGAAGCCAAACGGTCAGTTCCGGAGCGCAGCGAGCCGCGATTCCGGCTGATCGAGCCGCTTCCGTTATTCACCCCGGCTAACTCCTTTCGCATGAGGACGTGCGCTTCGGTCTCTGACCCGGAAGTGATCTTCTGACAGCCTCCGCTTACGCTTGGTCAGTCATCAAACGAAAGTGGTGATCGCGCATGCTCAGCAGTTCCCAGACTGGTCTCCCCATAGTCGTCCCAATTAGGGAGCCGCGCGGCCTGATACTCGCGCGAAAGCGCCGCATCTTCAGGCTCTCCCGCATAGGAGCAGGACGACGTAAATGGGACGGCCCCTTCCGCCGTCACTTCGCTGGCCGCCAGCGGGTCTCCGACGCGGTGACCGACCGACCTGCTTCGAGGCCGCATTCCACGCAGAGTCCCGAAGGCATGGCGGTCGCGGAGCCAGGATCGATCTGCTATGCGAACCAGGCATTCGCTCATCTCGTGGACCACGCATCCTCAGATAGCCTCACACGGCAAACCCCCTCTCTCATTTCTCGTCCCACGAGGCATGCGTGCGAATTTGCGCAAACGGTGGTGAGGAGGCACGACCGAGATCGCATTTGTGCCAGTTCGTTCCAAGCGTCGCGACGGTAGCCCTTTAATGATCGAGTCGACTTGCGTTCGCGCTTACAGTTTGGCGAGCGTGACTTGCGGCTGATCACTCATCCGCGATGTAACGGTGCGCGAGCGGCGCCGGATGGTGCGCGATGGACACGAGCGTTTTCGCGTGATCTTTGAAGCTGCGACATGGGCATTCTGCAATGCGATCCTCGAGGCCTGGTGCTTGAAAGCAATCCTGCGGTCGAGCGCATGCTGGAGCCATATACCGCGAGAGCAGAACCGGGGCGGAATTTACACGAGATAGCGCACGCGGAGGAGACGACCACCGGCGTCCGGCTGTCCCCCAGAAGGTGGTGGAAGCGCGAAGGAATCCCTACGAACCGGAAGCCCAGTACGAGGCAAATCGTTAGCCACGGGTTGGGTCCGGCTTACGGTCTCGCTGGTGCGCGGAGTGGATGGAAGGCCGCAGTTTCGCGATCCAGGCATGACCGAGGACATCACAGAGCGTCGGCAAGCTGGAAGAGCTCTGCGCGAAGCGCAGAAGATGGAAGTGGTTGGGTCGGCTGGTCAGCGGGGTCGCGCATGACTTCAATAATCTGCTGACCGGAATCATGCTCTATTGCGATCTGTTGATCGCAGGATTGCACAGCGACAGCCGCTTCCTGCGCCACGCCGAAGATCCGCATGGCGGGCTGAGCAGGGCGAGCCCTCATCCAACAGTTGACTCGACGGCGGCCCCGGCGGCAATCGATCGAGCCCAGGTGTCTTGTCCCCGAACGAAACAAAGTTGAAGGGTCCTGAAACGCTTTGCTCGCCCGCCTGCTGGGTTAGAAGCCACGAACTGGTTCTGGGAACTCGAGCAACGATCCTGGAACGGTGAAGATCGGCCGAAAAGCGCAAGTGACAGCAGATTCTTCTTCAACCTTGTGTTGAACGCACGACGCCATGCCCCAGGGTGGTCGCATCCACGTCGCCACCGGACATCGCGATCTCAAGCCCGCCGAGAAGTGCGCAACGCAGAAGGCTCGTGGCGTATTTCTCCTCGGTGAAGGATTCCGGATGTACGGCATGAGCCCCGGGACCGGGGCGCGCGCACGCGTTCCAGCCTTTCTTCACAACGAAAGTCAACGGGCAGAGGCACAGGGCTTCGACTGTCCACGGTCCACGAACATCGTGACCCAAAACAGCGGCCAGGCGGATATCGACAGGTGAGTTCGGGCGGGGGGCGCCGGAAGGTGACCGGGGCCTGTGCAAACCTCCCGCGAGTGAGCGAAGTCCATGACAGGCCGGCGAGACCTGGGTTCGCAGTGCGCGCGACAAAAGCCGAAACCATCTTGCTGCTCGAGGACAACACGACGATTCGACAGAGCGGCACAGCGAAGCAATCTTACCGAGTGCGGCGGCTACGCCGGTTCTGGAGGCAGCCAGCGGCCCCAGGAAGACGTCGCCCGTGGTACCCGCAAAAGCACCGAGGCAAGCGATCCACCTGTTGCTAGGCGGACGTGGGATAAAGTATGCCGGGAATGAGCGGGCCAGGAAACCGCACCCCAGATCTGCGCTGAACGGCCAGCAGTCTTCGAAGGTGCTTTTCCTACATGTCCGGACACAAGCCACTCCGCGCAAGTAGCCGGGAACCCACCGTGTCCCGCAACAGCTACCCGTGCTGAAGCTCTGAACTGCCCGAGAAGCTCCGCGAGACTCACGGCCTAGCAGTTCCGTCCGAAGAAATCCGGAGAAGCGAAAGCGAGAGAAGCCATGACCACTGCTGAAATCCACCCCTACCACGGCGATCCCTCAGACCGGGGAGCCAATTTCCTGAACCTCTTGATCGTTGATGACGAGCGTTCCATTCGTGAAGCCTGCCGCGAGGTTGCGCAGTCGCTAGGTTTCAATACCTTCGCCGCCGACCTCGGCCGAACACGTGCGTGATCGGTTGCTGGATGCGCAGAACATCGACGCCGTGCTGTTGGACTTGCGCCTGCCAGGTGCAGGAGGATTGGAGCCTTGAACCGCATCAAGAGCCTTCGACCGGATGCGGTGATCGTGGTTGTGACGGGATATGGCACCGTGCAATCAGCCGTGCAGGCCATGAAGAACGGTGCGTATGACTATGTGACTAAGCCGTTCAGCCTCGATGAGTTGAAACTTCTGCTCGATCGTGTCACTAGCCATCTGAAGCTCGAGAGCGAGAATCGCGATTCCGCGCGAGAAGATCAAGTCGAAGCAAGGATTCGGCAGCATCATCGGCCGGTCGCCGGAGATGGAAAAGCTTGTACCGGATGGTTGCCAAGGCCGCGCACAGCACGCATGCAGTATTGATTCTGGGCGAGAGCGGAACGAGGCGGGAACCTGGTCGCCCGCTCCATCCACTTCTCCGGACCGTTCCGCGACAAGCCGTTCATTCCGGTCGACTGCGGTTCCCTGGTTCCGACGCTGATCGAAAAGCGAGCTGTTCGGCCACACCAAGGGCGCCTTTACTGGTGCGCAGCACGCGAAAGACGGCTTGTTGTCAATCGCCGAAGGGGGAACGGTTTTTCTGGACGAAGTTGGCGAGTTGCCGATCGACCTGCAGGCCAAGTTGCTGCGCGCGATCCAGGGAAAGGAGATCCGGCCTGTCGGCAGCACCAAGCACATATCCGGATCAACGTACGGATCCTGGCCGCGACCAATCGCGATCTGGAAGAAGGTGTGTCGCAGGGAACCTTCCGCAGAGACTTGTACTATCGCCTGAACGTGCTCAGCCTGCGCATTCCGTCGCTGCGCGAACGCCGCCAGGACATTCCAATCCTGGCAACGCACTTTCTTGAGCGGCAAACACGGTCATCCGGAAACGAGCGCACCTTGAGCGATGATGCCATGAAAGCCATGCTCGCCTACGACTGGCCGGGCAACGTTCGCGAGCTGGAAAACTGTCTCGAACGTGCTTGCGCGTTCACAACCGGGTCCATGATCCACCTCGGTGACCTTCCAGCCGCCATCAGCCAGCTGCAGGGAGCCAATCTGTCGGTGACACCGGGCAACGCGGAACAAGATTATGCCGATGTCGGAACTGGAGCGGCAAACGATCCTGAACGCAATTGCTCAACTGAATGGAGACAAGCTGAAAGCCGCCCGCATGCTGGGGATTGGCAAGACCACGCTTTACCGAAAATTAGAAGGAGTATTCATCGCGCTCATAGTGATCACGCACTTCGATGGCGACGGCAGGACGAGTGGGAGGCTTGCTGCCATTCTGAATTGATTCCTGTCGATTTCCCAAGCTCACACTTTGATCGTTCCGAATCGGGAAGGGAAATGTGCGGTGATCACAACAAGTCCCGCCATATCAATCCATTCGTGGTTGGCTAAAGCAGACCTGCAGTGGCAGAGGACATGATTCTTCTTATTACACCTTCGGCACGCGGCCAGGAATGTGCGCAAGCCTTGCTTCGCTACAACGACACTACCGACGCGAAGTTGCCTCCACGTTGCAGGCCGCGGTCGCCAAACTTCGTGAGCAGGAGTTCTCGGCAGTCGTCATCGATCAATGCCTGATGGAGGCGGAGCCGGACGAAGGCGAACTGATGCTCCAACATCTCGGAGCCGCCTTTCCGGTTTACGTGAACTGCGTCATCAGCGGCATCGGCGCGTCGTGCGGAAGTACGAAGCGCCCTAAGCCGGCGAGTTCGCGAAGAAGAGATTGCGCGCGCCTCGGCATCCCGTGCCTTCTGGAGTGAACTGAAGGAGAGTGTGACCGCCATTCTGCTGTCCTGCGACCTGGTGCTGGCCTCGAACGAGGTGCCAGCCCCCATGGCAGGAAAGATTCAGATCATTCACGACCTGGCTGCGCTTCATGCGGCTGAAGCTGGCGCCTTCAAGAGCAATGCAGCCCCACCAGCTAGGGCAGGGCGAAGACGCGCCCGCTCTGCGCTTTGGCGGATCGGGCCGCGGCATCTCCGCCGGTGCCGTTGTGTCCCTGGAGCGCCCGTAGAAGGGAAACGCTCCAGCCGTGCGGCCCGGGCTTGTTGGCCCGCGCGATCCGTGGGATAGCCTTGGTCACGTCTTTATCGAAGCTGCCGTCTGGTTTGGGAATGAGAATAGGACGATCGACCAACCGAAGCATGGTGAGGTCATTCGCGCTGTCGCCGAGAGCGATTGTGAAGATGCGAGTTTGCCACGCCATGCGGTAGAACCCGATCAGGACGCTCATGGCCAGCCCCTTGTCACAACTCCCCGTAAAGTGCCAGAAGCGTCCGCCACGCTGGACCGGTAACCCCGTTCCCGCGCCCTGCGCAAGAAAGAGCGGATGGAGGCCGGGCTCTCCTCTGTGAATCGAAAGGGCTCTCCCGTTTCGCGCTGCCGCGCCATGTGTGCCTCGCTGCACCGAGAGTCCCGTATCGCGGGCGACTTCCGCGTCGGTCATCTGGTGGAAGCCGCGAATCGACACGTCCAACTCTTGCGCGATCCGCCTAAGCTCACGCACCAGTTCGTCATACGGCCTGCCGAGGATCAGCGTAAGCCTTTGGCCTGGTTGCCCAGGGTGGCGATCTCGGGAAGTAGCCGGCCGGAATCACGATCGCGCCTCCGTTTTCCACGATGAAGGGATCTGGATGTTTCCCGTCGCCCGGCGCAGCGCTTTCACCTCGGTGCGAGTCTTGCTCGTGCAGAAGATCAGGGTATGCGTTGTCGGCGCAAAGATTCCAGTGCCCGGGACGCGGCCGTCCAGGAGTAGGACTGAGAATCGAGAAGGGCGCCGTCGAGTGTCAGTGAAAACGAGTGTTCGCGTCGACTTAGAGATGACGAAAACCTCCTCTTCGGCGAGCGGAACCTCGACCTTCGCTTTCGATCCATTGGCGCGCCATATCACGCGCGCCCAAACCGAATGCGATCGCCAGAGCGGAAGACGATTCCCGCAAACACAATGGCCGAAAGCCACCAGCAGGGGCAGGCTTCCGATATGGAGCTGCTCGAGTGCGATTACCACGGCCAGTGTCATCACGAGCACGCGCACGCCCCCAGCAATCAGCCGGGCTCCCGGCCACTGGGCGTTGATCGGCGGCTAGCAAGGCGCTGCGCGAGATTACACGGCTCACGACTACGCCGAGCAAAAGCACTAGCCCGGCAGCGATTATGTTGGGGAATGTAGTCCACGAACCTGGTTACCAGCCCCACACTGGCCGGAGGTACCCGCTGCGTTCAGGGCGAACAAGATGGTAAACAACCACACCAGCCCCTGAACAAACCGGGCTCCCAGATCCGATGGAGAGCGGAACACTCCGGTACGCTCGATCATGCTGGAGAATCCCGTTCTCTGCACGAGGTGGTCAAACCTCGCCAACTGGAGCAGGGCGAAGCGTGAGCCATCGAGCTACATAAGCGAGGAAGCCTCCGATAATCAGCGTGACCAGCACCATGAATCAGGATGGGCACGACGTGGGCGGACTGATCCGCGATGCGATTGAATGGATCGAGCTAACATCCGGTCAAACAGGCTGCGCATGGAGTTTCCCTTCCGGACGGCGTCCCAGCGTTGCGTGAGGTAGGGCTTCTCGGCCTCGGAACACCTGTCCCAGCTGTTCGATTCGTTCCTCCACCTGGGTCGCGTTGCTGTCGGTGACTTCGAGAACAAAGGAGGCGGTGCGGCTCAGATACAAAGGCACCAGCGATTGGAGCAGGTGGTCGCGATCGATGGTCCGATAGGAAGGCGGTCGCGGCCTCGCAGATCACTGCGGACCCAGAGTCGGTCTGGGATGTGAAAGCCCTGACCGTTGCGATGCACGTAACTGGTCAGGTCGGTCAGTGTCTGCGGCGAAAGAAACAGACTGTAGATTTCCCGCAAATCCGCGACACCCTGCTGGGCGGCGTGAATCATGCGATCCGTGTTCACGGTGAGAGGTTCGACCCCAACTTCGAATGGAAATCCAAACAGAGGCACCTGCTCGTAGGAGTTACCGCGTCGCCAGATGTCCTCGTAGCTTTCCATGAGCCGGAAAAACGATCCGACGACCTGGCGGAACATGCTGGTGAGGTCCGCTCCGGGTCCTTAGCGTCATGAATCTTGGCGCCAAGGTAGGCCTGCCCCACGCGGAATCCTTCGGCGATCGCGGTGACCGTCATCCAGATGTCGATTCCGAAGCGAGCAACGTCGGTGTCCCAGACGTCCTTCTCCAGATAGCGAGCAGCAAGATTGCCCGAGAAGCTGAACTCCCCGCCGATCGGCTGGCGGACGGACTCTGCCGTACAGGGTACGGGTCATCGGATAGATGATGCCGTTAGTGATGGTGCCGTCGACTTGTGGCGCAGGTAATAATGGGCAACTGCAGTCGCTACCCATGTTCGAGCACAGGGCGCGCCAGCAAGTTCAATCCATCCAGGTGTGATGCTGCGCAGATCGGAGTCTACAACCACGCATGCTTTCGCCTTCAAGTGGTGCGCGACGGCAAAGATTGTCCGAAAGGCGCTCCCTTTGCCGGGAACGCCATGGTACGGAGTACTGATGCGATAGCTGTTGTGCACCGGATGGGACACCAACAGCAGGTCATCGGCTCCGCTTTCCGCTTGCATCACGACGTCCTGCGTCTTGTCTTTCGATCCCCCATCGGAATTCACAATGACGGAACGCTGCGCAGGGAAGTACTTGGCGAGACCGACCGATACCGCACGCACCACGTGTCCGATGGTGCGTGCATTAGCAGCTCGGGATGCCGACCACAATGTCAGCATCCCGGAATCTGTTCCAGGCGGTCCTTGAGTTCAGTTGGGAAAAGTTCGTCCACGATGTTTGTCAAAGGCTCGGATGTCTATCTCTGCTCGTACCGATAGTTTGGTTCAGGCCGAGAGTCCGGCCACGTTCACCAAGGCCTCGTTGTCCGCGTCCACGGCTTTCCGCGCACATCTTCCAGGAACGCGGGCAGTGGCGGCGCTGACACGCATCCAGTTCGGAATCGGTGGCGCACCCAAAGGATCGGCAAAATTTTTCTGACGCCAGCTTCAATGCCTGCGAGAAGGTCTCTACCGCAGTTTCTTCTTCGTGACGGTCAAAGGTCAAGCCATTGATCATGGCGTCGGCGTGATACTTGCTGATGTTATTTTCCGCCATGCGCTGGTAACGCACCAGCAGAGTGAGCATCAGACCGTGGTCGAACTTGACGCCCTCGGCGGCGAGAATCCGGAACAGCGACTTGCAGATGTCCATGGCCATCTTCATCAGTCCCTTGGAAGGATCGCCGTGTGATAGCTCTTGGATGTTTGTGTTCGTAGTTTTCCGCGATATCAACTTGGCAGATGCGACGATGGAGCAGTTGCGATACACCTCCGCCAGTGTGCCTACTTCCAGTCCCCAATCCGAAGGCAGACGGTTCACGCGCGCCAGATCGGCCTGCATGGCAAACTCTCCCGCCAGCGGATAGCGGAAACTATCCAGATAGACCAGGAACGGCAGGAAGCCAACCATGGATTGTAACGCGCGCACCAGGGGTGTCATGAGCAGGCGCGTGACTCGACCGTGCATCTGGTGGCTCAGCCGGGCGTAGTAGCCTTTGCTGAACTCGAAGCCGATGTCTGGATGCACGACCGGGTAACACAGTCGTGCCAGGATCGCAGCGGTTGTAATTCACGATGTCGCAATCGTGCAAAGCGATGACGGAAGCCTTGCGGCTGGCAAGCTACGTATCCGTAGGCCATCCAGCACTGGCGGCCCTCGCCATCGGGGCCGATCTGCAGGCGATTTTCTTCCAACGTGCGATAAAGCGCGCTGCATGCGCGGCCCGTCGTGCCAGAGCACTCGACTTCGCCGGGAAGAACGCTGACGCGGCGCTGAACGTCCTCGAACTGCTTCTGCCGTGGCCTGCGCGAGAGTGAGGACGACCTGGCGAACGTAGGTTGCGCCACTGAGCTCGCTCAGGATCGTTTCCATAGCCGGCTTTTCAAACTCGGAATAGAGCGCCGGTAACACCAGCGCGATGGGTTGCTGGCGGGAGAAATAATCCAGTTGCCGCTCGATCATTCCGAGATCGCCTTGCCCCAGGCGATGCAGTGTAAGCGATAACTCCAGTTTGGTAGAAATCTGCCATTGCCGATCCTCCCTAGCGGACCTTCCCGTGCGGAGTACCGCTATGGCGGCTAACACCGCGACGTGCGAACCCAAAAACAGTCGTTAGGAACTATCAGTGCGATCAGAGCCCGAGAAGTGGCAGACAACCCTGGCTCCGTGGCGCGTGCGAATCGACGAGGTGGCTTCGTGTGCGCTCAACCCTACGACCAGACTTAGCCTGACCTGCAGGATTGCTTTTTTGTGGTGCGCTGTCTCCAAGGAGGTCGGCAGCGCATTTTCAACGAACAGAGCGGCTTTCGGCCTACCCTAAACCCCTAACATGAAGGTGGTCAATACGGAATATTTGCACCTTCCAATGCAGTTTTTCCCTGATTGAAGCAATTGAAAGCGAAGCGGTCATGCTGCGCTCCGGCTGTTTCCAAGACGTTTCCGTCGTACGACCCTAGTGAAACCTTTGCGGAGGCGCTGCTCTTCCCAAGAAAGGTTCTTCATAAAAAATCGAACTCCCGCTTAGAATACGGGCAACAGACTGGCGAGGTTTGCCGGGACCAAAGGACTCTGATGCAACGTTCTGGTTACCACCGACACGATCTCTGGCGTCTGGTCGTATACGCGCGAATTAGTAAGCGGCCTGGTGAGCCGCGGGTTAAGGGTCACGCTCGTGAGCTTTGGCGAAGTGCCCTTGCCCGAACAAGCCACCTGGATGGACAGGCCTGCACGGCTTGGACTACCGCCCGACCGGGTTCCGCCTGGAATGGATGCACGAAGGCGAACAGGATTACGCCGAGTCCGCCGCCTACCTCACATCTATCGTCGAAGAGATTCAGCCGGACGTTCTCCATCTCAACCAACTGCTACGGCGACTTACCGGTGGATATTCCGCGCGTGGTGGTTGCTCATGGGGACCTGATTACGTGGTGGGTTGCTGTGCACGGGCGGGAGCCGAAAGCGGCGCGCTGGCTCAGCCGTTATCGGGATGTGGTTGGTCGTGGACTCTCGGGGTCAGCTACGGTGGTGGCACCCTCGGCCTTCATGCTCGACGCCCTTCGAGCATCGTATGCGCCCGCCCCCGCGAGAAGGTTCATCTATAACGGACGCAATCCGATCTTCTTCAATCCCTACGTCAGCAAAGAAGATTCGGTGTTGTCGGTGGGACGGTTGCTGGATGCAGGCAAGCAGGTTCACCTGCTCACGCAGCATGAGCACCCTCTCTCGGTTTGCATCGTCGGATCGGATAACCCGGTGAATGCTCCGCGCATTCCGATTCGGGCGGATGTGAAGGTCTCGACCGACCAGCTTTGCGTGTCCTTGAAAGGGCCGCAGACCGAGGCACAGCTGAGAAGTCTTTACAGCCGCGCCGCTGTCTATGCAGCCACTGCGCGGTATGAACCGTTTGGAATGGAAACCCCTCGAAGCGGCATTGTCACGCTGCGCCATCATCGCCAACGACATTCCCAGCTACCGCGAAATCTGGGGCGACGATGCGATCTACTTCTCGTACCAACGACGCGACCAGCCTCGCCCACGCGATCCGCGAACTTGGCGAAGACCGCGAGAAGTGCCGGGCTTATGGAAATCGTGCCTACCAGCGTGCCCGCGATCGCTACAACCACAAGCGCATGATCGACGAATACCTGCATCTCTATCGCAGCCTAGCAGCCGAGCGCTGGGCCGCGGCTTAGTCGGTTCGTGTGGTAATCTTCGTTTGCGCGCGTCGTCAGTGACGACGCGCACTTGCCTTCTGGAGGCAATCATGGCGCAAGTGAAGATCACCGTCCGTCCGAACGGTCCCTACCGAGTGGAAGGTCCTGAAGGCAGTATTGAACTGGTCGATGCCAGCGGCACGCCTTACGACCTCACGGGAAGCCGGCATTCTCGCTCTGCCGCTGTGGCGGAAGCGTCAATAAACCCTTTTGTGACGGAACGCACAGCAAGATCGGGATTTCAGGCTGCCGAGGCTGCCGTGCGAGCGGAGAAGAAGGAATAGGAGGCCGCTGGCGGCTGGTCGTGGTCACTAACCCGACTGATAGACTTCCGAATTTCAGAGGACTCTCATATTCGTCGATTCTGATCGAGTCGCAGCCGGAAACCCGCTTAAGTCGCCGAGGCTCGGTTTGTTAATTGGATTGAGTCCGGGTTCTGAATGCGATCAGGCAGGGCCCCAAACGGATGACCGCCCCTAACGAAATTGTTGCACGACGTCTTCTCCAACAGGCAGAGTGGTGCGAAAGACTAGGTTCCAGCCTCTACTCAACCCTTTTAGGCCATGCCGCAGAGGATGTCCGGGCCGCGGGCGTGTGCTGCGCAGTGCTTCATGATCATTACGACGATCCGCCCGACTCAGCGCTTGCGTTGCGCTGCCGGAGCGGTCCACCGCCTAGTTCTGCAGGGAAAAGCACCGCAACTTGCTGCCTGTTATCCCTCCGTGGGCGGCGACAGCAATTGTGATGACATCTGGCCCAGGTTTCGGGCTGTTGTGCAACTCCACCAAAACCGTTCTACGCGAATTGGTTCATCTCCCGGTACAGACCAATGAGGTGGGCCGCTGCGCAGCGTTGCTGGGTGGATTTCTCGAGGTCGCACGACAAACCGATCGCCCGCTTCGCCTGTTGGAGGTCGGAGCTGCAGGCGGCTTGATCCTTCGGTGGGACCAGTACCGGTACGAAGCGGGGCGAGAGGGCTGGGGCGATTCTGACTCATCGGTGCGCATCACAGGGGTGTTTGGCGCTGAGTATCCGCGTTTCGACGTGCTTGCGAAGGTTGTAGAGCGCCGGGGTTGTGATGCTTTACCGATCGACCCATGTACGGAGGAAGGGCAGCTAACTCTGCAATCGTATGTCTGGCCTGATCAGGTGGAGCGCTTTCGCCAGCTTGCGGCGGCTATCGATGTGGCGCACCGCGTACCTGCCACCGTGGACCAAGGCAACGCGCCCAATTGGGTCGAGGGAGCGCTGGCCCCATGAAATTCCCGGCGTGGCAACCGTCGTCTACCATTCTATCGTGTGGCAATACTTTGTCGAACGCGGATCGTGAAAGTTTCGAGCGCGTGATGGCCGTGGCGGCAGGGGCCGCTACTCCCAAGAAGCCACTTGCCTGGCTTCGCTTCGAGCCGGGTGGCAACGATGCCGGAAGTCCGCTTGCAACTGTGGCCCGGCGGCAAAGATCGGTTGCTGGCTCGATGCGGGTTCCACGGAAAACCGGTGCAGTGGCTACGACAAGGGAACGAGAGACTCCAACTTGGTCTTGAGCGAGCGAACTCAATCGGGCTCAGTGAATCGTCTTGGTCTTCCGCGACATGTAGTCCATCAGCAGATACTGACCAAGAGTGTAGGGCGTCGTGAAGTATGCCTTGCCCCGGCACATCTCGGTCACCTTCTGCACGAAATTCACGAGCCCGTGCATCCGACGCGAGCATGAACGTATTGATCAACACCCCCGCTCGTTTGCACTTTGACACTTCTTCGAGCGTCTGGCTCACCACCAGGGGGTCGAGGCCGAAGGCATTCTTGTAAATCCGGCCATCCTCCATGGTCAGCGCCGAAGGCTTGCCATCAGTGATCATGACGATCTGCTTCATGTCCTTGCGCTGGCGCTGCAAGATCCGCTGTGCCAGCCGCAATCCCTCGCGCGTATTGGTGTAGTAGGGACCGACTTTCACGCGGGCGAGCTGCGACAAGCGGCACTTCCTCAGCCGAGTCGTGAAATAGCACCAGAGACAGCGAGTCGCCCGGATATTGAGTGCGAATCAGTTGCGACAGCGCCATCGCCACTTTCTTCGCCGGCGTGAAGCGGTCTTCGCCGTAAAGAATCATCGAATGCGAGCAATCGAGCATGAGGACGGTCGCACACGACGACTGGTACTCGCACTGGTGCACGTTCAAGTCTGAATACTCGATGTTCAGAGGCAGGCTCGAGGCCTTCGCGCTGGATTGCACTGGATAGAGTCGCAGTGATGTCGAGATTCAGCGTGTCGCCGAACTCATAAGGCTTCGACGCTCCGCTGGCCTCGATGCCCGTGGCCATATCGCGCGTGTCGTGTCGCCCGAAACTGGATTTGCCCAGCGAGCCGAGCAGGTCGCGCAACGCCTTGAAACCGAGAAAGTCGAGGCTCTTGTCAGTGATTTCGAACTTCGCCTGCTGTCCTTCGCCAGTCTGCCCACCGGCCGCTGAAGGGCGCGACGGATCGGGTGGATCGTCGATCGGAAATGTAAGTCTTCCTGTTCCATGCGATCAATGAGCTTGTTCGATCAGTTCCTCGAGCCCGCCTTCCATTTGCATCTGCTGCAGGCGCTCGCGCATTTCCTCGTCAAACTGATCGCCGTCGAGAAGGGCCTGCTCGATGGCGCGCCGCAAGGCATCCAGGCGTCTGGTCGCCCTCGGGCATCTCGTAGTACATGTAGTTCTGAAACCCGCTCTGCAACAGATAGTCCGACAGCGCGCTGAGCAGGTCCTCCATGCTCATCTCGCCCGCGGGGTCGGGAACGTATTTGAGTAACGAATGCGTCTCATAGAGACCGTTCAGTCGTTGGTCGTTCAGTCGTTAGTCCTGGCGATTCATTATTGCCGGACGTCAAAGGCTTTGTCCCAGTCAGACCAATTCCTAATCAACGACCAGCGATCGACGATCAGGCATCAGCTAGTTGTACGGTCTGCGTCCACGGAACGGCTTCTTCCCGTTCGTAGGTCCGCTCCGGTTTCTTTGGCTGTTTCTCGCCGGCGGTGAACACGCGCTCTTCGTTGCGGCCGATGCGCTTGTGAGCGTACAGTCCTTCCAGAACAAACTCGGCGGCGGACACCTGGTTTCGACGCCGTTGTCCTGCGAGACGCCAAGGGCGCTGAGTTTTCTCCATCAGACCCTGAATGCCTTTGCAGCGTCGTCGAGCACTTCCCCGGCGCCCGCGCGTTTCGGCTGAGCTGGATCTCGCCGCCCAGATCGAACCACTGCACAATCTGTTGCATGTCGACGCCTGTTGAAGTAATCCGTCGTAAGGTCTTGGCGATGGCGGCCCGGATCAGCTCCGCGGCTGACGTGATCGGCGCCCTTCATCTCGCCTTCGTACTCAAGTTCCAGCTTGCCTGTGATCGCGGGCAATGCCGCGTAAATGTCGCTGATGCGAGGAACCACCGTCATTTCAGCGTTGCGGATGGCGCGCCGCTCGGCGTTCGAAATCACATTTTCCATCGCGGAAATCGGCAAACGCTGGCTGACGCCCGATCGCTTGTCGATCTTCTTTGTCCTCGCGCGCCGCGAAAGCCACGCGCTCGATTACTTCCTGCACATACTTCGGAACGTGCAGCTGTGTACCCGTCGCGCTGCGTCCATGCTTCCTGCGCTGTGATCGCAATGCCTTCTTCGACGGTCGCCGGATAGTGCGTGCGAATCTCTGACCCGATGCGGTCCTTAAGCGGCGTGATGATCTTTCCGCGCGCGGTGTAGTCTTCCGGGTTGGCGCTGAAGACCATGCGCAACGTCGAGCGGCAGGCGCATCGGGTAGCCCTTAATCTGCACGTCGCCTTCCTGCATGATGTTGAACAGGCCGACCTGAATCTTTCCGGCGAGATCGGGCAGTTCATTGATGGCGAAGATGCCGCGGTTGGCGCGCGGCAGCAGTCCGTAGTGCACGGTGAGTTCGCTGCTGCAGTTGCGTGCCCGCCGCGCGCGGCTTTGATCGGGATCGATGTCGCCGATCAGATCGGCGATGGTGACGTCGGGCGTGGCCAGTTTTTCGACGTAGCGCTCTTCCGGAGCGAGGTAGGCGATCTGCGTCTGGTCGCCGTCGGTCGGCGATGCGTCTCGCGGCAGCGCGGCACGATGCGGCGCGTAGGGATTGTCGTGGATTTCGCATCCGGCGATGTAGGGCGTCTGCGCGATCGAGCAGACCGGTCAGTGCGCGCAGGATGCGGCTCTTTGCCTGACCGCGCAAACCGAGCAGGATGAAGTTATGGCGCGACAGGATGGCGTTCACGATCTGGGGCACAACCGTATCGTCGTAGCCGACGATGCCTGGGAAAATGGAGCAATCTCCTTGCGAAGCCGATCGATCAGGTTCTCGCGCAGTTCATCTTTTATTCGACGATTGCGAAGACGCTGTTCGGAGAAAGGACTTCTGTCGCAACTCGCCCAGAGTGCGAGGAAGACTCATGATCGGGACCCCCAACAGATAACCACGTGAGTGTGATTATACGCTCCGTTTTCGAGCATTCCATCGTGCTGAGTCCATGGCGACGGATCACTTTCGGGCATGGAAAATTGACGACCGCAATTGTCGGCGGCGGGAAAAGCTCGCTTCAGTGAGCGTGTCCGTTGCCGCCGGCCTTTTGTCGGATAATCCACCGATCGTCGCAGGCTGGGAAGAATTCCTTCGAAGTACTCAATCACCGTTTGAATGCGCCGGCTCGAACGCAGGCTAAGCAGCTTCTGCTCAGTCGAGATCACGAGGAAGCGATCCGACAAGATGATAGGAAAGCAGAGCATCCTCACCTTCCGGCAAGTCCTGCTGCGCGTTCGCCAGTGCCAGAATCTGTCGATGCAATTCGATCGCGCTGAGCGTTCCGCCTGCGTGGGCCGATCCGGATCATCGCGAAGCGAGCAGGATCTCCGCCCGCGCAGGAACGGTGCGCTCCTGGTTGACTTCGAGAAGCCCAAACCGGTCGCGACCCTTCGGCGACGATATCCATGCGGCCATCGTCGTACTCTTTGTGACCGCGAGAATTTCGCGGTGCAGCCCGACGTCGGCGAGGTCCGTCTCCTGGGCGCGAATCACGCCGAACTCCTTTTTCTGCTCCAGGCACTCCCCGATCATTTCCTCTGTAACGCGGCTCGAAGATGTGCAGGGGCAGCGGTGTGCCGGGAAACAGGACGACCTCCAGTGGAAACAGGGCGAGCAGGGAATCCAAGCAGCCTCCGGCGCAGAGCGACAGGCCAACCGTTGCCTCGATTGTACAACCGCCTGCTTGACTTGCCCGCGCAGGTGCGGCTAAAGCCATGCATGGAAATTCCAGGCAAAGTTGATCGTCGTAACGGGCGCTTCAATGGGGATCGGCGAAGCGATCGCCAAGGCGTTCGTAGATGAGGGCGCCAGCGTGTGTGCTGCCTGTCGCGAGATGCGTGCCCGGGCTGAGGCGGCGCGGCGCGCGTGGGCCATACGGAGCGCACCCTGGCCCTCTCACGCGACGTGCGGCCACCGCGAAGAGATCGACCGCGTCATCAGCCTGACACTGCACCACTTCGGACGCATCGATGTGTGGGTCAACAATGCCGGCCATGGCTTGATCGATTCGGTAGCGCAAATGGACATGAACGCGCTGCGCGGATATGTTTGGAGACGAACTTCTTCGGCGCAGTTTCCGCCATGCAAGCTGTGTCTTCCGGTCATGAAACAACAGAATCAGGGAACCGTGATCAACATCTCGAGCGTCGGCCGGTCACGTCCCGCTGCCATACAGTTCCGGGTACTCGGCGACAAAGTTCGCCCTGAATGCGATTGAGCAAGGCCGCGCGCATCGAGCTTGCGCAAGCGGAATGTCAACGTGCTGACCGTGTGTCCGGGCTACGTGCGCACCGACTTCCAGCGCGAACGCCGTTCGCGGCAAGGAACTGAAGAAGGTTCGGCCAGAGACCGTCCGCGGAATCAGTGCAGAACGCGTCGCACGCGCAACGCTCGCCGGTTATCGGAAGCAGAAGAGGGAAGTCATCGTGCCCTGGACGATGCATCCGGTGGTAAAGATCTACCAGCTTTTCCTGAATCGTCGAACGGGCGATGCTGAAGATGGCGAAGCCAACCGAATAGGCAGCCACTGGTTACCCCAGGTCGGCCAGCATGCCTTCCATTTCCGACTGCGCGTGCCCGTTGCCGGTCCGTTTTGCGGAGAGAATGCCGTCGCCCAGCATTTTGCGGGCCTCATCGAGTCGATCCGCTTTTCGCCAGACGTCTGAGCGGCCATGAAATACCCGGCGTGTAGTCGGGGTGGGTGGAGAGCAACGTTCCGAACTCTTTCATGGCTGGTTCGATCTTGCCCTGATTGAAAGTTCCATGGCGAGGCCGTAGCGGGCGAAGGCATCGTTGGGATTCTCCGCGAGGATCTCGGTGAGCATTGCGATACGGTCCATATGGTTTTGCGTTTCCAACAGCAGATTACTACAAGGTAGCGCCGGCGTCTCGCCGGCAGTCGGGCGGGCGCGTCCTCGCCCGCCCCATCGGCGTCGGCAAGATCCCGGCGCTACGGGTACAATGGCGGGTCAACTTTCAATCAGGTTTCAATCCCAGCAGTTCTCACAGTGGCCTGTCCGTACTCATGCCAACTGAGCGCCTATTCGAAGGCGCATGGATCCATCCAGCGCGTTTCGTCTCTGGTTCAGGCTGGACAGGGCACTGTACCGCTCCGGGTCATGAAGGAGTGACCCCCTGAAGCCGAGACGCTGCACCAGAACTGCACCCTCGGCTACGCATCGAGCTGTCCGCGCCTGCCTACACAACGAGATTCCGATGCGATCCGTTTCAGTATTGCGCGAGAACGAATCCCGCATCTCGCTGGTCTACGCGTTTTTGAGCGTAATCATGAACCGGCCGGCCACGGAAATCTGGAGTTCCGAGTCCAGGATCGAAGCTGCGTGAACCCGCATGCGGATGCGCGCATCCAGAAGATGGCGGAGTGCTATCTCGAGTCATGGCTGCAGCAAATCGCGGTCGGATTCGGAAGCCCGCGCCAGACACATCCCATGACTGAAACCCATATTGCGCCTCGCCCCGTCAGCGATTCGCAATCGGAGATGGCGGAGATCGTGTCCTGCCGAACGATGCCAACCCGCTGGGCTACCTGCTGGGCGGACGTTTGATGCACTGGATCGACCTCGCCGGGGCGATGGCCGCCCACCGGCACGCGCGTAGTTACGTCGTGACCGCGTCGGTCGACCGCATCGATTTCCTCGTTCCCGCCCATGTCAGGTTCACTCACCGACGCTGCGCTCGTCGGTGAATCGCGTTTTCCGTACGTCCATGGAAGTCGGTGTAAGGTATGGATGGAAAACTACATCGTTGACAAGCGGGAACACGTGGCTTCGGCATACCTGACTGTTTGTCGCGGTCGACGGAATCGGCGGCCGGCTTCCGGTTCTTCCAGGTGATTCCTCAAGGCACAGGACCAGCTCCGGCGGTTTGAGGACGCAGGCCTCGCCGCGCGCGCGCGACAAGTGGAACTCGCCCGGCGCCAGAAAAGTAATCGCTGATTTCCCCCATGTGATCCTAGTCACATTCATCGGGTGGATTGGTCCGGGCATACTTGTTTTTCTTGCCCAGTCTGCGAGACCGTCATTCATGGATAGCGCACTTGCTGATTCATCGCCTGCACTTTGCCTTCACTGTCACATTTCACTACCTGTTTCCACAGCTCGACCATGGGCTTGGCGCCCCTGATCGTGATTCTCAAGACCTTGGCTCTGCGCACGAACGATGAGCGTTACAGCCAGGCCGCGCGCTTCTGGGCGCGCATTTTCGGAATCAACTTCGTGATCGGCGTGGTCACCGGAATTCCGATGGAATTTCAGTTCGGCACCAACTGGTCGCACTTCTCCCGGTTCGCGGGCGGAGTGATCGGGCAGACGCTCGCGATGGAAGGCATGTTCGCTTTCTTCCTGGAGTCGGCATTTCTCGGACTGTTTCTGTACGGCGAGAAGCGCCTGAGCCCGAAAGCGCACTGGTGGTCTGCGGTGGCGTGTTTTCTTAGGCTCATGGCTCTCCGGCTTCTTTCATCATTGCCACCGACGCTTGGATGCAGAACCCGGTAGGCTACTTCACTGGCTTCCGGACGGTTCCAGGTGCAACTCAGTCAGCTTCCGGGACTCTGGTCCTCAATCCATGGGCGTGGTGGCAGTACGCGCACACAACATGTGCGGAGCCGTGATCACGGGCACCTTCGTTATGGCGTCTGTGGCGCGTTCTATCTGCTGTGGGAAAAGTACGAAGAGCACGGCCGCATCTTCGTTCGCATAGGCGTCATCGGTGGGAATGCGTAGCCAGCATCATCCAACTGTTTCCCACGGGCGATGGCCAGGGAAGATTGCTTGCCGCACAAGCAGCCCACTACGCCTGGCCGCGATGGAAGCTTTGTTCGAGAGTTCCAACGCGCGCGCCGCTCGTTCATCATCGGTCAGCCTGACGTCCCGCAAGCGCAAGATCGACAACCCGCTGGTGCTGCCGGGCATGCTGAGCTTTCTGACGTACCGGCGGTGGGAGGCCGAGGTCCGAGGGCTCGAATGCGTTTCCGCCCGGATACTTGGCCCGACAATATCCCGCTGCTTTACTACTCGCTACCACATCATGGTGGGGTCTGGGGACGATCTTCATCGCGATCATGGTGGTTTCAGCATTCCTGCTGTGGCGTGGACAGTTTGTTCCGCGCGCGAATGGATGCTCTGGGTATTGCTTCTAGCCTGCCCTTCCCACTACATCGCGAACACCGCAGGCTGGATGACCGCTGAAATCGGCCGTCAGCCTTGGCTGGTCTACGGGCTGATGCGTACTGCAGACGGCTACTCGAAGATGGTGTCGGCCGGCAATGGCCTGTTTACGTTTGCTCGGCTTCATGGGCATGTACACTGGTGCTGGGCATTCTCTTCCTGTTTCTCGTTCGGCGCGAGATTGAGAGATGGTCCGGTCGCGCAATCAACCGCAGTGTCTCAATAGAGGATTCAGATGCCAACAGTCTGGTTCATTATCGTTTCGGTCATGATCGCGGCCTACGTGGTGCTGGATGGATTTGATCTGGGCGCCGGTACTCATCTATCTCTACGTGGCACGCACGATCGACGAACGCCGCAAGGTGCTTCGGTCGATCGGTCCTGTGTGGGACGGCAATGAAGTCTGGCTGCTGGCTGCTCGGCGGCACGCTTTATTTTGCGTATCCGCAGCTCTATGCCTCTGCCTTCAGCGGTTTTTACCTTCCGCTCATGATGGTTCTGTGGCTGTTGATGCTCCGCGGTATCGGAATCGAGTTGCGGGTACAACGCAGAGAACCCGGTATGGCAGGGATTCTTCGATGTAGTGTTCTGTGCTTCCAGTGCGCCGCTGGCGATCTTTTCGGCGCGGCGCTGGGCAACGTGATTCGTGGCGGCGTGCCACTGGGTGCGGATGGCTATTTCTTCGAGCCTCTGTGGACTAATTTTCAGCTGGGTCCCCATCCCGGAATTCTTGACTGGTATACTCGTGATGGCCGGCGTCGTGGCGCTCGTGACCCTCACCGCGCATGGAGCCCTTACGTGCGGGTGAAAACGGACGGGGAACTGGCAGGCCGCTGCCGCGCCTTGGCACTCGAGCGTGTGGCCTGCTCAGTTGTTGCTGACTCTGGTCAGCCTGATCGCGACGTGGTTCGTGCGTCCTTCGATCAAGGAAAATTATCTTCACGTTATCCGGCTGGATTCCTGATTCCGCTGGTAGTGTTCGGCAGCCTGGTGGTGATGTTGCTGGCTACTCGCACGGGAAAAGAGAAGCAGGCCTTCGTGGCCTCGAGCATCTATATCACGGGTATGTTGGTGGGAGCGGTGTTTGCCTTATATCCCGTCGTGCTGCCCGCCAGCACCGATCCTGCGCTGAATCTGACCATCTACAACCTCGGCCGCAGGTGCCCACGGACTGTCTGGTCGTCCTGGCCTGGTGGATTCCGGGGATGATCATCGCGCTGGATACTTGCTTCCGTCTACCGAATGTTCCGCGGAAAGGTGCAACTGGAAGGCGGCGGATATTAAGTCAATGGTTTTCGGGTTTGCTGCAGTGCTCGGCGAAGCGCGACGCGTCGCCTCAGTTCCTCGCGACCCCAGATTGATCCGCTTCCCGAACATTTCCTGTTACATTAATCCGCTTGGCACGCCTACAAAACAAGACTGCCATCATCACCGGCGCTGGGACCGGCATCGGACGCGCCATCGCTAGGGCCTTGTGCGCGAAGGCGCGAAGATTGCCCCCGTTGGTCGACGTAGCGAGCTTCTGACTCCCTCGCTCAAGAACTCGGCGGTGCAGCGCTGTCGTGCGCGGCGGACATTTGCAAACAGACCGATATCGATCGAATCCTGCAGCAGGTCGAGACGAACATTGGTACTCCCGATGTTCTCGGTCAACAATGCGGGTGTGCTGTATATCGGCACGGCCGAGCAGATCACCGAGGAGCAGTGGGATCAAACGTTCAACGTGAATGTCCGCGGACTGTGGAGGATGTCACGGGCAGTGTTGCTCCTCCATGCGAAAGGCAGGCGGCGGATCGATTGTGAACGTGGCATCTGTGCTGGGCATCAACGGCGCGCGCTTGCGCGCGGCTTATGCGGCATCGAAAGGTGCCGTGGTGCTACTGACCAAGTGCATGGCGATCGATCACGGGCCCGACAAGATTCGCGTGAACGCAATCTGTCCCTCGTTTGTGGAGACCGACCTCACGGCAGAAGTCATCCGCAAGGCGCCCTGACCCGAACACGGTTCGCAAAGAACGCATCGGCGTGCATCCCATCGGCCGCGCCTCGGTGAGCCAGAAGACATCGCCGGCTCGCTGTCTATCTCGCCAGCAACGAATCCTCCTGGGTCACTGGCGCTGCCATGCCCGTCGATGGAGGCTATCTTGTTGCATAGGTATTGTTCTGGCGATCTCTCAAACTTTGTCATCCTGACCGAAGTGAGGCGCTACGAACGAAGTGGAAGGACCCCGCGGCGGTCTGAATTTGCAGACTGTCGGGAAGGCTTTCCAGCCACTCATTAAACCCCTAAAAATGCTCTGTATAATCAAGAGTTGGCCGCTATGTGGCGGCCCGATTGGAAGGTGATCTCGTGAGTCAAATGCATTCCCACGGCCAGCGCGCCGCCGCCCGCAACCCCTGCCCGGAGTTTCTAACATCATTGCGGTCGGATCCGGCAAAGGCGGTGTTGGCAAGACCACGCTCTCGGTGAACCTAGCGTTGGCTCTTCAAAGATGGGTCACAAGGTAGGTCTCCTGGATGCGGACGTCTACGGCCCAAACGTGCCGCTGATGTTGGGCACGAATGCCCAACCCCGAGCCGTGAGCAACGAGCGCATCGAACCGATCCTGGCCTCAGGGCTTGAAAGTCATCTCGGTCGGCTTCCTGAATCCTGGCGACAAGCCGATCATCTGGCGCGGACCCATGCTGCACCAGATCATCCGCCAGTTTCTGGGCTCGGTCGAGTGGGGCGAGTTGATTACCTCGTAATCGACCTGCCGCCCGGCACGGGCGATGTGGCGCTGTCCCTGGTGCAAACGGTGCCGTTGACTGGCGCAGTGGTCGTCTCGACGCCCTCCGATGTATCGTTGCAGGACGGCCGCAAGGCGATCGAAATGTTCCGACAGATGAAGGTCGACCTGATCGGCATGGTCGAGAACATGAGCTACTTCGTGTGCCCGCACTGTCAGCATGAAATCGATATCTTCTCCTGCGGCGGCGCGGAGAAGACGGCGCAGCAGTTCGGCGTGCGCGTTCCTGGGAGCTATTCAGCTCGATCCGAACTACGCAAAGGTGGGGATACTGGGAAGCCAGCCGTGCTTGATGGTGAGAATGCCCCTCATGCGAAGGCTTTGTATGAATTCGCGCGAAGAGTCGTGGCGCGTGTGGATGAGATCCGGGCGCACTCCGGGGACAGCGTGATTCAGATCCAGTAGCAGCTTTCGCACGAGCAATCCCAGGGCGCGCCGCTGCACACTGCAGGCGCGCCTCAGGCTTTTCTCGAGAAACGCTTGATGCGCCCACCGCGGGTTTGTATCAGCGTCCTTCAAAACCAGCTTCGGCGACGAGCTCTCCCAGCGCCGGACCGTGCTTGAAGCCGTGACCCGAGCCCCCACCCACCAGCCAGACCTGTGCTGTTGCAGGATGGCGATCGACGATGAAGTCGCCGTCTGGCGTCTGCTCATATTGGCAGACGCGGGTTTCACCAGCGGTGCACGCTCGAGGGCGGAAAGCGCAGCCGCACGTACTCGCGTGCCCTTGCAGGCTGGCGTCGCTAATTCGCCGTTCGCCATCTGTGGGATCGAATGCGGGTCCGCGATGTGTCGTCGGCAATCTTGAAGCCGCGACCTTGATTGCCCGGAATCCCATACATGAAGGGCTGGCCGGTGATCCGCCCACACCGGAAGCTGATCCTCGTTGAAACGCCGATCCCCGGCGGGCGTGCCGAAGAAGAAGACATCCTGCTTGGTCGCTTGAAGGTTGGCTCCGATCGTTTGCGGAAACAGTTTTCCCATCCAAGGGCCGCAGGCAAAGACGAAACATGTCGGCGCGAAGTTGCGAGCCATCCGAGAGTGGAAGCGCTTTGATCTCACGTGAGTCCAGAGTCGCCATCGACGGCGGCCTGCCGATAAATTCCTCCCTCGGCGACGAAGCCCTCGACCACCGCCTGACACGAAGATCGAGCCAGCAGATATCCGCTCTGCGGTTCGAAAACGCCCCAATCGATTCCTTCGAAATTGATTTGCGGCCAGCGCTTCGTCAGTTCGCGGCGCGAGAGGCGCGAGTACGGAATCTTCGATTCCTTCAGCATCGCGAGCGAGGCGGCCTCCCACGCATCGTCGTGGCCGGCAGCCATCCAAAGCACGCTGATCCGGTGAAGGAGCTTTCGTTTCCATTTGCGCTCGTTTGCGGTCCATAGACGGAGAGCCTGCGCCGCCAGAGCGGTGTAAGGCTGATTCGGTCCGTACGTCCGGCGCGCATGACTCGGGTCTCGCCACCGGACGATGACCGCGAGCTGCCGGGTCCCCAGGCATCGATGGAGAGTTAGGCATGGCCCGCCGCGCAGGCAGGCAGAGCGCAGTCCATCCGCCAAACGCGCCGGCGCCGATGACAGCAACGTGGGGTTCGCGCATACTTTTGAAGCCGGCGACGCTCTCTCGTTCGGCTCGACAGGATACCGCACGCGACGCGCGGAATAAAAGAGGAGCTAAAACCTTCGTAGCACTCAGCGAGTAAGAGTGCCAACGGTTGACAGTATTCCACTCAGCTTCCTAGAATCGAAGTCTAGAATCGCGACTGAATCGAATTCTAAGTTTCTGCATCTAAAGTATTTATTCAAGAGTTCCGCGACGCCACATTCGTCACTTCCGGCGTCCGGCTCAAGATGATACAAGAAGTGAGTTATGGCGCCCGGGGACGATAGGGAACCGAGAACGGGAAATTCTGACTGCGATTGTTGAAACGTTTATCGCCACCGGCGAGCCGGTCGGTTCTCGTGTGCTTTCGCGTCCCAATCGGGAGGGACTCAGCCCGGCAACCATCCGCAATGTCATGGCGGATCTGATCCTGATGCCGGATTCCTGGAGCAGACGCACAGCATCCTCGGGCCGCGTGCCCACGACCGAGGCTTATCGATATTACGTCGAACAGATCAGCGGTGAGACGCATCTGTCTCCCGGGTATCAGAACATCATTCGCGAATCGCTAGCGGGCACCACGGATGTTTCCGAATTTCTTGAGCGGACGTCGCGTGTGTTGCTCGCTGATCTCCAAGAACGTTGGCGTGGCGGTGGCTGTGCCTGAGCCAAGAACGCGCTCGAGCACGTCTACTTCTCGCGTCTGGGTGATCAGAAAGTATTGGCAGTCGTGGTAACGAAATCAGGGCTGGTGCGCGACCGCGTGTTGCGTCTCGACATCTCGCAGCCCGACCTCGACGCCGCGGCCCGCTATATCAACGAAAAACTTCCGGCGGCTGGACGATGACCGACATGCGGTCCGGAGCTGCAGCGCCGCCTGGAGGCGGAGCGCAGCGAATACGACCAGCTGATGAAGTCGCTCGAGCAACTCTACAAGCAGGGTGCCTTAGCCGCCGAATCGGATGCACAGACGGTATTCGTGGGAGGGTGCGTCGAATCTGGTGGCCAACGAGCAGGATCGGCAGCGACTGCAGCAAATGCTGAAGACCTGGAAGAGAAGGGCAAGATCGTCCAGTTGCTCGAGGCGTACCTGGACGTAAAGCAGGAAGCTGTGCGCGTGGTGATTGGCCTCGACGAGGTTGCCCTCCATGAGCAACTTCGTGCTCATCGGCGCGCCGGCTCGGGTGGGCAGCTGAAGTGATGGGATCGCTGGCTGTAATCGGCCCGACTCGCATCGACTATCAGCACACTATGACGGCGGTCTCCGCATATCGCGCGCCTCTTCGACAAAATTCTGAACGAATCGGAGTAGCCACCAGGTTTATGGGAAAGACGAACGGAAAATCGAAGATGGATCCGGAACTGGATCTGGAACACGAGTTACCACCCTCGGACGATACCGAAGAGGCGCAAGTTGGCGCGAGCTCAAGGAACGACCGCGAACACGGCGGAAGCGGGCGAACTGCAGAAGCTGCGCTCGGAGCGGGACACTCTGCTCGACCGCCTGGCCCGCCTGCAAGCCGAGTTTGAAAACGCCCGCAAAGCGCGCCGCACGCGAGCAGCAAGAGTTCCGGGACTTCGCGACTGCCGATGCGATCAAAGCTCTTCTGCCGGCGCTCGATAGCTTGAGCGCGCGCTGCACGCACCCACGAACCAGCTGAACGAATTCCGCGGCGGCGTCGAGTTGATCTACAAGCAACTGCAGGATGCTCTGACCGTTGGGCGTGCGGGCAATTCCTGCCAAGGGCGAGCGCTTTGATCCCCACGTTCATGAGGCCATCGAGATGGTCGAAACCACCGACGTGCCCGATCACCAAGTCGTCGACGAACTGCAGCGCGGGTACAAACTCAAAGATCGCTTGTTGCGGCCCGCGATGGTGAAAGTCGCGCAAAACTCCAAACACCGACGGCGGTCTCGCCCTTCACGCAGGAGGAAGGTCATTCTGACTAGTAACGTCAAACGCGACTACTACGAGGTGCTGGAGTCGAGCGGAGTTGCGCCGAGCAGGGAGATCAAGAGCGCCTACCGCAAACTGCCAGTTGCAGTACCATCCGGATCGGAATCCGAACAATCCGGATGCGGAAGACAAGTTCAAGGAAGTCGCGGAAGCCTACGCGGTGTTGATCGACGCCGAGAAGCGTTCCGCCTACGACCGCTTCGGACATGCCGGCGTGTCGAGTTCAGGAAGCCGGCGGATTTGATCCGAGTGCGTTCCAGGATCTCAGCGACATCTTCGGGGAGTTCTTCGGCATCGGCGATCTATTCGGAGCAGCTGGCGGCCGACGACGCTCCCGCGCGCAACGCGGCCCCGACCTGCGGGGAAGACCTGACCCTCGAATTCGAAGACGCGGTCTTCGGTACCGAGACGAAGGTCAACGTACGCCGGCACGAGGCCTGCGAAGAATGTTCCGGATCGGGCGCCGCGCCGGGCAAGGCTCCCGTCACCTGCCGTTCCTGCCAGGGACGCGGCCAAGTTCGCTATCAGCAGGGGTTCTTCTCGATGGCGCGCACCTGTCCAACTTGCCAGGGCGTGGGCAGCGTCATCACCGATCCGTGCCTCAAGTGCAAAGGAGAGGGTCGCGTGTTGCGGCAGCGAACGGTAGAAGCCAAAGTCCCCGCGGGAGTCGAAGACGGAACCCGCATTCGCTTCACCGGATACGGCGAAGCTGGCATGTTCGGCGGGCCTGCCGGCGATCTCTACGTCGTCCTCCACGTCAAAGAGCACGCCTTTTTGCGCGCGAAGGAAACGACCTGCATTGCGTCATTCCGATTCCATTTGCGCAGGCGGCCCTCGGGCCGAGATCAAGGTGCCGACACTCGAGGGCGAGCAGACATTGAAAGTTCCTGAGGGAACGCAATCTGGAACGACATTCCGATCAAGAACAAGGGCGTTCCCGTGCTCCAAGGGCGCGGTAAGGGTGACTTGTTTGTTGAAGTCCGGTCGCAGACGCCCACAAAGCTCACCAAGCGTCAGAGAGAACTGTTGCAGGAATTGGACGGCCTCACGCGCATTGAGAACAAGCCGCAGCGCAGCACCCTAGTCGAGAAGATGAAGGACATTTTCGGGTAGCGTCTGCCTTTGTCCGCATACGAGACCCCAATTCCGACCGATGGAGCGGACGGCGTCCCCGCCCGTCGAACCCCGACTTGAAAAGGACCGGGAAGCCGACACGGAAATGCGGCATTCGCCGCGCAGGGCCGAATCGAGACAAGTTTAGGTTTCCGTCCGCGCAAGTACGCTGCCTAAATCCACCATGACCCGCCGCCGCTGGATCGCCGACGAGTTCTCCGACAGTCACGCAGCCTTGATCGGTCCCCACGCCGAGCATCTGGCGGTCGTCTTGCGTGCGCGAAGGTCGGTCAGCAGTTCGAAATCGTTGCGGGAGATAGTCCACGATCGGGCCGCGTTATCTCCGTTACTCCTGACCGCGTAGAGTTCGAACTGGGAGAAGTACTTCCGCAGGCGGCCTCTCCCCGAATCACCCTGATCATGGCGGTATTCAAATTCGACCGCATGGAGTGGGCCATCGAGAAGTGCACTGAGCTTGGTGTTACGAAGATCGTCCCCTGTCATCGCTAGGCGGACGGACTCTCACCTCGCGCACGCGGTCGTGAAGCGCGTGGAGCGCTGGCAACGGATCGCGCAACAGGCGGCTGAGCAATCGCGGCGGACGGCTGCGCCGAATATCGAAGTGCCCATCAAGCTAAGCGCCGCTGCTCAGATGACGGCAGGTACGCGGATCGTGCTCTCTGAAAATGAGCGCCAGCTTTCTCTGAAGGATGCCCTCGCTGCACATTCCGCAGCCGAGGAGTTGCTACTGGCTTGCGGACCCGAAGGCGGCTGGAGCGAAGAAGAGCTGGCTCTTTTTCGAAGAGCGGTTGGACGTCAGCATCTCTGGGCAACACTATCCTCCGAGCCGAAACGGCGGCGATCGCGGCCACAACCATCGCCTTCGCCGAACTCTCCTGAGGCTAGGTTTCGCACAGCAGGATTCACACCTTCCTCTGTTATTCTGCACTCAATGGCTGTTTCGAAGTCCACCGCGCGTGCGGCTGCCGTAACGCCTGACGAGCGCCAGCGGAAGCCATCGAGCACGTGCACGGTCCGTTGCTGGTGGTTGCCGGGGCCGGCACGGGCAAAACCACCGTTTTGACGCGTCGCATCGCGGCCCTCATTCGCAACGGCCAAGCTCGCCCGTCTGAAATACTCGCCCTCACTTATACCGACAACGCCGCGAAGGAAATGCGCGACCGCGTACAGGCGGAACTCCGCGGAACGGACGTCTCCAGCCTGCGGGCAGTCACCTTCCATGCCTACTGCAATGAACTCCTGAAAAGCTGTGGCCAGGGATTCAAGGTTCTGGACGACAAAGACCTGTGGATCTTTCTACGCAAGCAGCTTCGCGAACTCGGTCTCAACTATTTCGTGCGCGCGGCGAACGTCACCCAATTTTTGGATGATCTGCTCGAGTTCCTCAGGCATTGTCAGGATGAGCTCGGTCAGTCCGGAGCGTTATGCGGAATACGTCGAGAAGCTGGGCTGCGGCGCGCTGCCAATCCCCCGCGTCACGAAATCGAAAGACGCGAACGCCCTCAACGACGGCGAGATGCTGGAGCGGTGCAGGGAAATCGCTTCGGTGTTTGCCACAGTTGAGCGCCTGCTGCAGGCCGACAACCTAGGAACCTTCGGCCACATGATCACCAAGGCCTCGCGAGTTGCTGCGGGACGATCCCGCAGTCCTGCTCAGGAGCAGCAGCGGGCGCGCTTCATCCTAGTCGACGAGTTCCAAGACGCCAATTTCGCGCAGGTGAAGATTCTCTCGGCGCTGGCCGGTACCGAGCGCAACGTTTTCGCTGTGGGCGATCCCGACCAGGCCATCTATCGCTTCCGTGGTGCATCGAGCGCGGCGTTTGGCCTGTTCGAGCGAAACTTTCCCGGGGCGCGGCTGGTCGTCCTCGAAAAGAACCAGCGTTCGCTGACGCCCATTCTGCAATGTGCCTTCGCCCTGATCGACCGTAACCCGCTCCGTCGTCTCCGCAGGCGGTCCCGCCGGCAGTCTCGATTACCGACGTACTCCGCTACGTTCCGCACGCGAGGAGCGCGCCGCCGTGGAAGGCAAGCCGCTTTCCGGTGGGCCGGTGGAGATCGTCCCCCTGAGCGGCCGTGATTTCGAAGCCACCGACATCGTGGCTGTGGATCCAGGAACAGCGTCGCCAGTTCCGCTGTCGGTGGAAAGATTTTGCGGTCCTGTACCGTTCGCATTTTCACCGGGACGAGATCGCCAAGGAACTAGGCGAAAAGGAAATCCCGTTCTCCATCGAGAACATGGACGTACTCGACACACCCGAGGTTCGGGATGTGCTTGCTTGCCTGGGCGCCGTGGATTCGACCGCAGACGCCGCCAGCCTGTTGAGGGTCGCGGCACTGCCGCGCTTCCAGATTGATCCAGAGAAGTTCCGCGCGGCTATGCGTGCGCTTCCGCGAGACCCGCAGGGGCAATCAACTCCCCTCGCCGTACTGCTGGGACAGATTGAAGGCGGTCCCGCAGTCCTCGAAACTCTGCGCAAGGTGCGGGAAGCCATGAATAGTACAGGGAGCGAAGTCTCTCGCGACCCTCGACCTGCTGGTCACGACGTTCGGCTTCGATCGCACTTCTCCTCCGCTGCGGGCGCTACTGACGTTCGTCGGTGACTGGGAAGCGAAGCCTCTCACCAAGACCGGAGGGTGGGCGAGTTTCTGGAATATCTGCGCTACTTCCGCGAGGCGCGGGGTGCGGTGTGCGCCTGCAGTCCGACGAGCCCGACGCCGTGCGCTTGATGACCGCGCACTCCGCGAAGGGGCTCGAGTTCCCGCACGTCTTCATTATCCGGGCCACATCGGGGTCCTTCCCCTCGGCGTACAAGGAATCATTGATCGACTTCCCTCAGGCCCTCCGTGACGCGGATTCGATGGCTGAGGGCGATGGGAAGACGACGCATGACCAGGAAGAGCGTCGCCTGTTCTACGTTGCGATGACGCGGGCACGCGACTCGCTGATCCTCTACGGCAAGCAGGGAACAGGGAAAGACAAAACGCCTCCCGGCCTCATGCGCGAGCTGATGAAGCATCCGGCCCTGGCATCCTGGCGGATTCAACGGGCAGCGCGCGAATTTCAGGCCGACCTATTTGCCGGTGCTGCTCCGCCGCCCGCATTCGCTTCACGTACCGCCGAGTGGCTGGCGATGCCCCCAGCGTTCCCACTGAATCGCCTGAGCGCTACCGCGGTCGAAAGCTACGAAGTCTGTCCGCTCCAGTTCAAGCTCGAGCGGGAGTGGAGAATCCCGCGCGACGTGCCTGCCGCGATGCTCTATGGTGCCACCATGCACCGTGTGCTCAAAACTTATTACGAGTCGATTCGCCTGAAGCGCCCGCTCGCCGATGAGCATGTGATCGAGTTGTTCAGGACGGATTTCGACCAGGCAATCATTGACGATCCCTACCAGCGGGAGTTGTAGCGAGCAGCAGGGCGTCCGGCAATTGCAGACTTCCTGGCCTCGCCAACAAATCCACGAAGCCCCACGTGCTGCACACCGAAGAGCATTTCGAGGTTAAGGTCGGAAGGGCCACCGTCGCCGGCCGCATTGATCGGATCGATGATCTGGGCAATGGCCGGGTCGCAATCGTCGACTACAAAACCGGCAAGCCGCGCGCAGCAAGAGGACGCCGATGAGAGCTCTGCAACTATCGATATACGCAATGGCGGCACGGGAAAAATGGGGTTACGAATCGGAACGGCTGGTGTTCTACAATCTCGAGGAAAACAGCGCGGTTGCTACGGTTCGCGATCGGCTGCAACTGGAAGGGGCGCGCGCCAAAGTCGAGGATGTCGCGAATCCAGCATTGCGGCCGGCAAATTCGATCCCACGCCCGGATATCACTGCCGCTTCTGCTCGTACCGCAATCTGTGTCCCGCCACTGAGAAGCCCTTGCATAGTGCGCCGACTGCTCATCGCGCTGCCAACTAACTGATTCGGGTCTCGCACCAGAAACTTTGGGGGACGCTTTTGGCGTCCCCCAATTTGCCTGTTTAAGAGCCAACTTCTAGTGCTTCTTCTTTTTCTTTGCTGCCTTCTTCTTGGTTGCCATTGATCTATTCTCCCTTTCCATTGTTCATGGACTATGCAACGGTCTTCAGTTGCAACTATTGGAATGTATAGAGTCAATGAAAAGTGATGTCAAGAGAAAATGGTGTTGCATCTTCGTCCGAAGCGATGCACTAAAGTCACCGCGAGTACCGTGACGTCAAAGTTTCTTCGACCATCACTTCACCGCAACGTGTTGGAACAGCTGATGACACACACGATCGCGCATCTTGCGTTTGCGTCATGAGTCGGTACGATGCGTCGATGAAGTGTTGCCCGCGCGATCGACCTGCACGTTGGCAAATTCCAACTTTTCTGCGGGAGGCACATCTATAATTGAGTGAAGAACTCATCAAGGAGCAGGAATATGGCTGCTTCTGGACGATGTCGTCATCATTTCCGGATGCCGCACGCCAGTCGGAAAATTTCAAGGAAGTCTCTCCGATTTGAGCGCTCCGCAACTGGGTGCGGTCGTTGTGCGCGAAGCTGTGAAGCGCGCGAATCTCGATCCCAAGCAAGTGGACGAGTGCATCATGGGCAACGTTGTCTCAGCGCAGGACTGGGTCAGAATCCCGCCCGTCAGGCTGCAATCTTCGGCGGATTGGCCCCGGAGACAGGTGCCATGACAATCAACAAGGTCTGCGGCTCCGGATTGAAAGCCGTCGCGCTCGCGGCGCAAGCGATTCAGACAGGGAACAGTTCCATCGTCGTCGCGGGCGGCATGGAGTCGATGACGAACGCGCCCTACCTTCTTCCGCAGGCGCGCAAAGGCTACCGGCTGGGCAATCGACCATCGTCGATTCCATGGTGCACGACGGCCTGTGGGATATTTACAACGACTACCACATGGGAATCACCGGCGAGAACGTCGCGGAGAAGTACGGCATCACGCCGCGAGGAGCAGGATGAGTTCGCTCTGAACTCGCACCGGAAAGCGCTGGCCGCGCATGAAAGAGTGCCGCTTCAAATCGCAGATCGTTCCAGTTGGAACTGCCCGCAAAGAAAAAGGGCGCAGCCCGACCGTGATCTTCGAGAAAGACGAAGGGCCACGCGAAGACACAACGATCGAAGTCCTGCGCTCGCTCAAGCCCGCGTTCAAGAAGGACGGCACCGTCACGGCCGGCAACGCTCCCGGAGTCAACGATGGCGCGGCCGCGGTCGTTATCACGAGTGCGCAGCGTGCCCGTGCATTGGGCGCGAAACCGATGGTCCGCATCGTGGCCCAGGCGACCAGCGGCAGTAGAGCCGAAGTGGGTGATGATGGCGCCTGTGGGAGCCATCAGAAAATCTGGAGAAGACCGGCTGGAAGAAGGACGAGGTCGATCTCTACGAACTAAACGAAGCTTTCTCGGTACAGGCGCTGGGCGTGATTCGCGAACTCGGTCTCGATATGAATCGGGTGAACGTCAACGGAGGCGCGGTCGCGCTAGGCCATCCCATCGGCGCCAGCGGGGCGCGCGTACTGGTGACCCTGATCTACGAAATGATCCGCCGCGATGTGCATCGCGGAATCGCGGCGCTCTGTCTGGGCGGCGGAAATGCCGTAGCGATGGCGGTGGAGCGGTAGGAAGCACATTGGCAATTGGCATTTAGCATGTTGGCCCTTCGCTTTAGCGAATGGCCGTACGCGAGCGCTAGGATGTCGTTTTGGCTACATGCCATTGCTAAGTGCCAAGTGACAGCTCTCAGGCCACAAATCCCGCCGCTCACGTTGATCGAGGTCGCCGGTAATCCAGTTCGACTGTGGCGAGCAGAGGAAGAGCACAACGTCCGCGACTTCATCAGCATGGGCCAGTCTCCCGAAAGGCTGGCGATCGATCGCGTGCTGCAGTCGCTGCTTGTCTGCGAAATACTCCGCCGTCATGTCTGTATCGACATATCCCGGCGCGACTGCATTGACCCGGATGTTCCTGGGCGCAAGCTCCAGAGCCCAGTTGCGTGTGAAGGCATCGATTGCCGCCTTGCTCGCGCCGTAAACGCTTCGACCACCCGCCCGGCCCATCCGGCCCGCGATGGAAGAAACATTCACGATCCGCGCACCATCGCGCAAAAGAGGTAGCAGGGCCTGCGTCAGCCAGAAGACTGCTTTCACATTCACGTCGAGCATCGACTCCAGACGTCTCAAGCGTCGTCGAGCCCAATGGCGTTGGCCCCCACACCCCCGCATTGTTGACCAGGATGTCGACTTTCACTTCCCCAAGCGAGCGCACCATGCGATCAATTTCTTGCGGGGATCGCAAGTCAGCCTGCACAATCGGCGAGGGCCGTCCAAGCTCGCTCGCTACCGCCTCGGCAGGCTGCCTTCTGCGTGTTGTAGTGCAGGATGACGTTGGCCCCGGCACGTGCGAGATGCAGGCTCACGGCCCGCCCAATGCCCCGAGAGGCTCCAGTTACCAGCGCAGTTTGACCTTCGAGGACCATGCAGGAGCGCTCAGTATATAAGCACGTCAGGATCGCGGCGGGATCGGCAGCGACACCGTGAAGACCGCGCCGCCGCCGGCTGCCGAGGATGGCCTCGATATTTCCAGCATGCTCCTTGAGGACGGCCTTGCAGATACTCAGACCCAGACCGGTACCGCGGCCCCGGACGCTTGGTCGTGTAGAAGGGATCAAAAATGTTGGGCAGGATTTCCGGTGCGATACCGGGACCATCGTCCTCGAACACCACCTGAATGTGGCCATCGGTCTTGCGCAGCCCTGATGCGCAGGGTTCCCTTATCGCGCGCTTCCCGGATAGCCTGTTCCGCATTCAACATCAGGTTCAGGAACACCTGCATCAGCTGGTGCGGATCGCCCGTGATCTGTGGCAGGCTTTCTTCCGGAAGAAAGTCGACCGTGATGTTGCTCTTGCGCAGCGAGTAGGCATGCAGGTGCAAGGTGCGGGTCACCAACTCGCTCAGATTCACGGGAGTCTTGCCGGGCGCGGGCGGTCGCGAGAAAGTACATCAGGTTCTGCACGATCTCCGTTGCCCGCCGTGCCTGCTGGTGCAGCATGTTGAGTTGCTTGATGCGTGACTCGCTGTTCTCCCCCTCGCGCAGCAGGTCGCTGACTCCCGACGATGGTGGTCAGCGGATTGTTGAGTTCGTGGGCGAACCCTCCGATCATCTGCCCCATGGCCGCCAGGCGTTCGCTCTGGATAATCTGCTGCTCAAGCTTTTTCTCGACCGTGATATCGCGCACCGAAATAATCACGCCGCTGAGCTTGTTCTCCGAGTCGAAGAACTGGCTGGCCGAAGCCCGCATCGTCCGCCAGCTGCCGTCGCGGTGCAGGGCGCCGTACTCCGACGCCGCAAACAGTTGCTTGCCCGTCGCAACGTCCCGGTACAGCGACAGGAACTCGGGCGAGTGATCCTGCAGGTCTTCAATCTTCTTGCCGACCAGTTCTTCGGGGCGATATCCCGAGCAGGTCACGAATGCGTGAACTGGCGAAGGTGTAACGCTCTTCCAGATCCACCACCAGGATCAGGTCCGGAAAGCTCTCCAACAGCTTCTGCCGGGAATTGCTCCTGCTGCCGAAGCGCTGACTCCATCTTTCGCTGCTCGGTGACGTCGGTCAGCGTGCCCTGGTAGCGGATGATCGTGCCCGCTTCATCCCACACCGCACGCGACGTGTCGAGGCAGATCGCCTACGCTACCATCCCGGCGACGAAGCTGGGACCTCGCGCGTGCGCACACCCCCGCGATCGTCCGCGCTGCGGCCCAGCACCGGCGTCTGCGCCGGATCGACGTTCAACGCCTTCGGATCGAGCGCTAACAGATCAGGCTTGTTGGCGTAGCCGAGCATGGTCACCAGCGTCGGATTCCCATCCAGCAGCTTGCCCTCTGGCGTGCAGAAGTAAACGCCCTTCCTGCAGCGTCTCGAACAGCTCGGTGAAACGTCGCTCTTTCTCTCGTTCCTCGGTCACATCACGCGCCAGGACGCTGGCTCCCACGACTTCATCGCGCCTTGATAATCGCGTTCAGAACGCAATCGAAGTACAGGACGCGCGAGTTGCCCTTTAGCTTGACAGGAACGATTCCAGCCCAGCGCCGTTTGTCGAGAAAGCGGCCAATGCCGGCCTCGATCTCGAGGCGGGAAGGCGCCTCGCAGAATTCATCAAACTTGTGGCCACGATCTGCGCATATTGCAGGTGGACAAGGTCCGTCAGCCGGCGATTCACGGTGCGGAATGTCCCATCTAGCGACGTGGCACAAGCAATGTCGTCGAAGGAGTCGATCAGCTCCTTGAAGCTGCGTTGCGACCGCAGGATGACCTGGCTGCAGCTGGTCGAGCTGTTCTTTCGGAGGGAGCGACGCCGACGCGGTCCTGAAGGTCCTTCAGGAGAACCTTTAGTTCGGAGACTTCACGACGACGGCCGTAGGCATACGCGGCGAACAGAACGGCGAGAATCAGTAGACCGGGAGCGATGGCGCCCAGATGGTACGGGACCGTCTCCAGTCGCTCCCACAGCAGCACCGCTAGTGCTACCGCGAGCAGCACCATGAACCACAGCGCGAGGCGCCACAGCCGATTTTCTTCCTGTTCCAGGTGGCCCGGGGACCGCTGCGAACCTGGGGGTGGTTCTGTTCCGCAGCCATATTCAATTCCATCCCCGCCATCGAAGGCCGATGATCGCCTTGGGCACGGGAATCTCGCTGCCATCGTAGAGCACAAGCCGCAAAGAAAACAGGATTGCCTTCAGCAACTTGTTGGATGTTTTGGTACGCGTTGCAAAGAACGTGTTTACACCACCGAACCCGGCGTCCCTGTGCGTGTTTGCCCGATTGCTAGTCTTCCATTGCTAGCGACAACTCCAGCGGGACGCAGAGCGCAGTCACGCCAGTACGTGATAACAATCACCTTCTGTTTCGTGGACCTGAGTCTACGCTGGAGCAGGCGATCATGGAGGAGTCTCTCCCGTGTCGCCCGTCTTCGCATGCTCTACAAGACCTTCAGCGCCGCGGTATACGGAATCGACGCCAACATCATCGAGGTGGAAGTCGACGTCTCCGGTATCAAGACCAACGACGATCACTTCCACACCGTGGGCCTGCCCGACGTCGCCGTCCGCGAGAGCCGCGACCGGGTCCGCTCCGCCCTGCGCAATTGCGGATACGACATTCCTCCCACGCACATCACCGTAAATCTGGCGCCGGCTGACATCCGCAAGGAAGGTTTCGGGTTCGATCTGCCGATGGCGCTCGGGATTCTCGGGGCGTACGGCGGCCTCAACAAGAAAGAGCTTCTGGACAGCGTGTCTTCGTCGGCGAGCTTTCTCTCGATGGCGGCGTGCGCGGCATTCGCTGAACCTTGCCGATCGCCATCGAGGCGCGCGGAAGGAAGCTGCGCAGGCTGATCGTGCCCGCCGTCAACGCCCGCGAGGCCGCCATGGTGAGCGGCATCGAAGTCTATCCGGTGAAGTCGCTGCTTGACGTGATCCACTTTGTGAACACGGGCAACGGCATCGCCCCGGTTACGGTTGACGGAGACACGCTGCTCGGCGAAGCCCAGCACTATGCGGTCGACTTCAAAGATGTTCGCGGACAACAAACTGCCAAGCGCGCCCTGGAGATCGCATGCGCAGGCGGCCATAACATCCTGATGATCGGCCTCCCGGCTCAGGCAAGACCATGCTAGCGAAGCGCATGCCGACCATCCTGCCGCCCTTCACGTTCGAAGAAGCGCTCGAGACTACCAAGATTCACAGCGTAGCGCGTGTGCTCGACTCCGGTGCCGGACTGGTGGGCTTGCGCCCCTTCCGCTCGCCGCACCACACTATCTCTGACGCAGGTCTCATCAGCGGCGGCGTCATCCCGCGCCCGGGCGAAGTCTCGCTCGCCCACAACGGAGTCCTGTTCCTCGATGAGCTGCCGGAATTCCCAAGAAACGTCCTGGAAGTCATGCGCCAGCCCCTCGAAGACGGCACGGTGTGCATCGCTCGCGCCGCCATGTCGCTGACTTTTCCAGCCCGCTTCATGCTCGCGACCGCCATGAATCCCTGCCCCTGCGGATTCCACAACGACCGCACACGCGAATGCCGCTGTTCGCCCCCAATGATTCAGCGCTACGTGGCGAAGATTTCCGGCCCGCTGATGGACCGCATCGACATTCACATCGACGTTCCGGCAGTGAACTACAAAGAGATGCGTTCGACCAGCGTGCCCGAAGCCTCAACCCAGATTCGTGAGCGCGTGATCGCCGCCCGCCAGATTCAGCTACAGCGCTTTGCCGGAAACCGTCAAAAGGTCTACTGCAACGCCCCGATGTCCTCCAGCCACGTACGCACCTTCTGCGACCTCAGCGCCGACTGCGAGCGCCTGCTCGAGCGCGCAATGACCCAGCAAGGGCTGAGCGCCCGTGCCCACGACCGCATCCTGAAAGTAGCGCGCACGGTCGCAGACCTCGAGGCCCAGCCCGCAATTCAGCCCAAGCACATCGCGGAAGCAATTCAGTACCGGACGTTAGACCGGACCTACTGGGCCTAGGGGCAGGTCTTCCCCGCACGGCTGGCTATTTTGGCTTGCGAACCACTCCATGTATCGGCTGCGTTCCGAAATGAGCCGTAGGCGGCCCCGGAATGTCATTCCGAGGTTCGACAACTGAACGATCGTTCCCTCCGGTCACGTCGACGGTCAGAGTGCAGGGCGTGGACGTCGAGCACTTCGACATGAAAGGTGCAGGGTTGCCGTCATTGGTCACATAGACTGGGCCCAGTCACTTCGAATCCGCCCGTCGCAAGTGGCATGACGCTAGCATGGGTCACCGTTATGTGATGCGTGTGCGGATGACGACCGGTTGCGGTGTTGTCGTCGGCTGATCCGGGATTCTGCACTACCCAATAGTCGCTATGGGTCATATTAAGGGTGGCTGAAAAATTGGCCGTGCCCGACTCCCGCTCGAAGCTCAAGGACCATTCGCCCCTCATTTCCCAAGGGCCACTCACCCGCTGACCGCCGTGTAGTCGCTGATTAGTCCGCTCAAATGCCAGCCTGAACCCGGACCTTGTGCCATCGCCCCAGTCGCCATCGTTAAGACCAGCGAAGCTATTAGCCTCGCCGCAAGGGTCAAAATCCTGTTTTTCATAGCAAACTCCCGCATGCAGAATTCGTGCCCTCGTTCCCAAAACTTCCAGGTGGGCACGCGGAAACAATCAGCTATCGCCATCCATGAGGGCAACGGGCAATAGAGCGGAATCGGCCTTTCACTGTCTAATGCGGTCTTTTGCCGTTACTGTGCCCGGTTTACAATGCGGCAACCCGCCTCGCATCCCCGCACCGGCAGGAGAACTCAATGGGTGAACCCTCTTCAGGCATACGTACGCCTGGAAGCGCCACCGAACAACGACTAGACTCGTGGAAGGGAAATTGCGGCTTACCTCAACGCGCGACGTGACCACCGTTCAACGGTGGGAGAGGCGCGAGGGAATGCCTCGTCCATCGCCATCTGCGACAAGCGTGGTTCCGTCTATGCCCTGGGTTCCGAGCTCGACGCTTGGGTTCTGGCCCGTAAGCCCGTGGTGTGTCGGACGAAGAGCCTGCGCCTCCAGAAGCGCAATCTGCCTCAGGCCAGAACCGGACGCCAAGAGCAGGCTGGTATAAGCGTCGCCCCTTCCTTTTAGGCTCTGCAGCGGCGCTCATCGTCTTGGCTAGTGGCTGGGTACTTCGCGGCACGTGTGGGCATGGCAAAACCGATCCATCCGAAGATCAAGTCCTTGGCGGTGCTGCCGTTACAAAATCTTCCGGGCGACCCGGATCAGGAGTTCCTTGCGGATGGCATGACCGAGGAACTGATTGGGCGGCTCGCCGGAATCCGACAACTGCGCCGTGGTGTCGCGCACCTCAACGATGCACCTCGTCAAAGAAACTCCAACTCTCCGTCCCGAAATCTGCAAGCAGCTCCAGGTGGATGCGATCGTGAGGGATCCGTCATACGGGAGGAAACCGCGTTCGGGTCCACGCCCAATTAATCACGTGGTGTTAGCGACGAACATTTCTGGTCGGAAACCTACGATCGTGACGTAAAGATCCTGCTTGCGCTGCAGGCCGATGTGGCGCAGTCCATTGCCCAGAAGGTCGAGGTCACAGTGACCGGGGAAGAAGAGGCGAAGCTAAGGTCGGCGCGCTCCGTCCCGCCCGAGGTGTAAGAGAACTACCTGAAGGGCAGGGTTCGCCTTGGACAAAGGCAACAGCAAAGCCGAATACGAAGAGAAGTATCGGATATTTTGAGAAGGCGATCCAGAAGGATCCGACGTTTGCACCGGCATATGTGGGCCTTGCAAACACATATTTCGGAATGAGCACCGTGTTTATTGGCGTTCCGCCCGAAACATCACGTCCCAAGGCAATGGAACGCTGTCCGAAAAGCACTGGAACTGGATCCGGACTCAGTCGAAACGCATGTCCTGTTGGCCGAAATGCTCAAGCTACGAGTGGCAATGGTGGTGAGGCTGAATCGGAATACCAGCGCGCGCTCGAGTTAAATCCAGCGACGCGTGCGGCTGCCCATCTCTGGCCTCGCTCATTGGTTGCTTCTCCTGGTCTACCGACGAAGCTTTGGCGCAGGCCAACCGCGCTCGCGAGCTCGATCCACTAGCGGTTTCCGGCGACGATATCGGCTTGGATTCTGTTTGTGCGCACCGCTACGGAGAGTCCATACACCGAATGAAAAGTGTCGTGTGCGATCCGACCGGACGATGCAGGAGCCCTTTGGTATCTCGGATTCGCGCTGGTCGCGAACCGATCAACCCAGGAAGCCGTCCCGGTGTTGGAGAAAGCTCTGGCGGGTTCCAACCGGAAGTCCGGGAGTCATGGGTGTGCTCTGTTCGAGCGTACGCTCACGCTGGTCGCCGGGCAGATGCGCTTCACATGCTCGGAGAATTGAAAACGCGTAAACAAGCGGGCTATGCAGCCGGCAGCCGCTTTTTGTAAATGCTTATTTGGGCCTCGGCGACTACGACCAGGCGTTTGTCTGGCTCGAGCAGGCATATCAGGAACATTCAGCATTCTGTTATTCGTCAAGGTCCACCCCTACTTCGATCCGCTACGTAATGATCCGCGATTTGCTTCTCTGATCCGTCGTGTGGGTCTTGGCTAGCAGAAGCGTACTAAGTGTTGCAATTCGCAGAAAGAACTGGACGAGAAACGTGGAGACAAACCGGACCTGCCCGGCTTTTGTCTGCGACGGTACGTCGATCAGAATGCATTAGCTCCCCACTCTACGGGACACCCGCACCCACTCACCATGAAGTTGCAGCCGACGGAAAGCCCACGTCTCGAAAGCGCGAGACGTGGGCAGCCTTGTGATTTCTCGGACTAGAGTTCGTGGGGATTAACGAACTGCCCGGTTCTGGTGATGATTCAGTTCTTCCCCGGTAATGCGAACCACGACCGGAGAAGAGAGAGACTCCTCCTGCGCTCACGAACAGTTGATAGACACCGGGCGTGACCGCTGGGTTCAAGGTGAATTTGACGCTTTCGTGTGGAATCGCGCCTACGTCGGTCGAACTCCAGTCGGTCGACCGGCGGTAGAAAACCAGACCGCTGGAATTCTGCAGCCGGATGATGGGGAAGTTCTCGTTGCTTTGCGCATCATCGCCGTAGGCTGACGCGTCCGATGGTCCGTTCAATTGTCGGCCGGTCAGCGTGAACACGCCATCCTCGCCGCGCCGCACTCTTTCAATGACGCGGCAAATAAGCGCGTGGTTGGCTGATCCTTCGGCGTGTAGGCATAAAGCTGGTTGCCGAGTCCGGTCGTTGAACAACACCTGCCCGTTCGGAAGCACGAGCATCCGAGTCACGAACGCGCGCAAACGTCGGGAGGTTCGGGTCATTCAGCGGTGGGCTCACCGGCGAAATTTCGTTTTCTTTCGGGTCGAAATCAAACAGTTGCGTGGGGCTGCTGAAGACGCCTCCAAACACCAGGCTGATTTGTTGGGCGGAAGCTGCGGCTTTGTTTGAGATGTGAATCTGGTGCCGCGAGTCGATGCTGGTGATGACCGTGTTCGGTGGGATCACGTTCGTGGTCCCGTCAGCCTGGAAGACTCCCCAGGAGACCTGCAGGCCCGCCGTGGAAGGGATGTTGCTGATGATGGCGGAACCAGCTGCCGCGTCGCCATTGCTGGTGATTGGATTCGGACCGGCGTCTGCTGCAGGTAAGACGTGCCCCGTTCGGCATGAGCGCGGCGGGCGCATCGTCGGCTCCAAAATTGGCGTGTTGGACCCTGCCAAACGGATTCCGCAAGATGCCGTGAATATCAGGACCGGCCGACCAGCTATTCGCGGCCTGGTTGTATAGCGCCGTGTGCTGGTTGGCTCCGATCACGAACGCGCGGCCATCCTGCAACCGCATAGAAGGCCCCAGTTCAAAGCCAAGGTCCGGGCTGGTGAGGACTGGCAAGACTCCGCTTGCCGAGCCATCAGCGGGACTAATGGCCGTCCAAAGATTCTGAGCAGGATTGTAGACCTCGGCAAAACCCTGGCCTGTCGCGACACTCTGAAACAGGTCGTAGGTCAGGATGCCTCCACCAGCAAGGGCAGTCCAGCCTTCTTCATCGCTGCGGTCGTTGTAGACCTTGGTTGCCGCTTGCGTCCAGGAGTTTGTGTCGACCGAGTAAGTGAACGTGGAATTGTTGAAGATGTTGCCGGCCAGAATACGCCGGCCGGAGATAAGCATCGTAGGGTCGTCGCCGAAGCAGGCGAGCGCAATACCTCCTGAACCCAACCGCCTGACTCGGCCCGGTCAAGGTTGCATTGGCCGAAATGGTCACCTGGGTCGCCGAATCGACGCTCACCACCGTCGTGCCGCCGGGGATTCCGTTTCCCGTGATCGTCCAGCCGGGCGTAATGCGGTCAGTGGAATAGATCCCTGTGACTACCGGTGAACCCGCCGTCAGCTGAACGTCTGAGGTAACGTTGCGATGACCGCACCCCCCACCTCGTTTGGATACGGTGCGATGGGAGACCAAGTGTCTTTGACCGGGTCGTAGATTTCTCCGGAAGGCGCGATATTGGCGTCGAAGTACGGTCCGGTATATTCGCCGCCCAACAGCCATACTCTTCCATCTTGCAGTATGTTTGTGCTGAAGTAGATCCGAGGGAAACTCATGGGCGCGAGCGTTGTCCAGGTCCCGTTCACATAGCTGCCGTGCGCATCCGGGGCGTGAGCTTGAACCAGTGCTGACCGTCGTCGCCGCTCTGTGCAATGACCGTTCCATCGCTTAGAAGCAACAGGTTGATAACGGAACCCCCGGGGGCAGATTGGCTAATGGGCTCCAGCTTGCAGAGCCTGAACCCTTCCCGTCCTCGGCGGATGCCATTGAACTGAACGCCACCAGCCCGCAGGCTAAAGCAAGGCATAGGACCAAGGTGCTGATTGTGTTGTGAATGGAATTGGTTTTCGAAGTCTGAAAGGAAGGAAAATCCAAGCTCATCGTTCACCTCTCAAGTTTTCACTCAAGGCCCAGAGCCGACGTCAGTACCGATACACAGACGTGCCTCTGCCAGATAGGTAACAAGACGGTACGCAACAAACTCGGAAATGTTCCGAATCGTCCACCCCGAGCGGGGTTTGAGGGATCCGTCGGAGCCGTGTGGGGCGGTTTCACACGACCGGACGCTACTTGCGTTTAGGATTGGCTGTCGCCCTGCACGCACAACTTTGCACAAGGCAGTTCGTCCTATCGATTGCAATCAGCCAAGGCTCTCGCACCCGCCAGCAGTCGCCCAGTTCCGAGGAATTCATAGAAGCGCCTTTGCGACTGAATACCTGCAGAACCCGCGCCGACGCCGACTGACGATCCCCTCTGACCCTCCATAAGCGTTGGCTGTCGGCGTGCCCCCTCAATCGACTGCGAGGAACGCGCTAAGGCTGGAGCACGCAGCCGTAAGATAACCTCCTGAACAAAATGGAGACAGGCGGCCCGCAAAAGCTACCACCACAAAGGAATCCGAACTCGAGTCCTCGCTTTGCTGGCACTCTCTGCAAGTTCCATCGGCACGGCACAACACGTGCCATGACTACAAACCCGAAGAGAACTGGGAGCAGATCTGCAAGCATACGCGCAAGGACAATCTCTAACGTCCGTCCAGCCTCCGGTCCGCTCTCCGATGAGCAGTTGCCCACATGCGATGAAGTCGCTCTCTATTACGGCCTTGGTGATGCCTCGAACTATCCTGCAGCGCGGTGGCAGTGCGCGGTGGTTTCAACTCGCGCATCCACAAGAGACTGTGGGCAATATGTTCTACGGCCCCGGGGTGTTGACCATGCTGTATGCAAATGGCCTGGGCGTCTCTCGCGACTACGGTCTCGCCATTCGCTTTGCCTGCGAGAGAACCATTGGGCTGCAGACGCAGAGATGGCGTATCGCATCGGGCACCTTCGAACACCTTTCGGGACGCAGAACTCCGGGACGCGAAATTCGATCTTTGTGACGACATCACGAGCGGGTTGGAGTGATGGCTTCTGCACCAGTGTTCATACGCGGACGGCTGATGCGGTGCGTTCTAGAAAATAAACGAGATCGTCGATCACCTTCGTCTCCTGGCGAAAAGCGTATTCGCAGATGTCAGGGCGGCCGAGACTGCTTTTGAGGATGCACGTGTTAGCGGAGAGGTAGATCTCTCTGGGACGTCCCGTGCAGCATTTCAGCTAGTGGAGGAAGCCGAAATTACGCGATCAATTTGTGATCAATCTACAACGGTTTGGTAGTGGTGACATCCCTGCGGCTTCGGAAACCGACCTGGCACTGCTGGATCAGAGAGGCTGAACCGCACCTATCAACGCATTCAACATTCGCCGGCGAGCAAATGGGAGTTTGGAACGATCAAGCCGAAAGGTATCCGCGAAACGGAGCGCAAATGGATTTTCGCTGGTTGACTCGTGGATCAGCTTCGCGCAGCTTGCCTATCCGGATCTGTCAGCGACACGCATTCGAGCTCAATTGATTCGCTTGCGCCTCCATCAATCCTGAGTCACTCGAGAGAGACTGATCGCGAACGTCATTTCACTCCTTTGCCGTCGGCTTTCCATTGAGTCCCGTAACACGCGCATTGTCGATCTCAATCACTTCGGCGGCCCTTCGCGTAACATCTTCCATGCTCGCCGCGATATTGCCGCTGAATCCGCGCCACGGCTCGATCCACAATCCGCGCGAGATCTTCGCCGTAGTCGTCAGCACGCTCGTCACGCAAGCGACGCTTGGCCTTCTCAGCGGAAAACCAGGTAGGCTCCCGGTCCTTTTCTTCGGGTCTCCCAAGCCTACGGACTTCACACAAATGTGCATTGATAACGACTCTCGATCTCGCCTCGACAACCGATCACGCCCGGTCTTTACGCGCACGTAGCGCGCGAACGCGGCTTCTTCGATGCAGCCGTGAACTCCCCGCCTCCTCAAACGCCTCAAGCGCCGCCGCCTGCGCGTTTGTCAGTCCCGACTCGATACTGCCCTTGGGAAATGTCCAACGGCGCCCGCGCGTGCGCACCAGCAGGAACTCGATGCCGCGCTTGCCGAGCCGATAGCAGACGGCCGCCACTTGCTCTGACCCGCGCAAACGGCGCAGATGCTCGAGGCGCACGAAATTCCGAGGCCGCTCCGGCCCTCGGCTCTTCGACAATACAATCGAGAAGTGATCGCCCGTGCTCATAGCAGCAGACTGCCCTGAACGCGGCGGTCCCTGACTCGGAGCACACCTTGGTTCAGGCTGGACAGCACACCATTCCGCAGTGAATGCAAACAATGGAGCGGCGAGCGTCATCGCCCGCCGAGACGGGGACGCGTCGCTTCCCAAAGTTCGTGCAGGTCTGGCCGGGCGAGACGCCCGTCTCCCCACAAGTCGTGGAATCTCCCTTCGTACTTGCGGGTGGGCCCTTGCTGGCAACATTATTTTTGCAGGGTGAAGATTTCCCTAGGGGAGAACTTTGGAGAACCTTTTACTGTCTGCGCTGCAATCGAGAGTTGGGGCCCGGCGACAAGTCGGTCGCGGTGTATATGTTCGCCCAAACCGTGGGCGTCCGGCCGCGCCAGAAATCAACTTCGCAGCGCATCTGCTTCTGCTCGCAGTGCTCGGTGTCGCTGGCCATGGGGCCGGCCCCCGAAGGAGCGCTCAATATCGCGGCCTGGCAGATGATTCGTGACCTGGTAGGGGCCGATCCCGCGCTCAATCAGGCTGCCTGGGAGACACTACGCGGCATCGTTGGCTTGCTGCCCGCCACCGGTACCGACGGCAACGACCGCCCCGCACGTGGCGGCTATTTCGAGTTCTAACTCATCCGGACCTGGACCGACGGTGCCCCAGGTTCGCGCCGGTTTGTGGCGCTAACCTGGGAAACTACACGCCTCAGTGGAGTCGCGACACCGTGAGCATGCTGCACAGCCAGGTTCGCGTCCAAAGAACGGACGCGAACCTGGGGCACCGTCAATCAGCTAGCTCGCCGGGTTGCGGCCTTCCGATCGAATCAGACTCAACAAGTCATCCGGATGCGCGGCATAGAGCAGAGCTTCCTCGCGGTCCACATCCCCTGTCGCACTAACTGCTGCAGAGATTCTTCCTGACTCACCGATCCCTTGTTCTTGGTCATCGTGATTTCCTGGTGCAAGTGCTGCAAGGCATTCCGCCGGATGTGCTGGCGCGCGCCATACCCGATCATTGAGCAGTTCCGCGACGGGCACGCGGCCTCCGCGCTTGCTGGGCAGCAAGATCTGCGTAAGGACGGCTGAGATCGCCATGGCCAATTCCTCGCCGAATCGTGCGGTTGGCGTTCGGGAGGGAAGGAATCAGAAATCCTGGCGATGGTCGAAGCCACGTCGGTGGTGTGGAGCGTCGAGAGCACAAGGTGCCCGGTCTCGGCCGCAGCGACCGCAATGCGCATGGTTTCCGGATCGCGCATCTCGCCTACGACTATTACGTCGGGAGCCTGCCGCAAAGCAGCGCGCAACGCGGTAGGGAAGTCGGGCGCGTCCACGCCGATTTCTACTTGTTCCACGATGCTCTGCAAGTGCTGGTGTTCGTACTCGAGCGGGTCCTCGATCGTAATGATGTGGCGTGCCTCCCGGCGATTGATTTCGTGAACCAGGGCCGCCACCGTGTGTGGACTTTCCCGAGCCTGCAGGCCCGCCAATCAGAACCAGGCCGCGCGGTAAACGCGACAACCCCTCGACGGCGGGCGGCAGATGAAGTTCCTCCAGCAACGGGACCCGCACCGGCAGGGCGCGCACGGTCGCGGCGGCCATGCGTTTTTCCCGATGAAGATTGATGCGAAACCGGCCCACGCCCGCAAGCCGGTAGGAAGAGTCCGAGATTTGCCCTTCTTCGTACTGCCGCACAGCACGCGGGATCAACGCCGGCAAAACCGCGGTTTCGATTTCCGCACCCGAAAGCTTTTCCGAACCGATGGGCTGGACTCGCCCCTTCGAATCGGATCGACGCCGGCGCCCCCGTCACCAGCAACAGATCGCTACCGCGCCGCGCCACCAGCTCGGAAAGCCACTGGTCCAGACGCCGAGTGCCCGAACCCTCGTCCCGGCCCGTACCGCCGTCGACGTCCAGCCGATTCAGCGGACTGAATGACCTCATGCAAGGTCCCTGAGATTACGCGTTCCTTGGGAAGATACCAAACCCATGGAGGGATCGGCCGACATCCTGAAAACTTGGCCCTCAAATAGAAGACAAACAAAGGAATTATCGGGGAACCAAAGGGCTAAATCGGTTTAATCGCGGATCGGAAGGAAATCCTTGACGCTGCGTCTTTTTGCCATTACATTAGCGCGTTCCAAAGGATTTGCTAGTCGTTCGCGGTCCAAACTGGACGTTGCCTCTGCGTCGAACCAGGCCATAAACCTAGAAAAAGCAACTTTCAGGGTAGGTGGAGCATCTATAGGATTGACTCGTTCAATCCGCGTAAACCCATCTTAAATAGTGACTTACGCCTAGCTGAAGGCGCTCTATTGGGTTGACCAGGTAAAGGGTCTCTGGCGAACAAACGTAAAAGGAGAAGTTTACAGCCATGCGCTCTGATCGTGTTTTTGAAGCTTTACATACTTTGCGGAACCGTTATATGCTCTGTCAGCTTGCCTCCAAGGCCACGCGGAAGTTTCATCGAGCCTAGCACCCGCATTCAAGAGACCATGAATCAGGTATTGGACCGGATCGCTGGCGCGGAGCGGCAGGCCGTTCTGTCCAGAGCCGGAAAATTTTGCTGAGGCGCAACGGCGGGCTGCCTAAAACAGCCCCGCCTCCTGCCCCCGCGAGTTGCAAGTCTTCCAGCCGCACCCCCTGTAAATTTCCCGTAGGTGATCAATGACCATCGCTGAACTCAAAGAAAAGAATATTACCGAGTTGACCAAGATCGCCCGATCTTTGGATCTGCCCGGGGCCAGCGGCCTGCGCAAGCAGGATCTGATTTTCAAGATCCTCCAGGCGCAGAGCGAAAAAGAAGGCCACATCTTCGCCGAGGGCGTGCTTGAAATTCTGCCCGACGGCTATGGCTTCCTCCGCTCGCCGGATTACAACTACCTTCCCGGGCCCGACGACATCTATGTCTCGCCCTCACAGATCCGTAAGTTCGATCTCAAGACTGGTGACACCATCAGCGGCCAGGTGCGGCCTCCGCACGAAGGCGAAAAGTACTTTGCCCTCGTCAAGATCGAAGCGGTCAACTTTGAGTCTCCCGATGAAGCCCGCAACAAAATTCTGTTCGACAACCTCACGCCCCTGTATCCGCAGGAGCGCCTGAAGCTCGAGACCACGCGCGAAAACGTGAGCGCCCGCGTCATGGATCTGCTGACGCCCACTCGGCAAAGGGCAACGCGGCCTGATCGTGTCGCCGCCCCGCGCCGGCAAGACAATGCTGTTGCAGAACGTCGCGAACTCCATCACGACCAATCATCCCGAAGTCGTGTTAATCGTCCTGCTCATTGACGAGCGCCCGGAAGAAGTTACCGACATGCAGCGCTCGGTGAAGGGCGAGGTTATCTCATCAACCTTCGACGAGCCCGCTGCCCGTCACGTGCAGGTTGCGGAAATGGTGATCGAAAAAGCCAAGCGCCTGGTCGAGCACAAGCGCGACGTGGTGATCCTGCTCGATTCGATTACCCGTCTGGCGCGCGCCTACAACACGATCGTTCCACCCAGCGGCAAGGTGCTCTCGGGCGGCGTCGACTCGAATGCGTTGCAGCGTCCGAAGCGTTTCTTCGGCTCTGCCCGAAACATCGAAGAAGGCGGTTCGCTGACCATCATCGCAACGGCCCTGATCGATACCGGGTCGCGCATGGATGACGTGATCTTTGAAGAATTCAAAGGCACCGGCAACATCGGAAATCATTCTCGACCGCAAGCTGGTCGACAAGCGCACCTTCCCGGCCATCGACATTCAGCGCTCTGGGCACGCGTAAGGAAGAGCTGCTGATCCCGAAAGAAGACCTCGACTCGCATCTGGGTGCTGCGCAAAGTGCTGAACCCGCTGAGCCCGGTGGAAGCCATGGAACTGCTGATCGAACGACTGGCCAAAGCCACGACAAACAGCGAGTTCCTGGCCAAGATGAGCCAGTTGTAAGTATTTCAGTTGACCTTGAGTTGTGGCGAGGCTGAGGATTTGATCCTCGCCTCGCTTTTTGTTCCGCCACTCTTCCCGATCGTGGCGAATGGACGCCAACGGCTGTGGACTGGAAGCGACGCGGTTCATGCAGCGATCTTCTCTCCACTTATAATCGGAAACAGAAGAAGTGCATCTTTGCTGCGGAGAGTTCTCGGTGAAAACAGGTCTTTGTCTCTTCGTCCTCATATTGGCTATTGGTTTTGGAGCGCCTCACGCCCACGCGCAAAATCCCAAATTCCCGCCGATGCCGGAACCGCCGCAAACGCAACCCACCTCACCCGAGGACCAGGCTAAGGCCAAAACTCGAGCGCGACATGGAAAAGAAGGCAAATCAGGAACGGCAGGCTGCTTGCGGAGAGATACCGAGAAGCTGCTCAAACTTCGCCACTGAACTCAAAGAGTACGTCGACAAGACAAACGAAAACGTCCTCTCCTTTGACGTCATGAAGAAAGCGGAAGAAATCGAAAAACTAGCCCACAGCGTAAGAGGAAAAATGAAAGCAAACTAGGCGCGAACTAGGTCTTAGGCCTTAGGTCTTGGGTCTTAGGCCTGGTGAAGACCACCAAACTGTCCCTAAGACCTAACACCCAAGACCTCAAGACCTGTCACCCGTGACCTGTCCGCTATGACCTGCGCCCCCAAGCTATAATCCCCTCTACCCCACATGCCTCTTTCCAGCGGCACAAAACTAGGGCCCTATGAGATCGTCGCGCCGGTCGGCGCGAGCGGCATGGGAGAGGTCTATCGCGGGATCGACAGGCGCCTCGACCGTACGGTAGCCATCAAGATTCTTCCGTCGCAATTCGCCGAGAAGCCGGCAGCGCTCGAACGCTTCCAACGCGAAGCCCGTGCCATCTCGCAACTGAGCCACGCCAACATCTGCCAGCTCTACGATCTCGGCGAGCAGGACGGCATTCACTTCATCGTCATGGAATTCCTTGAAGGCGAGACCTTGGGTGCGCGGCTCGCGAAGGGCCGCCTGCCGATGGAACTGGTTCTCCGCTACGGCGCCGAAGTCGCCGAAGGACTCGAGCAGGCGCATCGCATGGGCGTAGTCCATCGCGACCTGAAGCCCGGCAATATCATGATCACGCGCACGGGCGCCAAGTTGCTCGACTTCGGGCTTGCCAAAACCGCACAGCCGGTCATGCCGCAGTCTTCCGGATTGTCGGCGACTATGACTTCGCCGAACTACTCCCAGCCGCTCACCGCGGAAGGCACGGTGATGGGCACCTACCAGTACATGTCGCCGGAACAGATCGAAGGTCGAGAAGCCGACGCGCGAAGCGACATCTTCAGCTTCGGCGCTGTGCTTTATGAGATGGCCACCGGCCGCCGCGCGTTCGAAGGCAAGAGCCAGGTGACGGTCGCGTCGGCAATTCTGAGAAAGATCCCGGAGCCGGTTTCAATGCATCAGCCCTTGGCTCCGCCCTCTCTGCAGCACGTCATCCAGGAGCGCTGATGAAGGACCCCGATTCCCGCTGGCAGAGTGCGGCGGACGTCGCCCGCCAGTTGCGCTGGATCAGTTCGGTGCGACAGCACCTCGGGAGCGCAACGCATCGCGCTGCCGCATCCGCGATGGCATGAGCGCGCGTGGTGGATCGCGGCACTCAGCGCGCTGCTCGCTCTTGTCTTTTGGTTTGCGTTCTTCTCTCGGCCGCACCAGCGGGTGATTCGCGCTTCCATCATGCCGCCGCCGGATGCCGGATTCGATTTCGTGGGTGATTTCTCCGGCCCGCCCGTGCTCTCGCCGGATGGTACCAGGGTCGCCTTCGCTGCCCGCACTGGGAAGGAAGGGAATTCGATCTGGGTTCGCCGGCTCGACAGCTCCGCGGCAGAAAACTTGCCGGCACCGATGGGGCGTTCGCGCGAATTCTGGTCACAGGACGGAAAGTACCTTGCGTTCTTCGCGAAGTGGCAAGCTGCGGAAGATCTCCGCCGGCGGCGGACCGAGCCACCGTCTTAGCCGACGCCCCCAATGCGCGCGGCGGAGCCTGGAGCCCGAACAACGTGATCCTGTACGCGCCTGACTATCGCGATTCGCTCTGGAAGGTCAACGCCAACGGTGGCACGCCCGAGCGCGTCACGAAACTCGATCTCAGCAAGCACAGCACTCATCGCTGGCCCACGTTCCTTCCCGACGGAAAGCATTTCCTGTTCTACGCCACCAATCACGCCGGAGGGCGCCGTGAGGACAACGGCGTTTACATGGGCTCGCTGGACGGCGATGCGACCCGGCTTGTGCTCGCCACTGATTCCTCCGGGCTTTATTCCTCGGGCTACTTGCTCTATCACCAGCAGAACGCGCTGGTGGCGCAGAAATTTGATCCTGACCGCGGGACGCTCTCCGGCGACCCTACGGTGGTTGCGAACGATGTGCAGCACGACAGCGGCGTCTTCCACACTCGTGGCTTCGGTGGCGGATCGCGGCGTGCTGATCTACGAACCCGGCTCGGAAAACGGGTTGGGAGACACCGACCTGTTCTGGATGGATCGCAGTGGGAAGGTCCTGAGTCGCGTCGGAGAGCGCGCGGGCTTTCGCGGAGGTCGCCTCTCACGACGGCAAGCGCTTTGCCGTCGCGCTGGGCAATCCCAAGTCCGATATCTGGGTGCTCGATCTTGAGCATGGTTCGCGCGCTCGGCTCACCTTCGACGATGGAACCCATCTGATGCCGTCGTGGTCAGCCGACGGACAGCTCGTCGCTTTCATGGTTCAGTTTGGCCCCACCGTGCTCGGTGGAACGTCGCTGCATGCGCGCCTTTCGACCGGCGGCGGGCAGGACGAGTTGCTGCTCTCACCCGAGAACGATCGAGGGCTTGCCGGTTTCGCTGACTTGGCCGGAATGGTCCCCGGACGGCCGCTACTTCGTCTACATCCAGCAGTCTGGACCCACGGGCGCTTCCGTTTGGGTGAAGCCGGCTTCAGGCGCCGGGCAGGCTCAGATGATCGTGAAGCCCGAAACGCCAACCGGCAAAATCGCTTTCGCGCGCATTTCTCCGGACGGCAAGTGGCTCGCCTACAGTGCCGACGACGGTGGAAGGGAAGAGGTCTACGTCACGTCCTTCCCGAAGTGGCAACGGTCGCTGGCAGATTACGCGAGAGGGTGGAACTCTTTCCGGTATGGAGAGGCGATGGAAAAGAGGTCTACTACGTCGGGTACGATTCCCATCTCTATGCTGTGGAAGTGAACTCGCGCGCGGGTGAGTTCGAGGTGGGAAACTCTAGAGCCTGTTCGACTCTGCGAAATGTGTTCGCCTTGGGAGCCCCGTTCGACGTCAGCGCCCGACGGCAAACGATTCCTCGTGCTCACCCAGCCTCCAGCGTCCGCCCAGCCCATGACGCTCGTGTTGAACTGGACGGCGCGACCTAAAGTAGGAGTCGCTAGTCGCCAGTCATCAGTCGCTAGCACTTCCGTCTCACCCAGCTAATGGACTGCCGGTCCCAATCTTTGCCCTCTCCAGATTGCTATGTTAACTAATAGATAACATATCGATCTAGGGCCGTTTATGGAAGCCGTTCGACGGGCCGGATGAGGTTGAGGAGAGGGATAGCCCCAGAATGCGCTCAGTGGGCCTGGGAACGCCTTTAAATGGCATTCTACGCGATGGTCGTGGGCGGCTTTCGGCATCAAGCAGAGGCCACGGACGAGTTTTCAATAACTTAGCTACAAGAGAACTACGGAGGCCACTTACCACAAATTTAGAGCCGAGATTTGCTTTCGAGCTGACGACTGACACCCCTACTTCTTTCTCTCCACCAGGTAGCGCGCAATCTCTTTCAAAGTCGCCGCCCGCTCTCCAAACGGATCGAGTTGCGCGAAGGCACTCGCCACTAACTCGTCGGCTTTCTTCACAGACTCTGTCAATCCCGAACAGTGCCGGATACGTTGTCTTCTCGGCGGCCGTGTCTTTCCCTGCGGTCTTGCCAGAGTTGTTCGGACGTCTGGGTGACGTCAAGCACGTCATCGACAATCTGAAACGCCAAGCCCACCTGCTGTCCGAAATGAGCGTAAGAACTTGATCTCGTCAGCTTCTCCACCCGCGTAAATGCCGCCGCTCACGAGGCTCGCTGTGATGAGCGCAGCGGTTTTGGCGCGGTGAATGTATTCGAGAGTCTGCAGATCGGGTTTGGAATGTTCTGCTTCGAGGTCAACCACCTGGCCGCCAATCATGCCGTCGATCGTTCCGGTGCCGTGCGCGATCTCTTCAATGACGCGCACCCGCGCTTCCGCCGGACATTGCAGCCGCGACAGAACTTCATAGGCCTGGGTTTGCAGCGCATCGCCTGCCAGAATCGCCAGTGGCCTCTCCGAAGACCACGTGACAGGTCGGTCGTCCGCGTCGCAGATCGTCGTTGTCCAGCGCGGGTAGATCGTCGTGGACGAGCGAGTACGTGTGCAGCATCTCGAGCGCGGCGCCCAGTTCGTCGATGGCGTCGGGAAGTTGCTCGTTGATCATGCGCCCGGCCTCGCGACACAGGATGGGACGCAAGCGTTTGCCACCTGCGAACACGCTGTGGCGCATGGCTTTATGTATGGAAGCCGGTGCTGCGTCTCGGCCGGGATCAGACGCTCCAACGCGCGATCGGCCGCTACCCGACCTTGTTCCAGAGTGTCTCGGAGCATGGAGTGTGAGTATAACAAGGTGGACATCAGGTCTCAGCGCTTGGGCGGCTGGGATCTGTCGCATAACCTCCGCCCGTTGTTGACCCTAAGCCAACGGACTGCGATCGACAATCGCGAAGCCCCTCTGCTCCGGTCGCTGCGATCGCACGCGCAATTTCGCGCCGCGTTGCTCGCGAATCCGCCTCTGATTGAAGCGAAAAAGGGTCTGGTCTCACTCTGCCTTTGGCACCGGCGGTAATGGGTCGGCTTCCGCGAAGTCCTATGAAAGCTCTTCGGCGAAAAACGTTTCGGCTGCATTTTTCCAGTTGGAGGAGACGGCCAGCGGCTGCATTGCGCGCTGTCCCGATTGCGGGGTTCGTTTCGCCGTGAACGTCAAGCGCGATGTCGTGGCCGACGAGTATCTGCGATTGCTGGTTGTACCATGCCACCGGAGAGCAAGTCACGCTTTGAGAGCGATGAGGAAATCCGGAATTGGCTGCACGGCAGCGAAGCAAAGGCGAAATCGCTTTTGGGCGCACTGGAGATTGCAGCAGCATACGCGGACCGGTACGAATACAGAGTCCTGCGTCCCACACTTTTCGATCTGAAAGCGAAGTGTTCGCCGAAGTCTGCTACTGAGGGTTCGCTCGCTCGCGACTGCACAGTTGTAGCCGGATGTAAACCTGCACTTACACAACAACTTCTCGTGTTGTCATGAAAGCGACTAACTCCTTGTTCCTTCAAACACCCCGCCCCGCCTGTGGTTTGGGCGAATTTGTAAGTGAAAGTTTACTTGCCCTTTCTCGGGTCGAGCGTATGATGGCGGACGTTTTGGCCGGGCCATCGGTCTCCGATGTGGTCTCGTGGGGAGAGCAACACATTCCGACTTGGGCCCGGCCGTTTCTTTTTCTGTAGTCCGCTCTAAGGCAGGCCCGGCTTTGTAACCCTTCCGATCAAGCAAGTCATGCTCTGGCGGTGGAATCCGCCCGGCTTGCAACCCCTTCCTCTTTCCCCGAATGCGTCCCGGCTGCTACTATCCAATCGTTTCTGTCTCCGGTCCTTGTTGAACCCTTCGGCCCTGTGACTCAATTCCTATCTCACACGGGAGTGACGCGCATGAGCATCGGCAAACGTGCAGCAGCGGAATTCTTCGGAACCTTCTGGTTGGTCTTTGGCGGATGTGGCAGTGCGGTGCTGGCCGCCGCTTTCCCAACCTGGGCATTGGGTTTCTAGGCGTCGCTCCAGCCTTCGGACTCACTGTCCTCACAATGGCTTTCGCAATCGGGCCACATCTCGGGCGCCCATCGTGAACCCGGCCGTCTCGGTGGACTGGCGGCCGGCAAGCGCTTCCCCGATGTCGGAGCTATTGCCCTACGTGGTGGCGCAGGTAATTGGCGGCATTGCGGGCGCGGGCGTTCTCTATGTCATTGCCAACGGCAAGGCGGGCTTCGATGTAAGCGGAGGCTTCCGCCTCGAACGGCTACGGCATACAATTCTCCGGGCGGCTATTCGCTGTTGGCCTGTTCGTCAGCCGAGGTGGTGCTTACGATGTTCTTTCTGCTCATCATCATGGGATCGACCGATCGCCGAGCACCGGCGGGTTTCGCTCCGATTGCAATCGGCCTTGGGCTAACGCTGATCCACCTGATTGGAATCCCGGTCACCAATCTTTCGGTCAACCCGGCGCGCAGCACGGGGCCGGCGATCTTCGTCGGGGATGGGCCGTGGCGCAACTTTGGTTATTCTGGATTGCACCTATCATCGGCGGAGCGCTCGGGGTGGTGTCTCACCGCGCGCCGTTCGGCGACTAGTCCTCGAGCAAAAGCATTTCAAAGCCGAATTTCGATTGAGCACCATGATTTGGTCGCGACACATAAGATCCTGTTCACCGGCTGTCATGTTTGCCTTTGCGACTCATGGGTAAAACTTTGTAAAGACAAGCTGTTAGTCGTCTCCCGCGATGCTAAATTGGTAGGTATGGATTTTGGCTTTTCGGGTTTCCTGCGCGGGGCGGTAGGCATCCTGCTTTTCTGTTTACTAGCGACGTCTGCCTTGTTCCTCCAGTCCGGACGGCGCAGGCGCAAACTTCGAGGCCGACTGCCGCCGACGCCTCGGCCCAGCAGCGGGCCGTGGGCGCCATCAAGGCGATCACGGACCAGGGCATCGTACTGTCCTCCGATTCCGGAGATGAAGTTCAGGTCAGCTTTCAAGACGCGACCCGCATCCTGCGTGTGGCGCCTGGCCAGAAGGATCTGAAGAAGCGCGACGCCTCTGCAAAAGCAGGACTTGCAGGTGGGAGACCGCGTACTTGTCCGCGGGAAAGCCGGGGCGGACGCGCATTCCATCGTGGCGGGCGCCGTGGTCGTCATGAAGCAGTCCGACGTGGCCGCGAAGCAACAGAAAGATCGCGACGATTGGCAAAAGCGCGGCGTAGGTGGACTTCGTGACGGCGGTCGATCCGCCACCGGCAACATTACGATCTCCAACCACGTCGTTCACAGGTACGAAGACAGTCGCCGTTCATACCACGAAGCAGCACGGTGCTCCGGCGCTATGCTCCGAATTCCGTGAAGTTTGATGACGCGAAAGTTGCGCCCATCGACCAGATGAAGGTCGGCGACCAGTTGCGTGCGCGCGGCACGAAGAATGAGGACGGCACTACGCTTGATGCCGAGGAAGTGGTCTCAGGTTCGTTCCGCAACCTCGCTGGGGCGATAGTTTCCCGTCGACACAGCCGCCAACACGCTGACCCCTTAAGGATTCAATCAGCAAGCAGACGGTCGTCGTCCGGAGTCACGTCCGACGCCCAGTTGCGCAAGCTGCCGGCCGAGTTTGCGCAGCGCATCGCTACTCGCTTGAAAGGCGCGGCCGCGGCGGGCATTCCCGGAGCGGTTGCGGCAACGGGCGGCGCATCGGATGAGAACAAGCGCCAGCCCGAGGCAGCTCAATCGGGTGGCGGGGGCATGGGACCCGGAGGCGGTGGTCCTGGGCGGGGTTTCCGGAACGGAGGGCCTCCCGACATTCAGCTGATGCTGAACCGCATCCCGCCGTCGAACTTGGCTGATCTGCAGAAGGGCGACGTGGTCATGGTCGTCGCCACCAACGGCGACAGTTCCAGGACCGTAAACGCAATTACGCTGCTCGCCGGAGTGGAACCCATCCTTACAGCAGTACCGAATGCGACGCAGGCCATGATGCTTTCGCCCTGGAGCCTGGGCTCAGGCAACGCGGAGGCTGCGGCCAACCCCTAGCACGCCCGCTCATCTCATGGAATTGACACTTTTCGCAGGAGCAAGAATGGAGTTCTGTATTCTGGATGATGCGGCTGGTCGCGATTCTCATCGTGTTGGGGATCGCGAGCGGTGTTCATGCGCAGAACGCTGCGGGGCAGTCTGCACGGGACAGTCACGGATCCTTCGGGTGCCGCCGTGAGCGGTGCCGCAGTGATCGCGATCACGCCCGATGGCCAGGCGAAAACCACCACGACCAATCGGACCGGCGCTTATGAAATTACCGGGCTTGCTCCCGGCAAGTACACTCGTGACCGTGAGCGCAGCCGGATTCTCGGACTTTCGCCCAGGACGACGTCACCCGTCACCGCCGGCGAAGCGCAGCTGCTGAACATCCCGCTCGCGATTGCGGTGGAAAAAGAAAGAGTCAACGTCACCGATGAAGGTACTGCCGTCGACACCAACCCTTCGGCCAATGCCGGCGCCATTGTGCTTTCGGGTAAAGATCTCGACGCGCTGCCCGACGATCCCGGACGAACTACAAACCGATCTCGAGGCGCTGGCCGGTCCGTCCGCCGGGCCGAACGGCGGCCAGATCTACATCGACGGCTTCACCGCGGGACAACTTCCACCCAAGTCGTCGATTCGTGAAATCCGCATCAACCAGAATCCGTTCTCTTCGGAATACGACAAGCTGGGCTACGGACGCATCGAAATCTTCACCAAGCCGGGCACCGACAAGTACCATGGGCAGGTTTCGATTCTGGGGAACTCCTCCGCCCTGAACTCGCAGAATCCGTTCTTGATTGGCACCGAGCCGGACTATCACTCGCTGCAGCACATGGGCAATATCGGCGGGCCGTTGGGAAAGAAAGCGTCGTTCTTCTTCGACGCACAGCGTCGGAACATCGACGAGGTCGCGATCATAAATGCGACCATACTGAACCCCACCGCTGATCCGAATTGCTAGTCCCGCTACCTTCTTGCGTAGGGATGTCCTACACCGCGGCGGTTCCGCAGCCCCACACACCGCACCAAACATCGGGCCACGCTTCGACTACCAGATTTCAAAGAACAACACTCTCACCGCGCGCTATCAGTACTTCCGCAATACGGAAGAGAACAGCGGAGTCGGCGGCTTTGCGTTGCAGGACCAGGGTGTCAACAGTACCAACACCGAGCATACGGTCCAAATCAGCGACACGCAGGTGTTGTCCACGAAGGTAATTAATGAAACGCGTCTTCAGTTCCTGCGGGAAAACGAACGGGAGGTCCGCTGAGCACGGCGCCGACGATTTCGGTGCCTAATGCGTTTACATCTGGCGGGGCCAGCGGCGGCACTTCGACCGACCAGCAGGAGCACTACGAACTGCAGAACTACACATCCATGTCGCTGGGTAAGCACTTTCTGAAGTTCGGCGGACGCCTGCGCGACGTGCACGAAGTGAGCACAGCCGCGGGAGGATTCAACGGCTCGTGGATTTTCCAGGATCTTCGGGGTACTTCCAGCAACAGACGCCATTCCAGCTCAGCCTCAACGCAGTTCCGAATACCACCACAGCCATTATTCCCACAGTCACGGTGAATGTGGTCGACGCCGGCCTGTACATCCAGGACGACTGGCGCGTTCGGCCGAATTTCACTCTTGAGCTACGGCTTGCGCTTCGAAACCCAGAACGACATCCACGACCACGGGGACTTCGCGCCGCGCCTGGCTTTGGCATGGGGAATCTGGCGGCGGTGGGAAGAATGCCCCCAAAACCGTACTGCGCGCAGGAGATCGGCCTTGTTTTACGACCGCTTCAGTGAAAGCGATGTGCTGCAGGCGACGCGACAAGACGGTCTGGACACAGGTGCAATACATCGCGCAGGCGCAGGCGCCGCCTCCTCGGACGAACGACAACCCAAATCCACCGCAGCCTCCGATCCCCGGAGTGACCTATCCGGAATATTCCGAGCCAGGTCGGACCTGCAATCGAGTTCGCCCACCTTTACCAGGTCGATCCGCGGCTGCACTCCCCGTACATATTTCAGTCGGCTGTCACGCTGGAACGGCAGCTCACGAAAGTCGCGAACGTTACAGTGTCGTACTTGAATTCGCGCGGCTACGATCAGCTGTTTACCCGAAACATCAACGCACCCATCCCAACCGCGACTTCCAACTATCCAGATCGATGTCAATGACGTGGCCTTGCGGCCGCCAGGCACCGTGCCGGTTTGTCTCCAACAGTGCTACCAGACGGCCGGAGGCGTGCGGACTGCGGAACATCTATCAGTACACAACAGAAGGGATCTTCCGGCAGAACCAGCTCATCATCAGCTCCAACGTGCGCGCGCGGGCGCGAAGCTGACTCTGTTCGGCTACTACACGCTCAATTCCGTGCACTCAAACACCTCGGGCGGATTCCTTCGAATCAGTACGACATCGACCTGGACTATGGGCGTGCGGCTTACGACATCCGTCACCGCGTGTTCTTTGAGGGTCGATTTCCGACCTTATGGATTCCGGTTGAGTCCGTTCCTCATCGCAACCTCGATCGCCCTACAACGTTTCACTGGGGAGCGATTGGAACGGCGACTCGGGTCTATAACGATCGTCCTTCGTTTGCCGCGAGCTGCGGGCCGGTTGCCGATCGGGCTTGTTACAACAGGAGTCCGCTCGCGACCGACACGCGCATCCCGATCAACTACCTGAACGGTCCAGCACAGTTCACGCTGAATCTGAGGCTCTCCAAGACATTCTGGTTTCGGCAAGGAGACCGCAGCCGGCGGCGCAGGTCCGGGTGGTGGCGGGCACGGTGGAGGAGCTCCGCGGGGCGGCGGAGGGTTCCGGCAGGCGGTCCGCGCGCCGGCATGGGCGCGATCTTCGGCCCCGGGAATACGACTCACCGCTACAACCCGACGTTCAGCGTGAACGCGCGCAACGTGCTCAACCGCGTGAACCTCGCCGCGCCGGTCGGGAACCCGAGCTCACCGAACTTCGGTCAGTCGGTCAGTTGGCGGGCGGACCCTTTGCCGGCGTCCGGGTTCCAACCCCGCGGCTAACCGCAAGATCGAACTGCAAGGCGAGTTTTAACTTCTAGAAATGTGCGGTGGAAGGTCGCGGGCGCAGAATCAAGGCGCCCACGGCCGCGATCGTGTCTAGGAATTGTATCGAGGAACGTGCTGGTAGGCGGCTACTGGGCGCAGCTACTTTCTGAATTGCCCCATGCTGCTTTGGCCGACCCCCTGAGTTCATGCCTGGGCCATTCTGTCCGAAGGGCTGATCTTCGTTCCGTTCTGGCCGTTGATTCCATTCAGGCCATTCATGCCGTTCCCTGCAATCCCTGCATCTGCATTTGATTCGCGAGCGCTTGCGTCGGATCGTATGGTCCTTTGGGAAGGCCTCCGCGGTCGCCCGCCGGATTGTAGGCAAACAGCCAGTCGTTGTAGTGATCTTTCTTGTTATAGACGCGAATGCTCTGGATCGATGCTGACGCTCGCCACCCCTGCAATGCCTCCCGCCCATCGTCTGACTGCCGGCGGGCTGGCCTCGACATAGTGGTGAAGGGCATGGTGTTGTTCGAATTCGACGAGGTATTCTGCCGCGCCTGAACGCCCGTTTCTGCCGCGGCTCCCGAGAGTCCGAGGGATTTGCATTGCTGTCTGTCGTGGCTGCCGGCGTTGGCGGCGCGTTCGGCGTGCTGGTTACAGGCTGACCCAAGGTTTGTCCGCCCGCGATGCCGCCGCCGCCGATGGCGTTGCCGAACGCCATCATCACGTCCACCTGGTGCAGGACCTTGAAGTCCTTACCCGTGATGGGATCCTGTAGCGTTTCCGCAAAAGCGCATATGGTTGGAATCTTCCAGCATCTCGACGGTCGCCGGGTAGCTTCCGAACTTGCGGTAGTACTCCGCATTGCACGCTCGTACTCCACGCCCCGATGCACGAGTTCTTCTTCCTGGTCGCGCTTCATCTGCTGGTGATAGTAGGTCAGCATCGGCAACGAGACGGTGATCGGTCAGCAACGACACCCACAGCAGGATTGTCAGCAGGATGTATCCCTGTTCGCGTTTCCGGATTTTGATTCGTGCGATCGGCTTCCGCATGGAGTCGTCCCCAACCGGGTGCCTGAGTGGAGCGGAATATTCTGCTTGTTGTTGTAGAGCACGTCTTCGATTTCCACCGAGGTGGGGCCGATGTGAGCGCAACTCTGTAGCGGCGGTCCACGATGTCGCCCTCCACCGCGCAAGCACATCCTCTCCCTGCGATAGGGAAAACTTTCTTCGGCTCACCCGGCTTGTTGGCGAAGCCGAAGAAACTCCCCGATTGATGGGCGGCGGCGGTGGCGGCGGTGGGGCGCGCGGCGGCCCGATCGACCCGTGCTTTCGATCACTGCCGGCGCGACCGGCGCCGGGATATCAACCTGCGCGACGAAAGATGTTCCGCCCGGGCTGCCCGTACTTGGTTCTGTCCCGTCTGCGCCAGCGAGGCGCAGATCCAGCGTGGGATCCAGGCGCTCCTGCGCGGCAGCGCGTTCCTTCCCGTTGCGCAAGCCGATGGCCCTTTTTGGCTTTGCCCGGCCACGGTGGTAGCCGGTTGCGCGGCCGTGTCACGGGTGCGGAAGGTCCGCTGAAGAGCCTCTGCTGTGCGCTTATTACGACCAGCACAGCGATCCCGCCCAGCACGCTTGCCCAGACGACCTTCTCGGACTTGTTTTCGGACCCGGATGTTGCACGTTAGCTTCCCACCTTTCTTGAAAGTTTCTGCGAGTTTCCTCATCTGCAACTGATCGGACCATTCTCTGGCTGGGCGAGCGCGATGCTGTTGATGCAGATGAAGAATACCTTCGGAGCGCTCCAGCAGGCCGTTCAGGAAACTTCGCCAGCGGCTGGCTGTAGTCGCCCTGGACCGAGGCTTCAACCTCCACGCCGCGCAGTCCCACGGGCTCGGGATCGTCCCACTTGTATTTTGCCGTCTGGATCTTTACGTTCGTTTCCTTTGCCAGTTCTACTGAACGACAGCACCTGCAATTTGGTCGATCTCGTGACTGCGTTCGAAGTCGGTGAGCCGTTCTAGCGATTTCAATCCGTACGATTCCGCCCCGACCTAAAAAACCGTTGAGAGCCACCATACAGATCGATGAAGGCACTAGTTATCAATTCCGTCAGTTCCGATTCGACAAGGCCATGTGTCTCGGCCATGCGCACCAAAGCCGAAAGCTCGGTGTGGTTGTAATGATAGATGTGCATGTTCGGAAACTGTTGGCGGCGCTGGAATGAGGTAGTCGACCAACTGCTGCGCGGCGGCGCCCTTCCTGCTGCAAGTCGTGCGCTCACCACGTGCGGTACGCCCACTTCCGTGACTGTTCCGCTCTCGAGTAGCCCGAAAAGGAAGAACAACCCGGTGTCGGCCCGCCAAAAGGGATGGCCTTTCGAAGTCCAAGAACACGTCGCCGGCATCGTGCTGGCAACTCCTCGAGTCCACGTCCCCACAAAGACTCTTCGTCAATCGGATCGTGGACAATCAAGAACGGCGGCGGAGCGTCGAGATCGTCACGCGCCTGCAGCTGGAGTGCAGCCTGGCCGACCAAGCGGGCGAACGACCCGGCTGCAGTCCCTCGATTTGACCCGTTGAACTCGCCAGTTGGGTCAAAGTCGCGATGTTGGCGCCCACCAGTGCAGCGATGTCGATCTGTGGATGCCCGCTATGTATACAAGGGAGTCCTCGCTTCGCCAGCGTTCCTCACAGTGCGCTGAACTCACAGAACGGGCAGTGCGCGCACGGTCGCGGGACGGTCGTAGCCGGACCGGCCGCCATCGCAGCGGCGAGTTGCGACTTCAACTCCTGCGCCAGTACGGACGGAACTCGTTGACTTTCAGCGGCTCTATGTCGCCCGACCCAAGCCAGATGTGCATCCGTTGGCATGACGCGCCGATGAGCGTCGATCGCTTCGACGTAGAAGCACAGCAGCACGTGGGCGGGGTTTCGCCTCGACGCGGGTCAGCTTTGCATCTACGGGTTCATGCGAAACCGCCCCCGTCCGGGGTCCCGAACTCGAATGACGAAGTCCGCGATGCCCGATGCCGTCGTGAATGAACGGCATCTGATAGAGCACATCGTGAAACTTCTGGTCGAGAGGGTTGCCGACTCGACGACCTAGTCGAGAACCGTTCGTGCTCGCGCCGCTGGGACACTTCCAAGATGGACAACCCTCGGCGTCGGTACTCCTCGAGACAATCCCGCTCGTGCGCCAACCCCTTATCCGTGACTAACTGGAGCAAAGCGATCCGAACGCGTGGGCTTCTAATCATCGAGCTGACCGGGTTGTCGACCCCGCTGCGGAGCGACAGGTAGTGCGGCATTGAGCCATGCCGAAACCTTGACGGAGTCATTAGGCCGTTAGACATTGAACGGTGGCCCCTCCCCCGGAGCCGCTCGGACAGGCGCTTTCTTCCTACGCTAGCCAGGCGGCCGTCCTCGTCTCCACCTATCGACCTCCGTTTTACCACCTAACCGATGATGGTAGCGCACAAAACGGATACCCCCACCGGATCGCCACCGATACCCCTGAGGTGGGCTGCGGTCAGCCACCCCGTTGGCCCGCGTCACTACATCCGGTTAGTTTTTAAACCGAGTACTGGTGCATCCAGGTGGTGCCCCGCGCTACGCGCGAATCACCTGACTATGACGTCGAATGCCCGTTCGGTCACGGGGGAGAAATGATGGCGACGGTATCATGGCCGCGGCACGAGTCGCCCGCCTACTCCGCCACGCGAGGTGACCGCTTTCAAACGCGACTTACCGCATCAAAGATCGCGACCTGGGGCGCGTCCCAGGATCGGTCACCGAAGAGAAATGACCACACCAGAGTCACTGCCGCCCCTGACATGTCGCTGTCCTGGCCGATAGCACTTTAATTTCAACATCCTTAACGAATTGCCGAGGCGGTGGATCGGCTTTCCGGCGAACTATACCCAATCAGCCCGCGGAATGTCCCGTCGTACGCTCACACCGCAGCTCAATAATAGAAATCATAATCACGACGAACCCAATCATATGATCGGAAACTCAAACACCTGACGCATGTGGCGAGTCGTTCGAGCTTGTTTGAGGCGCCACAGTCGGGAATTCAAGGATGTCTCATGCAAACCCGCACAAGAACCTGACAGCCGTCCTTCATGCTCCTCAATACCTTCGAGAAAGCCGGCGCAAATCGCAGAGAACTTGACTTAGCGCGTCGCAAGAATCCAGTAGCTGCACGGGTGGATAGCGGCCGAGTATGTTGCAAAGCCCTCCAGGTGCTCGTACCGATAGCGGACGGGACATCTCGAAACGTTGACCTCAAATGTGCCATTGGCGTCGCCCCACGATGCCAGCGGCCACTTGCGCCCTTCCTCAAGGCGACTGAATTCCGCGCAAGTCTGGCTAGCTGGCGCGGCGAGGCGCGAGCCGACCCAGGCCGACATTCGTGTGCGCGTTTACGGCGTTGCCGACCAGTTTCCAGCGGTGGCCCTCACGGAATCCTTTGACTTGAGAGCGTGGCCCAGTCCAGCGTGGTTCAAATCCTTGAGGCGGCTCTGCGCCCGTAATTCCCGGCGTGACAATCCGCCACTCTTCAGCCACACCGCCGAGATCGGGAATACCGAGCCCCGACCTCGCCCTTTATGGTTGGGACAGCATCCACTGCCCAGCCAAGCCCAAGTAACTCCCTCCGTCCAATAAAAGCCGCACGGGTAATCGCGGAAGTCAGGTTCCTCCGCCGTACCTGCTCCTCCAAACAAGACCGGACGAGGATCTTCGGTTTTTTGACGCACCATGATGACACGGAGCCGACGCTGAGGCAGTCCGAACGTACGGGCGTCGACCACCTCGGTAAGCCCATCTGTACCGGAGTTCGTTGGAGACAGGTTCGTTAAATGCCGCATGGCGGCCCCGCGGTCAAGTTGAAGCATAAACGGGACAGCCTCAAGGAGCAGCCAGCGGTTCCTCCGCGCAACCCAGGCGGAAGACCTCACCAACAAGGCCGGACTGACCGCCGCGAATACCGCGTCCTACTCAGCCTGTGACAGGTTCCATAAGGGAAACCGGCCGCAACCAGGTCGACGTCCCCAGGTAAATCACGGAGCTTCCGCATCGTCGTCAACTAGGTCGATGCCGGGCATCCTTCAGGAGGATCGCTTGCGCGGCGGGGTCGATTTCGCAGAGCACCGAGGGGATAGCCTGATGCGTGCAATCCCAGTTCCAGCCCACCGATCCTGGCGAATAGCCCCGCTACGGACCCGACCACAGCTCCTCCCTCGCCGCCGGCGTGCAAACCGGTGCTAACACCCCGTACCGACGGGACTGCGATCAGCGTAGGTGTCCGGCAAAAGGGGAGACGATGACACGCAGTCACAATCGATCAGAATCAGGAACCTTCTCCCGACGCTGACTTCAAAGCCGGTAGGAAATCTGATACTTCATTGCGACACGGAACCGACGTCCACCCGCTCGCACAGATGGCCTGATACATCACGCCACGCCGTAGGGCGCCGTGTCGGCGTCCGGATGCCGCCAAAGTGTTCATGGACAAACGCAAAGATGTCGGATCCACAGCGCAACGTGACTTCGACGCTTCGATTCACTTTGAAGGGACTTAGGTGGGCGACCTGCTGCAGGTGGAGGGATTACATCGACGAGGGCAGTGGAGCTTGTCCGACGCGTCTTGCGTCGAGACGGAGGCATAGTCGAGAGCCGGGTCGTCAAGTCCATGCGGAAGTCTTCCTCAGGCGACGCCTGTTGACGCTCGTTACGACGGTGAGTGGCTGGCCTCTCTGATCACACCCTCTTGCCAGAACAGACACGCGGGGAACCATCGCCAGTCGTTGATGTATTCGCTTGTCAGGCGGGTTGACCTGGGAGTAGCAGGAAGCATGCCGTGCGTTGGGGTTCGTGATGCAGCCGCGGCTTGCAATTGACATTGATGCCGAAGCGCTTGGAATCTACGAGAGGAACTTTCCGGAGGCGACGATTGGGGTCCGCCCTGTGGAAGAACTCGTTCAACCATTCGGTACTGGGCGACCATCGAAGATAGAACGCCGGTTGATCGAGGAGCACGCAGAGGTTGATTCTGCTGATAGGCGGGCCGCCATGCCAAGGTAATCCTCCCGAACCTGAACAATTACACGCGATGGTCGGACCCCAAGAAACGAGCTGTACTTTGGCCATGGGCTCGCTTTTGCGAACTGCCGCGGACCGCGTCACGATAATTGAGAACGTTCCGTGTTGAGAAGGATGGCGCGAAAGTAGCTCAGCGCACGTGGAATCGGCTGGAGGCATTGGGATACAGGGTCGACTCCGTCTCTTGACGCGAGCACACTGGGCACCGCCCAGGTACGTCGCCGCAGCCTTACGTTGGCGTCGCGCATCTTGCAGCCAAGTATTTCTCTCGCGCAAGCTCAGGTAGCCGTGTCACTGCCGCGTCCACTCGGCTGGGCCATCGATGAGCAATACGTAACTGAACGAAGTACATC